>OODJ01002078.1_pt1 | contig 13978 bp, 19 predicted proteins | sample 1671611 | NCBI WGS metagenome assembly OODJ01 (sample SAMN06348174, study PRJEB24527) | human gut metagenome | biome: human gut; feature: ankylosing spondylitis patient; material: feces | host: Homo sapiens | place: China | collected 2015-10 | reverse complement strand
GTAATATGTCATGGAACTTCCAACACGCACGTGGCTAGTCTTACAGACTTTGTCTACGACGAGGTCAACGAGAAAGTGGGAGAAAAACCATTACACGTAGAAGGAGAACAACAAGCCCAGTGGGTGGTGTTGGATTACGGAAATGTGGTTGTACATATATTTCAAAAAGAACAACGAGATTATTATCAACTTGAAGATTTTTGGGCTGACGCGGAAATAACGAATGTAGAAGAAAATTAAACTTAAATATGGCAGAAAATAACAAAAAGGATAGTTTCAACTTCCCTCCTGTCGGTGGGAAAAACAATAAAGGCCCGAAATTCGGCGGCTACTGGTCATTTATCATTATTGCCGCTTTCATTATCGGGATTCAATTTTTCAGTATGCCTTCGAATCCGGAACGGATCTCGTGGCAGAAGTTTAAAACAGACCTTTTAGCGAAAGGTGAGGTAAAGGACATTTACATCGTCAGAAATGGCGGTAAAGCCGAAATCACCCTGAAACCGGAGACAGTGGAAACTCACAGCGATCTGGTGGCAAAAGGATTTAATCAGAAAAGTGTTGGTCCCCAATACTACGTACCTTTCGGAACGCTGGAGCAATTTGAAAAGAATTTACAGGATGCACAGAAAGAATACCCGGAAGAAGCATCCGACGTGTTCATTGACTATAAAGACGATTTCAACTGGTGGGGAGAAGTCATTACACTATTCCTACCCATCGCCATATTCGTGGGAATCTGGATATTCTTCATGCGCCGCATGAGCAAGGGAGCCGGTGGTGGTGGCGGTGGCGGCATTTTCAATGTCGGGAAATCCAAAGCGAAATTATTTGACAAAGAATCCAACATAAAGATTACCTTCAAAGATGTTGCCGGGTTAGCCGAGGCTAAACAAGAGGTGGAAGAGATTGTATCTTTCCTCAAATCCCCGGATAAATACACCAAACTGGGAGGTAAAATTCCGAAGGGAGCCTTGCTGGTAGGTCCTCCGGGAACCGGTAAAACCTTGATGGCAAAAGCCATGGCAGGAGAGGCAAACGTGCCGTTCTTCTCCATGTCGGGATCGGACTTCGTCGAAATGTTTGTCGGTGTGGGAGCTTCCCGCGTACGCGACTTGTTCAAACAGGCTAAAGAAAAAGCCCCTTGTATCATCTTTATTGACGAGATCGACGCTATCGGTCGAGCCAGAGGGAAAAACCCGAACATGGGAGCCAATGATGAACGCGAAAACACGCTGAACCAGTTATTGACCGAAATGGACGGTTTCGAAACCAATTCAGGAGTAATCATACTGGCAGCCACGAACCGGGCAGATATCTTGGATAGTGCCTTGTTGCGTGCCGGACGTTTCGACCGTCAAATATACGTGGATCTTCCAGAACTAAAAGACCGGGAAGAGATTTTCAAAGTTCACTTGAAACCATTGAAACTCGCCGAAGACATTGACTACGCCTTTTTGGCAAAACAAACCCCGGGATTCTCTGGTGCAGACATCGCCAACGTGGCAAACGAGGCCGCACTGATTGCTGCCCGGAAAAATAAATCGGCCGTGGAAAAACAGGACTTTTTGGATTCTATTGATCGTATCGTGGGCGGACTTGAAAACCGTAGTAAAGTCATCAAACCGAGCGAAAAGAAAGCGATTGCTTATCACGAAGCCGGACATGCCACCGTATCGTGGTTACTGCAACACGCTCACCCGCTTTTGAAAGTAACCATCGTGCCGCGAGGAAAAGCCTTGGGTGCCGCTTGGTACTTGCCGCAGGAACGCCAAATTACCACGAAAGACCAGTTACTTGACCAGATGTGTTCCGTGCTGGGCGGACGGGCTGCCGAGGAAATCGTGTTCGGGGAAATATCCACAGGTGCGCAAAATGACCTCGAACGAGCCACGAAACAGGCTTACGCCATGGTATCCATCTATGGGATGAGCGACAAGGTGGGAATGTTAAGTTATTATGATTCCACCGGTCAGAGCGATTTCAGTTTTACCAAGCCCTATTCCGAGAAGACAGCAGAATTAATTGATGCAGAGGTAAAAGATATGGTTTCTGCCGCTTACAAGCGAGCCAAACAGTTATTGAACGATCACAGGGAACAACACCGTCAAGTGGCGGAATTGTTGATCGAACGAGAAGTCATCTTTAGTGATGACTTGGAGAATATTCTCGGGAAACGTCCGTGGACAGAGGAAGAGGAAACACAACAACCAGAAGAATTGTGACGGCAAGGCGGAAGGATTCCTGACAGAAAAAACAGTATAAACTTAAAAACCGAGGACTATGGAAAATTGGGTATCTGTTTTCACAACAACAAGAGAACTCGAAGCAGGGATCGTAAAAGATCTACTGGACGAGGCGGGGATCCCGGCCGTGATTTTGAATCAAAAAGATTCTTCTTACCAAACCTTTGGCGACATCAGCGTGATGGTCAGCCGGGATGACCAGGAAGAAGCCAAGAAAGTTATTAAAGACTATTATGATCGTAAGTAATTTTTTAAAACGAGCAATCAGCGGTCTGCTGTTTGTCGTAGTACTAACAGGGTGTATTTTCATACACCCCATTTGTTTTTATATCCTGTTCTTTATCATCAACATTCTTGGCCTGATAGAATTCAGCCGGATGGCGAAACACATGAACATCCACGTGAACCTATTCTTCTGCATCCTTTGCGGTAGCGTCCTGTTCACTGTGGGATTCTTACATAATTACATCAATTACAAGGACGGCTACCTTTATTTCTTCCTGTTGACCTTCATCATGTCTATCTGTGAACTTTACCGGAAAAGGGGAAACGGGTTCCAAAACATAGCTTTCTCCTACTACGCCTTGCTATACATCAGTTTACCTTTCACGTTGCTAATATACCTACCCTACATGACCTCAGGGAAATGGATGCCGGAAATCATCTTTTTCCCGTTCTTGCTCGTGTGGGTTAACGATACCTTCGCTTACCTTTCCGGTTCATTACTTGGGAAACATAAACTTTTCCCTAGGATATCTCCCAAGAAATCATGGGAAGGAGCTATCGGCGGAGGCCTGATGACCATTATCGTCGGTTTGTGTGTATCTCCCTATATCGAGGGTTACACGATCCGGGACACGGCCATTATTTCGTGTATCGTGGTTGTTTTCGGAATATATGGGGATTTACTGGAATCCCTGTTTAAACGTAGCATTGAAATTAAGGATTCCGGCAATATACTACCAGGACACGGGGGTATTTTGGACAGATTCGATGCAATCATATTCACAATTCCCGCTATTTTTGTTTATATGGAATTCATGTATTAACTTTGCCCGCTGTTTTACTAACGTAACGAAATTAATATGAAGATACATAAAGCAGGTCATATATTATTGTTCAAAGCATTCGTACTTTTTGCTTTCATCAATGTACTCGTGTATGCCTTCATCCCTAATATCATTGTTTTCCGGGCGGTAGTGATCGTCAGCGGAATTTTGTACCTCTTGATGGTAAATTTTTTCCGTTTCCCTAACAGGCACATTGTCGTGAAGGATAACACGATCCTCGCTCCTGCCGACGGGAAAATCGTGGTTGTGGAGGAAACCTTCGAACCCGAATACTTGAAAAAACAATGTATACAAGTTTCCATTTTCATGAACATCTTCAATGTTCATATTAACTGGTTTCCTATCAACGGAATAATCAAATTTTTCAAATATCACCAAGGAAGATATATGGCGGCATACCTGCCCAAGTCTTCCACGGAAAACGAAAGAACAACCATTGCTATCGAGGCAACCAACGGACAAGAAATCGTGATGCGACAGATTGCCGGAGCCATGGCTAAACGTATTGTTTCATACGCTCCAGTCGGGGGTAAAGCCCGCCAGAACGAACACGCCGGATTCATCAAATTCGGTTCGCGGGTAGATTTGTACCTACCGTTAGGAACTAAAATTGACGTGAAACTCGGCCAAAAAGTAACAGGGTCGCAAACCCTTATCGGAACATTTCAAGAACCCGAATCCAAGTAATCATACCGAAGATTCGTAAATCATTATTACTATGTCTGTTCAAAAGAAAGTAAAAAGAGTAACCACCCACGTGTTATCAGAAATGAAACTCAAGGGGGAAAAGATAAGTATGTTAACGGCCTACGACTTCTCGATGGCTCAAATTATTGACAATGCCGGTATTGATGTAATTCTGGTTGGAGATTCCGCCTCTAACGTGATGGCCGGAAACGAAACGACCCTACCGATCACGCTGGATCAAATGATCTATCACGGGGCATCCGTGGTGAGAGGTGTAGATCGTGCGCTGGTTGTCGTGGACCTACCTTTCGGTAGCTACCAAGGAAACAGTAAAGAAGCGCTTTGCTCGGCAATCCGTATTATGAAGGAAACAAGTGCCGATGCAGTGAAACTGGAAGGCGGACGAGAAGTAGTTGAATCCATAACACGTATCCTGTCAGCCGGAATCCCGGTCATGGGACACCTCGGACTAACCCCGCAAAGCATCCATAAATTTGGTACTTATGTGGTGCGTGCCCAAGAGGACGCAGAGGCTAAAAAGCTGATCGAAGATGCCCATCTTTTGGAAGAGGCCGGATGTTTCGCTATCGTGCTGGAAAAGATCCCGGCAAAACTGGCTGCGCAAGTTGCCAAAGAATTGACTATCCCGATCATCGGGATCGGTGCCGGGGGCGGCGTTGACGGGCAGGTTCTCGTGATCCACGATATGCTGGGTATCAACCAGGAATTTTCTCCCCGTTTCTTACGTCGTTACCACAATTTGTACGCGGAGATTACGGGAGCCGTGGGCAATTACATCAACGATGTGAAAAGCGGTAATTTCCCGAACGAGAGAGAACAATATTAAAATTTTAGATTTTATGATTTTAGATTTTAGATTAAAAATCATGAATCATAAATCGTAAATCATAAATCAAAAATACATGAAGAATCTGGAGATATTATACGAGGATAACCACATTATCGCTATCAACAAAAAGGTTTCCGATATTGTGCAGGCAGACCAGACAGGTGACGAACCTCTCAGCGAGCGTGTTAAGGCGTACATCAAAGAGAAATATAACAAACCGGGAGATGTTTACCTCGGGATTCCTCACCGGGTGGATCGCCCCGTAAGTGGAGTTGTATTGTTCGCCAAAACCAGTAAGGCACTGGTAAGACTGAACAAAATGTTCCAGGAACATGATCAGGAAATCACCAAAATATACTGGGCGATCGTGGGTAATCTTCCCAAAGAAGATCATGCCAAATTAACCCACTACATGGTGCGGGATGCAGAAAAGAATAAATCCTATGCTTATAATAAACCCAAAAGTGGAGCGAAAGAGGCCATCCTGGAATATAAATTATTGGGATGCGGACAACGTTACTATTTGTTAGAAGTGAAACTTTGCACGGGACGCCATCACCAGATTCGTTGCCAGTTGGCAAAGATCGGATGTCCTATCAAAGGGGACTTGAAATACGGTTTTCCCCGCTCCAACGAAGGTGGTGGAATCAGCCTCCACGCCCGGTCTATCACGTTCACCCACCCGGTGAAACAGGAAAAGATCACGATTGTCGCTCCCCCACCCTTGAATGACACGCTTTGGAAGTTTTTCTACGAGAATTTAGAATCATAAAAAAGAGCCCGGAAAAATCGGGCTCTTTATCTTTATTTACTATCCTTTAAAGACTTATTCAACTTCATCAACAACGATTGATAATGAATTTTCGTATCTCCTGTCGCACCGGCAATCTTGGAATTCAAAAGTCGTTGAGCTTTCAAAGCCATATCCTGCAAGTACACTTTAGAATTATCAATCTCTCCGGTATTCACTTTCCGCACGAAACCATATCCATAACCGAATTCATTTAACGCCATCTGTTGTGCCACGTAACTGGGACCACGTTCTTGCTCCACTTGCCGGAACTGGTCAAGATACTTATTAATCAACCCGGTTTCGTCCAACCCGTAGGCCGCAATCTCTTCCACAGAAGGCATATAAGCTGCATCCGTCAGCATCCGCAACGTTCCCCCTCCGGCATCTTTCAACGAACTAGCGAAAACATCCACGATAAAAACCTCCCGGATAGATGCATCTTTCACATCCAAAGACTTTACCCGTACATTTTGAATGTCATCTAGATTATATACAAACGTGTAATCACTACTTTTCCGTATTTGGGAAAAGATATTGGTCAGACTAATATCATTCCCTTTCAACGTTAATTTCAACTCTTGCGAGTAAACACTTGCCGATAAAGCAGTGTTTTGCAAGAACAAGCACACGCATAGCAACTTCACGATTAACAATTTTCTCCACAACTTGAATCTCCTCAAGCTGTTGGGGTTGTCATTTTTTTCATACTTTTGCTTTTAGGTTTCACATTTCATTTAATGATGAGCTTAGTAGGCAGGTAATGGGGCTATTACCTGCTTGCATCATTTTAAAGTTACATTACAATTTTTCGAATTCGATTATACTAGTAAATTTTGACAAAAGTAACCTTTGAAATCTGTTCTCTAAATCCCCTATTATAGGGATTTTCCTTTCAAGGCTCACTCTAGCAAATCGTAGGTTTCCAACCATTTATGAATATAAATACTTTTTCCTTGAATTAGGAACTTTACTTTTTGTGTCTTTAAATCCTGAATATTATTATAGCGTTTCATTTCAACCGAATATCTCAACTTTTTCAATGCCTCATCATTAAAAATTATATTAACATCATACCATTGCGACAAACGCTCGGCAATCGTCTCTAAAGCCGCATTTTCGAAATAAAACACCCCGTCTTTCCATAACGTGAAATTCCTTGCATACACCTCCCTCATTAAAATCTTTCCGGTCTCCGCGATCACCTCTGCCTGCCGGTCCGGCACTATAAGTACCGATTCATCCTTACGTCAAGCAGACTTTACCCTCGACAAGAGTCGTAATCGTATGTCCCCGGTAAGCCATCACGTTAAAACTCGTTCCCAACACTTTTATATCTACCCCGTTCGCTAACACGTGAAAAGGTTTACCCTCATCCTTTGCCACTTCAAAATAAGCCTCCCCTTCAATCTCCACACTTCGCCTATCCCCGACAAACGTAACAGGAAAGCGTAACTCAGAATCGGAATTCAACCACACCTTCGTCCCATCTAACAATTCCAGCATATACTCTCCCCACGAGGTACAACCAACGTGTTGTACTCCTCCTCCTTCGGGGTACTCGTTTCTTCTAGTGTCCGGTAAACAATTTTCTTTCCCGTCGCAACGACTTTTACCCTGGGTAAATCCAATTTCATATCTTCTTTTTGTTCCAATTTCAAGAATCTCCCGTCAGCCATAATCAACTGGGCTCTTCCTGTCCCCGGAACAATTTCCACGTTGTCAGTTATCGTGACTTCCGAAGATTTCCACTCGGAAGACACGAAATACCTGCACACCAATAAAGGTATCACCATAATAGCCGCACACCGGCCTATTCTTTTCCAAATAACATACTTACTGAAATAGACACGCTCAAATTTTCGCCACTCATTCTTTCCTGTTTGTTTTCCTTTCTCCCTACGCTCGTTTCCCGTCATGATATATGTCCGAATCTCATCATATTCTTTTGCATGGGCAGGGCTTTCTACACGCCATTGCTCCAACCGGGCTTGATTCTCTTTCGTAATCACCCCGACAAACTCTTCCGCAATCAAATGAGCAATTTTAAAACGTCTTCTTAGCAAATTCATACGATTAAATTTAGCGTTTATTAAGAAGACGATTGAGAAAAAAAAGTGGGTGAGTGGAAAAATAAATTATTTATCGATTAAAACGAACAAAATCATCAAAAGATCCTTTGACAGCAAGGTTCTCAACGTCACGTAAGCACTCTTTTTCAACGATTTAATCGTATTAACGGAAACACCTAACCGTTCCACTTCCGTGTTGTTAAATCCTTTCAAATTCAGTAAAATGATCGAACGTGTCTGTGAAGGTAGCTTATCAACAGCATCGTACAATATTCGAGATACCTCCTGTTGAGTAACCTCCTTCAAAAAATCATATTCTTCTGTATTTTCCCCGTTTACCCGATTCTGGTATTGATTTTCTATCTTTTGATGCTTACAAATGATCCAGATAGATACGACGAACTACGGTGTACAAGAAAGCTTTGGCATTCTCTTCTGTCTCGAACTCTCCCCGATGCTCGAACACCCTCACAAACGCCTCCTGTGTGAAATCTCTCGACAATTCACACTCTCCCGTGTAGCGTTGCATCAACGTGTAAACGGGAATAAAAAAAGTCTCGAAGAAAGCCTTAAACTCTTTATGCGATACGATAGCCATAATAAAAAGCATTGTTCTTTCGCAAATATAAACATTTTATAATAATATTCCACACGACCACAATTGCTTATTCCGCTACTTCACTCGCAAAAAGTTTTGAAAAATATCACAAGGTTTATTTACAACAACCTTTGACCATTAATCACCAGTTCAAAACTAATATTCAAAAACTCGGCAGCCTTCCGACTCAACATCATCCGTCCCAAAAAGATTTCGAAATAATCCATCACGGCCGAAATAGAAGTATCAATCTTCAAATCCAAAATGATAGCCGAATGATCTTCATTAAAATAGATTTTGGATTCTTCCACGGCATAATTCACCCGGTCATGAATATCAAAACTCGCAAAATCCTGATTACGCACCCGACTTCTCCGTACATCCGTTTTGTCGGCCAAAATCAAGGCGGCAGCAATCGGATTCACTGCAGCAGCCGTACTCTCGTCATGATTACCGATAGCACTGATAACCATTGCAATCTCCGCCGGATCCATCCCCATCCGGTCCAACAATCGGAAAGCCATTACTGCACCGCTCTGTGCATGATCAATCCTGTTCACGATATTACCGATATCGTGCATATACCCGGCAATCTTAGCCAACTCGGCTGTCCGTTTCGGGTAATTCAAAGTTAATAAAATCATCTCCGCCATCGTCGCCGCTTTCACCACGTGGGGGAATGAATGTTCTGTATATCCTAAAGCGGACAAGGCTTTGTCCGCCTCCGTGATATAACACTTTATACTCTCGTCATTTCGTATATCCTCGTACGTAACTAACATAAAAAACTACCTATTATTTCAACAATACCTTTTCCCATTCTTCCAACTTGAATCCCAACAACACGAAATCCTCCCCGATAACCAAGGGACGTTTCACTAACTTCCCGTCAGATGCCAGTAATTCTAATTGTTCATCCTCACTCATTCCGTCCAGCTTCTCTTTCAACTGCATGGATTTATACAACAACCCGCTCGTGTTAAAGAACTTCCGCAACGGCAAACCACTTCTCTCGAACCACATTTTCAACTCCTCACGTGTCGGGCGTTCTTCCACGATATGCCGATCCGTGTAATTCACTTTTTGCCCGTCTAACCACTTTTTTGCCTTCCGGCAAGTACCACACGCCGGGTACTCCAAAAATAAATATCCTTTCATCATTTTAACCTTAACATTCTCAAACATAAATCGACCTCGTCCGGGTAGCCCGTATGTTTTCCCTCTACATCCGACAACTTCACGGTAGGCAAAAACACCTCGCTCCCTTTCGGACGACATTCAAATAACTTAATCACCATATTTAATGGTGTAACCCCCACATCATTCGTGAGATACGTTCCGATTCCATATACGTCATGCAGACGTCCGTTCACGAAAGCCTTAATCTTCTTCACGCCCTCCAGATCCAACGCATCGCTGTACACGATCGTCTTACTTTTCGGATCCACCCGATGTTTCCGGTAATGCTCCACTGCTTTCTCCGTGAATTCAAAAGGATCACCGCTATCCCAACGCAAACCGTCAAACAACTTGGCATACTTCGTGTCAAAACTATTAAAGAAATTATCGGAAGTATACGTGTCAGTCAAAGCAATACCCAAATAACCGTCATAAACATCCACCCAATTTTCCAACGCCAAGGCATTCGCCGATCGATAACCGAAATGGGCCCCGTGATACATGAACCATTCATGGGGATGAGTACCCATCGGAATCAAATCATATTTCATGGCAAAATAAACATTACTTGTCCCGTTCAACAAACCCTTCATATTCTCTTTCAATATGCCGATCACCCGATCCTGTACGTCAAAGGAATATCTTCTCCGGGTACCGAATTCAGAAATTTCCGCTTTTATATCCGCAAAGGCTTTTGCTTTCTCCGTTGCTTTCCGCTCCAAATCACGGGCAACCTGTCCCGTCATCTGGAAATATAATTCGGAGATCATCGCCATTAAAGGAACTTCCCACAACACGGTCCGATACCACAAGCCCCGAATTTCCACGTCTAGCTTTCCTCCCTCCTGGCTCACCTTTACCTCGGCAGGATTAAAACGAAAACCTTTCAAGAGATCAAAAAACACCGAATCAAAATAATAACATTTTGCTCGCATAAACTTCTCGTTTTCTTTTGAAAGTACCACTCCCGCCATAGCCTCCACCTCTTTTTTCAAAGCATCAGCAAAACCGGGTGGAAAACTCGTATTTCCCCTGTTCACGAAACGATAAACTACTTCCGAATCCGGAAACTTCTTTTGTATGGCGTTCATTGCCGTGAACTTATACAAATCATTATCCAAAAAATCATGGATGATCATATTACCCCCCCCTTTTATGAAAACAATAAAGATTCCGACGTCTCAAAACGAGCCCCTATTCGGGCGGCCTTCTCGTAAATTGGAATAGCTAAATCTTCGCATCCTGAAATATTACTCATGCAATCTTCCAGTATAACCAGTCTCTGAACAACCTCAGGATAATCGAACAACTGCCTCAACGTGTTTGCCACACAGTGACTTTTTGCCTCTCCGGCCAACCAGATCACGTCATACGACTCTAACTCGTCCTTCAGTTTCATATTAAACTTTGTATCAGCAGCATAATCCAAAGGAATATTTGCCCGGAAAGCACCGAAAAACTCAGTTGAAGGAGTCAAGCCCTTCTCCACCACCTCGTAATACTTTCCTTCTCTGGCCCAGCACGTCACGGCCTCCATCAACACAGGAGTTATAGCTGCCCCTTCACTCCCGTACAGACAATGCTCCGGCCAAATCATATGCTTATATTCCTCGTTTTCAATCAATCGACGTAAATAATCAATCACCTCATCTTTATCCCCGAAAGGAATCCACTCTCCCGATAACACCTCCCACCATGAAATAGTTGTAAAAGGAGCCGGATGCTCTCCCCGCTTGTTCTTCCAATAGGATGGATGAGCAATATCCATCACGTGATGTTCATCTGCCGTGAAAATAATCTTATCAATAACAGTCATTTTCTCCTTGATCAACCGACTTAACCTCTCCACGTCTTTCTCTGCTCCCGGCACGTAGAGCGAACCTGAAGGCAAACAAAAATCGTTTTGCATATCCACGACCAACAATACAGTCTTCATCTTCTTACAACATTCCTAAATCATGAAACATCACCCGATATTCTGCCGCTTTATCCTCTAAAGGCTTCGGGTAAGCCCGTGAAGACGAAGGCATCCGGTACAACCGTAAAGCCCTCCCTTTATATTCAAAATCACTAAAACCTCCCACTTTAGGATTCTCAGCCCCAACCAAGGCCAGCAAAGTATCTGTTGCTTTCTGTCCCGTGGTTACGATCGCCTTACATTTGGGAATTCGTTTCAGCACGGCATCCAAATCCACGGGAGTAACAATCTCCAAAAACTGATCGGATGCATTTCCCCGTTGACGAATCACCTCCATCGCCGTGTCAAACAAGGCAACCCCGGTTTCTTCCAAAAAAGCGGCTAACCGTTCCCGGCTAAACGCTTTTTTCCCCTTTTCTAAAAAATAATCTTTATCCCCGAAAAACAACACCCCATATATCCTCCACATATCATTTTGCAGATTCGGGTAATAAAAATCCATCGACCAACGTGCCCTCGGCGGAGGAAAACTTCCCAACATCAACAACTTGGCATTTGCCGGCAAGAATGGTTCTAACGGATGCTTTTCTATTTCTATATGTTGATTCTTTATCTCCATTACCAACTTCTACGTTTTCTACAACATTTTTGTTAAAAGATGCCTTTCCTCTTTTATATTTTCTACAAAGGTAAAAGAGATTATGAATTTCACAATTCATATACCCAAACAAATGAATCAGAATTCAAATTATTTATACCACAACTTAAACCGGACCAAAACAGTCCCCTGTAACTTGATCTTCTCAAAATCCACTCCGGCATCGACACCTCCCCGATCGACATCAAAAGCTACGTTCGACATATATTGAGCAGCCATCCCTCCCCAATGCTCTTCTCTAATATAAATAGCCTCTTTTATACTCTGACCGATCGCTGCGGCTAAACCTGTCGCTTTCTCCTTCGCCACCTTTATCGCATCCTCCTTAACCTCCCGACGTAATTTCTCAATCTGTGAATGATCCACCCGTTCCACCTCAGCCTCCACACCACCCATCTGTTCCAATCCCGCAAAAACACGATCCAGCGTATTGACATCATGCAACAACAAAACGTACTCTTTTCTCAACTTCATAGCTCCGCTTTTCAATTTATAGCGATCCCCAACCATATTCCTCACGGCTAAATCCTTCTTCACATCAATCCCCACTTTCTGTAACGTTTGGAACAACTTTTTCTCCTGTTGCTCCAACTCCGTCTTCCCCCTCTGTTCCTTTTCCCTCAATATGATTTTCACGTAAATTTCATCCGGAACCACTTCCATCATGGCAGTTCCTGTTACCTCGATATAAGGCTGATCCAAAAAATTATTTTCTTTACTTTGAGCCATCCCCAAAGTCAGTGTTCCTAAAAATAATACGAACAACAAAACCGTCTTTTTCATCATGCGGTAATTTTAAATTATTACTTCTTTTTCCTTTTCTTCTCCACAGACCACCCGAATTTACCAATTTTTTCTCCCAATTCAAAATATCCTCCATGCAGATACACCAAAGGATCAGCATTCGCCAACTCAAACTTCCCGCTATCCTTATCCAAGTAACAATCATCAGCCTGCACGTTCACCACCTCTGCAATAAACATATGATGCGATCCCAAAGGAATAATTTCCTTCACCCGACACTCAATCGACACCGGAGACTCTTCAATAATCGGGGCTTTCACTACCTTTGCCTTTCCCGGCGTCAGCTTCATCTCTTCAAACTTATTGTAATCCTTCCCGGAACGTACCCCACACCAATCCGTGGCATACGCCATATCCTTCGTGGTTAGGTTAATCACGAACTCCATATTCTTCTGAATAATCGGGTACGAATATCGCTCCGGTCTCACGGAAATATAACACATTGGAGGATTCGTACACAACGTTCCTACCCATGCCACTGTCAGCACGTTATATTCACTCAGCTCACTCCCGCAACTTACCAACACGGCGGGCAAAGGATAAATCATATTTCCCGGCTTCCAGTTATGCTTCATATCAATCTATTTTATGCAGGCAAAGATAAAGGAAAAGATCAGCTAAAAAAAGACTGAATTTTACCCACCCACCTGTTTTCCAATTCTGCCAATCCGACATCAACAACCGCCAACTCGTCTCTTCGTGTCACTGCCAAGCCGTCTGGCACGCCCTTTGTTAAGTCACCAAATGGATAGGACCAGCTATTTTTTAATAACCGATCTCTACTCATTTGATCACTTAAATATTTAACACTTAAATTATAGGAGATTTTATCATGGGTGCAGCCGGAAACAAAAAACCGAAGAAAAGCAAGAACAAAAAAGATGTTCCGTCTTATTTAGTTGAAGAAATGACACACGAAACACCTCTAAAAAACAAAAAGCACAAATAAAAATATGCTTATGGGAAAACAGAAGAGGGGAAATATCAAAAGCCCCTCTTTTTTGTTATGGTAATTATATAATCCCTAAAAAGGCAAGCCCCCATATATTCCCCCCCGTTATCAAATGAAGAGAGGATGAATACTTAGGGTAGTCACCAAATAATCA
>OODJ01002072.1_pt1 | contig 14008 bp, 13 predicted proteins | sample 1671611 | NCBI WGS metagenome assembly OODJ01 (sample SAMN06348174, study PRJEB24527) | human gut metagenome | biome: human gut; feature: ankylosing spondylitis patient; material: feces | host: Homo sapiens | place: China | collected 2015-10 | reverse complement strand
TTTGTGCCTAGAGTATCACGAATATTTCGTGCTAAACCTTTCAAATTTGCGAACCTTTTTGTGCTCATACGTTTGCCTCCTCACAAGAAGGAAACAATCCCTGCATTAACCCTTTTTTATGTGCTTTTAACTGTTCTACTTTATTTGATTGCTCGGAGATCATGGCATCTATCTCTGACAGACAGTCTGCAACTTTTTTTTGTTCTTCTGGTTTGGGAAAATATAGATTCACGGATTTGATAATTTGCCCCGAAAGATTTCCTTGACCACCTTGAATATACCTTGATACAATCCAGTTTTTGATATGGTTAAAGTAGTGGTAAACAAAAGCATTGTTTGTTTCATGCCTTAAACACAGAATTGCTTGATTTATCGCACCATCAATCTTGGACAAAGCAACTTCTCCACTGTTTGCTCCATATAAGGCTATTAGTATATCAACTTTTTTTACCATTCTTGCAGAAGAATTGTTGAGCCCTGCCTCAGTAATAAAAAGTTCTGTAGAGGATTTATTTATCTCTGCCGATCTTATAAAAGGAATCGTACCTCCATAGAACTCCTTCTTTGAGGTATCTGGCGTTCCTCCGCTGAACATTTTACAAGCCTTCCCTATAGCTTTGGATTTCCATTCTCCACAGCCTTGAAACTCAGGAAATCTCCATTCAGGCAGGGTTTTCCCTTCCGCGGGGAACAGCTTTTGCATCAAACCTTTTTTGTATTTTTCTAATGCTCTTGCTACTTGGTCTGGGCAAGATGTTCCTTTGTTTCCACAAGGAATTCCTTTTAGTAAGCTTATTACTTCGTCTATTGTTCTTCCTTCTACAAGTTTTGAAACTCCTACTGTGTTTCCTGGGCATCCTCCTATTATTCTTAGGCTTTTTATGATGTTTCCATCGATTTCAAATATCATTTGCATTGAGCAAACTCCTTCAGGTGTATATCTGTATTCCATAAAATCTCCTTTCTTCTGTTTTACAACATTTATATTTTAATTTAAAATTTATTCTTGCTTATATTTTAGCTTTTAATTTTTCTTTACTTTTTTATTATTTCTCTTACTATTTCTCCTGCTATCATTAGTCCTGCAACTGATGGAATAAATGATATGCTTCCTGGTACTTGGTTTCTTATTGAGCATTTTCTTTTTGTTCCTGGAGGGCATATACAGTTTGTTTTGCAACTGCAGTTGGCTTCTTGTTTTATTTTTATTGGCTCTTCTTTCGAGTAGATTACTTTCAAGCTTTCTATGTTTCTTTTTCTTAGTTCTTTTCTCATTACTTTTGCAAGTGGACAGACTGATGTTTTGTATATGTCTGTTATTTCAAATTTTGATGGATCTAGTTTGTTTCCTGTTCCCATTGCTGATATTATTGGTATGTTTAACTTTTTGCAATTCATAACAAGTTCTATTTTTGCTGTTACTGTGTCTATGCAGTCTACTACATAATCTAAATCTTCTGTTAGTATATTGCTTTCTGAGTTTGGCATATAGAATTCTTGATATGTTTCAACTGTTGCATTTGGATTTATTTCTAGTATTCTTTCTTTTGCAACATCTACTTTGTATTTTCCAATTGTTTTTCTTGTGGCTATTATTTGTCTGTTTAAGTTTGTTAAGCATATTTTGTCGTCATCTACTAATACAAAGTGTCCAACTCCAGCTCTTACTAAACCTTCTACAACAAATGAACCTACTCCTCCAACTCCAAATACTGCAACTTTTGCATTTTGTAGTTTGTTTATTCCATCTTCTCCAATTAGTAATTCTGTTCTTGAAAATTGATTTAACATTTATTTCTCCTCGATTTTGCACAATTTAAATAAATTTCTTCTTTTTTATTATTTTTGCTTCATTTTTTATTATATATTTTTAGCAGTATTATGTCAATCGTTTTTTATTTTTTTAATCAAGTACTTTATTTCATTCTATTTCATACTCATTTTTGATAATCTCAATGCATTTAGTACTACTGTTAAGCTACTTATTGTCATGCTGAATGCAGCTATCATTGGGTTTAGCTCAATTCCAAATGGTTTTAATATTCCACAGGCTATTGGTATCATGCATACATTATAGAAAAATGCCCAGAATAGATTTTGTTTTATGTTTCGTATTGTTTTTCTACTTATTTCTATTAGTTCATTTATTTTTTCTATGTTGTCGCTCATTATTACTACCTGTGCAGAGTCCATTGCAATATCTGTTCCCGATGAGATTGATACTCCGATGTCTGCTGTTACTAAGCTTACACTGTCGTTTATTCCATCTCCACACATCATTACTAAACCGTTTTGTTTTAACTTTTTTATTTCTTCTGCTTTTTCTTTTGGTGTTACGTTTGCTATTACTTTTTCTATTCCAATTTGACTTGCTACTTTTTTAGCTGTTTTTTCATTGTCTCCTGTTATCATTACAACTTCTATGTTTTGTTTTTTCAGCTTTTCTATTGTATTATTTATGCCTTCTTTTACAATATCTTTCACACCAATTAATGCTTCTAGCTTTCCGTTTATTGCAACAAATAATATGCTGTTTCCATCTTCAACAAGTGCTTGCTCGTCTTTTTCAGATTCTTCTGGAACTTCTATGTTTTGTTGTTCCATGAGTTTTCTGTTTCCAATTATATATTTGTTGTTTTCTATTGATCCTTCTATTCCGTATCCTGGAATTGCTTTAAAGTCATTTACCGCTTCTAACTTTTCATTTTCAGCAACTGCTACTATTGCTCTTGCTATTGGGTGTTCCGATTTTTTCTCCATGCTTGCAACTTTATTTATTAACTCTTTTTCTTCCATGTTGCTGTAATTGTATATTTTTGAAATGCTTAGCGTTCCTTTTGTTAATGTTCCAGTTTTGTCGAAGCATATTGTTTTAATTTTGTGTGCGTTTTCTAAGCTCTCACTCGATTTTACTAATATTCCTCTTTTGCTGGCGTTTCCTGATGCAATTACTATTGCAAGAGGTGTTGCCAAGCCCAAACTGCAAGGACATGCTACTACCAGAACACTTACAAATATATTTATGGCTGTTGCGACATTTTTAGAAATTGCAAGCCATATTATAAATGCAATTACAGCTATTATCATTACCACTGGCACGAAGTATCCGCTTATTTTGTCTGCTATTTTTGCAATAGGAGCCTTTGTGCTTGTTGCTTGTGCTACTAGTCTAACAATTTCAGAAACTGTTGATTCTTTTCCTATTTTTTCGGCTTTGTATTTTATTGTTCCTTCAAAGTTTACGCTTCCCGCAATTACTTTTGAACCAATTTCTCTTTTTACAGGCTTACTTTCCCCTGTTATAAACGATTCGTTTATATGCGTGTTTCCCTCTACAATTTCTCCATCTACTGCAATTTTTTCTCCAGGTTTGCAAATTACAATGTCGCCTTTTTGAATTTCGTCTAAAGTTACAACTTGCTCCGCTCCATCTCTTAGAATTGATGCATGGTTTGGTGTAATGCTCATTAATTGGCTTAGTGCCTCTTTGCTTCTGTCTTTGTTTTTATTTTCGATATATCTTCCTATTTTTATAAAGAATATAACAATTGCTGCAGACTCAAAGTATAAGCTGTGTACGTGCATAGTATGTCCTTGTATTATTTCTATTGTTCCATATATGCTGTAAATATAACTTGCTAGCACTCCAACCATTACCAATGTGTCCATGTTCGGAGTCTTGTGTATTAAATTTTTGTAACCATTTTTTATAATGTCCCAGCCAAATGTAATGCAAATTGTAGTAAGTATAAATAGACAGATTGCATAATTTAATGGATGTTCCATCATGCTTAAGTATGGCAAAGCTGGAAGTCCAACCATTTGAGCCATCGAAATATATAATATTATTATAGATATAATCGTAAGGGCTATTAATGCATACTTTTGATTCGACTTTTTCTTTTCCTGTCTTTCAAAGTTGTCTATTCCAAGGCTTTCAAATCCAGCTTTTTCTACAAACTTTTCCACCTGTTCAAGTGTAAGTTTTGTATCATCATACTCTATGTTTGCATTGTTCATTATTAAATTAACTGATGCTTGTACAATTCCATCTTGTTTATTTAAATATTTTTCTAACCCTGATGAGCATGCACTGCATGTCATTCCATCTATCTTTAATAAAACTTTTTTCATTATTCTGCTTTAAAACCTGCTTCCTCTATTTCTGCCTTGATTGTTTCAACGCTTACTTTAGATTCGTCATATTTTATAGTTGCTTTCTTTGTTTCAAAGCTAACTTCTGCTCTCTCAACTCCATCTATGTTATTTAGAACTTTTGTAAGTCTGTTTGAACAGCCTGTACAGTGCATTCCTTCTATATTTAAAATTATTTCTTTCATGATAAATTCCTCCTTTTTTATTTCTTTATTTTTTCTTTTATGCTTCCGAAAATTTTTCTTATTCCTTCTCCAGAAATCATAACACTTGCTATTGGTATTAGAACTACTATGTATGGAATTATATATCTTGATTTAGCTTCCCATAATATATGGAAGCAGAATCCTCCTAAGAATATTGTTACCAAAAATATTAGTTCTAATGACAAATTTTTTCTATTTTGTACTAACACAATTATCGCACAAGTAAATGTTAATATGATTAAAGCTTTTTGATAAAATGTTAGTGGTGCTTTTGTCCAACTCAAGTTGCTTTCTTCTGTTATTCCATTATTGAATAGTGCAGAATATGTACTTTCTGCCCAAGTTGTTGTTAATTTCTTCTGGTAGAAGTCTATCGTGTACCCTGGATTTTTTGCAAAGTATTCTAGTCTTTGCTTTATTTTTTCCTCATATTCATCAGATATGTTTTCGCCTGTTTTTAAGCTATTTAAAGCAGGTTCAGCAATCGATTCACTATACCAGCCATTTGCTCTTGGTCCTTCTTCCATAGCCATTAAGAAGTAGCTTATGCTTGGATATGTTTTTCCATCTTTTAAATCGTATTTATTTAAATAATATATTTTTACAAGACTCGACGGAATAAATGTTAATGCTAAGAATATTGCAATTACTGCTAGATTTATTAATTTTTCCTTAACAGCTTTCTGCTTGAAGTCTTTGAAAATGTTTAATACTAAATATATTACTGTTGCAATCACAAATATTAATGTATTCATTCTCATCATATATGCAACCATTGTTAGCAATGATGCAAATATTCCATATCTAATCTTTTTCGTTTCAGTATATTTCATCATGAAGTACACTGAAAATAAGCTTAGTGCTAGAGCTGGAATATCTCCATACATAAATGTTGTAAGCATTGGTATTGTAATGAATGTAAATATTAATATAAACATTAATGTATTGTTCGTTTTATATTGTTTTGCAAGCTGTTTCGTTATTTTGTATAATCCAAATATTATTAATAAATTGAAGAATATATTGAAAATTCTAGGCAATATTATTAAATCACAATGTAAAATGCTGAACATTACATTATATACAAATGCCAGCGTTACTTGGTGTGGATATGCTTGCATGTATTGAATTAGAGGTATTCCCGCATAAGTTAAATTAGGTAAGAATTGATTTGGATCATCTCTGTAGTATGTTTGTGCTAAGTTTAGAACGTGAATTGAATCTGCAACAATTCCTGGTCTTACAAATATTATCCATAAAATACTAAACACTAAGTAAATGATGACTGCAACTGCAACAATTATTAGTCGAACTTTCTTCTTTTTCAGTTTTTTATCTGCAAATTTTGCTATTCCATATATTATTCCTGCCATAAGAAGCAAGCCAAGTATATATTGAAAGCTATTGAATTTTATTGTAACTTGTTCCCCAGAATTCATGTCTGCAGTGTAAATTACATTTAATATTACAATTATTGCAAGTGCAATTATTCCTAAAATTTGTATTACTTTTTTTACTACTTTCACTACGATTTCTCCTATCTATTTAAGTCTTTCAAATAATGGTTCTATTGTAGTTAATTTTAGTCCTGCTGGAACAATAATGTATTCCCACTTCTTATCTTTAATATCTAGATAGTTTCTTATTTTCTCACAAGCTGTTGGCATTATTGGTTCAAATAAATTTGATAGATTTGCAATTATTACAGAGCATGTATATATTATGTTGTTAAATTGATTTATATCTTCATTTTTGCATACCCATGGTTTGTTTAAATCGTAATATTTATTTGCACTTTCAACTAAATCCATAATGTTTTGTACTGCTGCCTTGAATTCCAATTTTTCTATGTTTTCTCCGGCTTTTTTGTATGTTTCTTTTATCAAAGCTTCCATTTCTGAATCCATTGTTCCTGCTGGAATTTCTTCCAATCCTTTAAAGTTTAACGTTCTATTTACTAAGTTCCCAAATTTGTTTAATATTTCTGTATTGTGAACATTTTTAAAGTCTTCTACAGTAAAGTTTGTATCCTTTTTTTCTGGTCCATTAGATACAAGATGGTATCTTATAGAATCTGAGTCGTATAAATCACATGCCTCTAAAGCGGTCATTCCTATTCCCTTGCTTTTAGAGAATTTTTGATCATTGAAGTTTAAGTATTCAGCAGAAACGATTGTATCTACTAAATGATAATCTTCTTTTTGTCCTAATAATAATGCATTTAAGATTATGCTGTGGAATACAATGTTATCTTTTCCATGGCACATATAAATTTTATTGTTATGTCCTTCCTTCCAGAAGTCTTCCCATTTCATACCATTCTCTTCACATATTTTCATAGTATCTGTTAAATATCCAAGAACCGCATCTATCCACACATACATTCTTTTATCTTCATAGCCAGGAAGTGGAATTTCAATTCCCCAATCCAAATCTCTTGTAACAGCTCTGTCTTGAAGTCCTTGTTTTAAATATTTCCATGTTTCGTTACGAGCGTTTATTCTCCAAGAATTTTCAACTTCTTTAGTGTGTTCCTCAATTTCTTTTTGGAATGCAGATAATTTTAGATAAAGAACTTTATTGTTTTTCTTTTCAAGTTTTGAGCCACAAACAATGCAATTTCCCTCTAGTAATTCCTTCTCTGTTGGAACATGTAAACAATTATCGCATTGATCACCTTTTGTTTCCTTTCCACACTCTGGGCATGTAAGAACTATGTCTCTATCTTGTAAGAACTTTTTACAGTTTTCACAATAAGCTTGTTCTTCAATTTTTTCATATATATATCCATTCTTATAAAGCTTTAAGAAAAGTTCCTTAACCTTTTCCTCATGATATGGGTCATAAGTTTTGCTGTATAAATCATAAGAGAAATTCAATTTGTTGAACATCTCTGTAAATTCCTCGTGATACTTGCTAGCTATTTCTTTTGGATTTACTTTTTCTTTACGAGCACGCTCCGTAATTGGTGTACCATGTGTATCTGAACCAGACACATATAAAACATTGTCACCTTTTAATCTAAAATATCTTGCAAGAACGTCTCCAGATATTAGTCCTGCAATGTGTCCTAAATGTAGTGAGCTGTTGGCATAAGGCCATGCTCCACCTATTATAATATTTTTACTCATTCTAAGCACCCTCTCCCTTTCAATCTTATAAAATTTGAGTCTATTATTCTCTTGGTTAGTCTTTAATATATTACCACTTTTTATGATTCTTTGCAACAAAAAATCTATAATGCAAATTCAGCATTATAGATTTTTTAATTATGGAGCAGGTAGCGGGAATCTACCCGCGTCAGAAAAAAACGTCCACTGGACGTTTTTTATCTTCCTTTTCGATTCCCTTTTTGGGTCTCTACAATTTTTTTGGAGCAGGTAGCGGGAATCGAACCCGCATAGCCAGCTTGGAAGGCTGGAATTCTACCATTGAACTACACCTGCATTTTTGTGTATTTCCTAACGACAGTTATTATAATACCATAGGTTATTATTTTTGTCAATACTAATTTTTAAATTTTTTCAAAAATTTTTCTTAGTAAAATTTTCATTGCTAATATAAAATTTACTAGCATTTTTAGAAATTCGCCTCAAATCCCCCGTCACTATTGGGCTGAGAAATTTTGGACGAATTTCTAAAATATTTTTTATGCTCTTGGATGAGCTTTTTTGTATTCATTTTTTATTCCTGGGTCTTGAAATTGCATATATACTTGTGTTGATGATATGTCTGAATGTCCAAGCATTGTTTGTATTGCTTTTAGGTCTGCACCATTTTGTAGTAAGTGTGTTGCAAAAGAATGTCTTAATACATGTGGTGTTATATCTTTTTCGATGTGAGCTTGTTCTTTATAATATTTTACTATTTTCCAGAAGCCTTGTCTTGTAAGTCTTGTTCCGTTTACGTTAACAAATAACGCTTCTTCACTTTCATCTCTTATTAAGTATGGTCTTGCATCATCTATGTATTCTTTTAATGCTTTTAATGACATAGAGCCTAGAGGAATGTTTCTAGATTTGCTTCTTCCTCTACAAACTACATACCCTTCGTCTAATTTTACGTCATCTATGTCTAGAGAAATCATCTCTGTAACTCTCATGCCTGTTGCATAAGCAAATTCAAGCATTGCCTTGTCTCTAGTACCTTTTAAGTCAACGTCTTTTGGTTGATCTAATAATAATTCAACTTCTTTTGATGTTAATATGTTTGGAGTTCTTTTATTTATTTTTGGAGACTCAATTGTCATTGTTGGGTCTTTCTTTATTTTTTTAACTCTTATTAAATATTGATAGAATGATCTTATTGAAGCCAAGCTTCTTGAAATTGTAGATTCTTTTTTGTTTTCTTCTCTTAAATATTCCATATATTCTAAGATGGTTTCTTCTGTTACCTTTAGATAGTTTATTTTATTGTCTGAAACGTATTTTTCATATTGCTCTATGTCTCTTCTGTATGATTGTAGTGTATTATCTGATAATTTTTTATCATCTTTAAGAAAATCTAAAAAAAGTTTAACTTGTTTTTCCATTTGCGCTCCCCTATCCTATTTATTTATCTATGTAATAATTTTCTGAATTTACATAACTAATAAATGTTATATCAAAATATTCTAAAATTGTAAATACATTTTGTAAAATTTGTGAAAATATTTTCCAATTAACAATACTTTAAAAATATACTGCTTAAGTTTCCAGAAACGTATGTTTCTAACAGCGAAGATATTAATAATAAAATTAGCATTAAAATTGAAAATATTGTATGCTTTAATATTTGCAATTTTATGTTTTCTCGTCTTCTGTCTTCCATTATTAATCTGTACAACTTTATTCCACTCACACTAAGTGTGAGTATTGTTGGAATGTAAATTATATTTTGAATAAGCATTGTGGCAATTATAAAAATTATGCCTTTACCGGTTCCTACAGTTGCCATTACGGAAGAAACTGTATACCCTATGCAATAGCCTTTATATCCAACAACCACATATATTAGTGGAAAACCTATAACAGTAGAACCAAGAAACCACAGTAGCACAGCTATCCCAACATTATTTATTATTGAATTTTTTAATAGTTCCTTTGTTGAAATTTGATAATTTTCTTTTATTGAATTTATAAAATTATTTATATATCCACTTATTTGATTTGCCTGTGTTTCATTTGCATTATTTACAAAAATCACACCTAATGTTAATCCTATAAAAAATATTATGGTTAATATTAGGTATGTTTTTATGTTTTCTTTTATGAATTCTATTATTATATTTTTTAGTCTATTTTGGTTTGTTTGTCTGCGGTTTCCTCTCATGCTCTCCTCCTAAGATTATTGTTTATACATAATGTCTATTCAATAATCTTAGAATTAGAACTGTTTTTTATCCGACCGTTACTTTTCCGTAAACTCCGCCACCACCAGCATGAATCTTCATTTTGCCTTCTCTAGAAGCAATTATTTCGTTTGCAACTTTTTCGCCAACCACCGCTTCTATATCGTCTTTTGATAATTTATGTAAAATTGTCATCTCTGTTCCAAAGCTGTCTAATAGTCTATCTATTGTTTTGTTTCCTACTCCCGGAATGAATGTAAGTGGAACCTGATAAACATATGGTGGTCTGTTTGCAGGACTCTTACTTTTTTCTTTATCTTTTATTAATTCTATTCTATCGAAAACTCCAAATGTTACTTTGTCACTTCCACAGAAAGGACACACTGCAACTGGTTCTTTAGTTTCTATTACTTGATTACAGCTATCACAAAAAGTTCTGTGATATTTTCCAAGTTTAGGGTCTAGTCCATAATTGCAAAGTACTTTTCTTCCATCTTCGCCTTTTAAGGCTTTTACAACTTCTTTAAAGCTTATATCATTTACAAGCATTTTGTTGTATTCTCTTGCAATCTTTGGAAGTGAATGTGCATCTGAATTTGTAACAAATGTTTTATCTTCTAATTCTGTTATCATATCTGCTAAATATGTATCAGCACTTAAGCCTAACTCGATTGAAAATATTTTATCAAATTTTTCTTTGAATATATCCTTCATTCTGTCTACACAGTTACCATAATAGCTTTTAAATGGTGTAAAACAGTGTGCTGGAATTAAGATTCCATTATATTTTTCGACTACGTCTATCAATTCATATCCAGAAACATCTGAACGTTGAGTACTTAATGTTATATTATGTATATGTTTACTCATCTCTTTAGAAAAGCCTTTAATATCTGATAAATGAGGAAAGAAACATACGTTATGTGCTGCTCCGCACTTTCCATTTCTTCCAACCTCAGAAGTTTCAACTTCACTTCCTAATAATATACAAACCTTATCTTTGTATATTATGCCTCCATCTTCAATCTCATATGCTTCACCTGTTTTTAAGAAGTTCTCTATATCTTCAATAACATATGGTGATGCACAATCTATAATTCCAACAATATTAATTCCTTTTCTGTCGGCACATTCTTTTGCAATATTAGCAAAATTTAGGCTTCTTGCTGCAGTAATTTTTATTGGCTTACCATTCTCACTTCTTCCTATGTGTACATGTAAATCTGCAAATACTTCTTCCATCCTTTACTCCTTTTAAATAATTTTGGAACGGAGCAAAAATACATTTATTTTATATGTATTCTTCCTCCGTTCTCTCTTTACTCTCTAAACCAAGACTCGTAAACTCTTGGCTTTTCCTCTTCTTGTTCTTCTTTTACTTTAACACTTCTCGCGCTATTATTTGAAATTCTTGTTGGAGTTACTAATTGATCTAGTGCCACTCCATTTATTCTGTTTTGTAAAATATAATGTATTGTAGGCATTTCTTTTATATATTCTGCTATGTTTTTATTGCTGTTTTTATCTTGCATCGCATGCTCTCTGTATCTGTCTAAGTGTCTATTAGCCTCTATTGCAGCTGCAGAAATAGTTCCTAACATTCCTCGTATTATCAAGTCATTTTCATTTACTAAACTCATACTTTTATAGCCTCCATTCTGTTTACGAAGTCCTTAAATATTTCTAAATATCTATTTTGTTTTCCTTTTAAGTTTCTATATTCAAGCAACACTAATGCTTCATCAACTTTAAAACCTATTCTTTCTGGTCTATCTAAAAGCATACCACCAAATTGGTCTATTAGTTCTAACACATCAGCCTCTGGTTCTCTTGGTTCAGAACCAGTATATCTATTTACTTGCTCACAAATTTTACAAAATCTTTTGTCAAATCCTAAAGTTGCCAAATATTCAGCACCATCTTTTGCATAAGTTCTAATCTTGTTTATATCTGTAAAATTATCTACTTTTTTACAATTACATAATAAACAAGCCGTTATTAACATATTATTATCAAAATTTAATTCTGGAGTATTATCTAAAAACAGCTTTAATAGTTCTGTTTTAAATACAACCGAATTATCAAAATAAACGTTACCTCTCTTATTTAAGTAATACATTATTTCCATTTTCTTTATCCAGTCTTTTTCTGACAATATGTAATCTGCAAAAGTTTGGCTTTCCATATCTTAACCTCGTTTCTTTGGCTTATATTCAATTAGATTATATGATATCTTCACAGTATTTTCAATAAAGATACATAAATGTAATTCTATTGTAATATTATTGTAACTTTAATATAATTTCATTCACTCTTTTTGCAGTTTTTTCATTGTCTACGTTTTCGATTATGAAATCGCATTTTTTTATATAGAATTCATCATTTTCTTGGTTATTTAACCTTTGTAGAGCTTTTTCTTCTGATAGATTGTCCCTTTTACAAATTCTTTTTATTTTTTCTGTTTTGGGTGCAATTACGCCTATTGTATAATCGCACAGTTTATCTAATTTACTTTCAAATAGTAAAGGAACGTCTAATATTATGTATTGGTAATCTAAATTTTGATTAGCTTCTAATTCTTTTTTTATTTCTTCTACAACATATTCAAATGTTAAGCCATCCAACTTTTCTTTTTCTGCTCTATTTAAAAATACAATGTCTGCAAGTTTTTTTCTATCTAATTCATTATTTTTTATAACATCATTACCAAAGGCTTGTCTAATTGCCTGTAAATATTCTCCATTGTTCTTTGTCATTTCTTTTGCAATTTTATCAGCATCTATTATTTTTGCTTCATAATTTTTACTTATTAATTTTGAAATAGTAGATTTTCCACTACCAGAATTTCCTGTTATTCCGATTATCTTCATTCTTAATCATATTCCTCTCTTTGGGCTACAAATCAATAAAAAAAAATTTAAGAAACTAATGCACTTTGTATATAGCCACTTTTCAAATACAATTTAATGCATCTTTTTCTTCTAATTTGTTATTATCATGTTGTTAGTAAAGTCTAAACTAGCCTTTGATTCATATTCGTATCCAAGTGTATACACATCTGTTGCAAATATATCTATATCAAGCATTTCCGCTAATTGTTTATTTTTATTTTGGTCTACAAATTTCTTTACAGATGTAACCATATTTATTTTCGGATTTCTATTTGCAATCTCCGAAATTAACATTCTTCCTTTCGGATTAAATCCTAAAATTCTTGCATATGGTATTGTTTTTTTAGACATATCCATCATTTTTTTATTTATTCCAAGTAGTGCACACACTAAAATTCGTTGTATTCTAGTTTGTGTATATCTTTTAGATTTTATTGCTGTTATTAAATCTGTTATATTATTGCAATTTGATGCAGCACTTTTAATTGTGTTTTCGAGTCCTTCTGAAACATCTGGTAAATCTGCTATCTGTGCAACTGTCATTTTTCTTAAAGTATATATTATCTCTTTTTCATACTTACTTAGGCTTAATATTACTTCCCCCTTTTTAACCTGTTGTCCTAGAATTTGGTAAGTACTGTTTGGAACAACCTTACGTAAATCAGCATATTGCTTTCTTTTCATAATATCTCTAATTCCAGTTGCACTTGCAAAACCATCCACAATTCTATTTTCATTGTAGTATACCTTTTGTCTCTTTATCATTATTGGTTCTAAATGGCTCTTTTGAGTTTTTAACGCTTTTAAATATTCTATAGCTAAAATATTGTTTGGGCTTCCTAATACATTTGCATACCTCTTAATATCATTTAAATACATCATTAGGGCATTTTCTCTTGCCATTGGATATGATATACCTTTTTTTAGTTCATGGCTTAATATATTCGTATAACCTCTTGGCTCATTATATAAAACATTAGCAATATTATTTAAGGTGGCTAAATCATCAGCTTCTGCACCAAAAGCAAAACTATCAACAATTTTCAAACTATCCAAAATTTTAATAGCTCCATTTGCAAAATTTTCCGCACTAGAAACACTGTATAAAGTTGGAAGTTCTATTACAAGGTCAGCCCCGCCACAAATTGCCATATAAGCTTTAGCCCACTTATTTACAATTGAGGTTTCTCCCCTTTGTGTAAAATTTCCAGATATAACAGCCACACAAAAATCTGCTTCTGCTTCTTGCTTTGCTTTTTGTAAATGATAATAATGTCCATTATGAAATGGATTATATTCTGCAATTATTCCAACTGTTTTAGCCATAAAACACGTCCCCTTTTTATATCAATTTTGTAGTTATTTTTTGCTAAACATAAATGTTTCTAACTAATTTTTCCTATTTATTGCACTTTAAAATATTTATT
>OODJ01002065.1_pt1 | contig 14050 bp, 11 predicted proteins | sample 1671611 | NCBI WGS metagenome assembly OODJ01 (sample SAMN06348174, study PRJEB24527) | human gut metagenome | biome: human gut; feature: ankylosing spondylitis patient; material: feces | host: Homo sapiens | place: China | collected 2015-10 | reverse complement strand
TTTAAAAAGAAGCGTCCGGATGGAAAGGAAGAGGAAAACGAGCCGGTTCCACCCGCGTCTGGCGGGCAGGAAATGTTTCCGGCGATTGTGCAACCCGCATTGCCTTCGCTTGTACCTGATGGTATTGGGCCTGCTGGCTTTGTGGGAGGGCCGTTCGGAGGTCGTGTTGGGGTGTTTGGGAGCCCTGTTGACACTCTCGGGGTACGGGGATACGGAGAGAGACATGACGGGAAGCGGAAACAAAAACAGCAACTCCCCGTCGTTGCCGGCTGGGGGTTGCTGATGTATGCTGCGGTCTCCTGTTTCTGTTAGCGTGAGGGAGGAGGATTAGAAACGTCTTTTCTTACGAGCGTCGCGTGCGGCGGCAGTCCGTTTCCACGGGCGGTCGCTGTCGCGTTCGTCTTTGCGGAAGGTGCGGTCCGAACGGTCTCCACCCCGGCGTCCACTGTCTTTGGAACCCCGTTTGCCTTTGTAGCCGTCATCGCTGCGCCGTCCGCCGTAACTGCGTTTGCCACCGCGTCCGCCTTCTTCTTTTTTGCCCTGTGCAGGTTCGACGGAGATGCGCCGTCCGTCCACTTCGAACCCGTTCATGCTGTCCATCACGCGCTGGGCTTCACCCTCTTCCACTTCGAAGAAAGAGAAGTTTTCGCGCAGGTCGATCTTGCCGATGCGCACCTTGCCCGGCACACATTTGTTGACCAGTTCGATCAGCTGGTTCGGATATAGGCCGTCGGCCTTGCCGAAGTTGAGGAAGAAACGCGAATAGCCCTCTTCGGCCGCATGTGCACGGCGTTCGCCCCGTTCGCTGCGAGAGGAACGTTCGTCTACCTGCTGGATCTCGTCGGCATCCTTGTAGTAATCGATCATACGGTTGAATTCGAGCGAAACGACACGTTTGATGATGTCTTCCTTGTCCAGCCATTCCAACTTGCGGTAGATTTGGGGCATCAGGGAGGCGATCTCCTCCTCGTTCACCTTCACCTTTTCGATCTGGTCGACGAGGTTGAAAAGCTGCTTTTCGCAGATAGCATGTCCGGTAGGCATTTCGCCTTTCTCGAATTTCTTGTTGATGATCCTTTCGATCTCGCGGATTTTGCCTTTCTCCTTCACGTGGCAGATGGAGATGGAGATACCCGTCTTCCCCGCACGGCCCGTACGGCCACGGCGGTGCGTGTAGGATTCCACTTCATCGGGCAGGCCGTAGTTGATCACGTGTGTCAGATCGTCCACATCCAGGCCGCGGGCAGCCACATCGGTAGCAACTAAGAGTTGGATGTTTTTGACGCGGAACTTCTGCATCACGTAGTCGCGCTGCGCCTGGCTCAGTTCGCCGTGCAGCGAGTCGGCGTTGTAGCCGTCCTGTATCAGTTTGTCGGCGATCTCCTGCGTCTCTTTGCGGGTACGGCAGAAGACGATGCCGTAGATGTTCGGGTAGAAGTCGGCGATGCGTTTCAGAGCCAGGTACTTGTCGCGTGCCTGTACCATATAATAGATATCGCGGATGTTCTTGTTTCCTTCGTTCTTGTTGCCGATCACGATCTCCTTCGGATTCTTCATGTACTTCTTCGTGATGTTGGCGATCTCTTTCGGCATGGTGGCCGAGAAGAGCAGCATGTTGCGGTTCTCCGGCACTTCGGCGAGGATGGCGTTGATGCTGTCGGTGAACCCCATGTTCAGCATCTCGTCCGCCTCGTCCATGATGACGTTCTTCACCAGGCTGAGGTCTACCGTCTTGCGGTTCATCAGGTCCAGGAGGCGTCCCGGAGTGGCTACGACCACGTGCACGCCACGCTTCAGCGTCTTGATCTGGCTCTCGATGCTGGAACCTCCGTACACCGGGAGGACCTTCAGGTTGTCGATATACTTGGAGTAGTCGTTCAGGTCGTCGGCGATCTGTAAACATAGCTCACGAGTGGGACAGAGTACGAGTGCTTGGGGGTGGTATGTAGTCACATCGATTTTTTGCAGGATCGGAAGGCCGAAAGCGGCTGTCTTTCCCGTACCTGTTTGTGCTAATGCAATTACGTCGTTGTCATCTCCCAGTAGGAAAGGAATCACTTCCTCCTGTACCGGCATGGGCGATTCGTAGCCCATTTCTTGAATTGCCTTCAGTATTGGTGCGGCAACTCCTAATTCTTCAAATGTTTTCAAAATGTGATATATGTATATATAATAAATTCAGAGTGGGGACAAAGGTACGCAAATAATTTGGATACCGGTTAGTTTAGTATGATATCTTTTAATGTATCGCGCTCTTTTTCCGTGAGATGCAATCCTTTCGACAGATATTTGTCGGTCGAACCATATTCTTTCTTTATTTTATGGAAGGCCAGATCCAGCCATGTCTCGTTTGCACCGAGCAGCACGGTGATGGTTTCCTGGGCGTCCGTATTGAGGTTGCGTGCCATATAGGCAAGGCTGCGCGGGTCTATGTGGTTGTTGGAAGCCATATAGTCTTTCATGATCGTTTCTTCCGGCACATCGAGGGCTGTCAGCAGCATGGCCGTCAGGAAGCCGGCACGGTCTTTTCCCATCGAGCAGTTCACGAGGATCGGGTAGTTGTCCTTGTCGAGAAAGACTTTCAGGGCTTTGCCGAATTGTTCGCTGTTGTCCGTCACATAGCTGATATAGGTGTCCTGCATATACACGAGCCCGTCGCCTTTGCGTATGCGTCCTTCTTCCAGGCGTCGGGTGATCTGTTCTTTGCCTTTTACCGGGATCGGGATGGAGATGATGTTCGCCCCTGCATATTTTTCCGGAGCGAGGGCTATTTCGTCTTCTCCCCGTAGGTCGATGACAGTTTTGATCTTCAGGTTATCCAGCCGGATCGTGTCGTTGCGGCTAAGTGCCTTGAGCTCGCCCGAGCGGAATATCTTGCCCCAGCCAGTCATACGGTTCCCGTGTTCGCTGAAGTAGCCACCTATGTCGCGCAGGTTCTGGACGCTGTCCATCTGTACCGAGCGGGCGCCGACAGTGCGGTAATATTTGTCGTTGAAAGACAGTAGGAAATATTTGCGGGTGATGTTGTCGTTCGTGATGTAGGTCACTCTCCCGTCATTGATGTCGGCATAGCTGCACGGTCGCGACATGTCGAAGGAGTTGGGGGTGTCGGATACATAAAGTTTCATCGTCCCGTCGGTATGGGGGGCTGTTTCCCATTTGATAATATAGTTGCCGATGTCGTCACGCAGGCATATGGCACGAATTTCAGGTGCTCTGCCGGAGCTGCATCCTGCCAATAAGGCCACACTGGTGAACAAGAAACGAATCCGTTTCAATATCATACTTCTACTACTCATGCAAAGCAAAGATAGTGAAAAACACGTGTCTTTATACCCCTTTATCTTCCCGGTTAATGATATTTAAGACTGGGAGAGGTAGGAGGTTGCGAATTCTTTAGAAATGTAATTGTCGTAGCTGCGGCAAACCTCGGTTGCCAGATCGATCCCGCACCGGATGATATTCGCCCATGTCTCTTTCGGGAGGGTGGCGAGGTCACGGTGACGGACATTATTTTTTAACAGACCGTAGAGGATGCCAGCATTGAAGTTGTCGCCGGCTCCGATCGTACTGACCGGGCGGATGGAGGGCGAGTCGAAATGAAGGCGCAGGTCGCCGTGGTAGAGGTTCACGCCTCCGGCTCCGTGAGTGGTGATGAAACGGTCGCAGTAGAAACGGATATGGTCGGTGTAGACTTTTTCACTGTCGGCCTCCCCGAAGATATTGAGGAAGTCCTCGTCCGAGCCGCGTATGATATCGGCATATTCGAAGTTTTCGAGCAATGTCGGGGCGAGGTGTATCGCTTCATGGGCGTGCGCCTTGCGGAAATTCGGGTCGTAGTAGAGGATCGCCTTGCGCTGGCGTGCATAGTCGAGAAATTCCACCATCCGTTCCCTAAGCGCCGGGTTCAGTGAGTAATAGGAGCCGTAGATGACGATGTCGTCTTCGTTGATCTCCGGCAGGGGCACGTCGAGGCGTTGCTTCGGATAATCCTTGTAGAAAGTGTAGTCGGCATTGCTGTCGTTGTCCAGGAACGCGAGCGAAATCGGGCTTTTGCCATCCGGGAAACGGTCGACGTAGCGGGTGGAAATGTTGTTTTCCTTCATGAAGTCGCGTATGATGTCGCCGACATGGTCGTTTCCCACTTCGCTGATGAAAGAGACAGGTACACCCAGGCGTCCTAACGAGATGAGGCCGTTGAAGGTCGATCCGCCGGGCACTGCCGTATGGGGTCGGTTGTTCCTGAAGATGATGTCGAGAATGGTTTCCCCGATGCCGATTACCTTCCTCATGCTCTTTATTTGTTTACGGTTTTACACTGTTCGCGGCTTTTCGAACCCAGGTAACCGCCGTGATGCCGTTTGGCATAGTCGGGATAGCCGAAGTTGATGCGTTTCATGGTGCCGACTACCAACAGGTCGCCTATCACCGTCATGACCGTGGTCGATGTGGTGGGGGTGAGGCCTAAAGGACACACTTCTTTCGGCGCACCGGTCGGCAGGCAGATCGTCGCTTCGGCTGCCAGCGGGCTGTCGGGGTTGCCGGTGATAACGATAAACTGCATCTCCGGTACGAGACCGCGTGTCAGCTCCACCAGTTCGAGCAGTTCGCGTGTCTTGCCGGAGTTGGAGATGAGCAGCATGACATCGTTCTTGCGGACGATGCCGAGGTCGCCGTGTTGTGCTTCGCTGGGATGCAGGAAGTAGGCAGGCGTGCCGGTCGAACAGAAGGTGGTCGCGATGTTCATGGCGATCTGTCCTGCTTTTCCCATACCGCTGGTGATCAGATTCCCTCCGAGTTCGTGTACATGTTTCACAATGAGTGTCACAGCCTCTTCATAGCCGTCGGTTATCGGAATATTGCGTACTGCTTCAGCTTCCTGTTGCAGAATGGATGAGATTGCTTCGTTTATCATAGCCTTTAAAATGATTCTATATGGTGTTATGAACTTAACAAAGTGCAAAAGTATCTATTTTAATGATACCTGCACATGGAATGACCTATATTTTTGTACTTTTGTGCCTCCTAATGAATGGATCATGGAAAAAGATTACTTCTCACATATTTTACCGAACGGTTTGCGTATCGTACATCTTCCTTCTGCATCCCCGGTGTCGTATTGCGGGTTTGCCGTGAATGCCGGGACACGGGATGAGGAAATGGATGAATTTGGCTTGGCTCACTTTGTCGAACACATGATATTCAAGGGGACGGAAAAGCGTAAGTCCTGGCATATCCTGAATCGGATGGAGAATGTGGGAGGGGAGCTGAACGCCTATACCACAAAGGAGGAGACTTTCGTCTATTCTATTTTTATGGAAGAGCATTTCCGGAGGGCTTTCGAACTGCTGTCCGACCTGGTGTTCCATTCGCAGTTCCCGGAGCAGGAGATCGAGAAGGAGGTGGATGTGATCCTGGACGAAATCAATTCATACGAGGACAGCCCTTCGGAACTGATCTTCGATGAATTCGAGAATTTGCTGTTCGACGGACATGCGTTGGGACATAACATCTTGGGAGACGAGCAGTCGCTGCTCGGTTTCGGCAGCGAGTCCGGCAAGTCGTTTATGAGGCGGTTCTATGCCCCCGAAAACATGGTGTTCTTCTCGATGGGCCGGATTCCGTTCAAGAAGATCGTGCAGATGGCGGAAAGCACCCTGTCGGATATCGCTTTCCCGATGGCGGCACGTAACCGGACGGCACCCGGCGAGCTCCTTCCCGTCAGCCGCCAGATACACAAGGATACCCATCAGGCGCATGTGCTGATCGGGGGACGGGCATACAGCATGCACGATGAGAAACGCCTGCCGTTGTTCTTGCTGAATAACCTCTTGGGAGGGCCGGGCATGAACAACCGTTTGAATGTCTCTCTCCGGGAAAAGAACGGGCTTGTCTATAACGTCGAATCGAACGTGACTTCTTATACCGATACGGGGCTGGCAAGCATCTACTTCGGGACTGATCCGAAGAACAAGGAGAAGGCGATCAGGCTTGTTTACAAGGAACTGGCGAAGCTGCGTGAGGTGAAGCTGACCGCGACCCAGTTGGCGGCGGCCAAGAAGCAGGTGATCGGACAATTGGGCGTCTCCGGCGATAATCGGGAAGGCTTGTTTTTGGGGCTGGGTAAGAGCTTTCTCCATTATAACCGCTACGACACCCTGCCGGAAGTCTTCGCCAAGGTGGAGAAGCTGACCGCCGGAGAGATACGAGAGGTCGCCAACGAGATCTTTGCACCTGAACGGTTGTTCAGTCTGATCTACCAATAAGAAGCGTTTACCAGCATTCCGCCTTGTCCTTCAGTTCCGGCAGCTTGTTCTTGTCGAACACAGGGCTCTTGATCCCGCTACGTTTTTGAGCAATGTAATCGTGCAGCAGCAGGAAGGCCTGTTTGCTCAGCAACGAGATGGCGAACAGGTTGCAGATCGTCATGAAAGCCATCGTGATATCCGCCAGGCTCCAGGCGAGTTCCAGACTTGCTAACGCCCCGAACATCACCATACCGCCGACCGCCAGACGGTAGATATAGAGCACGCTTTTTTTCGGTGTGATGAAACGAATGTTCGCTTCCCCGTAATAGTAGTTCCCGATAATGCTGCTGAAAGCGAACAGGAAGATCGCTACGGCAACGAATATCCCTCCGGCTTTTCCCACTTCGAGCGTCAGGGCATGCTGTGTCAGTTGTACCCCGTTTACCGAACCGTCCAACGGCGCCCCGCTGAACAGGATGATAAAAGCCGTGCAGGTACAGATCAGCAGGGTGTCGGTGAAAACACCCAAAGTCTGGATCAATCCCTGTTTGACCGGATGTGTGACGGATGCCGTGGCCGCTACGTTCGGAGCCGATCCCATACCTGCCTCGTTGCTGAACAGGCCGCGCTTGATCCCTTGCATCAGAGCGGCACCGATCGTACCGCCTGCCGCCTGTTCCCATCCGAAAGCGCTGCTTACGATCAGTTTGATGACGGCCGGCAGTTCCGTTATATTGAACAGTACGATCCCCGAGGCGAGCGCCACGTATCCCAATGCCATTACGGGGACGATCACGCTGCTGACTTTGGCTATTCGCTGGATTCCTCCGAAGATAATGGCAAGTGTCAGTACGGTCAGTACCGCGCCTACGATCCTCGGATCGAAACCGAACGAGCCTTGCATGGCGGCGCAAATCGTGTTGCTTTGTACCGAGTTGAACGCGAAACCGAAGGTGATGGAGATCAAGATGGCGAACAGTATGCCCATCCAGTTCAGTCCCAATCCGTATCGCATATAGTAGGCAGGCCCCCCGATGAAGGATTCTTTTCCTTTCCGTTTGTAAAGCTGTGCGAGTGTAGATTCGACGAAAGCGCTGGCCGAACCTAACAGGGCGATGATCCACATCCAGAACACTGCTCCCGGACCTCCTACGGCGACGGCTGTGGCTACTCCCGCCAGGTTGCCTGTTCCGACACGGCTGGCAAGCGATACGGCGAATGCCTGGAAGGATGAGATGTGCTTTTCACCTTCATGGGCTTTGTTGGCGGAGTCACCGAGCACACGTATCATCTCCCGGAACATACGGAACTGGACGAAACGGGTTTTGAAAGTGAACCGGAAGGCGCATCCTAACAGCATGATAATTAAAACATACGACCATAGGAGGTCGTTAATCCCGCTGATCCAGTTGTTCAGTATTTCCATTTGGCAGTTTATCGTCTTGATAATTACGTGAATATTGAGATGCAAACCTAAAGAAAATATTCTGTATGGACAAGAATATTAAATTTTGCACACACAAATAAATATTTTCGTATCTTTGAAAGATTATTAACTAAGGTGTGAAATTATGAAGGCAATAGAACCGAGTCTGGTCAAAGACAATTTTATAGAGATCATCGGAAAAGAGTGGATGCTGGTAAGCGCCGGCGACAAGGACAAGTTCAACATGATGACGGCGAGTTGGGGGGGCGTAGGCTTCCTGTGGAACAAGCCGGTAGTGTTCGTCTTTATCCGTCCGGAACGTTATACCCGCGAGTTTGTCGATGCGAAGGGAGCTTTCACGCTGTCCTTTTTAGGAGAAGAGCATAAGACTGCCCATAAGATTTGCGGGGCGAAATCGGGACGGGATATCGACAAGGTGGCAGCGACAGGTTTGACGCCTTATTTTACCGATCTGGGTAATCCTTGTTTCGAGGAATCGCGCCTGACGCTCGAATGCAAAACCCTTTACGTGACTAAGATGGATAAGGATCATTTTGTTGATCCTGCCTTATACGAGAAATGGTACAGCGCAATGGCAGGGAATCCGCATAACGTCTATGTGGCGGAAATCTTAAATGCTTGGGAGAGATGATCTCCCGTTCGTATGGATATCCGGATTGATTAGTTTGATTTGCTTCAGATAAACCATGGTTCTCTATTTTCAATTAAATTGTCTTTCTCTTGTCATATCTTTGCAATATGTATGCTTTTCCTTTGCCCGCGGAAAATAAAAAGAGTATACTTATAGACACAATAAATAACACTGCTTCGTTTTTTATAATAACTGATTTACGTGTTTAGGCTTTATGTCTCAGGGATGAGGGGTAAAGCTTGTTTTTGTGTGTTGCATTTGGCACTTGTCATGCTTCGATGAGCGACAGGAGGACACCTGTGTCAAAAAGTTGGACGTTTGGGCGTCCAAAAATTGGACGGTTGGCGAGAGGTGTTTTTGAAATGCTTTTGATAGTCTGAATGTTACATTTCTGGCACGTCGTTTGCTTTCTTTCTGTCATGATGAATGCACAGATAACGATCAAACGAGGTTTGTCTCTTTTTCTTCTCGTCTTCCTGGCTTCGCCGGGAAACCTGCGGGCGCAGTCCGGCTGGACGGTGGACGACTGCATGCGCTATGCCGTCGAACAGAACTACCGCGTGCGGAACAGTCGCCTGGATACACGGATTGCCGGGGAAGACCTTGCTGCCGCCTATGGTGATTTCCTGCCCTCAGTAAGTGCTACCGGCGCATTGGGCAAACGTTTGGGGCGTTCGGTGGACCCGAAAACGAACCTCTATACTTCCTCTTCCTTTTTAGAGAGCACGATGGGGCTGAATGTCTCGCTTCCGGTGTTCGACGGCTTTACGCGCGTCAACCGGTTGCAGTTCCGCAAACTGAACAAGCAGATCGGCGGCCTCACGGAGCAGATCGAGGAGAACCGGATTGCCTTCGAGGTGATGGATGCTTTCTATCGCCTCTGCTTCGATAAGAAGATGTACGAGCTTGCTGTCGAGCAGCGGAAGTTGAGCGAACGCTATCACGAGCAGATGCTCGAATATGTGGATCTTGGCATGCGTTCCCCTTCTGATTTGCAGGAGGTGAAGGCGCGCCTGCAATCTGATATTTACCAGGAGACGGTGAAGGCGAACGGTTGCCGCCTCTCATTACTTGCCCTGAAGGAACTGCTGAATATGCGGGATACCGATACGCTGGCGATCTCTCCCGGCGGGGAGGGCGAACTTCCCGTGCTTCCTGTACTGGAATCTAACGAGATCTATGCCGCCTCCGAAACATCCCTGCCGGAATTCCGGGCTATGGAACTGAGGGAGAAAGCTTCCCGCAAGTCACTGGCAATAGCGTCCGGGGCTTTTTCTCCTTCCATCAGGGCGGAATTCAGCCTCTATTCCGGTTACTACGACACGGAACGGGATGACTTGGGCAAGATCATCCCGATCAAAGACCAGTTGAAGAATAACATGAACAAATATATCGGCGTGAGCGTCTCGCTGCCTCTGTTCAGCGGACTTTCCCGCCTGACAGATGTCCGGAAGGAACGTTTCCGCCTGCAAGGATACGGAACGAGAACGAGCAGCAACGCCTCAGCCTCTACAAGGAAATAGACGACGCCTGCCTTTCACTCCGGGCTGCCGCCGAGGAACACCGTCAGGCGGTCGAACAACTCCGCACTTCCACCGTCACGCTGAAAGAGAGCGAGGAGAAATGGGAGGAGGGGATGATCTCCGTGTTCGAACTGATGGAGAAGCGGAACCTCTATATACTGGCCAAGGCAGAACTGTCGCGCACCCGTTTGCAGTATGAGTTGAAAAGCCGCACGGTAGACTTCTACCGCACAGGCTCATTTTTAGGAACCGAATAAATACAACAAGAATGGCAATCAATAGCATGGACACCCGTATTGAGCGGAAGTCCCGGTTTAAGAAGAAACACATCTATTCCTTGATAGGAATTGCCGTCGGGCTGCTTTGCCTGCTTTGGCTTCTTTTTCGTGATACTTCCTCTTCCCTGAAAGTGGAGAAAGAACGCATTACGATCGCTACCGTGCAGAAAGGAGAGTTCAACGACTACATCCGGGTTATCGGGCAGGTACTGCCGGATCGTATCATCTATCTTGACGCCATCGAGGGTGGGCGCGTCGAAGAACGCCTGATCGAGGAAGGGGCGCAGGTGCGGGCGGGCGACGTGATCCTCCGCCTCAGTAACCCGCTCCTGAACATCGGCATCCTGCAAAGCGAAGCCGACTTGGCCTATCAGGAAAACGAACTTCGCAACACCCGTCTCAGCATGGAGCAGGAACATCTCCGGCTGAAACAGGACCGTATCGGCCTGAGTAAGGAATTGGTGCAGAAGGAACGCCGTTTCAGGCAATACGAACGCCTGTATAAGAAGAACCTGCTGGCCCGCGAAGATTACTTGCAGGCTGAGGAAGATTACGAGGCCGCCCTCGGACAGTTGGCCGTTGTGGACGAACGGATCAAGCAGGACGACCTGTTCCGCAGCAGCCAGCTACAGAGCCTGGATGAGAACATCCGGAATATGAAGAAGAGCCTTGCCTTGGTTCGCGGGCGACTGGAAAACCTGAAAGTGAAGGCTCCCGTCGACGGGCAGTTAGGAAACCTGGAGGCCCAGATCGGCCAGTCCATCGCCCAGGGCGAACGTATCGGCCAGGTGATCACGCCCGAACTGAAGGTGGAAGCCAAGATCGACGAGCACTATGTGGAACGTGTCATGCCCGGTCTCCCTGCGAGCTTCGAACGTGAAGGAAAGAAGTACGATATGGAGGTGACGAAAGTCTATCCCGAAGTGCGGGAAGGACAGTTTCGCACCGACCTGCATTTTGTCTCCGGCCGGCCGGAGAATATCCGTGCCGGGCAAACCTACCACCTGAACCTGCAACTGGGCGATCCCGTGCCGGCGGTGATCGTCCCACGTGGTAGCTTCTACCAAGCAAGCGGCGGCGAGTACATGTATGTGGTAGATGAAGAAGGAAAGACAGCTCGCCGCCGCCCTGTCCGTATCGGCCGCCAGAACCCGCAGTATTACGAGGTCGTGGAAGGGCTGCAACCGGGCGAGAAGGTGATTATTTCCGGATATGACTTGTTTGGTGAGAATGAACGATTAATTTTACGCTGATGGAATATTGGTCTCAAGTAATCAAAAGCCAACGGGCGCGGAAGTCTCTTTCCGCCCTGAATGTGTTCGGTCTTTCCGTTTGTGTTGGCGCGGCGCTGCTGATTATGCTCTATGTACGGTTCGAATTGAGTTTCGATTCGTTCCACGACGGGGATCGCATCTACCGTGTGGAGAGCCGTCTTTATGAAGGGGCAACCTTGACGGATAATTGGGCGACGACTTCTTTCGGGCATGCTCCCGCCATGTATCGCGAGATTCCGGGCATAGAGCAGTATGTACGTGTGACGGCACAAGATCGCGGACAAGAGGTGACGTTCGGTGACCGGCAGTTTATCGAAGAACAGTACTGTTATACCGAACCGGCTTTTTTCGATCTCTTCAATTTCCCGATCCTCAAGGGGGAGAAGGGTGGACAGTTGGTCCGTCCGAATACGATGGTGATTACCGAAAGTGCTGCACGTCGTTATTTTGCCGGTGGTGATCCTATCGGCAAAGTGCTGACTTTCCGTACATCTTCGTCCGAACAGCATTTCGAGGTGACGGGCGTGATTGCCGATATGCCTTATAATTCGCATCTGCATTATGACTTCCTGTTGTCTTATTCGACTATTCCGGAGGCAAGGCGCGATATTTGGTATATCCACGGTGTCTATACGTATGTCCGGCTTGAACCGGGAAAGAAACCGGGCGATATTGAAGCGGCTTTCCATTCCATCTCTGAAAAATATAAGACGGCGGCATTGAAACATAAGGACTGGAGGGTTGAACTGGTTCGTTTGCGGGATATTCATCTGACTCCCCGTAAGTCTTATGAGAAAGAGGCGAAAGGTAGTCGTATGGCTGTACGTATCCTTTCGGTGATGGTAGTCGCCCTTTTACTGATCGGCTGGGTGAACGCGCTGAACCTGACGGTTGCCCGTTATCTGGAACGTGGCAGGGAGTTTGGTATTCGCAAGGCGTTCGGGGCTTCCCGCCGGCAGGTGATCCTGCAAGGATTGCTGGAAGCAGGGTTGTTGAACTTGTCGGCTTTGATCTTGGCTCTCGGGTGGGTCGAGGTACTGTTGCCTTTTGTCTGCCGTTGGGTAGGATTGGATTTTGCTGCCGGCGCGTTCCGTTTGCCGGAATTCTGGAGTATGGCGGCAGCGTGTTTTATAGGGGGAACTTTGTTTACCGGACTGTATCCTTCATTCCTGCTGACACGCATCCGTCCAGCGGATATCATGCGAGGAAAATTACTGCATGGCCGTAAGGGAAACCGGATGCGGAAGATGTTGATTGTGGCTCAGTTTCTTGCTTCTTTCGTTCTGGTTTCCGGTACGTTGGTGGTGATCGGACAGGTTCGTTATATGCAGCAGGAGACTTCTTCCGCTTCTTCGAACCGGGTACTGGTGGTGAAATATCCGGCTTTTACCGATGATATGTCCGTCAAAATGGAGAGTTTCAAGAAACGGTTGGGACAGATACCTTATGTTGTCCGTGTCTCTATTTCCGGTGCTGTGCCGGGCGTTGAGGTGGCGAACTACTTTACCAATTACGGCAGCGATCCATCCGAAGTGAAGCTGATACAGATGTTTGCTGTCGATTATGATTATCTGGCGCTTTATTCGCCGGAAATGCTTTGTGGACGTGGTTTCTCGGAAGCATACGGCAATGAACGGAATAAGGTCGTCCTGAACGAAGAGGCGGTGCGTCTGCTTGGTTATCCTTCTCCGGAAGAGGCGTTAGGAAAGCAGTTGGAGATGGAAGTGCTGGAAGATCCACTCGAAGTTGTCGGGGTTGTGAAAAATTATCATCAGCAGTCGCTTGCGGAACCGTATAAGCCGATCCTCTTTTTCCTGAAAGAGCGGGTCCCGTTTATTGCGACTCCTTATATATCCGTCAAGATGGATGGCTCGGTCAATTCTGACCGCTTGGCTGAAGTGGAACAAATGTACCGGACTTATTTTCCGTCCGCCCTTTTTTCTTATTTCTATCTCGATGATTATCAGGATAGCTTGTATAAGTCGGATCGCAATTTCGGTTGGATTTTTGCCAGTGCGTCATTATTGGCAGTCTTTGTGGCCTGCTTGGGATTATGGGTCGTGACGCTTTTTTCTACTCTGGCACGAGTGAAAGAGGTTGGGATACGGAAGGTTTTGGGAGCCGGTAAAATAAGTCTTTTTGTTGTTTTGACACGTGAACTGCTACTTCTTACGGTGCTGGCCACTGTATTGGGACTTCCTGTTTCTGTGGTTTTGATGAACGGATGGCTGGAGAGTTATGCTTTTCATATCGTGTTGCCTTGGTGGGTGTACGGAGTCGCATTTGTGTTGTTGATGTGTATCGCTTTCTTGACGGTAGTCAGACAGGTGTGGCGTGTGGTTCGGTTGAAGCCGATGCGTATTCTCAGGAACGAATGATTTAAATGAATATAATATGATTAAAACAGAGAATCTGTCTATGGTCTTCACCACCGAGGAGGTGCAGACGAAAGCATTGAACGAGGTGAACATCGAGGTCAAACAGAGTGAGTTTGTGGCCATTATGGGGCCTTCTGGCTGTGGCAAGTCGACCTTATTGAATATCTTGGGAACGCTTGATTCGCCGACTTCCGGCAAATATTTCTTTAACGGCAAGGAGATAGACAATATGGGAGAGAGCCAGTTGACGGCTTTCCGTAAAGGGAATATC
>OODJ01002064.1_pt1 | contig 14061 bp, 13 predicted proteins | sample 1671611 | NCBI WGS metagenome assembly OODJ01 (sample SAMN06348174, study PRJEB24527) | human gut metagenome | biome: human gut; feature: ankylosing spondylitis patient; material: feces | host: Homo sapiens | place: China | collected 2015-10 | reverse complement strand
CGCACTGGTACAGGGACAGCAGCTGCTTAACATGTTTATTGTATCATTTTGGCGTGGGAAGTCAACGACAATGGCACAAAAATGATGTGATTTCCTGAACTTTCTTTTCATTTTTTCGTGGTTATATATAACTAACCACCGTATTTTTCTTCCTGCATCCGGTGTTTGCCTTTGTATGCGGATTATGCTATACTAAGGGCAACCAAAAACTGCGGAACGTCCCCCGCTCCGCGCCAGACTTACCAAGGAGGCTTGAAACGATGAAGGTTCTCAAAGCACTGCTCGCCGTCCTCACTGCTCTGGCGGTGGCCCTGACCGCCGCGCTGCTGTTCATTCAGGATAAGAACGCACCCCGTTATATCCAGATCTACGAGAACGAGCAGTAACCCCGCGTCCTGCACAAAAGCATCCCCCAGCCTGAGCGGCACGCCGCTGCCCGGGCTGGGGGATTTGTGGTTTTTGCCGGGTTGGCAGATGTTGACAGACACAGAAAAGGCGCTGGCCGGAGCCAGCGCCTTTTTGTTATGCTGTGGGGTTCTGTATCTGTTTAGTCCTTGTCCGGAGTGCTCGGGGCAGCAGCGGTCTTTATGGGCATCATGACCATAACCACATAGGTCTTGTTGCCAATTTTACCAACAGCAACGCCGATATCCGCCTCGGTTGCGTCACCAGGGCCACCATTTACCGGAATATATTTCATACTTCTCATAAGCGCAGCCTGTTTTTCAGCGTCAGGAGTAAGGCTGCACTTAAACTGGTAGTCCTCTACAAAGTTAATAGCATAGCCAGTATCTGCCTTCGGGACGTCATCATTTTTCATTTTTTCCGCAGCGACATTCAACAGCGTTTTTACGTCCTTATCCGTCTGGGTTTCATCCTGATAGGCAGCGTTGGCTTCGGTCAGCAGCTTCTGTGCAATGCCGTCCAACTCAGGAGTGTTGGTGTATTCTATACCTGTCAACACTGCCATATCATTCATCATATTCAGAATGAACTGCTTGGTAGAATTTACGCTATTGGCATTGCCGCAGCCCACCATGGACAGGGCCAGAACCGCTGCCAGTGCAGCAGCCGCCAGTTTTTTGAACAATTTCATGGTCTTGTTCCTCCTAAAATCTATTTACAGGTCGATGTTCTGTTTTAGCCGGTCGGTCAGGCCCTTGCATTTTGCACCAGCAGAACCAGATAGTTCTTGCCCTTGATCGTACCCGTAGCTGCACCGATCTCGATCGGATCGTCCGTACCAATTACAGGGCTGCCGATTTTAACGAGCATATCACGATCCGCATAGTACTCATCGTTTGCAACGTAACGGATTGCATTTTCAAGTGTCCCTTTCATTTCCGCAATGTAGGCTTGCTGCATCAACTCCGTACTCAGCTGACCATAAGGCATAAAGATCGTAATGTAATTGCCCGTACCGTTGTTTCTCAGAAGGTCTTTCACCGTAACATTCTCGTCTTTTGCTGCTTCATCCGCTGCAGCCTTCTCAATGAGCTTAGCTGCTGCCGCATCCATGGCAGTGGTGTGGGTCGCAGTCTTGCCACTCGTGTTGTAGTCATCTTCGATCAGATTCAGCACTTCGTTCTTCAGATCAAGTGCCGAGCCCGTGCCGCCTGCACCGCAGCCCACCATAGACAGAGCCAGAACAGCTGCCAGAGCGGCTGCTGCCAGTTTCTTGAACAGTTTCATTTTGCATTTCCTCCTGAATATCAGAGTTTTTTCACACGCCCAAGTGGAACCCCTCCGGCTTGGATGAGTTAAGCTTACCCCCCCGTACCCTTTTGTCAATTCGCGGATGCCACAAAAAATGACATGTATTTTTTGCAGTCCCGCGTGATGGCCAACTAGAGTGGTTTTGTGTTTTTTCACGGCATACAAAAAACACCGCCGGGTCTCCCTCAGCGGTGTTTTCAGAATTCTTATTTATTTCTGGGCCCTTGCAGCAGGATAATACATCCGGTATAATGTCGTGTATTTTTTGCAGTAAAGCGCACCATCGAAAACGCGGCAGCGCCCTGCCGGAGGGAAAGCCCGGCAGGGCGCTGCACTTGGAGAACTTATGAGGAAAGCAAAAATGCTGAGGTCAGCTGTTTTCAGCAGGGATCTCGGTAATGCGCAGGTAGACGATCGACATCTTGCCGTCCTTCACGGCAATGCCCACGCTGTTGCAGCGGTAATCCACCAAGCCCGCAATCATAGTATCGGTATAGCGTTTGTTCAAACTATAGTTGGTTTCTTCCAGATCGCTGGTCCACACAGCATCGGGACCAGAAAACTTGCTCAGGCTGGATGCTTCAGCGGTATCCTGTGCATTGGAAATGCGCAGGCCCTGCTGGGCCAGAGCGGCTTTCAGCTCGTTAAATGCTTTGGTCTTATCGCCGCCGTTCAGATATGCTTCTGCCAGTGCTGAAGCTTCTTTGCTGTAGGCCGGGGCGGAAACGAAGTTCATCTTTGCGGTTTTCTGCTCGATCACTTCATATACAGCCTGCACGGCCGGGTCTTCCGGGCGGGGACTGGTAGGCACAGGGCCGTTCACACTGCCGCCAGAACAGCCAGCCAGCATCCCTACCGCCAGCACACCGGCCAGCATTGCGGACATCAGTTTTTTAAACAGTTTCATCGTTTTTTCCTCCTGTCCGGTTTATTCCTGTGCAGCTGCATCCGGGAAACGGACATACACGGTGCACTCGTACTTTACTTCTTCCTTGGTATCGGCATTCGTCAGGGTGACGATTGCAATACCCACACGGTTTGCACCCTTCTGGATGATCGTGTTCTTCATGCTATTGACGGAGAGCGGAGCTTTGGCTGCAGTGTCATAAGGGTTCAACTCATACACCAGATACTCTGCACCATCCATCAGAGCAGACACATCCATTTTAGCCTTGTTGATCACAGCAGCAGACGGTTGCGTGGTGTAGTACTGGTGAATCACAGCCGCCTTGGCAATCTCCTGCGCGATGGGTTCCAGTTCAGCACAGTAAACCGGCGTCTTTACATTATATTTTTTACAGGTTTCCGAGACGCCCTGATACAGTGCCAGAGCTTCGGCGTCATTGGGCAGCGGAGTGTTCGGGGCAGCCGGTGCGCCGCTGCATCCGGCCAGCATCCCCATCGCCAGCACACCAGCCAGCAGAGCAGTCATCAGGCGCTTGAACAATTTCATAACAAAATTCTCCTTCCATCGTTGAATGTTTCGGAGCGGATGTTCTCCGACTCCCTTCCTGCTTTTATTGTACCCTCCCCCGGAGATTTTTCCATGGAAGAACTTTTGTTTGATCTGCACTTTTTTCACGGTTTTTCAGTGAAAAATATCTTTTCTTTTTTGGCACCTGCACTTTCTTTTCGGATACTTTTTTGAATGCATTTTTGTACTCAAATCCCTGATTTTTTCAACAAAAAAACACCGCCGGGTCTCCCTCAGCGGTGTTTTTAAGCAAAATATTCCTTTTAGTAATCTTTTTCGCAGCCCAGCAGGTATTTCATGTGCTCAAAGGTGCGGTCGTGCCCAAGGTCGCGCACCATTTTCAGCAGCTCTTCCAGACTTTCTCTCAGCTTCTCATTCTTATTATACTGAATCAGTACCACCGTAACAATGGCAGACAGGATCATGCATCTGCGGATCAGTTTTCGGATGCGGATACATCTCTTTACATCTTTTCTTCCCTTTTCATAGAGCTTCTCTGCCATCCTGTCAGCTCTGGCATCTTTGCAGGCAATATAATCATCAATCACCTGCTTATCCTCCTCACAGATATCCAGATTCTCATACTGACTCCTCAGTTCCTCAAGTTCTGCATTATTCTGTCTGATCATTGTATCTTTGCGGTTAATTCTCTCAGCTGCACTCCGGCTCATTCTCTCTGTTCGTTTATTCATGATAAAAACTCCTTTCGTTTATTTTTTATTATCTCCTATTTTAAACTTTTCTCAGGCTTTTCTCAATAAAATATTGAAAACAAAAAGCACCTGCTTTGACAGATGCTTTTTCTCGCTGAATTTAACCGCCTGACTTTATAAGTACTGGCTGAACTCAACCTTCTCTTTATTCGGTCCCTCAATTGTAAAGAACTTTACCCCGTTTTCCCAGAAGGGAAGAAAATGAACAATATCATTGGTCGGAATTCCAATATGCTGAATTCCATTAAACTGTTCTTTTAAATTCATTTTCATTTTCCTCCTGAAAGTCAGTTATAATATCCATCTGATGAAAATCATCCAACATATTTATGTATTGTTGCTCTTACAGCTCCAGGTCCTGCAATCATCTCACGGAACATATCCTCAACCTTCTCTCCCACACCGTCTTTGTAAAGGTCAGTGAAGAACAGACGCTCATTGGAAAGAATTGGTTTTAACTGATCCTTAAATGTTTCAGGTTTACCTACTACAATATCCTTAAATTGTTCCTGCAGTTCCTCATTCATTGGGTCCGGTGCAAGTTCAAATTTATTTCCTTCATCATCTACACCAAGCATATATCTGAGCCATCCTGCAATTCCCAGAGGAATAGCTGTCAGTCTGGAAGCATCTCCGAATTTCTTTACATATGCTTTGATTGTTTCGCCGAAACGGATACCAACCATCTGAGATACATCTACTGCCAGACGAAGGTTTGTGTCTCCCAGATATTCATTTGGAAAACGATCGTTAAAAAGCTCATCAACAAATGCCTGGGGAGAAAGGATTCCAGGGTCAGCAACTACCGGAAGACCTTCATCATAAGCAATCATACGTGCCATTTTCATCATATCTTCATTTGTATTAAGCATATGCGCAAACAGATCATATCCAAGAACTACTCCCAGCGGACCTGTAGCAGAATGAACCGGATTCAGACATACTGTTACTTTCATACGTTCAGAAAGGTTAACTGTATTTCTGTCTGCCATATATACACCGAAACCTTTTTCCAGAGCCGGACGTCCGTTAGGGAAGCTGTCCTCTATTACCAGATACTGTGGTTTCTCAGCATTGACAAATGGTGCAATGTATGTCTTCTTACCTGTGATCACCGGCTGCATGTTCTCAACACCCAGATTCTCAAGGTCTGCTGCAATCTGCTCGCTTGGACGAGGTGTGATCTTATCGATCATTGTCCATGGAAAAGCAACTACTTTCTCATCGCTTACATAGTTTACAAATCCCTCATCAACAAATCCGGCTTTCTTCCACTCTTCTGTCATTGTCAGTACTGACTCACGAAGCTTTGCACCGTTCTGTGAGCAGTTATCCATGGAAACCAGTGCGATGGGATATTTTCCTGCTTTATATCTTTCATAAAGCATTGCAACCAGAACTGCCATGGCACCAGACGCTTTATCCGGACCATTCTTGATATCTGCCTCTACAAACGGGAACCATGTTCCGTCAGCTTTCTGTAATGCATAGCCTTTCTCTGTGATCGTAAAGGAAACCATCTGCAGGGATTTGCTTGTGAAGATTTCTTTCAGGCGTTTCCACTGTGCTGCATTAGAAGACTGTGCCTTCACTGCTTCTGCAAAAGCTCCGACTACTTTATACTCACGGGTTCCATCCCCATGCAGGATCACGCTTAATCCCAGATTGTCATATGGATCATAAATCTTATCTACTACATCATAATCAAAGGTTTCCACACAGGTAATCCCACGATCCAGAACTCCCTCTTCCAGAAGACCATCTGCAATTCCACCGATAAATACGCGGAAAATATTTCCGATACCAAAGTGAACCCATACCGGATTCTCCTTTGCTTTCTCAGAGGCAGCCTCTACATCATAACCCGGAAGAGCGATCCCTGCCTTTTTCCATGCTTCCTGTTCCTTGATTCCATTGATTGATAATTTCATGTTATATCCTCCTTGTTTGTCTTATTCGATACTTATTGTTTGTTGTTATGTTCTTTACTTACGTTTATATCTTAACTGTAAGTTGAGTATATATCTTTTATTTTAAAAAATCCATTGACAGAAATTCTAATTTTCAAACAACTTTTTTGTCTATTTTACTATAGTGTGCTGACAAATTGATGTTGCTGATCGTGCCGGATATTTTTATTGTTTTTTTTTCGTTCTATGCTACAATAAAACTGAAACTTAACATTATCTTGTAACATAATCAGGAGAATATTATGAGTGAAAAGGGATTGACCAACATTAGTCTCAAGAAAATAAATAAATCAAAGGTTTACCAGTACATTTACAGAAAAAAAACGACCTCCAAGCTACAGATCGTTCAGGAACTGCAGATGGGTTTATCCACTGTCAGTCAGAACCTGAATCTTCTGGAACAGGAAGGTCTTATTGAAAAAAATGGTTTCTTTGAATCCACCGGTGGAAGAAAGGCAAACGCCCTTCAGATTGTATCAGATTTTAAAATTTCCATTGGCATCGGTATTTTAAAAGGGATGTTTCATATTACTGCTGTAGATTTGTATGGAAATGCTTTCTATACAGATACCATTCCGCTTCCATATTCCAACACACCGGATTACTATAAACAGGTTACTGACGCAGTAAAAAAATTCATCTCATCGCGCCAGTATGACAATGACAAAGTTCTTGGCATCTCCATTGCCACACAGGGTATCACATCCCCGGATCATACCACTGTACTATATGGAGATATCATGAATAACGCTGGCATGAAACTGGATGATTTTTCCAGATATCTTCCTTATCCCTGTTATCTGGAACATGATTCGAAATCAGCTGCGTTCCTTGAATTATGGAATCATCCTGAGCTTGACAGTGCTGTTATCATCCTGCTGAACCGAAATCTGGGCGGCGGCATCATTACCAATCATCAGATTCATCAGGGGATCTCCATGCACAGCGGAACTCTTGAACATATGTGTATTAATCCCGACGGCCCACTTTGCTACTGCGGCAGCCGTGGCTGCCTGGAAACCTACTGCTCTGCCAATGCACTGGAACAGGCTGCAGGTATTCCTGCCAAAGAATTTTTCCCTCTTCTGCGCGAAAAAAAATCTCCCCAGATCATACAGATCTGGAAAGATTATTTAAACCATCTGGCATTTGCCATGAAGAATCTTAACCTTGTTATTGATGCACCGATCATCCTCAGCGGATATCTGGCACCTTATTTTACAGAAGAAGATATTGAATATCTGACAGAACATCTCCGTACAGCCGCACCATTCATACTGGATAAAACACAGATTCTGGTCGGTACCAACGGACAATATACACCGGCAATCGGAGCGGCTCTGCATTATGTAGAGAAATTTATTCAATCCGTTTAACTATAGCAATCCTTATAAATAATGCAATCAAGACAGTTCAGCAGAGTGCGAAAGACAAGAAAGATATCTGACGCAGGACTTCACACTATGATGGGCTGGATTGCTTGCATTATTTTATGGAATTGCTATAGATTGCTATAAATCAGATAAGCTTCCTGCTATTCATACTTTCATATATCGCTGATTTCTGCTATTCGGTTTATCTGGTAATGTCATTTGGATCAAATTCATCTCAAGTGCGGGTTGCAAATAATTTCTGCGGAATCCATCTCTGGACTTTAACCCCAGTTTTTCCATAAGTGTTTTTCTTGTATAAGGCGTATCATACTCCATGATTTCAAGCATTTTCCTGACAGTTTCTGAAAACTGTTCATTTTCTTCATTCATCTGAAGCGAAATATCTTCCAGAATCCTGTCTATCTGTGACAACATAAACTCTATAAAAATGGTAGATTCTCCTGAAACATGACATCTGGCAATCGCATCATAATATTCATCCTGAAATTTTTCAATCCGACTTTCGATTGGAATAAACTCAAATACAGGTTTCCATTTAGCTAAAATCGCAGTGTGCCATAATCTTGCCATTCTTCCGTTACCATCAGCAAATGGATGAATAAAGACAAACTCATAATGAAATACACTGCTCATAATCAATGGATGAACACTATTCCTTGATTTCTTCATCCATTCAAACAGTTCATCCATAAGCTGCGGTACAAATTGTGCCGGAGGTGCCATAAAAATGCATTCATCTCCATTAAAAACTCCCTCTTCCCCATGGCGAAACTCCCCATATTCTTCCACAAGATATTTTGTCATAATCCCATGAAATTTCTTTAAATCTTTTATACTATAGGGATTAATTTCCGAAAGGCTTTCATACGCCGCATATGCATTTTTAACTTCCTGTATTTCTTTCTGTTCCCCCAGTACAAGCCTGCCATTAATTACATCCCTAACCTGCCCCAGAGAAAGAGAATTCGCTTCTATTTTTAAAGATGAATGAATAGATTTAATTCGGTTATTCTTTCTCAGGTGCGGTTTTGTTTCCAGACTTCTGATTGCCGTGATTCGCCCTATTTTTTCAGAAATTGAAGACACATATGATAATATCTCATTTGTTATTGTAAATGGCGGTTTATATTCTCCCACAAAACACCTCCAGAATTTCCGTTATCTTGCACACTATCTTGCACACTTTTTTGCATACTTTCTTCTTCAGGATAGATTCCGTCTACTTCAGTGCTGTCAGAATCCCCATTGCATTGTCGTAATCTTTCTCTCCGACCATGATTTCATACAATGTTTTATCTGTTCCGAAGTTCCCACCCATGCTGCGGACGATTCCCCTGCCCGGGGCTGTCATTTTTTCTTCGTGGTTGACTCTCTTTGTTTTGTATTTGATTTTCTCTGAATCTAAGGCTTTACAATACTGCTCATATTTGTCTCTGGATGCACCGAGATAAACTGTTCTGCTGTCGAATAACATAATTAATTTCTCCTCCTTTGGGGTGTTGTTTTTACAAAAATGATCCTGCCTGCTGGCTCCTCAGCCTGCACACGCAGGAGCGTATTCGAAAAATCATTCCCACCATCTGCACGCCCGGCAACTATAACGAAAAAACAGCAGACATCCGTTTCCAGATCATCTGCTGTCATTATATCATATATATTTATTGCTTTGTAGTATAAAAGTATTATTCTACCTCTTCCGGTTCCATGCTTCGCATGTGTTCCTCGTTCTTTACGATTTCATACTTCTGGCGATATTCCTTGAAGTATGTATAATATTCCACGCTGTCAGATGGGTAAATCTTGGAATCATGGATATGCATATCCGGATTCTCGTCTCCACTCTTAAGGAGAGCTACCATTGCACTTGCACAATGTGCTGCAATACGGTTGAAGCTGTTGAGAATGTCTGTATATACAGTTCCCTCTTCCAGTCCGCAATTGCCGTTACTCAGACGCTCTACATGATGCATCTTCAGCTCATTGCATAAGGATGTGATAATCATTCCAAGAGGTGCAACTCTCTGTGCCATCTCTTTGTCATCATTGAGGAATGCACGACAGGTAAGATTGATCTCCTCACGAACTGCTTCCATTACTACATTCAGCTCATCCCAGGCTTCCTGTGAGAAATTAGTGTGATTATCATGCATTTCACTGGACATATAGGCAATGTAGGATGCATGGTCACCGATTCTCTCAAAGTCATTGATGGTATGAAGATAAAGGGATGCCTGCCTTGTCTGGGCACTGTTCATCTCATGCTTTGTGAGCTTCATCAGATATTCCCCAAGACGGCTTTCGTATTTATCGATCAGGTTCTCTTTTCTCTGTACCTTATCAAATTTATCCTGCTGATATTCATTCAGAAGGTTCATGGCACGGTTGACATTCTTGCGAAGCTTCCTTGCCATACCGCTCATGGCACGATGACACTGTCCAATAGCAAGTGCCGGATAATTCAGAAGACGTTCTTCCAGAAGATCAAAGTCTGCTTCATCTTCCAGTTCCTCTGCACTGTCTTTTACAAGCCAGCACACCAGCTGCTCGATCTTCGGTATGAACGGGAAAAGAACACATACTGTTGCTACACGGAATACAGTATTCAGTAAAGCAATTGCAACCGGTGACATAATCATATCCATAAATCCGAAATGCACAACAGCATTTACAGTGTAGAAGATCACTGACCAGAGGATAAGACCAAACAGGTCATTGATCAGATAAACAAGTGCTGTACGTTTACCATTCTTATTCGCACCGATTGCTGAAATCAGAACCGGACAGGCAGCACCTACACCGATACCAAGAACGATCGGGAATGCACTGGAGAATGTCAGGATACCTGTTACAGATAACGCCTGCAATACACCGACTGTGGCAGATGCACTCTGAAGCACTGCGGTAAATGCAATACCTACCAGAATACCTATCAGCGGGTTGGAAAACATTGTCAGCATGTTTGTAAATGTGGGGCTGTCCTTTAGTGGTGAAACAGCACCGCTCATTGTCTGCATACCTGTCATCAGGATTGCAAAACCAAGCATGATATTACCGATATTTTTATGCACGGAGCGCTTACATGCCATGCGAAGGATAATACCAATAATCGCTACTACTGCTGAAATTGTTGCTGTAGATAAAATCTTCGCAATTCCGTTCTTTCCGTCAATATAAGAAAGACAGAGGATCCATCCGGTAATACTGGTTCCGATGTTGGCTCCCATGATAATACCGATGGCCTGTTTCAGTTTCATCATACCTGAGTTAACAAAACCAATGACCATAACGGTTGTGGCAGAAGAAGACTGAATCACGCTGGTAACACCAGTACCCAGAGCAACTCCCTTCAGCGGTGTGTTTGTCATTCGATACAGGAAAGCTTCCAGCTTATTTCCGGCAACCATTTTCAGGCCATCGCCCATCAATGACATACCGAACAGGAATAACGCTACTCCGCTCAGTAATGACAATATCATTGAAAAAATTCCCATTATTTTCTCCTTTGTCGTCTGCCTGATTTCCATCCTCATCCCAGGAAATCGGCGCATAATGTAAGCAGGTTATTTTACCTGTTTCTAATCAGAATTTAACCTGCTTTTTACTTTTCCATTCTTATTATGTCACGTTCGGGAGATTATTACAATAATTGTTTTTTCAAAAATTACATTTTTTCTATAGCGTTTAAAATGCTGTCTTTTTTTTCCTGAATTTTTTTGCAATTTTCATAAAATTTTCCGGCATGCTCCAAAACATATCGGACCATACCGTAAAATAACATACAATAAATCGGACAGTAAAGAAGGAGCTGTCTATTTTCAGGACAGCCCCTTTCCTCAAATTCCAGTATTAAAATCAATTGGTTATTCACAATCCACTTCACTGCTTCATTTTATTATCTGGTGGAGTTACTATAGTTATACATACTACTGCTCATTGCCGCTCCTGTCGCAGCTTCCTCTTCACATTCTGCCAAAACAAGTTCTGCATTGAACATATCCTCAATAATTTCGCACAGTACCGGATTTTTTCTCAGTCCATTCCCGGAACCAATCATGTGCCTGATCTTTATTCCGGTTCCTTTCTGAATAGTCATATACATCTGATACAATTCTTTACTCATTCCCTTCAGAACACCATAGCAGAAATCTTCAGGCGTAAAGTTTTCGGACCACATCTGAGTAATACTGCCGCTTTTTTCCGGATTCACCCGCGTACCGTCAAATGTTGTTTCAACTTTAATCTTTCGACTTTCAGTTCTTTCACTATTCTGGTCTCTCCCTGTTCTTGCCATCTTTTCCATTACTTTGTATAATGGCTGATCCTGTCCTGTCGCTTCTTTTACAATTTTTCGGAAAAACTGTTCCAGAAGCGCATATGCCTTGCCGCCACACAGAGATGCTCCTGCAAGCAGATACTTCCTATTTAGGAAAGGTCTTGCCTCAATTCCATCTCCCGAAAAATACTGACTGGAAAGAACAGAAATCTGTCCGCCGGTTCCCATATTGACCAGTAATATATTCTCCTCATCACCTGCTGCTCCAAGGAAGCTTGCCTGGTTGTCTCCGATTGCTGTTGTAACTGTCCGTCCTCTGTATGTACCCAATTTTTCTATTCCCGTACAGACATCAGGCAGCCAATTTACGTCCACTCCCATTTCAGCCAGTTTTTCTTTTTCAAAGCACATCTTATGGCTGTCAAAGAATCCAAAACCTGCCGCATTGCTCACATGTACCAATGGTTTTTTACGCCCTGTCAAATATATTCCAAAATAATCCATGATCGTACAGAAGCTCAAAGCCGAATCCGGAACCAGATTATGTCTGATATTATAAATGTGTGTGACAAGCCCATATCCTGAAGCAGCATGGATTTGACATCTTTCCCGGATTTCTTCTGTTAAAGGAATCTGATCTCCATCGCAGATACTTCCTCTGGCATCCTGCCATGTATATAACGGACTGACACAATTTCCTTCTTTGTCAACATAGACAATTCCATGCATCTGCCCTGTGAGCCCAATCCGCTCAACATCCGGATACTTCTCCAGGAAATAATCCAGCAGATTCACTGCTTTTTCTACAATTTCTTTTGCATACTGTATTCTTTCCCATTCATTTCCGGTTTCGATAAAGCAACCGTTCTCTACAGTTTTTGCCTCCAGAATCTTTGCCTGTCCGTTTTCTCCTTTTTCCAGAACAACACCACTTATCGTTGTTGTCCCAATGTCAATCCCCGCCGTTTTCACAGTCCAAACTCTTCTGCCAGTTTCTTAAACTCCGGCAGGGAATTAATGATAGTATCATAAGATACACAATAAGCCAGTCTCACATAACCCGGGCAGGCAAAGGAACTTCCCGGAACCATGAGAATATTATATTTCTTTCCAGCTTCGCAGAACGCTTTTTCATCTGCTATCGGAGATTTCACGAAAAGGTAGAATGCGCCTTGCGGTTTAATGCACTCGAATCCGCATTCCTTCAGTCCGTTATATAATGCCAGACGGTTCTTGTCATATGCAGCTACATCCACTTCTGCATCTACACATTTGGCAATCACCTTCTGCATCAGGGATGGGGCGTTGACACATCCGATGGTACGATTGGCAATAGCCGCAGCAGTGATAAGTTCTTCACTGCCATCTGCTTCATCCGGAATTACCAGATAACCGATACGCTCTCCCGGAAGGGACAGAGATTTACTGTAAGAGTAGCCAACAATGGTATTGTCATAATATTTTGTCAAATACGGAACCTCTACACCGTCATAAGCCAGCTCTCTGTATGGCTCGTCAGAGATCAGATAAATCACACTTCCAAATTCCTGCTGTTTTTTCTCAAGAATTACTGCCAGCTTCTTAATAGTTTCTTCGGAATATACAACACCAGTGGGGTTGTGAGGTGTATTTACGATCACTGCTCTTGTCTTTGCTGTAATCTTCTGCTCAAACTCCTCAAGATTCGGTTGGAATGTGGTTGTATCCGGAGAGATTTCCACAAGCTTGCCATCAAAATTGCGCACATATGCACCATATTCCAGAAAATATGGTGCAAAAACAATCACTTCTTCCTCTGGATTCAGGATCGTCTTGAAAATCACATTCAGACCGCTGGCTGCTCCAACTGTCATAATCAGATTCTTCGCCGCAAATTTAGTTCCAAAGCGGCGATTCAGAGATTCCGCAATCGTCTGGCGCACATCCTCAAATCCTGCATTACTCATATAACCATGAAGCACTGTCGGCTCCACTTCGTTCACCAGATCAATAATAGCCTCCTTCACACACTCCGGTGCCGGAACGCTCGGATTCCCAAGACTGAAATCATAAACTTTGTCCGCACCGTAAATGGCTCTGAGACGATTTCCCTCCTCAAACATCATACGGATGGCTGAATTATTTTTTACATAAGGTTTCATTTTTTCTGCTATCATAACATATTCGCTCCTGTCCAAATAATCCCGGCAAACCACCGAAATTCAGAATAATATCGCAACTGTCCAATTTCTCTTGCAGTGCATAATTTATCTTTATTTTAACCTTATCATGGTAAAGTGTCAATGTGCGACAATATACTATATTCCATCTTTTTAGCCGAAGTCAAGTAAGTCCCCTGCTTTAATTGCGAAAAGCAATAAGCAGGGGGTGGGAACTTGCTTGTATCAGAAGGAATCTTTGCGCTCCTCCAGTAACAAAATGTCAATAGTTTTTTAATCACTTTTTTCAAAAAAGGCAAAAAGAATAGAACGTATAGTTAATTTCCATACGCTCTATCTCACATTTCATAGTGACATGCTCC
>OODJ01002057.1_pt1 | contig 14116 bp, 10 predicted proteins | sample 1671611 | NCBI WGS metagenome assembly OODJ01 (sample SAMN06348174, study PRJEB24527) | human gut metagenome | biome: human gut; feature: ankylosing spondylitis patient; material: feces | host: Homo sapiens | place: China | collected 2015-10 | reverse complement strand
GAACCCGGTAGAAAATATTAAGTCGTTAACAGAAGATTGTAAAAAACGAAATGCGTTATCCATAAAAGACTTGCAGAAGTTAAAGGCTTACTTAGAGAAAAACAATCCCTATTTTCTACTACTCTGTCAATTTGAATATTACACCCTTATTCGACCGGACGAATTATCAAATATTCAATTATCAGATATTTATTTAAAAGAGCAGAAAGTTTTTATTCCTTCAAGTATTTCCAAAAACCGTAGGGACGGAATGGTTGGTTTAAACGACATTTTAATAAAGTCTATGATCGATTTGAAAACATTTGGTCATAGCAGCGATTATTATTTATTCGGCAAAGATTTCAAACCATCTAAAGAGAAATCAACTCCACGTACATATAGAACCTATTTTAATAAGGTTCGCAAGATTTTAAAATTTCCAGATTCGTACCAATTTTACTCCTTAAAAGATACGGGTATCCGTGATCTAGCAAACTCCGCTGGAATTGTTATAGCCCGTGACCAAGCGAGACATGCAGATATTTCTACAACAAACAAATATTTAAAAGGAGAATCACTGCCAGTACATGAAGAAACCAAACATTTTGAAGGGCTTTTTTAACGGGATCGTCTAAAAGACACAGGACGATCCCGTCCTTGTTTTGTTCTATGCCAAGATAACAAGCAAGATTGTAAACACGGTTATACAAACAGAGCCTAAACATCCGGCCGCAATATCCAGCCAGTCCCATTTACACCCCATCCGTTCTTGAATATATTCTACTGAACACATTGCAATAAAGACTACAATAAGAGCCTGGATCATAGCCAGAATAAACAAACGGCTGCTGCCTTCATAAGAATAACCTTCTAACAAAGGGTTAAGCAATATTCCCCCTAAAAGTGTAAAAACAATTAAGACGATTACAAAAATTGTATTGCCCGCCTTCATGTGTGCCGGGCGGTTACTTTCCTTCATCCACCCGAACAGTTTTTTAATAAGCTGTTTCATAACTCCTAAAATTGATCATTTAACAAAACGTATCTTTTCCGTTTCAGAACGGCAATTTATCCATTATTACGGAAGCTATATTTTTAGCTTTGTCCCTCCATGCCTGAAAGTCTTTCATCTCCTGATAGTAGTCCGCTTCCTTCTCTTCTGTAAGAAGATTCGGGTTCATTGCGTTCATTAATATAGCCGTCTGGTCGTCTATGGAATATTTCGCGTTTATGATCGCGGAAACTATCTTATCATAGGTTAATTCTCCTTCCAGCCTTACAACTTCCTGTTTATAAACCAATATTCCCAACTCATTTTCTATCTGCCGACTGTCGATATTTATCGTCCAGTGAGGCACGCACGCCTGGACGCTTTTCTCCAGCATTTCCGGACGTTTTACGTAGGTTGTAAACTCTAATTCTTTCATACCTGTAATCTTTTAAGTTTATGTTTCCCGGGATTTTCCCGTTATAATATTCTTCTAACCATGTCTTTATCCGTTCTATTCCCGGATATTCTCTACCGGTCCAGGATGCGAACGTAACCAGGGGATTTTTCTGTGTTCCATCATCCGGAAAAATAGTCCGTATATCCCACCGGACAATATAAATCCCGTCCTCATATTCTACCGGTAACGCCATGGATTTAAGCAACACGGCGTCGGGTGTTCCTAATCGTTTCCTGTCGATATTGGAATAATTCATCATACTTCATTTTTATTTTAACCGTGAAAAAATGATTTGTCATATACACCTTGTTCCAGAGTAAAGGGGAAAATTCCTTTGCAAGCCCGCGCCGTATGGCGTATGCCTTTCTTTTCCTCATAAACCCGAAATAGCTGTTAAGACGTGATATCATACCGTCCGATAATGGATTTCCGGCCTCCAACTCTTTATTTATACATCTTATAGCCTGCCGGGTATTACGGACGGTTCTATTTCCTACATATATCCGGTCCATTTTAATAACGGCTCCTACGAACTGTATTCCTTTTGTGTAGTGCTGCAGGTATCTCTTGTCCGGATGTAGTTTTAATTTCAATTTATCCCATAAGAATCTTTCAAAAAGCGGTATCGCTTCTAATATAAAGTTCTTATCCCTATGCACCAGTACAAAATCGTCCGCGTATCTCTCGTAATACTCAAATCCCAAGGATAAAACAAACTCATCAAAGAAAGACAGATAGAAATTTGCTATCAGTTGAGAGGGAAGATTACCGATTGGCATACCCTTAAACGGATCGTTCCCGAACAATGATTTATTATCCGGTATCATATCCCATAAGCATTCCGGTGATCTCTTTATGCAGTGTTCCTGCGGCAAATGAAATACCGTTATGCGTGTAAGATATAACAAACATTCCTTATCGGTTCCGTGATAATGTGTATTGATAAGTTCATTAAGTAATTCCCATGCGATCCTTTTATCTATCGACATGAAGAAACCGGAAATGTCGTATTTTGCTACCCAGCAACTTTCTGTAAACCCGTTGCTACAATCATATATATCTTTAGATAGTGCCCGTACCGCGCTTTCCGTTCCAAAATATTTTCTGCAATTATGCGAAACATTGCCCAACTCTGTAAAACGCTTCTCAAACAAGGGTTCTAACCGTAGACAAATCCAATGATGTATTATACGGTCCTGAAAATCCGCAGCAAACACTTCTCTATATAATGGTCTGGTAACAATAAAACAACGTGATTTCAAGGGGAAATAAACACCCTGTATAACCAGCAAATAAAGGTCATACAAACGGTCTTCGTAATCGGCCCTAAATTCACAACATTGCGGACTTGACATTTTATTTAGAATGCAATCGTGGTACGCTTCTACAAATGATTCTAACAGTACACTGTATAATTCCCCAGATGCGGCGACACAACGCACGACGTTACTGTTCGCCTTATTGTTACCACTGTTCACCTGACCGGAAGCACCATTCACGCCCCACGCGTTGTTCGAATGGTACTCCGTTATCATGCCCTGTATCTTGTTCGTAACTGGAAGTATCTTTCCAGTAGGGCACCCATTTGGAATTAAATTATACACTGCCATAACCGCCTTAACGATTTTGGTTCAATGTTGCCCGTTTCCATCCGGCTATCTGCCTGCCTATATTTGCGGACGACCGCAAAAAAAGGGCTTCATTATTAACAGAAAGAATCCGTTTCCGGGTGCATACTCTTAGAATGGTTTTCACCGATGTAAAATGTACCACGAATGCGTCAAGAAACATTGCCCGTTCGGTACCCTCACGTAAATTAGCAAGTGTTATATCATCCATGCAATCAAAGATGGTATTTACCAGCCGTTCCGTAATGTATCTATATTGTTTAGGAAAGTTGGCCGATATGTCCAACACCCATCCGGCCAATAATTCAACATCGTTATACACTTTCAGATCGCTAACTTTCCCCATGTTCTTAATGTTCCTTGTTGTATATTAAAGTTTAAAGTTTAAAATGCGGCGACACAACGCACGACGTTACTGCCCGCCTTATTGCCACCACTGCCCACCTGACCGGAAGCACCACCCACGCCCCACGCGCTGTAAGAATGGTACTCCGTACTCGACCAAATCCAATTAGCCGATATTTTCGCAAATATTCCGTTTGTTGCCGCATCCGCAAATATTGCCAGGTCCGTACCTTCTTCCCCTTTGATGTATCCTTTCAGGGCATAGAAAACAATACGTGCCAATTCTCCGCATGACGGTAGGTACCAATTTCCCGCCGTAAACTTCCCGTTCAACATCTCATTATTTTTTATTTTAGGTTCATACATCTTGCAATAGAATGAAGCCGGATAATATAGCCTCCTTGTTGTGTCGTCGGTTATATTTGCCATTTCCTGAACCAGTTCGCGCATATTTTGGGGTATATATAATCCATTGGATTGCAGTGCATATAAAGCCTGTTCGTGCATCCTATCGGTATTCTTCTTGCCGTCCCAGTCGGAAAGGGCTCCCGAAATAAACTCTTTAAATGTCGTATTGTCATTTTCCCGGTAAGTTTCATCGCTAATGGTCAACGAACTGTTGGCCCCGTCCACAACAGTATAATTTTTCAAATCCGGTATATCCAGGTCATTACGTCCCCACGGTACGGTTGCCAGATTATCAATAGCGATCATCCGTCTGTCATCTCCGTTAACATAGAAACAAATACCGATTACGGAACGGTTTGCGTCGTAAATGTCGGAATACGAACCGTCACAATATACATAATCCCCCGGTTTGGGATCAGGCAAATAAAAGAAGATCTTTCTAGTAGATGATATTTCCTCTCCGCCTAATAATTCCATTGTAAGGGTAACTTCCGCAGCTCCTGCCCCGCCGACTTTCTTTACGGTTAAAACTCCATCTTCCGTAATATCGGCGTAGCTGTTTGTTGTTATACTCCATTTTGCCCGGCGGAAGTTGTTGGCCGTGGAAGGCGTTGCCGCATATACCATCTGGTAAGTACCGGTATCCGGATAATAGCCATTCCCGGAAATTACAGGTGCGTTCATTCTCATTACCCGATAAGTTACATATAATTTATTATCCGGATCGTCAATGTCTCCGAAAGCTTCGATCATCGCTCTTTTTTGTGCAAAATTTGGCATATTGGCAGAATCCTGTTTCAAGTTAATGACTCCTGTAAGTTCCGCCTTCATCTCTGCAAGTCTGAAAAGATAATCCAAAGAGAAATCATTCCAGAGGATATCGGTAATATTTACATTTGCCAACTTTTGTACTTCATGTGACAAACAGTCCTCGATTATTGCCCGCGAATCCACCGCCGGACAATTACGAATAGAAACGGAAACAAGTTCGGAAGTATCGAGAATGGAAAAATCTCCGCCGTTCTTTCCCAGGTTCGGAAGGTTGATAAGTGCGAGCGTAGTAAGTCCTTCGGGTAACTGCAATGTCTCCAGTTTGTCCGTCTGTGGCAAACTGAATCCTGTTACCGTACTTCCTTTCGCGCGTAACGCTCTCAATAATGTGTTGTTTGACAAATCCAGTGTATAATTTTTATAAGTCCCGTCGTTTTGCAATCCGAATCCCTCACAATTAGAAATATCCAACTCCTCGAGCATACGGTTCTTATTCAAAGAGAGTGTTTTTGTACGCTTGTTTACGAATCCTTCTTCGTCCCTTCCGATGAGCAACCGTCTTAATCTCGGTGCCGCTCCTACATCATCAATCTGTATATCTCCCATCTGCGATAAATCCCCCAGATCAACAATCAGATCAGAAGAAAAAACATAAATGATAAAGTTAGAAACGTCCGAATCAATCTGATTCTTGAAAGTCACCCCGTTTTTCAAATCCAGGCAACGCTGCGTTGTCACTTTATTTGTAGATCCCCATTCCGCACGCGGATACAGACAGCAGTAAGGCACTACGGTTAAATCCGCGCCACGTCCCCAAACACGTAACACCAGGTTATTTTTGGGTGCATCCCCGGAATGAAACTTACTGTCCCAATACCGGTATGAATAGTACATCCAGTAATTACGCTGATGTTTTTTATCTCCGAGCGCGGCTTCTATATACGCGGGATTATTCTTATATAAAGCCCATGCCGCATACGCAAATAAAGCCTCACACCACTGTTCGCGGTGAGAATCAAACAGGGCCTTTTCCTCTTCGTAGCTATAACCGGCGGAAGAACGTAAAGTCCTGTCCTGTGTGGCAATCGCTTCCGCAAACCCTTCCCGAACATTTATCCATAAGGCACTTTTCTGACCGTTAAACACGACATTCCCCCCGGCGTCCAGATCGGTATCCTCATAATAATAGGGATAACTCAACTTACCGTTATTATCGTTGCCCTCCGCTGTATCGGCGTCATAAAGAACGGGGTAAAAGTGTATTCCGTCTTCTGTTACCAGGTGCATATTTTTTGCCCGGGAATCAATCATCAGGTGGCGTGCCGTGAAATTGTAGTAATATGTCACCTTTTCCCAGTCCAGATACTCGTCTTTCTCCGTCAAAAATTTAGCCAGGCGATAAGACGCATTATCGACCGTATATTCTTTTCCGTCCTTATCTGTGTATGTTTGTGAAAGGGGTTTCCCTGTTGCTAATTCCTGATTAGTTGAATACATCCAATTACAGAAGCGTACAAGGGAGGCACATTCCTTATTAGCCTGTTCCACCTGTCCTTCTGTCTTAGCTTCCCCGTATGCGCAATCCTCGTTTACCTCCGAATCTCCCGGCAACCGGCTTTCAAACTCCGCCGTTATGTCGTTCTGGATTTTACCCGTTTCATCCACCCAACATCCCCGATATGGATGATCGAAAAATGTAATATTGTCCGATACTTCCCATATTTCAGCCTTCGGATATTTGTCCCGGTCAAAACCAAGTATATTCAAGTTTCCCTTGTCATTGTTGAAATCGAACATTGAGACGTATTTCATCCGGGATTCTCCCGGTTTCTTCCAATATATGCACATGGGAAAACCGAAAATAGTCTGTCGGTATGTCACTTCCTTCCCTTCTTCCTCCTGTTCCTGCTGTGGCCCGGTAAGAAGTCCCGCACTGACGGCCACACGGTTATACAATTCTGCAAGGACGGTATTATTACACATCTCGGAAGACATATAATTTATTTTATAGCAAAATTTCTTTTCGCCGGGCAACCCTTTCTTCAACTGGTATTTGATTAATTTTTCCGGCAATCCGACCGGAAGGAATCCTCTTTATAATCTTCCTTGTAGTTCCGGTATTTGAACTCCCCCTCCGGTTCCGTCGCCTCGATTTTGGAAGAAGACGTACCTTGTACATCATTCACCGCATTTTCCGCAGTAAATGAGGGTGCATCATCCACCCCCGTAGAAAGCGGGTTTTCAAAGGTGGTACTTGGTACCGGTGTTTTTTCCCCTTTTACTGCCGGTAAGGATGGAGTTTCCAGTACCAGGATCGGAAGATTCGGAAGTGCCTTGCGCAATTTCGCATAATTGACATTACCCGCATTATCGAAAACGTCATTTCTCCGGGCAATTGCCACTTTATCGGCCGCTTTCGGGGTATCATAAGCATAATTTCCTATAATCTCCTGTATAGTAAGGCTTTTGTCATAGACACGGATTGCATATAGATCCACATCACATTCATCGGAACCGATCACAATTTGCTGCGGGGTTGCCTGTTTGAAGGTGTCCGCCTTGCTATATACCGTAATTCCTTGTGGTACACCGTCGGCAATTACAGACATAAAACAGCGGTCGGCCTGTTCGTCACATTCGACCATAAATCCAAGTCTTATGTGGGTTTCCTCTTTAAAGTCTGTAAACGTGGATGATCCGGAAGAAGAAAAAGTCGTACCGTTGGCAAAAATTTTAATACCCACACCGTTAACCGGATCATAACAGGTAAGAACCGGCGCATTCATGTTTACACAATTACGTGTTGCCAGTTCCACTTCTATCATTTTACCCGTCTTGGTTCCCGGATTATCCAAGTCATTACCTTGCCCGTAATTTTTATCAAAAGGCGTATAAGGTATGGTAACGCGTGCCCCGCTTCTGATATGACACGCCACATTTCCGTCGCTGTCCGTATTCCAGCCGCTTCCGTTTTCCGAAAAATCAAAGCTTTCCGAGAAAATGGCCGCAATTTCCGGTGCGTCCTTCTCTTTGCTGATCCATTGCGCCTTGTTTGATGCGGTATTGGAACGTCCGGCGGATGCAAGGAATAAACGGCAATCACTCGCAGGTGCAAGGGTTACATCATCAATCATATTGACATGTAACGGCAATTCCCTTCTTACGCCAGCCGCTTCCAGCACCAGGGTTATATCACCGATATACTCTTCGTTTGTTAATGGGATATTCCAGGCGGTCATCGCGGAAACTCCGCCGGTCAACGTTACGTTATCCTCCCCCGCAAACAATTCCTGCCCGTCGGATGATTCTATGCTCATTCTTACCGGTATTGCTCCCTCGACGGCTTTACTGAACACCCAATATCTTAAAACAATGGTATCATAGACCGTTGCCGCCTGAACGGGAAAATCCACTCCGATAGCCGGTGATCCGTCAACATCCGAAATAAACTCATACACTTGCGTGTCTGTCGTTATCGCTACGTCCGTAGCCGTCGCGTAAATCGAAATTGTATGCACCCCGTTTGTTTCCTGTGCCGGAATGACAAATGCCCGTTGTGCCCCGGCGTTAACGGTGCCTGCCGCCACTTGCTGTTCGTCCACCAATACAAATACAGTTGCCGCCGATCCCACAACTTTAGCCGTTATATTAAAAGCTCCCGCCTTTGCCTCCATCTGGTTAAAACCGACAAGGGAAACAGAAAGCTGCCTTACACTTACATTATAGGAAAGCGTACGCTGCGATCCGTCGTTATTGTTCACGATAGCAATTATACTATTATCCCCTACGATCAAATAAGGTGTCAAGTCAAACACATAACTTTCACGGTGTACAAGTTCACTTGTCAGGTCGGCGACCTGTGTTCCGTTAATTGTAAACTTAACGACGCCTTTTGTCGCGTTCGGTTCCGTTATTTCATCGTAAAACGAGTAATAAGTAAATCCCAGTGCTACCCGTGCGTTTTCCGCCACAATCGCGGACGGTGCTTCCGTTACGGATATCCGTAAAGTCGCTATACTGGAGGAAGCGTTCATGGCCGGTATGATAACCTGATATAGCAATTTAGCCGCATACTTCTCCGTGTCCGATTCGTATAGATCCCTGTCAGCTTCGGAAGCAAACGAACGTAAAATAGAGGATTTTCCGTCCGGTCCGTCGACCTTATCCTGATACCCCGTCTTAAATTCGTTCAGGTTTTTAAAATTTTCCTCAATACACTGGCGAACTTCCTTCCCTGAATCACCGTCTTTAAAATTCTTTATATCCATATACCAAACAATTAGATATTAATTATTTATCTTTCCATAACTCCTTATCCAACCACGGGTATTTGTCTATCCACTTACCGGAGCCAAAGCAACTCCTTATGCCTTCCCAAACAAGGCGACCGGCGTAATACACCGCTTTTATCGCTTTGCCTTCAACAAATATCCCGGTTATCTTATGTCCCCCTTTTATAAGCATGTCCTATTCCTCCGCTTCATAGGTATAATAGAAAGTATTAGGTTCCGGCTTTTCGATCCTGCTGTATTCCTCCTCGCTCATAACCTCGTGTTTCTTATCAAAAGGTTTTGTTTTCTCGTTAAGGAACTCCAGTACGTCCGCCTCCATTTCGTTGGTTACACTTTCCTTTTCCTCTGCTGTCCTGATCTGTTCGATAAGATCATCTATCTGTTTCTGCGTCTTCATAAGCTGTATTAATTAAATTGTTTACTGAACTGTTTAGAGTGTATCCGCGGCTTGCTGAATCCGTTTTCCGTTATATCCGGCGTGTAGTTGCTTTCTGTTTCCGTGAAAGTGAGTTTTAACGTAATATCTTTAGGCTCTTCCGGATGGACCATAAAAGAAAATTCCTCTACGGACGGTATTACCCTGATTTCGTCTTCCCCGTATCCCAGAAGCGTAACGTCGTCAGAGGAAAGAAGATCAAGTAAAAAGGGTATTTCACCCGACCGGCGGTATCCGATACCTACCGTTATGATATTCTGTATTTCCGGGCGTTTTCTTTCCTGGTTGAAATCGTCTGTTATTTCATCGTAACGGCTAAAAGTTGCCCCCTCCCCTTCTTCGGGAAATTGTGGGGTTACGGAAGCTTTTCCTTGAACCTCCAACAGTTCATAGGCCCCGTAACTGTTAAGGAAGCGAAGCAAATACCTTTCTTTTGTGGCCCGGCTTTGCTCCACTGCTATACGGCAAGCAAAATTTTCCCCTACACGCACATCGAAACAACTGGCCAATATCCCATTATCAAAGAAAAATGCCCGCCGTATCGCTGCGATATCCAAAGCATAAAGGTTTCCGGGTGTACCCTCCACTATAGTCTTGTTCTTTCCGGTCAGTTCCGTTACGGACACTTCTTCTCCGGAAGAAGGAAAAATAAAAGGCAATGGATAAAGTTCCGTTTCCCTGACGGCTATTTTCCAGTCGGCCGACCGGGTAGTAAAAAAGAAATTGCAATAGGGATTGAGAAATTTTAAAGTGAAGATATCGGTACCCATGGTGCGCAACCGCTTGAAATCTTTCTTTGAAATTCCCCCAGCCCAGGCGGTAAAAAACAAGTCGGCTTCTTCCGCTCCCTCATTTTCCACATGTATATCGGCTCTGGCAAATAATCCGGTAATTCCGGTTATGCTTTCCGTACCGCCACGCAAAACGGGGACGGTCTTTATTCCGGTTTCGACGATTTCGGATATATTAACCTTAAAATCCCCTGTTCCGTTCCCCTTGAATATTTCTTCGTCATTCATCCGGATACTATACGTAGCCATAGAAACGGAAGACACGGAAAGGAAAATAGGGTTACGCGTGAAGGCATTACCCGTCGGGTATATATTCACTTTTAAAGTTTCGTCGTTAGCACTCATTTTACTGTCAGATTTGTTGCGATAAAACCGCCTGTTAATTCACTTTGAAGCTCCAGAGATATAACAAAACGTTCCCTTTCAATGGAAGGGGATGTCATAAACGTGTAAAAGTCGGACATGTTACCCGTATAATGATCCTTCCATTGTTTGTAAATCTCCGCAACTTGTACGGATGTATATGCAAGCAATACATTATTCTGTTTTTCCATATTGCAAAAGTCTTAGTAAAGAAGTAAAGAGAAAAGGACGGATTTTATCCATTATATAGAACTGATATAAATGTATCCGTATATTCTATTTCCGATTCGATAGTTTTATTATAAGATATCGGATCATTGGGATTTGATATATAGCTATATATCTTAAAAGTAACAGAGGTCTTACATCTATATGTTCGAACCAGTGTTGCTTCCTCATTGTCCGGATAATTTTCAACAAGGTAATTATCGTTATGCCTGTTTGTATACCCATCTATGGAATAACTATATTCGACGAATTCTATTTTAGTTGCGCCAGGTGTCCAAGCTTCATGATAAGCTCTTTCTTTTTCCTTTTCCATCATACTTTCTATATCCGTACTTCTAAACTCCCATATATACAAAGTATTTCCAAAATTCGGGATATAATGTTCTTCATCGAGATTATAAGGTTCAATTAACCGAAGTGTCCGAAACATAAGATTTACCGGAACAATCTTATTTGCCGGTAATGAATAAGAGAGACTATCGGGAAGCAATATCTGCCCGCATAGTGATACGGTGCTAAGGAGATCTATTTTCGCAATGCTATGAATCGGAAGTAGTATATTTGCTTCTATCTGATTAAAAGAATGTCTTAAAACAGCGTCGTATCCTTTCCAAAAGTTCACAAATAATCCGTTCTCAAATTGGAAAAGAAGGGATATTTTATGTTCTGTTCCGTCATAAAAACGTACATTGTCACCAGATGGTCCAACAGAAAGAGAACTACCGAAAGGATAACCACAATTCGCCGTACCTACAAAAGAGAAGGCAAAAGAAAGCGGTGTTTCCTCGCTTTCTGAATCTTCATCAGAACTGGAGGTATTGTTGTTCTTCAAATAAGTATACCGATGTACATAAGAAGCAAGATATTGAGGTGTAAGAATATTGTTCGCGGCAAAATCCATCGGCACACATTCGTCATCACTGGATAATTCATTATCTTCTATATTGCCGGTTTTCCTGTCCCAATTAAAGAAGCTGGAAGACGAATAAGTAAGCCGGTTGTTTTCAGAATCCCACTTATACCATTTGCCGGTTGTTTTCTCAAAATTAAGATAGTTCACACGTTTTGAAGTGTCAACCCTGTTCAACTTTGCAATATTCTGATTTTCTTTCAAATAATCTTCCAGGCGTTCCACGGAAGGAGCTGCACCGGTAAATGAAGTTTTTGCCGATAACTTTATCTGTTTGGCAGTTTCATAGGTGGTAATAGGATAAGCGGTTATCTCTTTGGAAAAATCAATATCCGGAGATGATTTTATTATATCCCTGATAAGTCGGATCGTAGCCGTCATAGTATCGGATGATACATTATATACCATACCAAAACGAACATATAAAGCGTTCAGGAAGTCTTCTACGGTACAATCCGGCATTAAATCCGCATATTTCAATACCCCTTTTACGCAACAATCGGCTGCATTGTTTAATATTACAAGTCGGGAAAGATCCTTATCCGTTTTAAATGGGTTTTCCAAAATAGTATATCCGAACTCCGAGAAAATAAGTTCCAGCACACGCCATACATATAAAAAAGCGGTAATACCATAGCCTAAAGGCAAAGTTACTTCCGTTGGAGTGCCATTTACTAAAAATGTTTCCTGTCTTGCTTCATATCTCAACTTATAAATAGTACTTCCCTCTGCTGTCGGATAAATATAGTTAAGATACTTCGGATAAGAAACACCGTTCAGGGATTCGTTAGCCGTCATTATTTGGAATACCGCAAAATCCGTCTTATATCCGTTTAGAACCTGTAACAGATGGGTACACAAAGAAGTAACGCTGCTATATTCCTTTACAGGTAATTCCATGGAGTTTAATTTCTTGGCTTTCCATGCGTTGTAAGCTTCGGAATTATCAAAACCTATATTGAAAGTCGTACCTTCTTTTTTTCCGGCTGAAACGATATTTATTTTTCCGGTCCGTTTATAAACCCCATCCAGGACGGTACACGTCGCATCATCCGCAAGCGGTTTACGGCAAAGGTCGATCCGATGTGCAAACCCCGTTAATTTTGCATTATTTGGAGTATAAGGAACGGTTACGGGTACCGTCTGCGTTCCTCTGTCATTCATTACCGGGGACTTTTCATCTATTTGCATGGTAAAATCCCCTCCTAGATCCAAATATCCTTTATTCGTCTTGATCTTTAGCATAATGGTTATTTATTTTCCGCGTGTAAAGGTATCGCGGGCGTTATCTATGGTTTCTTTAGCCTTTTCCAAATCCTGGTATACGATATAAGCCTTTATAAGCTTGATAGCCTCACAAGAGGCGCGAAGCTCTTTAGTTGCTTCCAGAAACTCCCGGTAAGAAGAATCCCCTGCAGGAGAAGTGACGTAACCGCCTTCCGCATATTCACCCGGGTTTTGTGGTAATGGGTTGGCACTGGTACGCTGCCGCCGGATCGCTTCGATCGTGCTAACCGCGTCAATTACTTTAGGATTATTCATCTCCGGTTGTGGTACGACATATTCCCCTTTGTGAACAACTCCGGCCACTTCATAACGACCACCGGGACCGGTATAACCACCTTCCGAGTATCCCCCACCGGAAGATCCGGAAACAACACGTTCCGCCGTATTTTTTTTGCTACCGGTAGTATTTTTCAGGGACATATTTTTAATTCTATCCCGTTCGGCCTTAGCGGATGCAAGCTGGGCAATACCGGTAGCCCCCAACATTACTGCAGCTACGGTTCCGGCAATGGGGCCGAGGTCTGCATATGCTTTCATTATTGAAACGGCCGTATCTGCTATGATCTGGGAACATTTGATGGCAAAATTTACATCCGCATACTTCTTTTGAATCTCCAGTTTCTTATTTTCTTTCTCTTCTTCCAAAGCGGCAGTATCTTCCCCGTTGTTTTCAGCCTCTTGTATGAGAACATCGTATTTCGCTTCCACCTGGTCGATTTCGGCTTGCTGAATAGCTTCCACCATGGAAGAGGAAAGACCGGAATAATAGTCAAAGTATTTTTTAGCATTATTCATCTGCAGTTGCAGCTTCTTACGCTGATATGTCTTTTCGTTTATTAATCCCTGATCGTGTAAGTTTCTTAATAATGCCAGTTCGTTTTGGTATTCTTGTGCCCATGATACGCCGATTTGTGCTTGTATCTGGTATAAATCATTCTGATACTGGAAATCTAACCGATTAATTTCCTGTTGCTTTTGTTTTTCCAGACTGACCGTAGAAATCCCGGCCTGTCTTGCTATCTCAATTATGGCGTTATAAGTCGTTTCTACATCCTGAACCTGTTTCCGGTGTGTCTCTTGCATACCGGTTATTCCTATCGGAACAGATGTTATTTCACGAACTTTTTGAGCAATAGCCGCTCTATCCCGTAATAATTGCATTTCAGAATTACGAACAGCATCCGCCGCTTCCATAACTGCGTTCAGTCGTTTCTGTTCCCCGCTAAATTC
>OODJ01002050.1_pt1 | contig 14141 bp, 10 predicted proteins | sample 1671611 | NCBI WGS metagenome assembly OODJ01 (sample SAMN06348174, study PRJEB24527) | human gut metagenome | biome: human gut; feature: ankylosing spondylitis patient; material: feces | host: Homo sapiens | place: China | collected 2015-10 | reverse complement strand
TCCGCACCCTGCCCGGCGGCTACCAGATGGAGCTGAACGAGGACGCCTCCAACGTCAGTCAGGGACAGAAGCAGCTGCTTACCATCGCCCGCACCATTCTGGCAGACAACCGCATCCTGATTTTGGACGAGGCCACCAGCAGCGTGGATACTCGCACTGAGCAGCGCATCCAGACCGCCATGGACCGCCTGATGGAGGGGCGCACCAGCTTTGTCATCGCCCACCGCCTTTCCACCATCCGCGATGCCGACCTCATCCTTGTGATGCGGGACGGCGACATTGTGGAGCAGGGCACCCACGACCAGCTGATCGAGGCCGGCGGCTTCTACGCCGACCTGTACAACAGCCAGTTCGAGGATGTGGTGGATTAAAGCACCTGTCATCACAATATAATTGCAAAAAGAGCACCTGTCGCCTTTTTAGGGCAATAGGTGCTCTTTGTTTTACCCTCTCAGTCATCGCTGCGCGATGCCAGCTCCCCCCGAGAGGGGGGAGCTTTTCTACATCTGTCGGTGCCTGAGAGGGTTTTCGTCTTTTCTTTATGATTCCTCCACCGGTTCCAGCTTCAGGCCGAACAGCTTTTCCGAGAGGGACGGCAGCTGTTGCTGCAAGGCGCGGACATAGGCCATCACCACCGAGTCCGGCTCCGCTTTCGTAACAATACCAAACCGCATTCCCTTGTTCCAATCCAGAATAAACACCTGTGAAGGATCCGGTCTGCGGTAGTACACTGCCGGGGTCAGCATCAGGCTGGGCAGTTCATACTGTACACTTTTTACGCTGCGAATGATTTCTGCCTGTCGTCTCGCAGCCTCGTGCAGCAATGCGGTCTCATACAGTGACTGCTCTGGTGTTTCTGCAAACATCCACCGATACTGCACCGCCTGTTCCAGCGTAATATATCCACGGGGCACCTCCGGCGGCGTATGAAATGGGACGCCGATCTCTGGCATATACACTACCGGATAAAAGTGCAAGCCTCGCGCCGCGATCTCTGCACACTCGATCTGTAATGAAAGATCGATCTCATCATTCAGCAACGCCCTCCAGACATCCTTTATGCTGGCACAGCGGTGCATTATAGGAGAAAAGCGGTTGCTCAACTCCCCTGTAGCGGCAAACAGGTCAAAGCCTAGCATTTGCAGCGGCATATTCTGATGTCCGATCAGTAGATGCCGTTTGGGTGGATTTGCATTCAGCTTTACTGCCTGCGCATGATGCACCGCCTCATCGTACAATTCCAGCAGCTGCTTTGCCTTGGGGTAAAAATCCCATCCCGCCGGGGTCAGCACCACACGGCGCGGCACATGCTGGAACAGTTCAAACTGCAATTGCCCTTCCAGCGTGCGGATCTGCTGCGAAAGTGCCGACTGTGAAAGATACAGCGCCTCTGCCGCCGCAGAAAAGCTGTTCATCTCCACGATCTTTACAAAGCCCGCCATCGCGCTCTGGTTCATTCTTTCCTTCCTCCCAAATACATTAGGTTTTCCTTAATTATAATATGATAAACTTGAATTGTAAACAGCATTTTTCTACGCTACAATTGTTAAGGATTCAGCAAAGTGGCCTTCACCTTGCTGCACAACAAGAAGGAAAACAAGAAGAGAAAAAAGAAAGAGAGCGTACCTATGAACAAGATCTCCCGTAAGGGCTTTATCAAGATCGCCGCTGCTGCCGCCATGAGCGGTGTGACCGCCGGTGCTTTGGCTGCCTGCAATGCCGCCTCCGGCTCTGCTTCCGCTTCCACTTCCGGTGCTGCCGGCCAGTACACCCCCGGCACCTACGAGGGCACTGCCGAGGGCATCTCCTCCACCGTCAAGGTCACCATGACCTTCTCTGACAGCGCTGTCACCGACGTGGTGGTGGACACCTCCGGCGAGACCGCTTCCTACGGCGCTGCCGCTGCCGATGAGCTGCGCGAGCAGCTGATGGCTGCCGGTTCTGCCGAGATCGACGGTGTTTCCGGCTCCACCGTCACCTCTAACGCCGTGATGAAGGCCGCCAAGAGCTGCTACGCACAGGCAAAGGGCGAGGCCGTGGTCTCCAGCGTGCAGCTGCCCACCGGCGATGAGAACGACTGGCTGGGCAAAGAGCCTGACATCGACGAGGCTTCCATCACCGAGACATGGGATACCGATATCGTCATTGTGGGCGCTGGCAACGGTGGTATGTGCGCAGCCGCTTATGCTGCACAGAACGGACTGGACTTCCGCATCATCGAGCAGAATTCTGCCGTTATGGATACCCGCCACTGGTACGGCACCATCGACAGCAGCGAAGCAAAGAAAAAGGGCATCGCTCCTGTTGACCGCGCCGAGCTGCTGAGCGAGATCTCCCGCTCCATGGGCGGTCGCTGCGACCAGCGCGTAGTTAAGACTTGGATCAATGAGTCTGCCGCCATGCACGATTTTGTTTCCGGCATTCTGGAAAGCGAGCCCTACAACTATGTATGTAACCTGACCTCCGGCGATGAAGCCAAATGGCCGGATGATACGCAGGTGAGCCAGAGCAAGCTGATGTTCCCTGTGCAGCAAGTCGACTACAGCAGCGCCGAAAAGCCCCGCAACGTGGTATTTCAGGAGTATATCGAGAGCAAGGGCTACAGCATCGACTTTAACACCGGCCTTGCCAAGCTGGAAAAGGATGCCGACGGCCGCATCACCGGCGTTATCGCCCAGAGCACTGCCGACGACCACTTCATCCGCATCAACGCAGCCAAGGGCGTACTGCTGGCCTGTGGCGGCTATGCAGGCAATCCCTACATGATGGAGCAGCTGGACCCGCTGGGCACCAGCGTGACCACCGCCTGCTCCTATACCCCTGCTGACAAGGGCTATGGTATCCGCGCCGCTATCTGGGCAGGTGCACATCTGGATGCAGAGCCTGCTCCCGTGCTGTTCGACCGCAGTCTGGTGGCACCCGGTGTGGATGCCGGTTATGCGGACAACGGCTCTGCCTTTGGCGGCAAGGCCTTCCCCGGCACTGTGGGTCAGTACAACCCCGGCAGCCAGCCCTTCCTGAAGGTCAACCGCCATGGCGAGCGTTTTATGAACGAAAGTCAGGAATACGACAATGCCTCCCATGCTTCTTTCCAGCAGCCGGGGCACGTTTATGCCATGATCCACGACGCAAACTTCCGCAGCGACGTAGATCGCTTCCACACCATCGGTTGCTCTGCACTGACCCGTTACATCCCCGGCATGATGGAAGCTCAGCTGGAGCAGTACGAGGGTGAGGGCCTGATCATGAAGGCGGACACCATTGAAGAGCTTGCCGACAAGATGGGCTTTACCGGTGCTGACAAGGACAACTTTGTAGCCACCGTTGCCCGCTACAATGAGCTGTACGACAAACAGAACGACGAGGACTTCGGCAAGCCTGCAAGCCGCCTGAGCGCCATCCGCACCGCGCCCTTCTACGGCTGCTGGCTGGGTGCCTCTCTGCTGTGCAGTATGCAGGGTATTTCCATCACTGAAAACTGCCAGGCGAAGGATAGCAACAACGAGCCCATTCCCGGCCTGTACATTACCGGCGATATGTCCGGTAGCTTCTTCCAGAACAACTACCCCTGCGTCATGGGCGGCACCGCTTGTGGCCGCACCCTGACCTTTGCCATCAAATCCGTCAAGCAGATGGCTGGTCTTGAGAACGCCTGATAAAGCGCAGTTCTCCGGCATACTCTAGGCGTTTCTTCTTTTTCATGTGAAGAGGGGCGGTCCCATTTGGGGCTGCCCCTCTTTGTGTTTTTACCCCGCACGCCCCCTACACAAATGGCCGCGATTGTGCTATGATAAGCGTGGAACCGGGCAGTTCATTCCCGCCCGGTCACAAGATCGAGGTGTTTGTACAAATGTCGGATATTCTGGATACCTTACGGCAGGAAGGGGTAGACCCCGCCCTGCTTGCGGCGGTGCAGGAATACCGCGCCGCTCATCCGCTCAGCGAGGCGCTGCGCCCGCGCATCCCCGCCCCTGCCTTTACCTACTACGGCAAAGAGGTGTGGGAGCAGGCGCTGGCGGCCATCCTCTGCGGCGAAAACCTGCTGCTGGCCGGCGGCAAGGCCACCGGCAAAAACGTGCTGGCCGAAAACCTTGCCGCCGCCTTTGGCCGCCCCGCATGGGACATCTCTTTTCATGTAAACATGGATGCCGCCTCCCTCATCGGCATGGATACCTTTGCGGGCGGGCAGGTAGTGTTCCGTCCCGGGCCGGTGTACCGCTGCGCACAGTGCGGCGGCTTCGGCGTGCTGGACGAGATCAACATGGCCAAAAACGAGGCGCTGGCGGTGCTGCACGCGGTGCTGGACTTCCGCCGCGCCATCGATGTGCCCGGGTACGACCGCATCCCGCTGGCCGAGGAGACCCGCTTTATCGCCACCATGAACTACGGCTACGCGGGTACCCGGGAGCTGAACGAGGCGCTTACCTCCCGCTTTGCAGTGGTGCAGATGCCTACCATCACGCAGGATAATCTGGAAAAGCTGCTGCGGGCGCAGTTCCCGGATCTTACCGCAAAATATGTGCACCAGTTTGCACTGCTGTTTCTGGACCTGCAGAAAAAATGCGACAGTGCAGAAATTTCTACCAAAGCGCTGGATCTGCGCGGTATGCTGGACGCGCTGCGGCTGATCCGCAGGGGCATCCCGGCCGGGGCGGCGCTGGATATGGGCATCACCAACAAGGCCTTTGACTCCTACGAGCAGGGGCTGATCCGGGACGTGATCGCCGCGCGCATCCCGGCCAAGCTGGATGCCGGAAAGCTGTTTGCCTGATGGACGCCCAAAGCTACACCGCGCAGGAGCGGCGTGCGGCCAATCAGGTCTGGGCCGCTGCCGGAGCCTACGGCTTTGAGCCGCTGTTTCTGGCCCGCAACACGGACGGCACCATTGATTTTTACATGAACTGCATCGTAGGGCTGGTGCATAAATACTACGGTGACGCGCTGATCCGGGACATTTTTTCCGCTTGGGAGGGCGATGTGCGCCAGCCCATGCTGGACGATATGGCGTGGCTGTACTTAGAAAACGCGGCCTACCGGCTGGAGCTGCCCCGCCGCCCGGTGCTGGAGGCGCTGCGGTTTGCCCACGCGGACTACTTTTTTGCCATCCAGTACAAGCTTTCGCGGCAGGAGTGGATGGCGAAAAACCAGCTGGTGTACACCATGCAGGCTGCGCGCTGGCGCAAAGTTCTGGGACGCACTGCCCCGGTCATGACCCCTTACGAGAGCAGCCTTGCTGCCGCGCTGGAACCGGAGACCGTACCGGAACCAGCACAGCTCAAAAACGACCTGCTGGCGCTGTTTGCAAAATTCGCCCTGTTTGACGGCAAGGTACGCCAGAAACCCGCGCTGCATCTGCAGCTGCAAGGCTTCTGGGCAAAGCTTGCCACCAAAGCCATGCCCACCCAGATGATCAAAACCGACCGGGTGACAGTGGAGCATTCCGGTGCGGTGGATGCCACAGGCAGCGGGCTGGCGGTGAACAAGCGCCGGGCAAACATCACCCTGAAGCAACGCGCCGCACAGGATCGTGCCTACATCGAAAGCTGCTTCGGGCGCTGCTTCTACCCGCCGGAGCAGCTGCGCAAGGCCGAGCAGGAGCTGTGCACCGGAGTGCATCTGGGCTGTCACTTGTGGTTCAGCGCCGGTGTACCCAGCCCGGCGCAGGCACCCACCCCGGAAGCGCGGCAGCTGGCACAGCAGGCCGAATTGCAGGCCGAACGCAACCGCGCCTACTATGCAAAAAATCAGGAGCTGCACCGCAGCGTGGTGCTGCGCCTTACTGAGCAGATCCGCAACTGTATTCTGGTGCATCAGCAGCCCGACCAGCGGGTGGCACGCAGCGGCAACCTGTGCGCCGGGCGGGTGTGGCGCGCCCCTTACCTAAACGATAGCCGGGTGTTTTTGTGCCCGGAGGAGGAAAACTGCCCTGCCTTTACGGTAGATCTGCTGCTGGACGCCTCCGCCTCCCGCCTGCACTGTCAAGAGGTGATCGCGGCGCAGGGTGTCATTCTGGCCGAAAGCTTGGCCAACTGCGGTATTCCGGTGCGAGTAAGCGCCTTTAGCAGCCTGCGGGGCTACACGGTACTGCGGGTACTGAAAGGCTTTGCGGACAAGAACCGGCAGAACATCTTCCGGTACTTCGCCTCAGGCTGGAACCGAGACGGTCTGGCGCTGCGAGCTGCGGGCGATCTGATTCAGTACACCCCCGGCCCCGCCCCGCGCCACCTGATGATCCTGCTGACCGATGCCAGCCCCAACGACAGCCGCCGCATTCCGCCCACAGCAGAGAACCCGCTGGGCTGCGCCTACGAGGACGCCGCCGGTGTGGCCGATACCGCCGCGCAGGTGCGCACCTTGCAGCGGCAGGGGGTGCGGGTGTCTGCCGTTTTTATGGGCGAGGACAGCAGCGCCGGTGCCGCCGCGCAGATCTACGGCAAAAATATGGCGCGCATCCGCGGCATGGATCAGCTTGCCCGCGCAGCCGGACGGCTGATCCAGAACGAGATCCGGGAGCTTGGCGATTGAAAAATATAAAATGCCCCCTGTGGGAGCAACTCCTGCCTTAGCCGGCATCTCCCGCAGGGGGCATTTTTCACAACCACTTGTCATAAAACACAACCATGCTTTGAACTTCCGTTTGCTCTACGCCATAAGTTTTTGCAAAATTTTGTCGTTTCGAAGAAACTTGCAGTTGTTTTTTCCTCAAAAGTATGCTATACTACGTTCATAGAAGTTTTATACAGCCTGTCGGCCCGATCACCCGGCTGGTGTTTTTACAACGTTTCGCTGTTTGCTTTTTAGGAAGGAGATCAACCATGGACGCTTCCCGTTATTTTGACGCCATGCACAACGCCATGTCCACCCTGCACTCCGGTGCACAGCTGCTGCTTACCGTCCGTTTGCAGGACACCTGCGGCAACGATGCCTATCTTGAAGTAAAACAGCTGCCCGGGGAGCAGAGCGCCCTTGTGTGCTACTCCACCATGGGGCGGCGCTGCCTGAATTTTCAGCTGTTCCGCAAGGGCTGGCAGCTGTGCCACAATGCCGATGGGCAGCTGACCGGACGTTTTCCGTCCAGTGCCGACAGCCTGCTCAGCCAGACCGACTTCCGCGCCTACTGCCGGGAGGATCGGCTGGATGCCGCCCGCACCCAGCGCCTTGTGGAGGAACTGGGGCAGCGCGCCGGCACGAACTACGTTGGTATCATCCCGCAGAATGCCCGCACCGGCGCACAGATCACAGTCGAAAGCCACCTCGGCCGCGGCGCACGCTGGAGTTACTGGAGTCAGGACGCTTCCCCCTGCCTGCCGCTGGCCGCAATTTTGTACTGGCTGGCTGATTTTCTGGCCGGAAACGAGCGCCGTGCCCTGCAATCTGATCCGCAGGCCGCTGCACTGGCTGCGCAGTGGCTGGCAAAGGACACCGCTGTGTTCTTCTGCCCCTCCCCTGCCCTGACGGTATCCTCTGCGGCCTGCCATACTGCCCCGGCTGCACGGCGCACCCGTCCCGCCCCTGTGTCTGCCGCACGCAGCAAGAGCTGGCAGAGCGTTCTGGCCGCCATGGCCACGGTGTAAGCTGGTACCTTTTCAATCTGGTTTACATATAAAAGACGAGTGCTCGGCAAAACCGAGCACTCGTCTTTTTTGCAGGATAACAGCAAAAAAGCACCCCGCCAACCGTTTCCGGTCAGCGGGGTGCTCAGTGCTTATAGTTTACGGTTCAGCTTACGCTGCACAGCACAGGGAGGAAATCACTCCTCGATGTAGCCGTACTGGAAGTACCAGTAGCCGTAGGGGCTGTGCCAGACGCCCTTCAGAGAAGAGCTCTGCAGCCAGAATTCGTTGTAGTAAGCAACGGGGATGCAGCCCATATCCTCCATCAGGATGTCCTCAGCCTTGTGCAGCTGTGCAAAGTGCTCAGCAGAATCAGCAACGCGGGAAGCATCGATCGCAGCATCGAAGTCGGGGTTGGCGTACTTGCCATCGTTGTTGCCGTTGCCGGAGCAGAACAGATCCAGCATGTTGGAGGGATCGTTGTAGTCCATGACCCAGCCGTTACGGGCAACATCGTACTCGCCTGCACGGCGAGCGGGGGTGAAGGAGGACCACTCCATCTTGTTGATGGTCAGGGTGATGCCCAGATCGCCCCAAGCCTGCTGCAGGTACTCTGCCAGAGGCACATGGTAGCCAGCGTCGTTGGTGCTGTACTCAATGGTGGGGTAGCCCTCGCCATTGGGGTAGCCAGCCTCTTCCAGCAGCTTCTTAGCCTCGGCCAGGTTTGCCTCGTAGTCGGCAGAGATGTAGGGAGCATTGCCGTTGTCGTGGAAGTAACCGCTCTCGTCCACGATGCCAGGGCCAACGATGCTGTCGGCGGCGGAGTAGGTGCCCTGCATGATGGTGTTGGCAACGTAGTCACGGTCGATGGCCAGGCTCAGAGCCTTGCGGACCTTGGCATCCTTGAAGGCATCACGCTGCAGGTTCAGGCTGACGTAGTAGGTGCCCAGGATGGTGTCAACATAGAAGTCGCCGCCGTCCTCTGCCTTGGTCAGGCTGGGGATCTCGTCGGTGGGCACGTCCTTGATCAGGACAGCCTCACCGCTGTTGTAAGCTGCATAGGAAGCGGAAGAGTCCTCCAGCAGCAGCAGGGTGATGGTGTCAGAGACGATCTTGGAGTTGTCCCAGCCGCCAACGTAGTTGGGGTTCTTGGTCAGCACGATGCGCTCGGAGGGGGTCCAGTCGGTGATCATGTAGGGGCCGTTGGACACGAAGGTGTCGGGAGAGGTGCACCATGCATCGCCGTTGGCCTCAACAGTTGCCTGCTGGACAGGGCTCATGGTTGCAAAGGCAGCCATCTTGTCAAAGTAAGAGCAGGGGTAGGACAGCACGATGGTCAGGGTCTTGCCGTCATCGCTTGCCTTCACGTTCAGAGCATCGGGGTTGGGCTCCGCGGTGGGGTTGCCGTCTGCATCGGGGAAGCCGGCAGCTTCTTCAAAGCCGTCGATCATGCCCAGGCAGGTCTCTGCATAGGGAGCAGCGGTATTGGGGTCAACCATACGCTTGAAGCTGTACTCAAAGTCCTTGGCGTTCAGGTCGGTGCCATCGCTCCACTTCAGGCCGTCACGCATGGTGAAGGTCCAGGTCAGGCCGTCCTCGCTGGCTTCCCAGCTCTCAGCCTGGCCGCCGATGACCTCGTTGTTCTCGTTGATCAGCAGCAGGGGCTCAAAGATGGTGATGATGGTGTTAGCGCCATCAATTGCGCTGTTCAGAGCGGGGTCCAGAGTCTCGGGGTTAGAACCATACTGGACGGTGAAGCCAGCGGTGTTGACGCCGCCAGCGGTAGAACCGGCAGTAGAACCAGAGGTTGCGGTAGAACCGGACTTGCTGCCGCCGCAGGCTGCCAGACCCAGAGCAGCGGCGCTGACACCAGCGACCTTGAGGAAATTACGACGAGAAATGCGTTTCATAGTAAATATCCCTTCCCTTAAAATCAAATTGAGTGTGCCAGGTTCCCCCAGCCGCCTCTATATTCGATCCGGAGCACAGTCTGCCAAAACATCCTGTCCTCCGGAGGAACACGAATAGTATAATGCGTTCGCGCTTTGGTTACAAGTCCCAACGGGTGTCTGTAACCATTTCGTTACAATATTTCAGCCGGAAGATGAGATGTGTTCATCTTTCAGGAGAATGAAGTGTTTTTACTTCACCTTGTCCAGATGATGGCAGGCTGCCCAGTGGCCGCTGGTCACTTCCTTGAACTCCGGCACCTCGGCGGCGCACCGCTCGTCTGCGTAGGGGCAGCGGGTGCGGAAGCGGCAGCCGGACGGCGGGTTCAGGGGGCTGGGCACGTCGCCCTGCAGCACGATGCGCTTGGACTGACGTGCCGTAATGGGGTCTGCCACCGGGATGGCAGAGATCAGGCTGCGGGTGTAGGGGTGGATGCTGTGGGCGATCAGCTCAAAGCTGTCGGCCAGCTCCACCAGCTTGCCCAGGTACATGACGCCGATGCGGTTGGAGATGTGCTTGACCACGCTCAGGTCATGGGCGATGAACAGGTAGGTCAGGCCCATTTCCTGCTGCAGGTCCTCGAACATGTTCACGACCTGTGCCTGGATGGACACGTCCAGTGCGGAGACCGGCTCATCACAGACGATGAACTCGGGGTTCACAGCCAGTGCACGGGCAATGCCCACGCGCTGACGCTGACCGCCGGAGAACTCGTGGCAGTAGCGGTTTGCGTGCTCGCTGTTCAGGCCCACGCGCTCCAGCAGGGCGATGATCTTATCGTGGCGGTCCTTCTCGTTCTCGGCCAGGTGATGGATGTCGATGCCTTCACCCACGATGTCACCGATGGTCATGCGGGGGTCCAGGCTTGCGTAGGGGTCCTGGAACACGATCTGCATCCGGCGGCGGTAGGGCAGCATATCCACTGCGATCTTCTTTTCCTTATCAAACAGCAGGTTGCCGTCATAGTAGATCTTACCGCCGGTGGGCTCGTACAGGCGCAGCAGGGTGCGGCCGGTGGTGGTCTTGCCACAGCCGGACTCACCCACCAGACCCAGGGTCTCGCCCTTGCGGATGGCAAAGCTCACGTCGTCCACGGCCTGAACGTACTGCTTGTTCTTGCCCATGCCGCCGGCGGGGAAATACTGCTGCAGATGCTTTACTTCAACGAGATTCTCGCTCATCAGGCTTTGCCCCCCTTCTCAAATTCTTCCTTCTGGCGCAGCCAGCAATAGGTGTAGTGGGTGTCGCTCAATTCGGTTCTGGGCGGCATCTTGTTCAGGCAGACCTTCATGCAGCTCTTGCAGCGCGGCGCAAACGGGCAGCCTGCGGGCGGGTTCAGCAGGTCAACGGGCTGACCCTCGATGGGCACCAGACGCTCCTTCTCCTCGGCGTTCAGCTTCGGGATGGAGTTGATCAGGCCCTTCGTGTACTCATGCTGGGGGTTGTAGAAAATTTCGTCCGTCGTGCCGTACTCGACGATGTGACCGGCGTACATGACGGCGATCTTCTCGCACATCTGGGCCACAACGCCCAGGTCATGGGTGATCATGATGATGGACATGCCCAGCTTGTGGCGCAGGTCGTTCATCAGCTCCAGGATCTGTGCCTGGATCGTCACGTCCAGCGCGGTGGTCGGCTCGTCGGCGATCAGCAGCTTCGGCTCACAGGCCAGCGCAATGGCGATCATGACGCGCTGGCGCATACCGCCGGACAGCTCGTGCGGGTACTGCTTCAGGCGGCGGTCCGGCTCGTTGATGCCGACCAGCTCCAACAGCTCCTTAGCGCGGGCCCAGGCTTCCTGCTTGGTCTTTTTGGTGTGCAGCAGGATGACCTCGACGATCTGGTTGCCGATGGTGTACACCGGGTTCAGGCTCGTCATGGGGTCCTGGAAGATGATGGAGACCTCGTTGCCGCGAATTTTGCGGAACTCCTTCTCGGTCATTTTGTCGATCTGGTGGCCGTTGAACCACACCGTGCCGCCGACCAGACGTCCGGGGTAGGCGGTCAGGCCCATGATGGAGTAGGCCGTGACAGACTTGCCGGAGCCGGACTCGCCGACGATGCCCAGCACGTCGCCCTGATTCATGCTGAAGGACACGCCGTTCAGCGCCTTGACCTCGCCCGCGGGGGTGAAGAAGGACAGGCGTTCGTCCTTGATTTCAAGAATTTTTTCGCTCATGTTGCTCCTCCTTCCCTCTTTAGCTCTTGAGCTTCGGGTCAAACGCATCGCGCAGACCGTCGCCGAACAGGTTGAAAACCAGGATCATGATGCTGATCATCAGCGCGGGGGCGATCAGCAGCACCGGGTAGGTGTTCATGCCCTTGACGGCGTCAGTCGCCAGCGAGCCGAGGGACGGCATGGGGGCTGCAACGCCGAGGCCGAGGAAGCTCAGGTAGCTCTCGGTGAAGATGGAGGACGGGATCTGCAGGGTGGTGGTGACGATCAGGGTGCCCATGCAGTTCGTCAGCAGGTGCTTCTTGATGATGCGCCCGCCGGAGGCACCCAGCGCGCGGGCAGCGGTGACGTACTCGCTCTCCTTCAGCGTCAGGACCTGGGAGCGGACGATACGCGCCATGCCGACCCAGTACAGCAGGGCGAAGATGATGAAGATGGACACCATGTTGGGGCCGAGCTTCTGCATCCAGCCGAAGCCGGGCTTGGTGGCCAGGCCCTCCAGCGGTTCCTTGATGGCCATGGCCAGCAGGATGATGAGCAGGATGTCGGGGATGGTGTAGAGAATATCGGTAATACGCATCATGATGTTATCGATCCAGCCGCCCGCAAATGCGGAGATGGCACCGTAGGTCGCACCGATGAGCAAAACCAGCACAGAGGCCAGCAGGCCGACGGACAGGGAGACGCGGGTGCCCATCATGACACGCACGGCAAAGTCACGGCCCATACGGTCGGTGCCCAGAATGTGGGGGAATACGTTCTCGCCCTGGTCGATGAGCTTCTGCTCCGCGGCAGAATACTCAAACGGGGCCAGGTTGTTGCTGCCCTTGATCTGCTGCTCATAGCTGTAGGGCCAGAAGCTGGGCAGAACATAGGCCATGAAGGCGATCAGCAGGATGACGACCAGGCTGACCATGGCGATCTTGTTTTTGCGCAGACGGCGCATGCCGTCCTTCCAGAAGTTGACGCTCTCGCGCATGACGACAAGGCTTTTCTTCTCGTCGTTGGACGCGGGGGCAAAGTCCTCAACGTTGAGTTGCAGGCTCAACGGATTCTTTTTCAGATTTTCCATGTGTCTGCTCCTCCTTACTTCAGCTTGATGCGCGGGTCGATGATCTTATACAGGATGTCAACAACGACGTTCGCAACGATGACGAGGGTCGCCAGCAGGATCGTAGTGCCCATGATCATCATGTAGTCACGGTTCGTGATGGCGGACACGAAGTCGCGGCCCAGACCCGGGATGGAGAAGATCTTCTCCACGACGAAGGAACCGGTCATCAGGCCTGCCAGCATGGGGCCGACATAAGTGATGACAGGCAGGATCGCGTTGCGCAGCGCGTGCTTGAAGAGGATCTTCACACTGGAAACACCCTTGGCGCGGGCGGTGCGCATGTAGTCCTGACCCATGACGTCCAGCAGGCTGGAGCGCATCAGGCGGGTGATGTAGGCGGTGGGATAAATCGCCAGCGCCGTCACGGGCATGATGTAGGCCGTCGGTTCATTCAGGCCGACGGTGGGCAGGAGCTTCAGGTTCATGCCGAAGGTGTACAAAAGCACAACGCTTGAGATAAAGCTCGGGATGGCGATGCCGCAGGTGGCAAACACGATGATCAGATTATCGGCCCACTTCCCTCGGTTATACGCGGACAGACAGCCCAGCGGAATGCCGACGCAGAGCGCGACGATCACAGCCAGACCGGCGGTGCGGGCCGAGACCGGCAGCTTGGAGAAGATGATCTGGTTGACGGTACGGCCGCGCTGTTTCAAGCTCAGGCCCATATCGCCATGGATCAGGCTGTTCATATAATTAAGGTACTGCACGCCGAGGGGCTTATCGAGGCCGTATTTTTCGGCCAGGGCCTGCTGGGCTGCTTTGCTGATGGACTTTTCCGCCACGAACGGGCCGCCGGGGACCAGGTTCATGATGAAAAAGGTAAGGGTCGCGACGATGAACACGCTGAAAATGCCCATTGCCACGCGCTTGACGATGTACTTCGCCATGGTTTTGTGCCACTCCGTTTCTTAATGGAATACAAATTGGGGTCGATTTCGGTTTATTTGTTTAATGCTCTGTACCACGCGTACACGCTTGTGCGCAACAGGCGGACAGACTGGAGAATAAAAAAGCCGATGGCGGCTGCGATTGCAAACACCATCGTTCGTAATCCGAAATCTATTCTATATTATAAAATGTTGCAAAGTATTTGTCAATTCTATGTTCGTTTTCAGACAACTACAAAGAGCCGAAAACCCGCCCCGCAGGCTGCGGATTTTCGTGAAAGATGCCCATTTACAGAATTTTCTGAGCTTTTTGAAAAAAACGCTTGACAAACCCCTTGCAATGTGATATACTGTAATAGTCGCCGGTGAGGAAAACACAAAAAACACCGGAAAGACAAGCAAGTGGAAGCTTAGCTCAGCTGGGAGAGCATCTGCCTTACAAGCAGAGGGTCATAGGT
>OODJ01002048.1_pt1 | contig 14149 bp, 12 predicted proteins | sample 1671611 | NCBI WGS metagenome assembly OODJ01 (sample SAMN06348174, study PRJEB24527) | human gut metagenome | biome: human gut; feature: ankylosing spondylitis patient; material: feces | host: Homo sapiens | place: China | collected 2015-10 | reverse complement strand
GCTTTGCCCTCACTCTGGGTGCCGAGGCCCTGACGGACACCGGGGCACTGATGGCCTATCCGGACGGCGGAGAGCTCTCCGGGGAGGGGGCTGCCGCCGTGGCCTGGGCCCTGGAGCAGGGCATCCTGGCCGGACAGCCAGACGGGCGGCTGGACCCCGAGGGGGCCGTCACCCGGGGGGAGCTGTCCGTCATGCTGGCCAACTTTGTCTACGCCTGATGAAAAAAGAGGACGCCGTGGGCTGAGCCCGCGGCGTCCTTCGCGTTTTCCTCAAATCGTTTCACCCATCAGCTCAGTCAGCTCCTCGATCCTCTCTAGCGGAAAGGGCGGGAGGCACAGGGGCTTCATGGCAATGGACATGAGCTTCATGGGGTTGTCGTCCGCCGCCACGCGGTTGGAACTCAGTGCGCCGCAGCGCCGGCAGCGGTGGATCACTGCCCATTCCCCGTTCTTCCTCACCCACACCGCCACCGCATCCATGACGCTGCCGCAGTCTGATGCCCGGTCTCCCGGTTCGTTGTCCAGGTGGAGGCTGGACAGGCAGTTGGGGCAGTGGTTCCGGTGGCCGCTCCCGGCCCCATCCGATACCACCAGGCGGCCGCACGCCTTGCAGGTGAAGCTGTCTGTACAGGGGTGGGTCTTATAATATCCTTTTTCGTATTTCTGTCTTTTATGTTCCCGATTCATGGTTTGGTCCCTCATCTCATCAAATATCATGACAGTGCCGGCACGGCCGGCCTGCACGTCTTCTGTTCAGGACAACAAAAAATGGATGGCCCCGCTGGTCCCGGGCCATCCGTTTTCCCATATTGCGGCAGCAGCCATCCCTCCGGCTGCTTAGGGGACCCTGCCGCCTGACAGGCGCGGCAAAGCTCCCCCTCCCTTCGGAGACAGCTTGATGATCGATCCGCAAAATAGGTACAGCAAGACGGCCCATCCCAGCAAAAGATGAGAACCAGGTCTTTCTTGTCCTGTTTTCAGCGGATCGCCGACATCAAGCCACCACCCTTTTCTTAAAATCGGTGACAGTATAGCACAGCCCTCCCCCTTTGTCAAATGAGGAGCGCAGAAAGCGGGCCGATCAGGGAATACGGCTCCCGCGGTCTGTTTTTTCCCACATGAGATCATTCAGTGACCGGGGCGGACAGGTGCAAATCTCAGACTCTCCCGTCCTATATTGATCGGCCCGGCGAAAAGACGCCCCCTCATCCGTCTCGGCATACGCCGCGCCACCTTCCCCCAGGGGAAGGCTGGAGTGCCGGGCGCAGCGTCACACGACAGAGAGCTCAGGGCTCCTCTTCCAGCGGAACCGGGGCGGGCACCTTGTCCGGGGCGGTGCTGTCATAGGCACGGGAGAGCTCCTCCAGAGCCACGTCCTGGTCGGAGAGCAGGGCGGACACCTGCTCCAGGGGGCAGTCCGGCCGCAGCAGGGCGGACAGGTACAGCCCCTTCCCCGCCGGGGACACAAAGGAGCGGCCCCGGCGGCCCCGGCCTCCGGTCTGCTCCTCACTGACGATGACCAGGCCGTCGGGGGCCCCGGCCATGGCCTGGCGCTTGGCCTCGGTGTTGGTGGAGTCGATGGTCTCCAGGCACATCAGGCTCCCCCCCACCCGGCAGCCGGCCAGGGGGCCGGAGAGCTCCCCTTCCCGCACCCGGTCCGGGGCGTTCTCCAGGCGGTAGCCCCGGTTGGGGGCGGAGGAGATTTCATAGCCCTCCTGCCGCAGGGCAGAGGTGATGGCCACATCGTTCTTGCCCTGACTGCGCAGCAGCGCTGCTGTGTAGGGCACTCCGGCGCTGACAGTGCTGCGGCTGCCGCCGGAAGCAGAGCCGCTGCTGCCGGTGGCCTTTCCGCTGCTGGAGCTTCCGGACTTTGTGCCCGCAGCCGCTGCCTTGCTGGCGGCCTGTGCGGCCTTCTGCTGGGCATTAGCCTGCTTCAGTGCCCACTCGCCCTTGGCAATGTTCAGCTTCTGACTGGTCACATTGTTGTTGAAGGCCTGCTGCTTCAGCGCATCCTGATAGGCGCGCTCGCTGGCGGTGTTGTCGTACTGCTGCTGGGTCAGTGCGTCCTGCCGCTGCTTTTCCTGCATCTGCTGGCTCCACTGGGTGTCGGCGCGCTCGGCCTCGTAGGCGCGGTTGCCGGCGTAGATGTTGTACCCGGTGTTCATCAGGCTGCCCGCCAACGTGCCCAGACCGGTGGTGCCGGTAATGGCCAGCTGCACCACGTCCCCGATGACGCCCAACACCGTCATGATGTTATTGAAGGTCTGCTGGCGCTGGCTGATTTCCGCCTGCTCCTGCGCGGTGTAGTAGCCGTGCAGGGTGTCCAGCCGGTTCAGGTGCTCCTGATACTGGCCGTAGTCCTTGGCGTAGGCGTCGTTGTACGCTTCGCCCTTCTGCTGCAGCTGAGTGTAGTAGTCCTGCAGCTGCCGGTCGTACAGGGTCTGAGCATTCTGCTCCTGTCCGTTCAGCTGGTCCAGCCGGTTCACCAGCTCCTCGCCGCCGCTCTGGTAGGTATCCAGCGCCAGATTGTACAGGGTGGGGATGGCGCTGGCCAGCCCGCTAATCTGCTGCTGATAGGCCTGCTGCGCCGCACTGGTGGCATAGCTGGAACCATATCCGCCGGTCAGAGCAGCAGCCTGTGCCGCCGCGTCCGCGCTGGCATTGTGGGCGTTCTGGGTATACAGCTGCTCGTACTGGCGGTAAAGCGGGTCACGGGTGTAGCTGTACTGAAAATTCTCCCGCTCCAGCAGCTGCCCCAGCAGGCTGTTGATCTTATCCTGATAGCTGCTCTGGTAGTCTGCGGGGCGGTTCTGCTGCCACTGCTTCAGGGCGTCGGCCGCATCGGTCACCTGCTGACCGGGGCGGTAGCTGACGTTTGCCATGGCCTTTTCCACATCGGCGCGGCTGTTCAGCCCCTCGGCGCTGTAAGTGGACTGCGCAGCGGGCTGTGCCTGCGTTTGCACCTCCGGCTGCAGCAGTTCCTCCTTCTTTTTGGATGCCATATAATTCTCCTTTCGTTCTTATAATCCCTGCAGCTTGCTGCGCAGGGTGTCGGACATATTTTCCGTATCCAGATTGGTCAGTACATACTGCAGCTGCTCCTGCATCTGGTACAGATAGCTGCGCAGTGCCCGGGCATCCTCCGGGTCCATGTGATCGCTGAACTTGGGCAGGCCCAGCTTGCTCAGGCCGTTCATGCTTGCCATGAGGCATCCTCCTCCCATATTTTTCCCTTTGCCGGGGCGATGGTGCGCACAAGTCCGCGCAGGGTGATCTGCCCCTTGCCGCGCAGCCGCAGCCGCAGCGACCCGCACCGCCGGGGTACAAAGGGCAGGTCATAGCTGCGGCGGTTGCCTTGGGCGGCAAGGGAGGCCACTGTCTCCCACGCGCCGCCGTCATAGCTCACCGCCACTTCTACTGTGCTGGTGCACTCAGCGTCCAGCCGCAAAGTCAGCCGGGAGAGGTACCGCTGCTCGGTGCCGTCCAGTCCCACATCGCCTGTGACCAGTTCAAAGGGAATGTCCGTTTCCACACCGTCGGTGCTCTGCCAGTCCGGCTCGCGGGTGGGGTCTGCCGCCCACAGCACCTGTCCGTCCCACAGATAAAGCTGCCCACCGGTGCTGGTCATATCGCAGGAGCAGACGTCCTCCTCGCTCCACAGCCCCTTCTCGGTATCATAGACCAGCAGCCGGGCATCCTCCCGGGAGATGTGCAGGTAATACCGGCCATCCAGCGCACCACCCACAGCGCTTTGCACGTTGGAAAGCTTTGCAGCGTCCAGCGCGCCGGACACCTTGGTGGGCAGACTGCCGTCCCACGCCATGACGCCGTCCGGCGAGAGATAATACAACGCCTCGTTCAGCACGCACAGGCTGCGGGCGGCGTTTTTTGCCACGCCCCGGCAGCGCAGGCTGGAAAGCTGAAAATCCGAAGGCTTGGAGCCATACAGCTTGTGTAGGGTATTCTCTTTAAAGAACAGCGCATAGCCCATGCAGGAAGCTGCCCCGGTAAAGGCACCATCGCTGCCCACGGTGACGGCGTAGCTGTCTGCGGCGATGCCCCGGTAGCTGAACCAGTTGGTGGGGTCGCCCAGCTTGCAGCCGTAGATAACGTTTTCTTTGCTGTTGCAGCCCCACACCCGGTTGTCGCACTCGGTCACAAAATCCAGTTCCGGCACCCGGCGCTCCATGGATACCGTCTGGGCGGCTTCCACGCTGCGGTGCTGTTTGCCGTCCATGCTCTGCCACTGGGCGGCGGCGGCGTTCTGCACCAGTGTGCCGTAGAAATACTCGCCCTGTGGGGTGCAGCGCACCCGCAGCCAGTCCTCGCCCACGTCATACACGATTTGGTCTCCATTCAGCTCCGGGCTCTGCCCTGCCGCTTCGGCGGCTGCGCCCTGCACGGTCACGGTGTCCCACTGCCGGAACAGCTTGCCCAGCCCTGCCGCCGTGATACGGCAGTATTCCAGCGGGATGGCTGTCCAGCTGCCGGAGTTTTTGCTGTACATCTCCAGCGTGCTGTCGTACCGCCACGGATGGTCGGCATCCTCTACCTTTAAAAACAGCTGTCCGTCTGCCGGTTCGGCGGGCTCCTCCCGGCCAAAGGCCTCCACCTGATAGGTCTTGCCTGCGGCATCACAGGGGGCAAAGGTCACGCTTTTGCCCGCCGCCGTCCACAGTGCTCCCAGTGCGGTCACGCTGCCGTCTGCCGTATCAAAGGCCAGCTTGTCCGGGAAGATCAGGATCTTTGTGCCGATGCCCACCAGCGCCTTGCGGCCGTCGGTCACGGCGTCCAGCTTCGTCACCGCCGGGGCGGCGGCATCGTCTGGGGTATAGGTGATATCCCGCCCGCAGACGGTCAGCAGACCGTTCAGGTGGTACATCCCGTTCAGCCCGGTCAGTGCCCGCAGTCTGCGGCGCGGGGTGCGGGTGCTCAGTGCGGGGAAGTCCCGGGTAGAAAAGTTCACTCCGGCGCTGTACTCTGCTTCCGAGCAGCCGTAGGTCTCGTTCAGGCCGCCAAAGGCCCGCAGCAGCTGCCGGGTGTTGGCAAGCCGTATTCTGTCTGCCAGTACCATCGCCTCACCTCCTTACCAGCGCCACTGCGCCCGGCTGCGGGGTGGGTAGTTCTGCCGCAGCCAAACCGCCAGCTCTGCGTACAGGGCGTTGTACTGTGCCTGCTCCCCGGCGTAGCGGTCGGTCTCGCCCAAGGCGGCATCCATCTGCGCACACAGCAGGTGCGGGTACAGGGCATCAAAGGGCGGCGGTGCCAGCAGCGTCTGGTCGTCCTGCACCGGCTGCTCCCACGGACGGTCTGCGCCCACGGCGTCAAACGCCCCGGCGGCGGCACGGTCAAACAGCTTTGTGCGCAGCAATGCGTCCGCCTCCCGCAGCCATTGCAGCCGGGTCTCGGTTTCAATGCGGCAGTTGGGGCGCAGCTGCTCGGCACGCTCCAAAGCCTCTCCTATGGTCATCTCATCACATCCTTTTATAAAAAAACCGGCCGGGGGCATTTCTCCCAGCCGGGCAGCGCTTATTTCACTGTGCCGCGTTCTCCGCAGCGGCAATGCGGGCAGCGGTCAGCTCGTCCTGACGCTGGCTGTGCTCCAGTACCTCGGCCACAGCGGGCGGCACCTCCACTTCCACGCCACGGCGAATCTTGTAGTTCACGCCGTTGACACTGACGAACAGATCGCCCTTGTAGCGGCTGTTGTCCTTGAACAGCCGGATGCGCACATTCTTTTCAGCCATGGGCACCTCCTTAGTTGGCGGCAGCGGTGGCAGAGTAGCTGGACACGCTCTCGATGCGCACCATGTACTGCTCCACCAGACGCTCGGCGGCGCGCATCCCCTTCCAGCCCACAGAGGCGCGCTGGTTCAGCGGGTCGTCACCGTAGCCCAGCTGCTTAACAATATGCTCAAGGCCGCCGCCCTCCAGCTCGGTCACGCCGTAGGCGTGGGCGCCCAGCACCAGCGTGCCGAACACCGCAAGACCCGCCGGGCAGGTGTCGTCCTTCCAGATCTTGGCCTCGCTGGTCTCGATAAAGCGGATGTTGCCCAGCTTGCCGATCTCGCCGCGGAACATGGTGTCGGGGTCGGCGTACTTGTGCACCTCCATGAACTCCTTGCAGGTCTTGAGGTCGTAGGCCGCATAGGGGTGGATGATGGCAACGTAGCTGTCACCGATGGGGTCAGCATTCATTGCGCCCAGCTGCGCCGCCGCCTGAAAGAACAGCTTGGGGGTCAGGGTGCAGCTCTTGTCCAGCGCCTTGCGGCTGGTAACGGCGGTCTCGGTGCCGTCTGCGCCCAGCTTCGGGGCGTAGATGACATTGGTGCCGCCCGCCAGCACATCGCGGGTGATGCTGTCCATGGTGCGGCCTGCCTGACTTGCCAGCACGCGGGTAGCCTGCACCACGTTGTTGTCGATGGCGGTCATCTGCAGCACATCGGTCAGCGGGGTCCAGCCGCCGTACTGGTGCAGGTCGCTGGTGATGCTGGTCACGTTCAGGGCCTGACCGTTGGGGGTAACGCCCTCGGTCAGCGGCGTGCTGGCCTTGGGCAGGCTGTCGTACTTGCGGAACTCGATGGTCTTACCGCCGTTCTGGGGCACGGGGTAGTAATCCGCAAACTGGTCGTGCACAAGGCGCGGCTCTGCCTGATCGATCAGGCGCTTCTCGTAAAAGGTCTTCATCTCCACCGACATGGTGCCGGTGGTGTTGGTCTGCGCGTCCGCAAACAGCTGGATGTTAAAATTCATCATGCTTTTTTCCTTTCTCCTGTCAGATTAAAGTTCGATCTGTGCACCGTGCAGCACACGGCGCTCCAAGGCCTCCCGCTGGGCGCGGGTCATGGCGGCTACGTCCGGCCGTACCGAAGCCGCAGCACCGGGGCGCAGGCCGTTTTCCAGCGGACGCGCGGCGCGCTGCTGCACCCGCTCCACCACGCCCTGCTCCACGGTCTGTGCTGTGGTGCGCAGGGCATCCTCGTAGTGGGCAAGGCGGTAGGCGTCCTGCACCCGCATCCCGGGCAGCTGCATCAGACGGCGCATCTCCGGGTTCTTCAGCTCTGCTTTCAGGTCAAAGCCCGGCTGGCTGCGGCGCATGGCGGCTTCCTCTGCCGCCCAGCGGGCGTGCAGGCTGCGCACCGTGTTTTCCACCGGCATCGGCAGAGGCGGCAGCACCGGGCGCTCCGGCTGTGCGGGTGTTTCCGGCTCTGCCGGGGTCTGCCGGGGCGCTTCCGGCTGCGCGGCGGGGGCTTCCGGCTTCAGGGTGCCCGCAGCCACCGCCTGTCGGCTCTGCTCCGGGCTCAGCGCAGGGGCAGCTTCCCCTTCCGCAAACAGCTGCAAGTCCATCATGCTCTGCTGTCCGCTGCGGCTCACATCCGCAAAGCGCAGATTGTCCGGGTAGCGCTCTGCCAGCAGGGTAAAGCCCGCCTTGGCCAGCTCAAACGCACCCTGCACCCACGGTGCTACCGGGGCCTGCACCGCCACGGCAAGGCGCGGACCTTCCGGCTCGTCCCAGGCATCGCTGCGGGCGCTCTCCTCCCCTGCCAGCAGGTACACCAGCGCCTGCATCAGGGTGCTTGCGCCAGCGCATACGATATCCTGTCCGGCGGGCGCGTAGCCCGCGTGACCGGCGGCTTCCAGCCGCAGGCTCAAGCCCTTGGGGCCGTCCAGCTCGCTGTAACATACCTTGATCATCTCACTTCACCTCCTTTCCGTTCCAGTTCATGGCGCGGGCAGCCGCCGCCACCGGCAGCTGTGCCGTCAGACTGGCGGTGTCCTGCGCCGTTTGGGTGCCGCCGCCGGGCTGCTGTGCAAGGGCGGCGGTCAGTCTTGCCATCTGCCCCTGCAGCTGCAACAGCTGCTGCGCCAGTGTGCCGTTCTGCCGCACCCGGGCGCGCACCTTTTCCACCCCTTCAAAGTCCATCATTTCCAGCGCCGCAAGGGCAGCGTCCGCGTGGGCGGGGTCGAAGAAGCCCAGCTTGTAGCACTCCTTGGCGGTCTCGTTCTGGGACAGGCGGCTGAAGGTGCTCTTTTTGGCGGCGCTGACCACGATATCAAAGACAGGCTCCCGGCTGCCCAGTTCCACCCCGCCCACGGCGGGTACAGGCTTTGCGCGCAGCCCCTGTGCCGAGAAGGGCACGAATTCGCTCTCGCCGCGCTGCCCGGTGATACGGAACACCCGCTGCTCGTCGTAGAACTGCCGCATCAGCTCAATAATGAGATAGCACTGCCTTGCAAAGGCGCGGTAGGCGCTCTTGAGCATATCCCGGCTCAGCTTGCTGCCCGCCTCCTGCAAGGCAGCGATGGCGCTGGCGGCGGTCACGCCGCCGCTGGTGCCGCCCTGCGTCAGGTCGCGGTTGCCGCTGATCTCCTTCAGCTCCTCAATGCGGCTGTTGCGGTAGCTCAGGCTGTTGCCCTGCAGACCCGCCGTTTGCAGCGGACGGAAGCTGTCCTCGTTCAATCGGCCCACAACGTGCACGATGTCCCGGCTCAGGTCGGCCAGTTCCTCCTCGTTCACACCGGCGGTATCGCTGAGCACATACCGCTGGCGGGAGGCCAGCAGTACGTTCTCATCCATGGCGTGGTTCATCTTATCAATGGCATTCTGGCAGTCCTTCATCACGTCGATGTAGCCGAACCCGGCAGGGGAATCCTCCTCCACGAACAACGGGTCGAACACAAAGGGGTACTTGCCGTGGTCGTACAATCCGCGCGCCGCCAGCACCGGGTCGTTCTGGCTGGCATACAGCACCACGCCGTTGCACAGCTTGCAGTAGTGCAGCCGCAATTTGCCGTTCTCGTCCGGGCGCTTATAGTACCAGTCCACCACCACGCTCTTGTTGGCGGTGGTCTGGCCGTCCTCGTGGATGTACCGGGGCACGTCCACCACACCGGCGGCGTGCCCTGCCAGCTGCGGGTACTGCGCGGTCAGCCGGGCAGTGTCCTCTAAACTGAGGTGGAACAGATCCGGCGAGTCCTGAATATCCTGCACGCCCGGCTCCCAGTAGAGCATCAGCAGGTTGACGCTGCGCACCGCAATGTCGCCCAGCCCGCCGCGCGCCGCCGGGTCCCAGAAAATGCCGGTAACACCGGTGCCCTGCTTGAGCTTGCGCCACCAGACATCGCTGTACACCTGCTCGTAATCCGCCTGCTCCAGCACCACCGGCAGCACGCTGGAAAGTGCCTGCGCTGTGGCTTGGTCGTCTGCCGCCCGGGGCAGCACCATGGGCTCGGGGTAGTTGTCCATGGCGTCGGCGTGCTTGTTGGCGATGCTGTTGAACAGCCATCCGCTGGAGGGCTGCGCCTTGCCGGGCATCAGCGGGTCGCGGTAGTTTTTCCAGTGTCCCATGCGGAACCACAGCTCGTTATCGATCAGGCGCTTGTCCAGCGCCGCCTTGCCCGCCTTGTAGCGCTGCAGCGTCTGCAATGCAGCCGCCGCCTCTGCCGCGCCGATGGGCAGGCTCTCTGCTCTTGTATCTTCCATAGTTCTTTCCTTTCTGTCCTGTTTTTTCAGATGCGGTAGAACCGCGCCTGCCGGTGCAGTTCCAGCGGGTCGTCCGGCCTTGGCGGCGCGGCAGAAGCCTCGGGCGGGCTGATGGGATGCTCCATCAGCACATAGCGGCACTCGTCGTAGATGTGATCCTCCTGCCGGGTGTCGATATCCTCCACATTGCTCTCATCGTATACAAGGTTGGGTAGGGTACGGATAAAATGCTTGCAGTTGCTGAACACCTGCAGCATCGGCCGTCCGTCCGGCGCAAACCGCAGCCGGTAGTGAAACTGCATCTTACCTGCCAGCCGGGTGTGGTCCCCGGGCTGCCAGTGCAAAAAATGCGGGCTGCGCTCCATCATGGCCGCAATGCTCTCGCCCCGGCTCTCGTCAAAGATGGCGGGGTCTGCCACTCCGTGGATCACCCTGCCCCGCAGCAGCGGGTCGTTCTGCTCGGCTTCCCGGATGCGCTTGGCCTGCTCCACCGGGTCGATGCGCAGACCCTCGTTGGGACGTCCGGTGCAGCCGTACAGCTCCTTGATGCGGTACAGCCGCCCCTCCTCGTCCACCGCATACCACCCCACCGAAAAGGGCTTGGAAAAGCCAAAGTCGTACCCGCGCCAGATGGGCCAGTGCTTGGGGATGGCAAAAGGCGCGATGACGTGGGTCCAGCGCTGATCCTGATAATGCGCCGGGTCGTTGCGCCATTCGGTGAACACCTGCCCGGAAAAGCTGTCCCAGCTGCCGTAGAGCAGCGCCTGCTTTTCCGCCTCCGGCAGGCTGGCAAGGCTTGCCAGATACCCGGGGTCATTGGCCAGCAGGGCAGGGTTATCGAACACGCTGGACGGGATGAACACCCGCGCCCGCTCCATCTGCTGGTCGGTGCCGTCCGGCAGGCGCACCGTGACGGTTTCCACAATGGGTGTACCGGGCGGGGCGGGGGTGATGAACCGTGCCTTCACCCAGCCGTGACCGATGCCGCCGGGGTTGGTGGTGGCACGCATATATACCCGGGTGCCCGGCCCGGTGGGGCGGTTGCGGCTCATCATGTAGCTGTACTCGTCCCACTCAAAGTGGGTCAGCTCGTCAAAGCCGATAAAATCGTAGGCTTTGCCCTGATAGTTGGTGCGGTCCTTGGTGTACTGCATGGAGCCGAACCAGATCTTCGCCCCGCTGGGAAAGACCCATACATGGGAGGTAGCGTTGTACTGCGCCTCCGGGAAAGCCCGGCGGTAGTACATCTGGCTCTTATCCACAAGATCGGAAAGCTGTGGGTAGGTCTTGCGCAGGATCAGCGCCCGGTAATGCGGGATGTGCACCTGCCGCAGCGCTTCGATGAGCAGTGCATCGCTCTTGCCGCCGCCCGCCGCGCCGCCGTACAGTGCCTCCGGCTCCGGTCTGCGCATAAATTCCAGCTGCCGGGGCTGCGGCTTCCACACAATGACTGCCCGCTCGGTTCTGTTCATTCCTTCTCCTCCTGTTCCACCGGCGGCAGCAGCACCACGCCGCACTCTGTCCCTTCCAGTTCCGTACCCTGATCGTTCAGGGTCTTTACCACGCCCGCCAGATCCTTGAGCACGGCGGTAGCCTCCTTCAGCCCCTTCATCATCCCGGGGTCGGGGGTGTTTTCCCGCCGGGCGGCCTTCTGCCGCTCGTTCAGTTCCTTCACCTCCTGCGCCAGCAGGGTGCTCAGGGTATCGGCGGCGCGGTTCAGGCTCTTCAGCCCGGCGGCGGGCTTTGTCTGCCCCATGATGTTCTTCCTCCTTTCGTCCGGTGTCCCGGGCTCTGTACACAGGATATCACCTGCCCGCCGTGCCCGACAGTGTGCACTTTTGCAGGGCCAGTGGGTATTTTTGTGCAGTTGTTTTCCTCATTGTATATTTTACGCTTTCAAAACACAACGCAGTTTCGTCAGTTTTGTTATCCCGACTGGCGCGGCGCGCAAAAAATGGCCGCTCGTATTTCGGGCACTGCCACCAAAAACGTTCGCTGCGCCCTAACCGCCCTGTTACTATAAAGGTACAGTGCCGCCCCACCCGGGGAGTAAACATTTTTCTCGACCCGTGTTGTTTTTCCCTTCCGGTAAGAGTGTATAAAAGGCGTTTTCTTTCCGCTGTGTAGTATCCCTGAAAATATCTTTCAAAAAATGTATCGCTCCTTTTCGCGGTTTTTTAGCAGTCATGCAACATTCAGTCATGTTCAAGCATGTTTTTTTACATACCTGCATCATATTTGTATGTTGGTTGCATCGGCATGAAAAATTGTGATAATTCGCGAAAAGATTTTGTAACCTTTGGTCCGCTTTTGTAGAAACGTAACAAAACATTTGCACCAATATTGTGAACTTATTCTCTTGCGGAACACCCCCATACAAGGGTATAATACTGTCAGGGATTACGGACACATGCGACAAATGCGTCTGTGAATATGCTGTGACACACAAATGAAGGAGATTACTATTATGAAAATGATTTCTCGTCGCGACTTCCTGAAGGCTTCCGCTGTTGTGGGCGCTACCGCTGCTATGACCGCTTGCGGCGGCTCTTCCTCCACCAGCACCGCTGCTTCCAGCGTTGCTTCTTCCACCGCTGCTTCTGCCGCTGCTACCAACGGCTCTGCCAACATCGGCGTTTGCATCTATCAGTTTGCTGATAACTTCATGACCCTGTACCGCGCTGATCTGGAAGGCTACCTGAAGGACATGGGCTACTCCGTCACCATCATGGACGGCAAAAACGACCAGAACACCCAGACCGAACAGATCAACACCTTCCTGCAGCAGGGCGTGGACGTGCTGGTCATCAACCCCGTCCAGACCACTTCCGCTCAGACCATCGTTGACACCGTTTCTCCCTCCGGCACCCCCATCGTGTTCATCAACCGTGAGCCCGAGGAGAGCGTTCTGGATTCCTACAAGGGCAAGTGCTGCTACGTTGGCGCTGACGCTCGTCAGTCCGGTACTTATCAGGGCGAGCTGATCCTCGAGACCGAGACTCAGGGCGATATCAACGGCGACGGCAAGATCACCTACATTATGTGCAAGGGCGACCCCGAGAACATCGACGCTCAGTACCGCACCGAGTACTCCATCAAGGCTCTGACCGATGCCGGCAAGGAAGTTGAGTGCCTGTACGAGTACCTGGATAACTGGGATCAGACCACCGCTCAGCAGGACGTTGCAAACGCTCTGTCTCAGTACGGCGACAAGATCGAAGTCGTCTTCTGCAACAACGACGCAATGGCACTGGGCGCTCTGCAGTCCATCCAGCAGGCTGGCCGCACCGTTGGCAAGGACGTCTACCTGGTCGGCGTCGATGCTCTGGTAGAGGCTGTGCAGAACGTTGTCGATGGCAACATGACCGGTACCGTTCTGAACGACGACGTTGGTCAGGCTACCAAGGCTGCCGAGGCTACCAAGCTGTTCGTCGAGGGCAAGGATGTTGAGAAGTACTACTGGGTCGACTACGTCAAGGTCACCAAGGACAACGCTTCTCAGTACCTGAAGGAAGACTAAAGTTTCCCGGAACCAATGCAAGGTGCGCAGCAGGCCTTAACGGCTTGAACGAAAGCTAAAAAGCGCGTGCGTGCGAGAAATCTTCTCCGCGCACGCGCCTTATTTTAGAAAAAACCTGCCCGCCTGTAAACAACCATAAAGGAGGCTTTTGCGGAATGTCAGAATACCGTCTGGTAATGAAAGGCGTGGTCAAGACCTTCCCCGGTGTCAAAGCCCTGGATCATGCTCAGCTGGAGCTCCGTCCCGGCAAAGTCATGGCTCTGATGGGTGAAAATGGCGCCGGTAAGTCCACTCTGATGAAATGCATGTTCGGCATTTACAAGATGGACGAGGGCGAGATCGAATACGAGGGGCAGAAGGTAAACATCCCCACCCCGCTGGATGCACTGGATCGTGGCATCGCCATGGTGCATCAGGAGCTGCAGCCCATTCCGGCCCGTACTGTGGCCGAGAATATCTGGCTGGGGCGCTACCCCACCAAGAAATACGGCATCGTCACCGTTGTGGATCATGCCAAAATGTACAAAGATACCGATGAACTGCTGAAGAAACTGAAGCTGGACATCGACCCCCATGCAAAGCTGGGCTCTTTGAGCATCGCCCAGATGCAGATGGTGGAAATTGCTAAAGCTGTTTCCGCCAACTGCAAGGTGCTGATCCTAGACGAGCCCACCTCCTCTCTGACCGCAAACGAGGTCGAGAGCCTGTTCCGCATCATGCGGGAGCTGAAGGAGCAGGGCGTTGCTCTGGTCTACATCAGCCACAAGATGGACGAGATCAAGGTCATCGCAGACGAAGTTACCATCATGCGCGATGGCCAGTACATTGGCAAGTGGGACGTTGCCAACATGACCAAGGAAGAGATCATTGCAAAGATGGTCGGCCGTGAGCTGTCTAACCTGTTCCCCCCGCTGGAGAACGTGCCCTCGGACGAGGTCATGATGAAGGTGGAGGACTTTACCTCCATCCATCCCCGCTCCTTCCGCCATTGCAGCTTTGAGCTGAAAAAGGGCGAAATTCTGGGCGTTGCCGGTCTGGTGGGCGCTCAGCGTACCGAGCTGATGGAAGGCATCTTCGGCCTGCGTGCCCATACCTCCGGTAAGGTGTGGATCAAGGGTGAAGAGGTCAACATCAAGCAGCCCCGCG
>OODJ01002047.1_pt1 | contig 14168 bp, 16 predicted proteins | sample 1671611 | NCBI WGS metagenome assembly OODJ01 (sample SAMN06348174, study PRJEB24527) | human gut metagenome | biome: human gut; feature: ankylosing spondylitis patient; material: feces | host: Homo sapiens | place: China | collected 2015-10 | reverse complement strand
CCCTGGCCCTCTGATTAAAAGTCAGATGCTCTACCGGCTGAGCTACGAGCGCATACATTATAAAGCGCAGTATAACACGATACTGCCGAATAATATTACCATACTCCCGGGCAAAATGCAAGCTTTCTGCACAAAAAACTTTCCCAAAGCCGTCATCGGGCAGATTTTGCCACGAACTGCCCCTTTACAAACCGGGCAAGAACCAGTACAATCAAAGCAGTTCATTGTAAAATTGCAACCGACCTGCCGGGCACACTTCCGCGCCGGGCAAGCCGATCCGATAGGAGGGCTTTTTCCATGAAAATTTCTCGACGGTCCGTACTTCGCTATTCCGGGCTGACGGCGGCGCTGCTGGCGCTCACCGGCTGCTCCGCAAGCCCCGGCAGTGCCATTCTGGGCGGCGATCTGCCCGACTGGATGAAGAGCCTGTTCTGCGGCTCGGCGGCATCCTCTTCTGCTTCTTCTGAGGCCGCTGCATCCTCTGCGGCCTCAGCCAGTGAGGCCTCAGCCGGTGAGGCAGCCGCCTCCTCGGCAGCGTCCAGCGAAGCCGCAAGCTCTGCGTTCAGCCTTCTGCCTGCCTACGACGCTGACCCTCTGACCGGCGAAGCCCGCAAGAGCACCGGCCGGATGGTGGGTGTGATGGTCAACAACATTGCCAACTCCGAAAAGCAGAACGCACGCCCCCAGCGCGGCATCGGCTCGGCAGACCTGCTCATCGAGAGCAAGGTGGAGGGCGGCATCACCCGCCTGTGTGCCGTATTCCGGGATGCGGACACCATCCCGGAGGTCGGGCCGCTGCGCTCTGGCCGCGACCAGTTCCTGCAGCTGCTCATGCCCCATCAGGCCCTCTATTACCACGATGGCGAGAGCATTTTCTGCACCCAGTTCATCAATGTATACGATTACTCCGGCCTGAACATCGGCGGCAAGAGCTACTTCAACACGCCGGTCCACCCCCACGTTGCCCACCGTGACAACCGCGGCCGCAACGTAGCCTATGAACACACCGAGTTCACCTCCGGCAAGGAGATCAAACAGGCAGCCGGTAATGCCGGCATCGGCCTGACCTACGCCAACGAAACGCCTTTCTTCCACTTTGCCGACTACCGCACCGCGGCCTCCAATGACCTTCCCGGTGCCCCTGCGGCCAAAACCATCAGCATCACCCACTCCGAGAGCTACAGAACCCGCCTGACCTACAACAGCTGGGGCCGCAGCTACAAGCTGGAAATGTACAACCGCTCCAAAAAAGCCTATGAGAACACGGTGGACGAGCTGACCGGCAAGCAGCTGACCTTTGACAACGTGGTGGTCTGCTTTGCCGATATCGCCGCCTATGCGGGCGATTCTCACGATGTCCAGTCGGTCAACTATGTGGCCGGTGGGCAGGCGTTTCTCTTCACACGGGGCGGCGTGCAGGTGGGCCGCTGGGAGAAGCCGCATCCCACCCATCCGCTCAAGCTCTACACCGAAACCGGCGAGGAGATGACCCTGAACCGGGGCAAGACCTATCTGGCACTGGTGGACAATGATGAGTGGAGCAATTTCAGCTACTAAATCACCCGCCCTCCGGGGCAGAAGAGGGAAACCGATGAAACGCTTTTGGATGCGCGCTTTGCTCTGTTTTGCGCTCAGCGCCGCACTGCTGACAGGCTGTGCGCTCAGCCCCAGCTCCCAGCCCGCCGAAAGTCCCACTGACCCGCTCACCGGGCAGGAGCTTGTCTGGCCGGGCCAGCGGCCGGTCGCCATCACCATTGACAATGCGGCCGCCAGCACCACTCAGTGGGGGCTTTCCACAGCCTCGCTGGTGCTGGAAGCCCTGACCGCACAGCAGCAGGCCACCAGGCTCTGCCTGGTCTACCCTGCCGTGGGGGCTGTGCCGCAGGTCGGGCCTGTCTCTGCCGGGCAGGACCTTTACTGGCGGCTGCTGGTGGGCCAGCAGGTACTGCCGGTACAGCGGGGCGGCGGACAGTTTGACCAGAACTACCTTGATTACTACTCTCTGCGCGCGGTAGACGCACTGGAGGTGGGTACCAATGCCTTTTCCTGTGAGACCAATTGGCAGAATGTCCCGCTGTGGCATACCAGCGGTGCAGCACTTTCGGGTGTGCTGGGCAGCCTGAACATCTCCCCGGCCCTGACAGAATCCCGCGTCACGGACACCTCTTCCAGCAGCTCCGACAGCGAGAGCGGAACCCTCCTCTCCGTGCCCAATCTGCTGCCCATGCAGGAAAGCGGCAAACTGCCCGATGCAGATGCTTCGGACGCAATGAGTGTCCGGGTCCAGTTTGATGCGCAGAACGCCACCGGCTTCACCTACGATGCCGACACCAAGACCTACCGGATGCTCCATGCGAACGGCACACCACAGCTGGATGCCAACAACGATCAGCAGGCGGATTTCGATAACCTGCTCATCCTGTTCAGCGCCTCCACCCTGCGTGACGATGGTGTGACGCTGGATTACGACCTGACCATGGGCGGCGGTGTCTGGCTCAACGAGGGCCACCTGTGGAACATCACCTGGACGCAGGGCAGCGAGACCACCTTCTTCCTGTATGATTCCAACGGCCGCCCCCTGACCCTGACGGCAGGCCGCAGCTATCTGGCGCTGGTGTCCAGCCTGACCGGGCAGGAGCTCACTGTGCAGAACTCCACCGGGGAAAGCCTGTTATAAGCAAAAGAGACGGTCCTGCAATCCGATGCAGAACCGTCTCTTTTTATGCTTTCTTACAGATCGACCACGCTGCCCACTTCAGCAAGGGTGGCAGGCACCGCGCCCAGATGGACTTCATCGGCATCCCGGCGCACCACAAAATGGACGGTCTGGCCTGCGGCAAAGTCAGGCTGATAGATCAGTTCCAGCGTCTGCCAGTCCGCCGGGGTCTCGCAGAAGCAGTGGAGCATCGCCCCGCGCCCTGCGGAAAGATTCAAGGTAAAGGCAGAGGCATCTGCCGCATTCTCACCGTAGAGGGGAGCTGCAAAGCTGCCCACCCGCACCTGTCTGCCATCGCACAGGGCAGTCAGGCCGGTGCCCAGGCTGTACAGGGCGTTCCTGCTGTCCAGCCCGCGGCTCTGCAGGTAGCTGGCACCCACAGCCAGCGGCCGGGCCGAGAGGTTCTCCACCGACAGATAGACCAGCGTGCTGTCCAGCTCCGGGGCAGGCGCATAGCCCAGCAGCTCCACTGCCGCCTTGCCGTCCAGCAGAGCAGGTTCACCCTCATAGCAGGGGGCCAGAGCCGCGCCCGAAACACCGGTGAGCAGGGCGGCAGCCAGACTGACTGCGCCGGAACCGGCATATTTCAGGAACGAGCGGCGGGACAGGGATTGTGACATCGGGGATTCCTCCTAACGGGAAAATAAGTTCTCTTTATACAATAGTAAATTCCGGGCTTTCTGTCAAGAGATTTGCCCGGAATTTTACCTGTTCTTCCGCGATTTTACGTGTTTTGGATATTTTCAGGGCGGCGCGGCAAAGATTCTTACTCAAATGCCTCGTTTTCCTCGGCTTCTGCCTGCCCGCGCAGGGTATCGGCGTAACCAAAGGGGACGATGTCGATGGCCTCCACCAGACGGTCGCGCATCCAGAGCTGCACGTCGGTCTGGACGGTATAGCCGCAGCCGGGGTCGGCCATCCACTGTTCCGGGTGGCGGGAGGGCAGCGCGCGCTGGCTCAGCATACTCATGATCACGCCGCCATGGGTCACGCAGGCGGCCTCGGTCACATCCATCCGGATCATATACTCAAACAGCTTGAGCAGGGTCTCGGCGCAGCGGGCATGGAACTGCTCGGTGGGCTCTGCTCCCTCGGGCACAAAGCCGGAGCCGGGGGTGATCCACTTCTTGAAATCCTCTTCCTTGACCAGATCCTTCACGGGGCGGTTCTCAAACACGCCGAAGCCTGCTTCCCGCAGGTCGTGCACTGTGAACTGGTGGCCTGCATTGGGGAACAGAATGTTCGCTGTCTCCACAGCGCGCACCAGCGGGGAGGAGAACACCGTGTCCACCTGCGGATACTCGAACCGCTCCTTCAGCTCCTTCAGCTGGGCGCGTCCCTCATCACACAGGGGGATGTCCGTACCGCTGCCGATGTACAGGCCCTGCAGATTACCGGCCGTCATGCCGTGGCGGATGAGATGAAGTTTGAACGTTTTCATGGAAAAACACCTCTATCTGGCAAAGATTTCCTCTTTGCTGTAAAATTTCGCACCGGCAGTGGGCATCCTGCCCGGGCCGTGCGCCACAAAATATGCGTTGATTGTCTTTAGTTTAGCATAGATATGGTATCCGGGGCAAGCCTTTTGACAAAAACGACGAAAAATGACGAGAATTTCCGTCACTTTTCTTGCTTTACTTTTGGTTTTCCACTGTGTATAATCAACATGTTGTAAACCAAAACTCAAAGAAGTTCAATTTCCACTACTGAGGAGTCCAAAATCATGGAATTCAACCGTATCATCAAGCTGCTGCGCAAGGAGCGCGGCATCACCCAGAAGCAGGCCGCGGAGGACCTTGGGGTGTCCCAGGCACTGCTCTCCCACTACGAAAAGGGCATCCGCGAGTGCGGTCTGGACTTTGTTGTCCGGGTAGCGGATTACTATAATGTGTCCTGCGATTACCTGCTGGGCCGCTCGGCTGAGCGCAACGGCATGATGCTGAACGCCGATGACCTGCCCAACCCCGATAAGATGAAGGACAACGTCTACCACGGCAGCGTTCTGCCCACCATGAACAAAAAGCTGATCTCCAACAGCCTGAACGTGCTGTATGCCAAGATCGGCCAGTGCCACAGCAAGGCCCTGACCACCGAGGTGAGTGCCTACCTGATGATGGCCGTGGCCAAGATGTTCCGCCTGCTGTACTCGGCCGAGCCCCACAACGCGTCCAGCATGTTCAGCATCGGTGCCCACCGCTGGCGCGGCTATTCCGACGCCGTGATGCGCATGTCCGAGGCCAATGTGGAAGCCCTGCTGGCCGGGGAGGACCTGAAGGGTGCCGAGGGCGTAAAGGACCCGGCCTGCCTTGCCATGACCACCGAGAGCCTGACCCGCGAGTTCCCGCTGTACACCCCCAGCCTGCTGAATCTGGTCAAGACCAGCGAGACCCACGTCAAGGGCCTGACCCCCGAGGACTGAAATCCCGTCGTACTGGGGTGATATTCCTGTGAATTGTTCCCCAAAACTCTTGCATCTGTGCACCAAAAACGGTATAAACAGAGTAGAAGATTCTGGAAAGGACAACATTTCCACCGATCAAGAGGAGGACAATACCTATGTCGAACAAGATTTCCCGCCGTGCATTCCTGAAGTGTGCAGGTGTTTCCGCTGCAGCGGTCGGCTCTGCCAGCCTGCTGAGCGGCTGCAAGACCAATGGCAGAAACACCACCGTCAACGACGTGAAGGTGGGCGACACCGTCAAGAACTGGAACGGTCTGGGCGTGCAGCTGTCCAGCGTGTTCCACCTGACCCAGGACCCCGCACAGCCCGGCTATGAGTATCTGGGCGTGCGCGTGACTGTGCTGAACCGCAGCAAGACCGACTCCTATACCATCGGTGCACAGGGCGTGGATGCCATCAACGCCGCTTACCCCGTGCCCCCGCTGGAGAACGTGGACGCCAACTTCCAGGCCATGGCCGCTGCTACCACCGACTTTGTTGCCACCTGCGACGGTCAGGGTGCTGCCATCAGTGCCACGGTGTCCCTGTACAACTCCAACTCCCAGAGCTTTTCCGACAGCGAGAGCCTGCCCCCGCAGGGCTCCGGCTACATCGTGCTGATGCTGATGGTGCCCAAGAATTGGAAGGAGCTGCAGGTGACCTACATGCCCACCTTTGCCCCGGACAAGACCCTGACCTTTACCATGAAGGCCGCCGATGTGATCCGCGGATAATTGCATTCGATTTCGTCCATTTTGTACGATATGCCCACAGAATGTTCACAATTATTTTATAAAAAGCATTGACTTTTGCGGTCATTTCGCCTATTGTATAAGTAACTTCCATTGGCATAAACTGTATAATTTTACATTCCAGGAGGAGGAACAAAATCATGTCTACCGTTTTCTCCCGCCGCTCGTTTCTGAAATACACCGCCGTGGCCGCCGTGGCTGTGGCCGGTACCAGCCTGCTGGGCGGCTGCTCCGGTTCTGGCGCAGAAACTGCGATCCAGACCACCTATCCCAGTGATAATGTCGTGCTGAAGGTAAAATCCACTCTGGAATCCCTGGAGTATGACCCCACATCCGGCTATGTGACCTTTACGATCCATATCGTCAACGGCCGCAAGAACCCCATCGTCGTGAGCCCCAATCGTTTTGCAGTCAAGGCCTACGATAAGAACAACAACTGCATCGCAAACATCTTTGTGGGTTCTACCCAGGGCAGCCTCAACGCCGCCCTGGCCCCTGGCGATACCAACCCCATCAGCCGCGGTAAGGAGTGCATCTGCACCGTTATGGCATCCGGTCTGCCTAAGGTGACTGTGAATACTGAGAATTCTGAGGATACCAAATGCCCCATCGCCTCCCTGCGTATCATCTACACCCCGGATACCGAGTACAACGAGTACACCGCAAACTGGATCATCTCCCCGGATACTGCGGTCCCTGCTTTGGGCTGACCCTTACACCATATTTTGTTGATAAACGGAGGAACGTATCATGTCTTACACTTTTTCCCGGCGTGATTTCCTGAAGTATTCTGCCATGACCGCTGTGGCTGTGGCCGGTGCCGGCCTGCTGACGGGCTGTGAGATCCAGGACCCCAACAACCCTGTTATCAAAAAGCTGGGTTATGGCACGACCCTGGGCACCACCGGCGGCCTGCTGAAGAGCGTGGATAAGGATAGCACTACCGGTAACGGGGTCTTTACCTTCACGGTGAAGAACAACTCCGATGCCCCCCTTCGTATGACCCCCAACGAGAGCTTCGTAGTAAAGGTCCTGGATGCAACGGGCAAAACCAAGTGGAGCAACTTGATGAACCTGTCCATCGAGGCTGTTCCGGGGAAGGATGGCAATACTCCTGACATCCTCCCGGAGCTCCCGTCCCGGACTGTGGGTGAGTACAAAGTCCTCGTGCCCCTCTACGCCTCTTTCGCTCCCAACCCTGAGGACACCCTGGAATTCATCTATATCCCCAACCCGGCCAAGTCTCCTGAACTCCGCATAACCTGGAAGATCCCTGGTGCCGACCTTGTTAAGTCTAACGAGGGTACCGGCAAGTAATTCTCCAATCTTTGCATTTCAGCCCGCACCCTTGGTGCGGGCTTTTTTGGCCCTTTCGTTGGGCAGTTCGTCGCAAAGTGCCTATCGTTTTTTAGTGATTTTGTGTCTTGTGCACAGTTCCATTTTCCGGTACAATAAAAGAACAAGCAACGGACAAAGCGCAGCGGCAGAGCCACTTGCCGCCGCGCTGTTATATTTTGCGGCGGGTACGCCCGCCCGGCTGAAAAGGAGTGCTGTCTGTTATGATCAACATGGTCAAGCTGCCCACCAAGAAAAGCGACCTGTTCCTGCGCGTTGCCAAGGGACATTTTGCCACCAGCCACAGCCACATCAACTATTACATCGACGTCACCACCCAGAAGTCCCGCCTGTCGGAGGCCAAGGCCGTGGCCAGAGAACTGGTAAGTGCCTACCAGCACAGCACCATCGTGGACACCGTGCTCTGTCTGGACGGCACCCAGGTCATCGGCACCTGTCTGGCCAATGAGCTGACCAAGGACGGCTTTGCCAACATGAACGCCCACCAGACCATCTATGTCATCACCCCGGAGTACACCACCGGCAGCCAGATCATCCTGCGCGACAATCTGGCCCCCATGGTCAAGGGCAAGCATGTGCTCATCCTGGCCGCTTCCATCACCACCGGCTACACCGTGCAGGCTGCTGTGGAGGCCGTGAACTACTACGGCGGCATGGTGGCCGGGCTTTCGGCTATTTTTGCCACCACCCACGAGTGCATGGGCTACCCGGTCACCTCCATCTTTGACCCTGCCAGCCTGCCGGACTACGCCAGCTATGACAGCCGTGACTGCCCCATGTGCAAGGCCGGCCAGCACATCGACGCACTGGTCAACAGCTTCGGCTACTCGGCCCTGTAAGGAGACCCCAATTATAAAAGCGTCCGCAGAAGCCTCTGCGGACGCTTTTTTGTTTGCCCGGGGCACCGGGTCATTGTTTTTTGGGGAACACCACCGGATTGTGCCGGTACACGGTGACCAGATACAGCGCCATGAAGCACCACACCACCGGCTCGCAGAGGATCACCGCATTGTAGGCAAAGCGCGGAATGAACACCAGCACGAACACCACCTTGCCCAGGAACTCGATGACACTGGAAAACAGCGGCAGCACCTTTTCGCCCAGGCTCTGCAGGGCATAGCGGGTGGACAGCAGCACCCCCAGCACCGCATAGAAGGGGGAGGTCCAGCGCAGATAGCGTGCGCCGTTTTCCAGCACGAGGGCCTCCGACGAGCCGGACACCATGCGCACCAGCCACTCGGCGCTCACCTGCATCAGCAGCACCGTCACCACCATGACCACCAGCGAATACAGGTAGATCTCCCGCATGCCCTTGCGGATGCGCTCCGGCTGGCCTGCGCCGTAATTCTGGGAGACGAAGGTGGACGCCGCATTCGCCATGGCGATGAGCGGCATATCCGTGAAGGCAAACAGCTTGCGGGCCGCCGTGTGTCCGGCAATGGTCAGGGTGCCCAGCCCGTTGATGCCGTACTGCAAGATCACCGAACCGGCAGACACGATGCTGCTCATCAGGCCCATGGAGATGCTCTGGCTGAACAGGTCCCAGTACAGCTTGCGGCCCACGTCCAGATGCTTCCGGCCCGGGATGAGGATGCGCACCCGCGCCATGACATAGAGGATGCACAGCACCACTGACACGCCCTGTGCGATCACGGTAGCCACAGCGGCACCGGCCACGCCCAGGCCCATCCCGGCAATGAACCACAGGTCCAGCACCACGTTCAGCGCCGAGCTGAGCAGCAGGAACACCAGCGGCATCACACTGTTGCCGATGGCCCGCAGCAGGCCCGCGCACAGGTTGTAAGCGAACATGACGATGACGCCCAGATCAATGATGATGATGTAGCGGTAGGCATCATCCAGAATTTCGGCGGGGGTGTCCAGCAGCTCCAGCAGGGGCCGCAGGCCGAAAAAACCCGCCGTGGTGATGGTCAGCGACGCCGCCAGTCCGATGACCAGCGACCCGGCCACCGTGCGCTTGAGCAGGTCCTCGTCCTGAGCGCCGTAGGCGCGCGCTGCCACGATGGCAAGGCCGTTGCCGATGCCAAGGCCGAAGCCCACCAGAAGCTCGTAGATGGCTCCGCAGGAGCCAATGGCAGCAAGGGCGGTGTCGCCCAGCACGTTGCCCACGATCATGGTGTCCACGGTGTTGTACAGCTGCTGGAACAGGTTGGAAATGAGAATGGGCAGCATGAACAGCACCAGACTCCTGAAGATGGGGCCGTGCATCAGGTCTACATTCATCTGGAAGAGGTTCTTCTTCCGGGACTGGGTCTGGGTCATAGGGTTCCTCCAACTTTATTTTTACCGCAAAACAAGGGGCCGCCCGGAAAGCAGTCCCTTGTTTTGTCGTTTTATGCAGTTGCTTTTTACGAAGAAGCTGCCCGCGGCGGCCCCTCTCGTGAAAAGGCAGTCAGAGCGGCCCGCAGGCCGCTCTGACTGCAAAATCAAAAACATTTTTCCGCTGAAAATTGCCAGAGCGCAAGCGGCGGCAATTCCAATCGTGCTCTTTACAGCTCCTGGGTCTCAAAGCCGTGGCCGGTGAGCACCTCCACGCTGGTAAAGCCTGCGGCCTTGATGGCGGCAGCGGCCTCGTCAAAGCCGTAGGTCAGGCTGGCAATGTCGTGGGAATCGGAGGTGATGATCACCTTGCCGCCCATCTTCTGCCACTCACCCAGCAGCCAGGGGCCAGGGTAGAAGTCCTTGCGGTAGCCGCGGTAAACGCCACCGGTGCTCACTTCCAGCAGGCAGTCGTTGTCCTTTGCGGCCTGCAGGGCCTTGAGAGCAGCGGCCTTGTAGCGGGGCGACTCCTCGTCGAAGAACTCACCCTTGGCGTTCAGCTTCTTGATCAGGTCGATGTGGGCCAGAATATCCGGCTTGAGGGCGGCCACCTTTTCCACCTCGGCAAAGTAGGCTTCCACAGCGGCCAGCGGGTCGGCGTCGAAGTCGTCGTTGATGCAGTCCCACAGGTCCTGCGGGCGGAAGTCGATCTCGTAATACTTGCCGGTGTTCTTGCCGTACAGGTGGTGTGCGCTGCCGATCCAGTAATCGTAGCCGGTGCGCTTGTCCTCGCTGAGGATATCCCACTCGATGCCGCACAGGATGTCCACCTTGCCCTTGTACTCGGCCTTGAGCTTGGCGATGGTGGCCTTGTACTGGGCGGTGCGGCTGGGGCTCATGCAGTATTCGCGGTCGCGCTGGGTGTAGCTATGGCCGGTGAAGCCCAGCGTGGTCAGGCCCTGCGCGCACGCAGCGCTTGCCATATCCTGCAAGGTATTTTTGCCATCGCACATGGTGGAGTGGCAATGGACACTGGACTTCTTATAATCTGCCATAATTGCTTCACTGCATCCTTTCCTGCTTGACCTTATGGTCAATGACGTGTCGTTTTTCCAGTTCACGGGTCACGTCCTCCACCGTGATACCGGCGCTGACCATCAGCACCAGAACATGGTAGGCCAGATCACTGATCTCGTAAACGGTTTCTTCCTTGTCCTCTTTTTCGCCTGCAATGATGACCTCGGTGCACTCTTCGCCCACCTTTTTCAGGATCTTCTCCTTGCCCTTTTCAAACAGGTAGGTGGTGTAGCTGCCCTCTTTGGGGGAATCCTTGCGGCCTTTGATCAGTTCATACAGACCCTGCCAGCTGAACTGTTTCAGCTCCGGGGAGACGTATACTTCGTTGAAGAAACAGCTCTCGGCCCCGGTGTGGCAGGCCGGGCCGGACTTGACCACTTCCACCACCAGTGCGTCCTTGTCGCAGTCGGCAGTGATGGACACCACCCGCTGCACGTTGCCGCTGGTCTCGCCCTTGCGCCAGATCTCCTGACGGCTGCGGCTCCAGAACACGGTGCGTCCTTCGGCAATGGTGAGGGCCAGCGTCTCGGCGTTCATGTACGCGAGGGTAAGCACCTCTTTGGTGTAGTGATCCTGCACGATGGCAGGGATCAGGCCCTTTTCGTCAAATTTCAGCTCCATGGTCGTTTCTCCCTCCCCGGATGGGGATAGCTCTAGTTTAGCGTATTCGGCTTGCAAACGCAAGGGGTACGGCGTATTTTTACAGGCGCATTTCCACGCCATTCTCCGCCAGATATTCCTTCAGGTCCCGGATGGTCAGCAGCTTCTGGTGGAAGATGCCGGCCGCAAGGCCCGCGTCGATGCCCTTGTGGTGGAACAGCTCCAGAAAATCCTCTTTTTTTCCGGCACCGCCGCTGGCGATGATGGGCACGTCTACGCGGGCCGCCACAGCGTCCAGCATTTCCAGATCAAAGCCATTGCGCACGCCGTCGGTGTCGATGCTGTTCAGGCAGATCTCACCGGCACCGTGGTCCACGCACCAGCGGATCCAGTCCAGCGCATCCCGGCCGGTGTCCTCGCGGCCGCCCTTGGCGAATACCCGGAACTGGCCGTTCACCCGTTTGACATCCGCCGAGAGCACCACGCACTGGTTGCCGTAGCGCCGGGCTGCCGCCGGGATCAGGTCGGGGTCGCGCAGGGCACCGGAGTTGACGCTGACCTTGTCGGCACCGCATTTCAGCACCCGGTCAAAGTCCTCCAGCGTGTTGATGCCGCCGCCCACGGTGAGCGGAATGAATACCTCGCTGGCCACCCGGGTGAGGATGTCGGTGAAGAGGGCGCGGCCCTCAAAGCTGGCGGTGATGTCGTAGAACACCAGCTCGTCGGCCCCGGCCGCATTGTACATCCGGGCCATCTCCACGGGGTCGGCCACATCCCGGATGCCCTTAAAGTTCGTGCCCTTGACCACGCGCCCGCTGCGCACATCCAGGCAGGGGATGATGCGTTTTGTAATCATATCGGTTTCCCCTCCGTTCAATCCTGTACCAGTTGTACGCAGCGTTCAAGGTCCAGTGCGCCGGTGTACAGGCTCTTGCCCAGAATCGCGGCTGCGGTGCCCATCTCTTTCAGTTCCAGAAGCTCCGCCTCGGACGAGATGCCGCCGCTGGCCGTAAAGGCCACGCCGGGCACCTCTGCTGCCAGCTGGCGGTACAGGGCCAGATTGGTGCCCTGCATGGCACCGTCGCAGGCGATATCGGTGTAGATGATGGCGATGCACCCGGCGTCTGCCAGCCGCCTGCAGAAGTCCACGCCCGGCTCGGCGCTGACCTCTTTCCAGCCGTGGATGGCCACATAGCCGTCCTTGGCATCCACGCCCACGGCGATCCTGTCGCCGTATTTTTGCAGCATCCGGGCGGTAAACGCAAAGTCCGTCACCGCCACGCTGCCCAGGATGCAGCGCCCCACGCCGAGAGCGAGGTACGTTTCTATGCGCTCCTCGGTGCGGATGCCGCCGCCCACCTCGATGTACAGACCGCCCTGCTCTGCCAGCGCGGCAATGGTGTCGTAATTGGAAAGGGTGCCGTCCTTCGCGCCGTCCAGATCGACGACGTGCAGGTTCCGGGCACCCGCCGCCAGGAACACCCGTGCCTGGGCACAGGGGTCCCCACCGTATACGGTCATGCGGCTGTAGTCGCCCTGGGTCAGGCGCACCACCTTGCCGCCGCGCAGGTCAATGGCTGGAAACAGTTGCATCATATTCTCCTTATAACTCCGCAAACGCTTTCAGGATGCGCAGGCCGGTGTCGCCGCTCTTTTCCGGGTGGAACTGGGTGCCGTACACCTTGCCCGCCCGTACCGCGCCGGTGACCGGGATGGAATACTCGCTGGTCGCCAGTGTACTCTCGGTACAGTTCTTGCCGTAATAGCTGTGGACGTAATATACATACTCGCCCTCGCGGATATACTGGAACAGCGGGTCGTCTTTCACGATGTGCAGTGCGTTCCAGCCGATCTGCGGCACCTTCAGGCTCTTGTCCGTCAGGTCCGGCTCCAGCGGGCACACCTCGCCTTGGATAAATCCCAGGCCCGCGTGCTCGCCGTACTCATAGCTTTTTTCAAACAGCAGCTGCATGCCCAGGCAGATGCCCAAAAGCGGTTTGTGCTCCACTTCCTGCTTGATAACGGGCACCAGGCCGGTGGCTTCCAGCTTGGCCATGGCATCGGCAAACGCGCCCACACCGGGCAGAATGATGTGGTCCGCCGCGCGGATGGTAGCAGCGTCGCGGGTCACTTTGGTTTCCAGCCCCAGGCTTTTCAGGCTGGAAGCCAGACTGAACAAGTTGCCCACGCCGTAATCAATAATGGCGATCATATACGTTCCCCCTTTTTGTATGCTGCTGTTGCAGCGCCCCTCTTAATACCTGGGGTTAATGTAGCCCCAGGGCCAGCCGGACCTCGTTCATTTGGATCTGGTCCGTGTCATATTGGTAAACCGTTCCATCGGCAAAGGTATAACGCACAAAAACGCCGGTGGGGTTTTTGGCGGTCTCTTCGGGTATTTCCACTTCCCACAAGTCCAGCACCGCGCCGCTGTGGTAGCGGACAGTGAGCGGCTCCCCCTGCGGGCAGCTTGGCTGCACTTTGCCCGCCCCGGCGGCGCAGATCAACCGGCATAACCGGCTGCTGGCATCCGGGTCCAGGGAGGAGGTTTCGCCGTTGCGGGTCAGCGCAGCGCCGATCTTGCCCGCGTTTTCCACACTGGCGGCAAAATCGGTGGAAAACCTGCGGTAGCGCTGGTGGTAACGCGCCGCCCAGCCAATGGTGCCAATGCAGATTACCAGAACCACACAGGCCGCCGCCAGGAACACCGCCCCGCCCCAGCCACGCCGCCGTTTGCCGGGTTTAATTCTGTCATACAGGTTCATGGTGTTCCCTCCTGATACAGTGGGTTCAAAACCCATTTGAGCGGGTTTTATTGCACAATGGCCCAGTAATCGGTTTCAGCGCGGATGATGTGGTCGTAGAAAGAGCGTTGGAATACGGAATGCCCGGCCCTGTGAGCAACGCGCCCTTTGAAAATGCGGACAACCTGGGAAATATTTGTAGG
>OODJ01002046.1_pt1 | contig 14169 bp, 16 predicted proteins | sample 1671611 | NCBI WGS metagenome assembly OODJ01 (sample SAMN06348174, study PRJEB24527) | human gut metagenome | biome: human gut; feature: ankylosing spondylitis patient; material: feces | host: Homo sapiens | place: China | collected 2015-10 | reverse complement strand
AATCTTGTCAACGACAGGAGTCAAAGCCTGTTCAATTACTCCGGGAAGAGATTTCATGAACTCATCCTGAGACTGAGTAACCTTGCCAAGCAAGTTGTCTTCGATACTCTTCATGATATCCGCAGAAATTGACTTGGTGATGTCGTCTTTGTCTTTACTCTTGTCAGCACCGCAACCCTTTTCAACATCGTCTGGGTCTTTGTCACCATCCTTGTCATCAGGGTCTTTCTTGTCTTTTTCTTTGTCCTTTTCCTTCTTCTCGTGTTCACCGTCTCCGTCGCCTTCACCATGGTCATCCGGACCACTCTGAACCGACTTCTCCAATTTGATTGAGCCGGAATCAATCCAACCAGCAATCACCTCTTCTGAGAACCCACTACCAAGCAGGGACTTAACGAGGTCGTCATTTTTTTGTTCATCTGTTAACTGTACCATAATCTTTTGAATTTTTCGGTTTAAAAATATTACAAAATTTCTTTTCCCTAAAATGAGTCGTCAAATGTCTTCTTGAACAATGCGGAATTTTGAGTCAATAATTATCCTCTTGTTTCCAACTACCTGTTCGAACATGATACTCTTTCGTAGGTGACTCTTCAAAATTTCACCCGTAGGAATAAAATCTTGCATTTGAATCCCCTTTACAAAATCGATATACGAATTGAAATTCACAGGTGTGAACGTCAGAGCAATGTTATTGATAATTGCTTTCGTGATATGCTTTTCATTTTTCGGGTCTCGCTCGAGTGCTTTGCCCTCAATAGACATTCCAGGCTTTCGGGTTGAACCGCTTTCACGCATTTCAATACACTTGTCCCAAAAGGCTCTCGCCTCTGGAGACTCGCTCCACAGTTTTCCTTTCACCCAAAATTTATTATCAACTATCTTTCCGTCAAGCGGTTCACCAATCCAAAACCTACTCTTCAGCTCTTTTGCTCGAACTGTTAGGTGGTCAAGATTGAATAAGCCGTGTTTCAGGAAGTATTGAATCTCGAAGCCGTTTGGCTCCATAGAGTCACCTTGATAATCCTTGCTGTCATCACTTGCGATACCCTCAAAGACCATGTTCTCGTAGCGACGTTCATCACCACGAGGATACTGCATAGCTTCCTCAGACTTCATAATGTCAAGAGGAAGCCAGAAGTTGAAATCATTTGGGGTTTGCTTCTTCATTGAATCCGTTTTTAAAATTCTGAGACAAAATTACAAATCATTTCAGAAAGTTACAAATATTGGGTCACCAACATAATCGGTTCCTCTTTCATTCGCTGCCATAAATTCTTCATGAGGTGTCCGGACTTTCATCGGTCCCACCATCAAGGAATATTTCATTTCCTCGAGAAGACGTAACATATCCGAGTCGTCGCCTGTAAACACAATTTCGCATTCAGTCAAGCGGTTGGTCGCTGGGTCTTCCTTATACCTTGTATCATGAATGATTAGAGGCTTCAAGAACTTCAGATGTCCGTTCTCCCCAACTGTCACTTCCTGCATTCCGCTGATACCTTTAAGAATGGTTTCGACACACTTCATCGGGTCACGAACAGGAACAGCCAATTTTCGCTTGTCCCCGTCCATTGATTCAGGCTCAAGCGGTTTCACGGCTTCAATATCCATAGCCTTTTTCAGGATTGAAGTGAATCCCGGAACAAAAGCCTCCGGAGTAATGCGTCCTTCCTCAAGAGCTTTCAACAACGGTTGGGCAGCATCCATTTGCTGCGGTTTCATCATCAGGTCAAGAACTATCTCTCCTTGGTCGAAGATAAACGGCTTCAAAGGAATCTGTCCCAAGTCAATGAATTCAGCGAAACAATGTTCACTCGCATCAACTGTTACAGGCTGCTCACTGTCGACATACACCTGATAATATTTAATGTGGGCATCCGCATTCTTATGCTCCCCAAGATACACAATTCCTCTATCCGCAAGAGGGTCAAGATTTGTTTCCTCTTTTAGTTCACGTAATGCAGCGGTCTCAAAGTCCTCTCCTGGGTCGACATGACCTCCAGGGATACAAACCTTTCCAGTAGGACAGAACTCCTCAACTCGATGTAATATGAGGACTCTACCAGACTTGTCCAAAGCAACCACATCAGCGTATTTGGTTGGCTCACCTGTAATTGACTTCACGATGTCGAAATACACCTGTTTAGTCATCTTCCCTTCCCGATACGCCAGCTCGGCATTATCAAGAGCGTCAATGTCTTTACAGGCTTCCCCAACCTCAGGGTCATTACGATAAGCCTCCAACGACTTCAGAATTTTGTTCCTCTGATTTACGGCTGATGTAACTTCCTTTTGATGTTCTTTTAGGAATCCTCTATATTTCTCGAACACTTCGGATTTCTTCTGTTCCGGCAAACCATCAACTCCGTCAATTACTGACTTCTGAATTGAAAATTTATCGGACAGTTCCTGCCCAAGCAGGTCAAGTTTCCCGAGCTCCGATTTCAGATTCCGGTAATCCTCAATTTTCTCTTGAGCTGTCTGAATACCAAAAAACTTCTTTAAATTCATATCTTTTCGTTTTAAACTGAATATTCTTTGTTTCCAATAGTTATCTTTGCTCGGCTCTTCCGTTCAACCTTTCGCTCATAATTCTTAGGAGGCTCGAATTGACGTGTGTCAGGGTTCCATGAATACCCTTTGGGGAGGTATCTTAAATCACACCGACAATTATGAACAACTACTCCATCAGCAATATAACTTTCATCTTCTTCAACGGCAAAATTAAATAAATATTTCGAAAATAATTCTACTCTTTCAATTTTGGTTATCTTGGCTTCTAATCCATGAAATTTTCCTGAATGATTCTTAAGCAAAAGTTTTAATTTTGCATACACTTCTTTTCCATTTTCACGAATTTCTGTTTCTGAAAATCTAAAAGTTTCAAAACCATACTCACGTTTCAAATCGCAATCACGAGTAGCGTCGTATTCCTTCTTATTTCTATGCCACTTTTCGCCGTCAGCTTCCAAAATAATATTGAATTTTGGAATAAAAATATCTGGGAAATATCCCCGAACATTATTTTCAAACTTTCCATTATTAGGGATAAACTTCCCAAGTTCAAATTCAATTCCAATTCTTTTTAAGAAATATGAAAGTTTTTTCTCTATAAAAGTTCTCCCCTTACCATTTGTCGAGTTTGACTTACTCCTGCTTTCTAATAACCATCCGTATCCCTCAGGATGGTTTTCTTTAACTTTCTTTCGAGCATTTAATGTCAATTTCCGCTTATCTTCTTTTGACATCTTTTTATATCTATCCTTCATTTGCTTTGAAGCGCATTTTGAATTATACTCCCTTATCCAAGGATATTTTTCAAACTGTTCTTTAGCTGAAATGCTATTTGTACAAGAGCCACAAATATCAAGATTGTAATTCTTAATAGGGAGAACTTGAATCAATTTTCCACAGGATTCACACTCTACTCCCTTTATTTCAAATTTATCCCCAACCTTAGCATATTGAATTTCTTTCCACTCTCCATTCAATAGCACTGGGTGATTTCCAGTAATCCTCTTTAGTACTTTTGTCGTTCTTTTTCCATACCGTGTTAAAACTTCAAACTCAACATTATAAATTTCCTCACTTCCAGAAACTTCCCTTTTATAAGTTTTCAAAACTTTCCGGAACCTATTCTTATGGGTAAGAACCAAATCCCCGTATCTAATTTCGGAAATATTTTTCCACCCTTCAATGGTGAAAATCTTTGTTGATGGGGAGTTAAAACAAAACGGGTGTACAGGGTGAATCGTAGCTTTCCAATCCTTGGACTTTACTCCATAATTTGTTCCATTAGCCATTAATTCCGAAAGATGAAAAACACGTGGCTCACTCCCAATTCCATTCTTCAAATATAATCTGATACAATGCCGACATGCTCCAGGATATACGTCAAAATAAACCAACGGGTCAGGGTCTTCTTCCATCATGATTTCGGCTCTTCCAAGATTGTATATATCTTGACTTTCCGTCTCAACGATACGTCCCCAATCCCGCTGCCAGTCATTCATCTGATTAGCGAGGTTCGAAGTAATCTTCTTGACGGAACGCTTCTCGAACGTGCCTTCGAGCATCTCCTTCCGTAAAGTCGCATCAGCCTTTGCTTGCTCTTGAGCCTGTAAGTAACTGAGTTCCTCTGCCGAAATTGAAGCACGAACATCATTCTTGATACGCTCCGAAAATCCCTTGATATGAGTATAAGTCTTGTTGGCTGCAACCTTATAGAACGCCATTTCCCTCGCTGTGGGCTCAAATAAGCCCATTTTAGAAAGAAACGCAGTAAACTCGGAGTAACTCATCTGAGCCGTTGCATTCGTCCCAACAGCAGCCGAAACACGACCAAACAGAAAAGCCTGATAATGGGAAGGGAATTTAGGAATCAGTTTAATCAAGTCAACCCCTTTACGCTTGAGCAAGTCCAGGTCTTCCTTCGTTAGGAAGTCTTTCCCCAACACCTGTGCAACCATCTTGACCACCATGAGGTCAACGTTGTCCAAAATCTTCTTTATTTCTTCTTCCGAAAATAACATTATTTCTTTTCCTTTTGAATATCAACCATCGTTTGTACAATATCACCAAACAGCCGTACAGCGTTAAACGCATTCTTAGACTGATTTTCATATTGCTTTTGAACCTTTGGATATCTCATCGGGTCGACGTGATGTTGGATTCTTGGTGATACAAGCTGTTTCATTTTCTTATTCCTAATTGCGAGTCTATAAATTCAAGAGCCTTTCCAAGAATAGGGTTGTCCATAGACTTCTCAACCAACATTTGGTCAATAGCCTCTTGAGCCGTCTTAGGAGAATCTTTACCCTCTTCGTCATCGACGATTTGGTTCATTCCTTCTCCTCCCATCATCTTGTTACTTTGAGCCGACTGATACACCGTGTTAAGGATAGTATCCTTTTCGGGATTGAACTTCCTTCCGGAATACTTCTCAAACATATCCTCAAGAGATACGAACCCAGCCTCAGATTTCTTCTTGTCAAGTTCAACCTGAGCAGCCTCGTCCTCTATCTCTATACCTGTAAAGACAAGCTCCAAGCGGTCATCAATCTCGCTGATGATATACTTATTCAGCACATTCTGATAGAACACCAACAGCGGAGTCAAACCTTTTTGGCGAGAATGGTCGAGACGTTCCTTCTGTCCTTCTTGACCGAATATACGGGCAGCATCCTGAAACTGAAAGCCGAGTTCCGATGGGTCCATACGGTACACAGCACAGGCAATCACCAATAGGAACTTAATCCATTCAGTGAACTCCATATCACGGTTCGTTTGCTGTAAATCAATCCACTCGAGGTCTATACCTTGTATCACAGGAATCTTGTGAGAGTTGTACACGGTACTCATCGTTTGTTTCCAGTCCTGACGAAATTCGTTCAGAGTTCCTTGGTCGATGTTTCCATTCTTCACATTGATAAAGCCTTTCGGCTGACTACCTTGTTTGAAGAAGTTACCATTATACTGCATCCCCCACAAAATCCACGTAACAATTTCAATCAGCGTTTCCAGCTCTGAACAGCCATAGCCATTACGCAACACGTTGGTCGTCTTGTTTCGTACACCATATCCCAGCTCCCACGGGTAGAAAACTACATACTCATTCGTCACAGGGTGTCTGATAATCTGACCGTCCCATACCATAGCGTATCTTGGTAGATAGCCATGCCAACGGAAATTCTCAAACATCTGTGCATATCGTGGGTCATTCGTGTCAAGCTGTCTAATAAGCGCAGCGTCCACGGCACGATACTTCTTGAGGTTCATGTTCCTCGCACGAACGAGCTCGAACGTCATTTGGTCAAGAACGAGGGAATCCCTCAATACTTTACGGGTAAACTCTTGAAAGTTATCCTCACATTCCCATTTGTCATTCTCACCACCCTCTTCGAGAAACTTGACAATATAGTCGACAATCTTCTTGTCCTTTTCATTCAGTTCCTTATCCTCAGAGCCTGGACTCTTCTTATAGCGTATCTGATATCCTGGCTTCTGGTCATCAAGACTGTATTTTAAAAAGTTCTGAACCTGTTCAATACGAGTATTGATGATAGCCTTAACGATAAAGATTTCGCCCATACGATTGAGCGTACCAAACGAGATACCGTTATTCGGGTCTCGATAGCCTTTTCCGTTAAAGCCAATTTCAGAAGGATTCCAAAGGATTGATTTAATTTCCGGCTGCGGAGCTCTCCGACCGTTCTTTTGCTGTTCGGCAATGAACGCTTGTGCCTTCATTACTTCCTCAAAAGACTCCGAAGTTAGGGACTTCTGAAGCCTGTTGCGCAAAGCTATCGGAGCAGCCTGAGCCATCACTTGGAGTTCCTGAAGAGACAGTCCATCAAGACCGTCTATGGGAGCCGCATTATTGGCTCCCACTGAACTCCTGTTTTTTGATGAACGGTTTCTTCCTTTTCCCATAATTAAATAGTTCCAGGAGTTACGAATGTTTTTGCCTCGTAGGTTCTGCCTCCGTAAATGAAACGGATAGTGAACCAAGTAACCATTGCCGGACGGGTGATACCCAAATCCTTCACAATTTCAAACATAAGCGAATTGGAAAACTTTGCGGTCAGAGTTTTCTTGTCTGCGCTCAACGTACCCAAGTCGGCAGAGTTTCCACGGAACTCAAGCTGACGGTCGTCAGCAAATATCTGTACCTGATATTCAGAATCATCCTGAGCATCAGCATCGGAAGCAATCTTTTTGAACTTCGCAACCAGCCAAGGCAAAGAACCCTTTGAAGCAGCATAGTCATATTTGTCAGTGTACGACTTCGGAACCACGCTGTAATAGGTTGCCTCGTTGTAAGCAACACCCAACTGCAATCCAAAGATTGTACCTACCTCTTCCGGCACACCAGAAGTAAAGTCAGCAGACTCATCGATGATAAGTTCGTTGCCCTCGTAGCATTCTACTTTACATTCACAGGTCTTAGCAGCATTCAGCATCATTGGAATAGTTACTTCGTCTCCCATTTTGAAATTCAGACCAGCCTGTACCAGACCATGATAATTTTTACCAATAAGTCCGGTCACCATGAAGTTGTTGATAGTTGCTAACCCATCGGTCTCAACCGTAACAGCCTCCGCACCTTTCGAATAAACATATTTCTTCATCTCTTTTATGTTTTAATTCTACATTTATTAAACGATACAAATTTACAAACAAAAACGGCACTAATAAAGCATGATATCCTTATTCTTTCTTTTGGCTCTCTTTACCACGCTTTTCCAGTTCCCCCTTAACTTTCATTATAGAGTAAAGCAACTCCGCTCTTTGAGACTTCTTGATGGCTTCAAAGTTCTTGTTTAAGTCATTCACAAGACCCTTCTCCATCTTCTTAAGATTTTCCGTGGGGATGTTCTTAATGTTTGACCACTTCTCATCAACCCCCTTGCGAACCTTTTCAGACAGGTATTTCTTCAGATTGATTTTCCCGCTGTTAGGAACGTCCTCAAACTTGATACGGGTGTACACTTCAGCCTCTTCATTGGAAGTTTCCTTTATTTCTTCTTTACGCAATTCAACCTTTCTAATCGCATCCTGAACCTGTTCAACATCTTTTGCATCCTTATTTTCAGAAAGATATTTCTTCGCATCAGAAATGAACTTATCAGCTTCCTCCTCATTCATTCGATAAATTGGCTTGTATCCAGTTCTATCAAAATATTCCGATTTTTGAGACTCTTTTGGTTTTTCGCCTCTCAATTTAGCAATCACCTCTTTTACTTGTTTCACACGCTTGTCGTACTTCTCTTTCCCGTCACGCTTAATCAAGCGTTCTTCGTTGTCCTGAAGATAAGACAATTTTCGACGAGCCTCACGCAAATCATCTTTATCAGTTTCAGACAACTCCTTAGAAGCCTCCTTCTTTTGGGCTTCGTTTATCTTCTTGCTGGTTTCTTTAGCTTCCGCAGCATTACGTTTCTCTTCGTTTGCTTTAACACCTGAATGTATCTTTTCAGCCTGTCTTTTTGCCAACTCTAAATTATTCTTCTTTTCTATGAGAACCATAATTTCTTCCTGGGGAAGTTTCAACTTGCCTTCGTTGATAGCAGCGATAACCTTATCGACAGCCTCAAGTTCCTTTGCAGGGTCTTTTTCGTTAGAGGAAGTCTTCTCAGGCTTCTCTTCCTCTTTCTTTTCAGAACCGTACTTCTGCCCCACGCGATGTTTGCGTCTATTCTCAGAAGTATCAGCATATGTGCCTGAACGAGATTTTTCTAATCTTTCATTCAAAATTGATTTTTCTATTAGTGTCGTCATATTCCTTACAGTTAAATTTGATTACGCAAATATATTACGTTATCTTGAATAATCAAAGAGTTTCCCGAAGAAAACTCCTAAATTATTCCCAGGACTCAGGAAGAAGCGACTCTTTCCCGAGTTCTTTAGCACGCTTTTTAATCCACCGTCTCGCAGCGGCAGGGTCTTTCGCCCGACCAACACTACGAATGGCGTCTTTCAAATCCTGAGCATTACGAATAGGGAAAGAGCCATCTTTCATGGCTTCTCCCTCTTTCGCCAATTCACGTCTTTCCTTTTCCGGAAAATCGTGTTTATTCAATGATTTCTCAAGCAGCGTTTCCATTATTCAACCGGAATTTGGTTCTTGTACGGCTGACCCACACGTCCCAGACGCTGATTGTCAGGGGTATCAGCATAAACACCTGTTCCCAACGACTTCATGATGTCGCCCTCTGTTTCACCGTTCAACGATTTCAGGAACTCCAATGTAGGAGAATAAGCCTGTCCAACACGGTTCAGGCGCCGATTTTCAGGGGTGTCACGATATACACCTTCCAAACCTTTCATGACAGTTCCGTCAGCAGCCGTTTCCCACTCAACCTGTTTAGGACGATAGAAGCGAATGACGTCTTTACCCTCTTCATCAGCGCATACGGCTTTCTGAAGATACATTACGTCAGCCACGAAAGCCTCTTTCTCCTCGGCTGTAAGTTCGTTGGCACGACTCTTCATGATTCCTTCCTTGTAATAGGAAGCCACCTCATCGGGTGTGAATACCTCGTATCCATTGTTACGAGCAGTTTCCTCAAACAACTGGAGGGAAACTTTCTTTCCTTTATTTTCCATACGACTTGTAAAATTTAAAATTCTTTGTGAGCAAAGTTATTCATAAAATTTTAATATGGTAGGAGTGAGTTCAACGGTATGGCTCTAAAATAAAAACGGGCAGTGAGAAGATTCACATCCTCTCATGCCCCAGATTTCTGTCAAATACTTAAAACCTAAACTTTTCTTTAATGAACAAAAAGAATCTTCTTCAAAAACTTTTTAGATGTCAATCAAACAATGTAAATCAAATCAAACTTTAGACGATGTTCGATTAGGCGAACCAGACCGAACACAAATATAACGCTGTTAATGCACAAAAGTTTTTCTCATTTCCTTATCTCCTAACAACATCGGCTGCGACAGCAGCCTCTCAAGGCGAAGTCCATCGGAGATGGCGAAGCCTGTAAACTCCGAACGCAGTGAGGTGTGTTTTCGACGTGAAAATGACTTCTTAAAATTTCCGTTCGGGACTCTAACTTGTATTTCTATTGAATACCCATTGTAACCATTATATATTGATACACAAATTTTCGAGTCCGTGAGTCTTCCCTATTTCATGGGGAGTCTTCACCCACAAATTTTGTTTTATAAAAGGTGGTTTGAGCGCAGTATAAAAGGTGGTCTAAGGGGTTATAAAAGGTGGTTTGAGCGCAATAAAAGGTGGTTTGAGCGCGTCGACAAATTTATAAACAGGCTTTTGGGCGCAGTTAATTTACAGTCTTAATTTGAAGCCAAGCCTGTTTTTAAGGTGGTGGAAATGATTCTACCCCTTTTATAAATTTTCCCGTTATATTTGTGTGAAAATTAAACATTATACGATATGAAAAGAAATAAAGGAATTATTCAATCGAACTTGGCGACCTTTGGCATCTATAAGTTCACATCGTGGCAAATGAACTGTTTGGTTCATCTTGTCGAACAGTTGCAACCTGCTATGTCCCGTGATGTTGACTGGCTGAACGCTGACTTGAAAGTTTTTCAAGAAACTCTTCCCCTGGATAAGAACGGTAATCTTCTCATCCCTATACAAATGAATGAGATTGACAAACACCATCACGGCTCTATCGTTCTCAACGAAATAAAGAAGATGTTCAAACAGACGATTAAATACAACTTTACCAACGAACAGGGTAAATTGGTTCGGAGGGAGTGCTATCTTATCTCTACGATGGATATTGACGAGGATGACAACATCGTACTGGGGATGCCTGTTACAAGTTTGCGCTGGCTTCTATATTACGGTAAAGGAATAGGAGGCACAATCTACGACAAGAAATCTGTCGTGTCTATGAATGGTGTCTATGCCAAGCGTATTTTCATGATGTTGAGTCGCTGGAAGGATAAGCGTGTCTTCTCAATGAAGATATCTGAACTTATGAATGAACTTCAAACTCCAGAATATGCTGTTAAAGATTTTGAAAAATATGTTTTAAAGACCGCTTTCCGGGAAATGATTAACAACCTCAACTCGGTTCTTCAGTTCAAATACTCCCTTTCCTATACGGGTACAAAGGTCGGGAAAGGAAAACGAGGATTCGATACTGTCACGTTTAAAGTGTATGATAAACTTTCTGAGGCTCAAATGGAAGAATTCCTAACAGACTCATGGAGTAACAGAATAAATGCTATCTAATATGGGCAAAGAAGAAACTTTAACAGTGCTGAATCTTCAGGCGGAATGTGACCGTCTGAATAAGAAGATTCTTTTTCTTGAGAAGGAGAACCGTGAACAGCGCAAAGAGTTGTCCGACTATGCCAAGCGAGAAGAACAACTGTTAGGAGAGATTGAAACGCTCGAATCGGAACTCCGTGAGATTACCCGTGAACAGCGTCCTAAATATACCCCCACGCAACCTGTGGAATCTGTAGAGGATTTTCTTCATCCCAAAGTAGATACTGGAACTGGGCTGAACCGAGTGGGCAAGAAAGGCTTCGAAGAAAAGTGGGAAGACTTCATGTATGCTTATACAGATGAGATTTTCATTGATTCAGATAAGCCAGATGTCTTATTTTATAAAGATGAATCAGATAAATGTTACACAACTCCAACAGGTGGAACAAGACTTCCCTTCCCTATTTTAAAAGAAGACCTTGAGAGATATAATATACTGAAAGTTCGACCGCTTACAGAGGAGGAATTGACCGAGGTATGTAAAGAATACAATTTGCTATGAACAAAAAAATTTTAGAAATCTTAGAAAAGGATTTTGAAGAACTGAACAAATCAGAACTTCAAATCCTTAGAAACGAAACTAGGAAAATCCAAGGCATTCAGGGTCGAATCAAAAATGATTCATTACTTGATTCTTACCTGAATTTAAAGAGAAAGTATGTTCCGAACTTGGAGCAGGTTTTAGTGTCTCCTAAATTATCTGAAGTTGACTTTGGGCCATTTTCAGGTAAACAAACTGTTTTAAATAAAGTTGTTGTTCCTACATTTGAGTCGGTGAATAAGCCATCTAAGCAAAAATTTTACATTGATGGATATATTTATTTACCTGTATTGACTGTATCGTATTTAGAGGATAAAACTGAAGTCATCTGTTTGTCACCCGAAGGTGAATTTTGTAAAATAAATAATAAGGAACTCAATTTTGAAATATGAAAAATGGCGGGATATTTTACCCCGCCATTCCCGTCAAACAACAAATCAAAGCATGAAAAAACAAAATGTCCAAGGGTCACTTCCCTCTGACGACAGTAATATAACGGTCATACATGGCTTCCCAGTTCTTTTCGATGTATTTGCATTTCTGAGAAAAGGATTTTTCAAGTAGAATTCCAAGATTTTGAAATACTCCACTCTTAATGACAGGGTCTTTCATTTTTAGAAAAATTCCTTCATCGGTTACGAAACCTATTTCTTCACCCTTGTATAGAAGCTGGGCATAATCAGGAGTTGGCATTCCCGCGCCACCTTTTATCTTTGTTTTAACTATTTCTATTGGAGCTATCATAGTCCACCCTCCTTTTCTTTAAGTTTTAATCTAAATGGATATATTTCCCCACAGTGTTTGAGCGTGTTTTTTTTACCCAATTAACCGCATACCTGTGGTCTTGGGGTTCTTTTAGTCTCAAATAAACAGGTTTGGGGTCGCATATCAGTATTATACGAGTGTTCCCCTCAACCGAGCCTATACGCTCGCCCTGATAGTAAATTGACGAGGTTTGAACGTCACCACCCGCACGTGCCAACTTTGACGGCTTCGGGTTCTTCTTTGATGTGAATTTTATCTTCTTTGCCATAGTCCTAACTTATTAATCGATGTACGATAAATATCTTTTGCAATCAGATTTAAGAACTTTCTTATTCAAACAGTATGTTCCATTGTAACGGTTCAACGGGAGTAGCCCACCAGATGCTATCTTGAAGTCGAGGTCAGATAGAGGCTCGTTGAATGTTCCGTTGACAACGCAGTAAAGTTCAGGGTTACAACAGTCATCAGATGTAGCATTACGAACTTGGTATCTTTTATTACAGATAAACATAACATTTGATTCGTCATTGCATACTGTTAAGTAGTATTCTTTTCCGTCTAATTTTGAAATAACCTTTTTCATATTTCTTGGTGTTTTAAGTTTGACAGTACAAAGATAATGGGAAGAAATGAGATTACAAAGAAAATCCCGGAATTTCTTCCGGGATTCTCAAAGATTTAACAGAATATCATACTATTTTGGACATTCTAACAGCCAATGTTCCGTTGAAGTATAGTTCAATTTTCATAGTTGATGGTTCATTTGGAAGTTGGTTTCTCCACTCTTTAAGGAGGTTAGGAATCCAAACAAGACCATCCTTTGAAAAGGTATCATCTCCTAAGGTTTCTCCAATACCATACTCATCAAAATACTTTGCCGTGACGCTTGTAATTACGGAGAATGGATTGAATACCTTTAATTCGAAATGAGTGTCCTGCCATTGAAGAGGGATAACAAATATCCCGTTCTCAACTTTGTAACCAGAATTGGCGGAGCCTTCAAAATTATACAGGTTGGATAAGATGTGGTAAACGAAAGCAGGGTCTTGGATAGCAGTTACGGCTCTACTCAGACCCCCCCCTGTGGCGGAGAAATTGATGGTTGTAGAACGTTCTTTTGCAAGAAGATTAGGGTCAGCAACGGCACTTACTGAAGCCGTACCCCCCCCCCAGACTCGGGAGTGATAGTAAGAAAATCTTTCTTCATAATTTTACTTTTAATGATTGAAACGAAATTATTTATGCTATTGACGTCAATTATAGCCGATTTAGGAAGTTATAAGTATGCCCCGAACAAATTGTCCGGAGCACACCTTTGATTGCCGTGTAGAGCCTTATAAGATGACCGCAAGGCTTGATACCACGTCATCGAAGTAATCCATTTGTGTGATACTTGCTTTATCACCGAAATACTTCTTGAGTTTCTTTTCAACATACGCACCAGCCGGAATAGCCATAATGGGCGAAGTAATGCGTACAGGGTAACGAACGACACACGTATATTCTCGACCCTCTTCTTCATTGACCGTATAGGAAACAAGGAAGTGAGGAGTGGCGAGGTCGGCTGGCTTCATATTCTGGTCAAGAATGTGAGCCGTTGCGAGTTTCTCACCGTTCAGGAAAGACAGGTACTCCCAATAGAGAGGCTCAATCTCACAATTCCCTTTGATGAACTTCTGAGCCAACTCCATAAGATATTTCACGACATCTTTGTTGCTTAGTCCTACCGGAATGATGAATTCGTTGATGTACAAGAACGGTTCTTCACGCTTGTCATTTCTGTCGAGCGGATATACTGCACAGGCTATACGAGCCAGACCAAGTTCCTTCGGGTCAGTATCGTCTTTCACGACACGATATCCCGGAATAGGACAGTCAATGAATTCACGGGTGTCCTCAGGATTGTCCGGACTGTCAAGTTCACCGACTGCGCTCAATACCTGTTCACCACGAACCAGAGCCGGAACCCAAGCGGTGCGGTCTTCGTTCTCATCGCTGATGCGAGCCCAAATCATTTTCTCCTCAGGAAGTTTTTCCTCGGAGTCAGGCTGAAACAGGTTTCCTTCCGGAGTCTTGACGTACTGTTCAATCTCCTTGT
>OODJ01002038.1_pt1 | contig 14201 bp, 8 predicted proteins | sample 1671611 | NCBI WGS metagenome assembly OODJ01 (sample SAMN06348174, study PRJEB24527) | human gut metagenome | biome: human gut; feature: ankylosing spondylitis patient; material: feces | host: Homo sapiens | place: China | collected 2015-10 | reverse complement strand
CCCACCTCATCCGTCACGGCTCCGCCGTGCCACCTTCCCCTCGTGGGGGAAGGCTTTGGGCTCCTGCCTCGGCCTGAAAAAAGCCCGCTGCTGATGCAGCGGGCTTTGAGTGCATGTCTGGGATCAGGCGTTCTTCTGGGTCGCTGCGAAGCGGTTCAGGATGGCGGCGAACTGGCAGCGGGTGGCGGTGCCGGCGGGCTGGAGCTTGCCGTCGGAGCCCTTGATGAGCTCTGCGCCGACGGCCCACTGCAGGGCGGAAACGGCGTAGGCGCTGATCTCGGCCTGGTCAGAGAAGCTGGAGAGGTTCTCCGAGAGGGTCACGGCGTCCATGCCCTGATAGACCGCGTAGTTAAACAGGAACTTGGCCAGCTGTTCGCGGGTGACGGCCTTGTTGGGCTCGAACGTTGTGGTGGAGGTGCCGCTGGCGATTTCGTTCTTGGCTGCCCATGCGACGGCTGCTTCATAGTAGCTGCCGGAGGCAACGTCGGTGAAAGCGGCCTTCTCGGTCACTTCGGGGCTGCCCGCAAGACGGTAGAGCGTTGCAACGACCATAGCGCGGGTGGTCACGCCCTTGGGGTTGAAGGTCGTGGTGGAGGTGCCGGTCATAAGCTTGTTCTCGACTGCCTTTTCCACGTCTGCCTTGAACCAGTCTGTGTCCAGAACATCGGTGAAGCCGGTCTTGGTTTCTTCGACAGGGGATTCCTCAGTGGGCTTCTCTTCGGCAGGCTTTTCCTCAGCCTTGGCGGCGGAGACGACGATCAGTTCCATCACGCCGGACGGCATACGCTTGCCGGCAGACTTTTCAGCCGTGAAGTCTGCCTCGGTCGTGCCGCAGACGAAGCGCAGGCCGGCTTCTTTAGCGGTCTTGGCAATATCGGCCACGGTGCCGTCAGCGGCTGCGCCGACACCCCAGACCAGCGCGAGAGCGGCGGGGACTTCTTCAGCCTTGCCGTCCTTGAAGTAATACTTGCCCTCGGTGATGTCCTTGTAGGTGGGGGCATACTTGGTGTACGGGCCGTCGTCGCAGACGAAGGAAAGGCTGTCGCCGTCGGCGAAGGTGACATCCGCGTCGGTCAGCAGCGCGTCGAGCGTGACGAATTCAGTCACGACGACATCCTGTTCGCCCTTCTTGAAGTACTGATAGCCGTAGCCGTCAGCCTTCGTTTCCGCAAGCTTCTTGAGTTCTTCGGCGGTGTAACTCTTCGCAAGCGTCTTTTCGCCGTCCTCGCCTGCCTGCGTGTAAACGCTCAGCAGTGCGTCGGCGGCGCTGGCCGTCACGGCAAGACCCGCGAACACCGTCACGAGCATCGTCAGCACGAGCAGCAGGGATACAAATTTCTTCATAGTGAGGTTCTTCCTTTCGTGTGGATTCTTTAATATTTCGAATATTTCAAAAAGCATTATGCTTTTTGAAGCAGATTGGAGAGCAGGCGAAGCATTCGCGCAAGTTCCGCGCGCGTTGCAGCTTCCTGCGGTGCGGCCAGACAGGCAGGGAAACGGTCGAGAATCGAGGCAGCATACGCGGCCTGCACATCGGCCTGCGCCCATGCGCTGCATTCTGCGACATAGACGGGCGCTGTGTCAGCCGGGATGGAAATGCCACGCATCCGGGCGAATCGAACCAGCAGTGCGGCAGCCTGCTCCTTTGTGACAGGAGTATCCGGGGAGAACGTGCCCGCGCCGGTTCCGGCAACAATGCCGTTCTGCGCGCCCCAGACGGCGGCCTGCCGGTACCAGCCTGCTTTCAGGTCGGTAAAGCCGCCATTTCCCTGCGCGGCAGGACTTCCTGCCATGCGCCAGAGAACGGTGACGAGCATGGCGCGGGTCATGGGCTTGTCCGGAGAGAACGCCTGATTCCCAGTTCCGGTCATCAGTCCTGCGGCCGTGCAGAACAAAACATCCTGCTGGCAGACAGCTTCGGTCTTGACATCTGCAAAGCCGGAAGCAGCCAGCAGCGTCACGCCGGACTGCTGCGAAACCGTCTCGAACGCGTCAAGCCCGGCGGTCTGCGAAACGGTCTTCGCGCTGTTGCCGCTGTGGCCGGAGGCGTAGAGACTGCAGTCCGCAATGGATACGCTGCCAAGCAACGCATGGACGGACTTTTCCGCCTCCACACGCAGGGTGCAGCCGGTCATAGCGATGGTGTCTGCTGACAAAACGGCGACATTATCGCTGTCTGTCCGGCCGAAGAAGGTCGCGTTCGTCATGGTCAGGTCTGCGCCGTTTGCGCAGAATGCGCCGCCGTCGAAGCCAAGCTCATCAGATTTGAATACGGAGATCAAGCAGTTTTCGATGGAAATTTTGCTCGTTTCCGCGCCCATAAAAGCTGCGTTGTTGACCAGTGCCTGCAATTTGAGACTGCCGGAGCCGCAGATCGTCAGATCGCCGCCGCTGATCACGGTCGGGCAGGCGTTTCCGGACGCGTCAGCGCAGCCAATCAGCCGGTTTTCACCCAGAAGCGTGAGCGTATTGCCACCCGCGAGAGACAAAAGCGTCTTGTCGCCCGTGATGCGCACATCCTGCAGCGTCAGCTTCGTGCCCATTCCCACTGTGAGTGTGAGATTGTCGAATTCTTCGCTGCGGGAGTCAAGGCCGATCAGCGTCACATCAAGGCTGTCCGCAATGCGGATCTCGCCGCTGGGGAAGTCTCCGTTTCCTCCGGCTTCGGCAGATCGAACGTGCCGGAGGCGGCTTCTCCGCCGGGCTCCGTGCCGTTTCCTGCTGTGCTGCCTGTGCCGGATGCGCCGCCGGAGCCGACATGGACATTGACGCTTACGCTGGATTCCCCGAACGAGGCGGTGATGACTGCGTCGCCCTCCGCGTTCACATGCAGTTTGCCGTACTGGTCAACCGAAACAACAGACGGGTCGCTGGACGCATATTGAAGGTTCGCCTGCACATAATCGGTCAGTGCGTCGTCCTCCGCGTCGGCGGTCACATGCAGGGCATGGTCGCTGTCAACAATGAGATCGAGATTGTCTTCCTCACTGGACAGAACTGGTGTGCCGGAGAAGGTCACAAGGATTTTATAGACATATTTGGCCGCGGAACTGGTTGCGGCCTCCTCCGGGCTGGCTTGCCCGAAAAAGAGGTGAAACCGGTTTCCTGTCGAAAACCGGCTTTCGTTTATATAGCTTTCAAAGTCAAAGCCGGATGTGTCCCACTCGGTATAGTCCTCAAGCGCCAGCATCGGTTCGACCTGATAGGCGCCGACCCATAAATCGTCGCCGCCGTCCCATGCGTAGAGTTCGCCTGTTTCCGGGTCTGCGGCAAGATTCGGGAAGTAATAGCGCGGCTGGTCCAGCAGGGCATATTTCGTGAACGAGCGGTACGCGCCGTTGGAGTGGTCCTTCGTGAAAAAGTCAATGGAGGCGATGGAATTCACATCGACGCCCGCGTAATCCAGCAGATCGCGGATGTAAAACCCGCGTGCGTAGACCAGATATGTCCGGCCGCTGCCGTTGGAATAGGAATAGAATTCCTCGTGCGTGTCGAGCGCGCCGCCGTACCAGTCGTCAAGTTCCTGCCGTGTAAATTTTGCTTTTTCGACGAATTCATCCTCTGCCCAGCCAAAATAGCCGATGCAAACGGAAATGCTATCCGTCACCGAATCGGCCAGCGCTGGAAGCGCCAGCGCCGCGCACAGCAGAACCAGCAGAACGCCCCGTGTCAGAAGCTTTTTCATGGCGTACCCTTCAGCGTAGAGTTTGCGAGCATGGCTCGCGCCTCGTCCGCGCTCAGATCGTAAGACCAGAGCAGCCTGAATATTTCCTGTGTCTTTTCTACCATATCATAGGCATAATACTGCGGATACAGAAGATTTCCCAGCCACCATACGCCCAGCAGCATATTAAGACTCGGGGGATTGGAAAGCCAGTTGTAGGGCATGGATGGAATCTCGTAATACCGTCCGGCTTCGATCGCGCGCAGCGGCTGCCACGCCTCGTCGTCTGCCGCAGTCGAGTAAGTGCTGCCTGCTGTAAATAAAATCACGTCCGGGTCAAAGCGGTAAAGCTGTTCGAGATTGATGGGATTGCCGCCGCCCTTATTGCTGACGTCTTCGACCACGGCGGCATTTTCAATGCCCATGAGGTCGAGCACCTGCGCCTGAATGGAGCCCTTTGCGTTCGTATTGAGCCCGGACGAGCCGGACGTGTACAGGACAGAAATGCGTTCGGCATCCTGAATTTTCAAGGCATTTTCCTTCGCCATCGAGACGGTTTCTTCGACGAACGCCGCTAGTTCTTCGCCGCGCGCTTCTTTTCCGCTCAGAATGTTCCCGAGCGTTCGGTACGCTTCGGCCATATGCGGAAGATCTGCTTCGATGAAGATCACGGGCATGCCGATCTGCCTTTGCAGCGCGTCCAGATCGGCGGCCATGTTGTCCTTTTTATCGCCCAGATCAATCACGATCTGCGCACCGGAGGTCAGAATGGATTCCAGATTCAGCGTCGATTTGCTGCCATACATCTGGCCGGTCGTCGGCAGATCAATCAGGCGCGGGTCGAGATATTTATACTGGCTCGAAGACGGCGTTGCGCTGATGGTCGTCATGTATTCGGGCGCAATGGTCGCCAGAAACATCGACGCGACTGCACCGCTCGGGGCCACGCGCGTGAGCGTTTCGGGAATATCGACCGTCCGACCGAGAGAGTCCGTAAAGGATACAGTCGGCTCTGCCGGTTCCGTCTGCCGCTCAGACGCGCAGCCGGACAGGCTCCCGCACACGAGCGTCAGCGCCAGCAGAAGCGCAAGAAATTTTTTATATCGCATGGTTATCCTCCAAAGAAAATAGCGTTTGGGAAAGCAGTACCAGCAGGAGCTGCTTCTGCTCGCATTATACCAGCAGCCGAATGGGATTGCAATGGAGCGTTTCATAATTTCAAACAAAAAATGATAAAATTCCGCATTGCCGAACGCACAGGACCCCGTCGGGCGGCGATGCCCGGCGGGGTCTGTGAATGCGCGGTACGGATACAGCATGAAGATGTCAGAAATGTTAGAAAGGATGACGAGGAATTGGAACGAACAAGTGCCGCATGCCTCCGCGCATTCCGCTGTCCGTTTCAGCAAACTCATCATACCATCCTAAAGCCATGGATGCAAGCTAATGTTTCGATATAGCTGAATATATATACGACGATATCGAAATAATGCGAGGCGATCAAAGCGAAGACTCAGGAGGGTGCGTCCGAGTCATCTGTCTCGTCATTGTGTGTCCGCTTGTTTCCGGACAGCAGCAGAACGAGCAGCAGCGCCAGCAGCATCGGCAGCGCCACGACGGGCGCGACGAGCAGCGGCTCGATCTGGATGCCGTCGGAGACGAGCCGGACGGCCGCTTCCTCATGCTCGGTTTCAACGCGGTGGCCGCGCACCAGAAGCCGGTGGGAGTTGATGCCGTAGGGCGTGCAAGTGACAAGCGTACACAGGTCTTTTCCGGACTCAATCTGCAAGGCAGTGACGTCCTCCGGCTCGACGATCAGGATGCGGTCAACCTCGTAGGTCAAAACCTCGTCGAGCACGCGGATGATGAACGTATCGCCTTCGACAATCTGATCGAGATTGGTAAACAGCTTTGCGCTGGGCAGTCCGCGATGGCCGGAGAGGACGCAGTGTGTGCTTTCGCCGCCGACCGGGAGACTTGTCCAGTCCAGATGTCCGACCGCGATTTGCAAAACGGAATCGCTGGTGCCGTGGTAGATCGGCAAAGAGACGTTGATGGACGGAATCTCGATATAGCCCATGATGCCGGTGCCGCTGATGTCCAGCAGACTCTCATACTGCGCCTGCTGCTCCTCGGTCAGGAAAAAGCCGTTTTCCCGCGTCAGCAGCGACCGGTTATAGTCTTCCGCCGCCGCCAGCAGCTCGTCATAGGCGTCCTGGTCCAGCGCCTGCACGTTTTGCGTGTAATCCGCCACAGCCTTCGAGGCGTGGCGGGCGTTCCAGTAGTCGCTGACGGTCGGATACAGAAGCAGGGACACGCCTGCAAGCAGCGCGAGGATCAACGCAATCGTGGACAGATGTTTTTTCATTTGCAGGCTTCTCCTTGATGCTGTGAGCGGTGCGCGGCCGAGGCCGCGCACCTGTTTCCTATAAGCTGGGATGATCAGCCTTCAGTCTTGCCCATGCGCTTTTTGGTCACGAGCAGAATCACAGCGCCGACAGCCAGCAGACTGCCGACAATGTAGAAGATCGTCGTGCCGATGCCGCCGGTGGAGGGCAGTTCCGTGCCGGTCTGGTTTTCAACCTTGACATCGCCCGTAGAGGTTTTGTTATAGGTCACGGTAGCCGTACCGGCACCAGTCTGATCGATCGATGCAGTGATAACAATCTCGATCGGCTCTTTCAGCATGTTGTAGCCTGCGGGAGCCTTGATCTCTTCCAGATAGTAAGTACCGGCATCCAGACCGCTGATCGTGAACGTACCGTTTTCAGGAGTGGTAAAGACAGTCGCCTTGGAGGTCAGATTGGAGTCATAGGTGTTCTTCGTCCAGCCGGTGACCTTGTTGCTGCTGTCAGCAACGACGTATTCCTTCGTTGTACCGTTGAGTCTGTACAGAACAAACTGTGCGTCCTTCAGATTGACCTCTTCGTTGTTCTTCTTGGTGAACTTGATGACCTTCATTTCCCAAACATAAGTGCGGGTTGTGGACTTCTCGGTGTGCTGATCGTTGCCATAGTTCAGCCATGTGTCGTTGGGGTTGCCGATTCCGGCGATCACGGCCTGATCGTTGACCGTTGCGGAGTATTCCACAGTCACAACGTCGTTCGGCTTCAAAACGCTGGCATTGTCTGCATCATGAAATCGGAGTTCAAACGTGCAGCCGTCGGTGAGGCCGGAGGTAACGAGATCGTAGTTTGCAGCGGCAAAGTTCTTGTCGTTGACCTTGACGGTCACGCTGTTCGGATCGAAGGTCAGACCTGCGCTCATCTTATCGTGCAGGATATAGGCGACCGGGTTGCCGTCCGTAACGGTGATGGTGGTCTTAAAATTGACGGTGTCGCCGATGTTGGCGTCGTTGGTCTTGCCGTAGACACCGTTTTCTTTGACTTCCTTATCAACAGTCGGCTTGCCGTTCTTTTCCTTGATGGTCACGTTCGGCATGGTGGTATCCAGCGAGCACAGCGCGCCCAGATCGGACTGAACCAGATAGTAGCCAAGCGGCAGGTTTGTAAATTCGACAATGCTGCCTGTGGCCTTCTGCTGGCCATCGTTAGCAATACCATTTGCTGTAGCGTACGCAATCGCAGCTGCGGCAAAGTCAGCGGCATTTGCGCCGTCTTTCCATGTCACATAGCCCATGTCATCAATCGTGACATAGTTCAGGCCTGCTGCTCCGGTTACGAAGAAGTTTGCCCATTTTGCGCTGACCTTGTAGTTGATTGCAGAGTAGTCTGTGTTGTGGCTGTCCAGATCGAAAATGCGGTACAGGGTGTAGGTTTTGTTGACAACCGCATTATCGACCTTAATGCTACCGTTGGTGTCAACTGCGAATGCCGAAATGCTCAGCGCCAGCACGAGCACAACGGCCAGCAGCAGAGCCAGGGTTCTTTTGATGTATTTCATTTGTTTTTGTTCTTCCTTTCTTGCTTTTTGTTTTTTATGATCCTGATAAACAGAAACGCGGTTTGTCCGCCATATGACCTCAGTGGGCATCCCTCCTCTTTCTAAGACAGATGCCTGCGAGCGCTGCGCCGCAGAGCAGCAGCAGTCCGGCGGTCATAAACCAGCCTGTGCCGCCTCCGCCCGTGGAGGGCAGGGCATAGCCGGCTGAGTTGACGGCAGTGATGAGAATATTCTCCGTAAGGCGGAACGTGCAGGAGCCGTTGTCCGAGTCCAGCGTCGTTCCGCCGGTCTGGAACGCGACGGCAAAGCCGTCATGGTTTTCCTCCGTGATCGTGACCTCGGAGCCATAGGGAAGCGTGAGTGTTTGCTGGTCGCCGCCCCGCAGCTGCACGGTCTCCTGAAGTGTGCTCCCGTCCGGTGTGGTGTAGGTGACGGTGAAGGAGAATTTCGTGGTAACGGTACTGTGGAGCAGCCGCTTTTCCAGCGTCAGATCAACATCCTCATGCTGGTTTTTGATTTTCAGCAGAGCGCCCTTTCCGTCAACTTCGACAAAAACGTTCGGCTTTGTCACGATCACGGTTCCGTCTGCCGTGACCTTGAGGGAGATCTCGCCGAGCGAATCCCGGAAGCCCGCTGGGACTTTCGTTTCTGTCAGCGTGTAGCAGCCGGGCAGCAGGCCGGTCACAGTCAGTTCGCCGGTTGCGCTGACCTCCAGATCCTGCGTCGCGGCGGGCGACTGCACTGGATCGACCGGAACGAGCAGCCACTTCTGTGCAGGAGAGTCGTTGTCGGCCCAGCCCTGAATTTTCTGGCCCTCGGCGAACGCCGCTTGATTCAGGTCAAACACGATTGTGCTTTCGTTCAGAACGGCCACGCGCGGTTTGATCTTGAATGTGCCGTCTTTGTTGACGGACAGATACCACTTCTGGTTGTCGTGCGTTGTCGGCGTGCTGGCGTTTTCCCAGAAATGAATCAGCGTGCCGTTGTCCAGCTTACCGCTGTCCAGATCGAGCCATTTGCCGTTCGCAGCGCTCTGGAAGCTATAAGAACCGTCCGTTTGCTGGTAGACGCGAACCTTTTGCGTATCTGCACCGGTTTTCTTTTGCAGCTGCGCGTCGAAGGTCGAAAGCGAGGTGTTCTGTCCGACCACATAACTCTGGTCGCCGGCAGCGGTGATGTAGTAAAGCTTGCCGGGTTCGATCACATCTGCGGCGCTGGTGACGGCAGAGTAACTGCCGTCGCCATTTTTGACGACATTGATCGTGTCTCCGTCCGCGTTCTGGAGGCGGAAGACTGCGCCCGAGAGGGGATTGCCGTCTTGGTCCAGCTTTTGCAGCCGCAGCGGGACAGTTCCGCGTGTGTTGGTGAACACGACCTCGTTCAGCGTATCCTTGACAATGATGCCTGTGGCGTTTGCGCCTGCGCTGACGACGCCGTTGACCGTGTGCGTCGTGGTATAGCCGGCAGCGCTGTCTTCGACGATGGCGTAGCTTGTGCCGACCGGCAGGTTCAGGATCTCAAGATGCTCCCCGGCTTTCAGTTGGAAGCTGCCGCCGGAATGGAGATTAAACTGATCAATTCTGACGCCGTTTGCGTTATAGCGATAGCAGGTATGATCGTCCGTGAGCGTGCTGCCGTCTGAGCTGGTAAAGACGGCATGGAACGTGAATTCCTGCGCCGGGTCAGCCTCACCGGAGACTTCCTTGTAGACCATCAGGCCGCCTGTCGTCTGCTTGATGTTGATGCCGGAAACGGACGGGAGCGTGAAATTCATGTAGCAGGTGGAGCCGGACGCGCCGCGTTCGGTATAGAAGACCGTCAGCGTGTGCTTCTCGGTCTCTGTCTGGCCTTCCTGACTCAGATAGTCCCATAGATTGACGTATTCGCCGACCGAGGAATGGACGCCGCCGATGTCGCAGACAAGCGTATTGTCCAAAAAGACCCACATATCGTCGTCACCGAAGAACGTGTATTCCAGCGGCCCGATATAGTCCGGCGTCAGCGTGAATTCGACGGCATACTGCATGCCGAAGAAGGAGTTGTGCGCCTGCCCGTCGTCGCTGTACGGAAGATTTGTGGATTCGTCTGCCCAGTTTGAGCCGTTGACGCCGTCATCACTCTTGAAACCCTGATAATAGATCGGATTACTGTAACTGCCGAAGAGCGGGTCTTTCTTTTCTTTCGCCGCGTCCAGCGGCCAGAAGTCGTTTGTGTAAATATGCGTGTGCGTCGTACTGGCGCTGGGCGACGGATTGAAGAACTTGTCCAGCCGGTCGATGGAGCCAAGCCCCGCGACGCTGGCTGAGGAGAGCGTATGGGTATCGCCCACCTGCTGGAACGTCAGACTGCTGCCGGAATAGGTGTGCTTGCCGTTGGCGTCGCCGTCGTTGAAGAGCTTCGGCGCAACGACCCAGTCGCCATAAACGATCTTGCCGTCCTGCAGTCCCTTTACCAGACCGAAGGTACAGCCGAAATGCGCTGGTACGCCGCTGTGGCGGTTCAGATAGATGTTGTCAAATTTGTAGTTGCCCATACCGGTGCCGCAGTTCGCGTTGCCGAAGGCCAGCACATCACAGTACGAATCCCATTTTCGCTGACCGTTCGTGCTGGTTCCGTAGTTCCCCTGCGAATTGATGCCCGTGATGCCGGTTGACCACTTTCCGGCGCCGTTCGTTCCGCTGGAAATGTCATAGTCATAGAACACGGCGGGGGTGGTGAAGTTGTCCTGCACCGCATCGTAGACCAGCCGGAGCACAGTCTGCTTTCCGGGCTTGATATAAATGAGGCTCGGATCCTGCGCGGCGGCAGCCTGCCGGTTGGTGAAGCGGATGGAGTCGGAGTAGGTGTAAACATCCCAGTCGTCCGCGCTGGTACTGGCGCCGTCCCGGTCGTCCTTCAGCACCCAGATCTCCTTGATCTGATAGTGCTCGTTGTCCATCAGCTTGTCAACATATTTCGGCTCCGGCGCGCTGACATATTCAAAGGTATTGTCGGCGTACATCCGTGTCAGTTCCGGCGTAGTCGCAACGACATATTCCTGCGTTGCGTTTCCGGCATTCTTGCTTGTCAGCGTCCCAGCCTCTGTCAGGTGAAGCTCCCTTGTGGGGTTCGTTGTGCCGTTGGTTGGGAGCTTTTGACCGCTTGTGTCAAAAATGGTCAGTGCAGCGTGTCCCTCTGAGGCGAAGCGCGGAATTTCCGCGTAATACTGCACCGTGAATTCCGGATTCGCCGACGAGGCCAGCAGAACGAGCGTCCCATCCTGTACGCTGACCGTCAGCACGGGCACAGACTCGCCCGGCGTGACCGTTACGCTTTCGACCTCCTGCAAACCTGCATCCTCGTCCGTCTGCATGACGGACACTGTCACGCCCGTGTCGGCATCCAGTATATCTTCGTCCGCCTGTTCAAACAGGGAAGACAGAGCGGCGCTCTTGACCAGAACCTCCGCCGTCAGCGTCATTTCGCTGGTATCGACCGGCGTTTCAGCCTGTGTCAGTCCGATCTGCCGGACGATCCACTGCTCCGCACCGCTCGATGCGGACGCAGACAGAAGCGTGCTGTCTGCGTCCACCGTCTGCACGGCAAGCGCTGTACCCTCCGGCAGCGGCTGGGAGCTTTCGACTGTGACGCGCAGATGCAGCTGTGCATCATCATAGCTGAAGTCCTGCTTGGCCGGTTCTTGCGGGAGATAGCAGGAATCCGTATGCGTATGCTCCGGAAGCGTGCAGAGAAGCGTTCCGTCCGCATCATAGCAGCTTTCCGTATGTGTATGCTCGTTCAGACCACACAGCGGCGTTTGCTCTTCCAACTGCTCGTAGCAGTCCGCCGTGTGCGTATGCTGCGGCAGCGGACAGATCAAAAGCCCATCTTCGCTGTAGCAGTCCGGGCCGTGCGTGTGTGCTTCCAACCCGCAGATGGGCTGCGGGCCAGGATCCGGTTCGTCAGGGGTGTCCGGTTCATCCGGGGTATCCGGCGCGCTGACGGGCAGGACGCCGTAGCCGAGGATCGAGGCGTCGTCCAGGGCATAGGTTTTTCTGACGACGCAGCCGCCAACATTGCCCTCCGCAGTTGTGATCGCTTCGGGCTGTGCGTCTGTGATGATGCCGACATGGTCGGCAAGGCGGTCGCCGTCTCGATCAAAGAAGACAAGGTCGCCCGTCCTTGGAGCCATCGTTCCGGCGGTGGCATAGAGTCCCGCGGCCGTCAGCTGCTCTGTCCAGTAGATGCAGCCGGAGGCATAGGGGAAGACGGACTGCTCGACGCCTGCATAGTGCAGACAGAAAGAGGCGAACATGGCGCACCATTCGCCATATGGATCGCCGAACCACGCGCCGTAGCGCGTATAGCCGTGAATCCCGCCGTTTTCATCCACGGCATAGTTGCGGCTGCTCTGCGCGTAGCCAAGCTGGCTGTTTGCGACTGCCGCGACATTTGCAGCCAAATCGTCCGTGAGATCCTGCGGGATTGTCCGCTCCCATACGGCGGGGGACTCCAGGTCGGCTTCGGGGTCTGAATAGCAGGCAAGACTGTGCTGATGCTCCTCCAGTTCGCAGATAAGCAGATCTTCATAGCAGGCATCGGTATGCTCGTGCTGCGTCGGGGCTTCTTCGTCCGCGCCCTCTTCCTGTCCGCAGATGAGCACCCAACTTGTGCGGTAACAGTCGGCCGTATGCTGGTGTCCGAGGTTCTCCTCCAGACCGCAGACGATATTGCCCGCTTCGTCAAAGCAGTCCGCCGTGTGCAGGTGGGCACCCTCGCCCTCTGCAAGTTCGCAGACCAGAATGGCCTCCTCCTGATAACATGCGTCCGTGTGGACGTGTTCCGGCTGCTCCGGCGTGTCTTCATCCGGCGCATCCTGTCCGCAGACCAGCACGCGCGCATAGCAGCTTTCAGGATCGTGGATATGCTCTTCCTTTCCGCAGAACGGCTGCTGCGACATTGTAACCGCTGGAAGGATCAGCGCATAGGTCGTGCAGAACACGACGATGCAGGAGAGCGCCGTCACGACGCGGCGCCATTTTTTCTTTTGGAGATGTGTTTTCAGATAGTTGATTGTCCGAACCGGCAGATGTCTCCGCATGCCGATACCTCATCTCTTTCCGCTTCTGTGCGTGTTTTGTTACAAGTTACATTATCAATATACAGGGCCGAATACGTTGAGCGGCCAGATCCGGAAAATGACCTTGCCGACGATCTGCTCCGTCGAGACGCAGCCGACCGTCGTGTTCCGAGAATCAACGGATACGTCGCGGTTGTCGCCCAGCAGGAAATATCGCTCGTCCGGCACCTGATACGGCAGTTCGATGTTGGTTTGGCCGTAAGCCTTTTCCATAAGATACGGTTCGTCCAGCAGCGACCCGTCAACGAAAACGTTCCCATTTTCGTCGATGTCAACCCACTGCCCGGGGCCTGCGATATACCGCTTGATGAGAAGCTTGTTTCCGTGATAGAACGCGGCGATATCACCTGGCTCAAAGCGTGAACTTTTGATACTGACAACGATTTGGCCATCCTGCAGCGTCGGTGACATGGAACTGCCGTAAATGCGCAGCACTGGCATCCAGAGCGTAGCGATCAGCACCGCCAGCGCTGCGACGACGACCAGAATTGCAACCGTACTTCTGAGCGTCCGGCTATATTTGCTTTTATATCGCAGCCGCCTGCGTTCCGTCGCAAGCTGCTCTGCGGTCGGCAGGTCAACAGGCCTGCTTGTGCGCTTTCCCATGATTTCTCTGTTCCTTTTGTAAGATGCGGTTTTGTTCGGCGTGCGTCCGGGACTTGGCATATATGCCCCGGCGCGCCCTCATGAAAGTAAATGCCTCTTTGCGGACTATAATAATAGCAGTTTTTTCCGTAAATTTCAACCCTCTTCGACATTTTCATCGATAATTATATGGATTTTCCTTGCTGATAGGAAAAGAAATCCAGACGGCCGCCGGATGGAATATCTGCCGTTTTCTCTGGCCGCGGGTCTGCAAAATAGAAAGGAATTGACGCTTGCGAACGTTTGTTTTCTATGGTATAATACCTTTTAAGACTGTCTCTTGGAATTTGATTGACAGAAAGGAATGAGAGCCATTCATGAAGGATATCCTACCCTATCTGAAGCCGTACCGCAGGCGCATTGCACTGGCGATGCTGCTGGTCGCGGCGGCGACAGTGTGCGATCTGCTGCTGCCGACGATTATGAACGACATCTTGAATAACGGTGTCCGGCAGTCGGATTTTGCATATATTGTGCGCTGCTGCGCGTGGATGCTGGCCGTTGCGGCGGCGGGTCTTGCTGCGCTTCTGGCTGGGCGGAAGATCAGCTGTGACGTGGTCGCGGGTTTCAATGCCGATCTGCGCACAGACGTGTTTTCCCTCGTCAATAATATGACGTTCGAGGAATTCAATTCTATCGGCGCGGCAGCGCTCCTGTCCCGGTCAACCTACGACATCGGCACCGTCTCCTGGGTCGCATCGATGATCTCCGGCAGCCTCATTACGATTCCGGTGCTGTTTTTCGGCGGTGTCATTCTGGCGCTGCGCAAGGACGTGACGATGAGCCTGATCCTGCTGCTGTTCGTCCCGGCGATTTTCCTGATCGTCCGGCCCATCAGCAAGCGCATCGGCCCTCTGCACGAAACATCTG
>OODJ01002035.1_pt1 | contig 14222 bp, 14 predicted proteins | sample 1671611 | NCBI WGS metagenome assembly OODJ01 (sample SAMN06348174, study PRJEB24527) | human gut metagenome | biome: human gut; feature: ankylosing spondylitis patient; material: feces | host: Homo sapiens | place: China | collected 2015-10 | reverse complement strand
TTAGAGTCTGTGATTTGACTCTCTAATTCGGATAGCAGGTCCTGGTGTTTGATCCCGAATTTGTTTCGCAATATCCTGGTGCCAGGATAGACGTGAGGATCCTCCAGAGAATCGTATTTGTAATCGTACTCATCAGACACGGTCGCGCGCCTCCTGCTTTGCGAGAGCCTCGGCGACATATTTCTTGATCAGATCTTGTCTGGAAATTTCGCCACGAACCATTTTCCACAGATCTTCGACTTCATTAGCAGGAACCGTTCGGCCTTCGCATGCCGATGTATGGACAGCGGCCGCAATTGCAGCTTCAGCTGTGGGAAAAAATCCGTATCGTTGTTTGACCGGCTTAAGTGTCAACTCAATGCTCAATCCGATTGCTTCCGCATACCGTTGGAGAGCAGATAAGGTGACGTCTGCTCCTGTAAGCAAACGTTTTTCGAGACGCGCAACCGCCGATTGAGTCGTGGCCATTGCTCGGGCAACTTCGGTTTGCGACAGGCCATGCTCTTTTCTGTAAAAGACCATGGCGGAGGTGTGAGTAGCAAAGTTCATTGCAGGAAAAAATAAAACGAATATGCGATATTATAGCAAATGAGTCATATTCCTTCAGCGGTTCTTTGTTGCGGTTCGCTTAATCTCGGCCTGCCTCGCACCCATTGAAATGACACTGCGGTACACGCAGCAATCCGCGATGATGTCAAATAACAAGCGAGCTCCAACAGTGATGGGTAATCGATGGCAAGTCCTCTGAGAGCACTTGCCAACGTACGCTACTGGTAGCGGAAAACGATGTACTCGTCTTTGATATCCGTATCGGTGATAAGGACATTGCCGAAAAAGTACGAATCGCCCTCACGTGAATGGCGGGACGTACGAATTACACCAGAACCGGAAACCTCTTTTACCTTTTTTGCGATCAGTCGCTTCAAAGCCGCTTCTTCCCCAATGTCCTCGGTGTATTGACCGTCAATGTACCCAATAACAGTGAATGGCTTGGAGGGTGCACCCTTGATCCATATCTCGACCCCATTAGCGATATCGCACGCACCGCCAGAGCCTTTAAGAACTTGCTCATCTCCTACGAATGGGTGATATTCAATCGCAGCGGAGCAGCCTGAGATGAGCGCAACAAGAAACCATGTCAAAAGTGATCGTTTCAAATCAATCTCCCTCCGAATAATGCCGGTCATGCAAGCATTGCCGGCGAAGCGTCCCTTTTCACAGAGCTCGCAGAAAACGAATCAGCCGAATTTCTCATTAGAGAGAACAGAGCAGCGAAACAAATTACCAGAGATCACTACGACCGTTTTCTGCTCCATCAGTATGCCCCGAGTGGACACAACCCAGAATGCATACAATTTCTGCCATTATTGATTAAAGTCGACTCTGACAGTGCATTTGTGTACCACTCTTTGGGTGCTAACCTTGATGGAACATCCATGACGCATATCTTCGGTTACTTCCGCGTCAGCTCAGATCAAAACCCCGGCCGGCCTGAGCCCGACGAACTCCTCGACGAAGTTCAGTTCGGCGACACAATCGTCCGCTGCAGCCTCGACCGCCTCGATCGAAGTCTTGCCAATTTTCTCCGCTTGGGCGAAGAATTGACGCATCGCGGTGTTACGCTCCAATTTATGAAAGAAGGTTTGCGCTTTGAGGACGGGGTGAACGTCTCCAGCACTTCGAAACTTATGCTGACGCTCGTCAGTGCGTTTAACGAGTTCGAACGCAGCATCGTCAAAGAGCGGCAGCGCGAAGGTATCGAACTTGCCAAGAAGCGCGGAGCTTTCAAGGGCGGCGTGTGCCGAATCTCCGACGAAAAGGTATCGCATATGAAGCATCTCCTCAAAGAAGGAGTGTTACTTGCCAAAGTTTCCCGAATCTTTGGCATCAGTCGAACGAGTGCATATCGCTATTTGGAATGCGGCAAGTCCAAAGAATAAGAAGGAAAAGGTCATGACCAATTTGAAACCCGAAGAAAGAGCGCGGGAGTGGATTGACCGCAAGTTGGAAGAAGTGGGTTGGAAAGTCATCAACCGTGACGAGTACGCCCCCGGCATGACCGCCGTCGCGGTCCGTGAAGTTGCCATGTGCGGCGGTCTTGAAGCGGATTACCTGTTATTGATTAACGGGAAGGCGGCTGCCGTTCTCGAAGCCAAACGCGAAGAGATTTCGCTCAGCAACCCGCACTTGATCGCTCAAGCCGAGAATTACACGAAGCAAGTGAAGCCTTGGTACCCGACGTGGCTTTTGCCGCTGCCGTTCGTTTATCTCTCAAACGGCAGGGAGATCGCCTTCAAGGATTGCCGCAAGCCGGACGCGAAATACGAAATCATTACGAAGTTCCCGCGTCCGTGGGATTTAGTTCGGCATCTTCATCTCGGAGAGTTTGACGGATTGCCGTACTTGTCCCCGAAGGGACTTCGCAAGTGTCAATACGAAGCACTTAACAATCTGGAAGCGTCCTTCAAAGAGGGCAAGCGCCGCGCAGTCATGGTTTTGGCAACCGGCTCAGGAAAGACCTTTACAGCGTGCATGATGACATACCGAATGCTGTCCTTCACGCCGATGAAGCACGTGCTCTTTCTCGTGGACCGCAACAATCTTGGAGCGGCTGCCGCTACAGAACTCAAAACCTTCAAGTTAACGGAAAGCGGTAAGCCCCTCTCCGAAATCTTCTGGATAGAGCAGCTGACGAATAGACCGATCGATCGTCGCACGCGCATCGTCGTCAGTACGATCCAGCGGCTCTACTCTCTGTTGACAGGAAACTCCGATTCGTATTCCGAAGAAGACGAAGATGCCGGGATGGGTCATCGCGAAGGTGATGTGGTGGAATTGCCGGCCAACCCTACTTTGCCCCCCGATTTCTTCGATCTCATCATCATTGACGAGTGCCACCGTTCGATATACAGCGACTGGCAGAAAGTGCTGACCTACTTCAATACAGCGAGACTCGTCGGGATGACCGCCACGCCAATCCCTGAAACGCTGGCGTTCTTTGACAATAACCGCGTGGCGAACTACACCTACGAGCAGTCCGTTCTCGATGACGTGAACGTATCCTTCCGCATATACCGAATCAAGACTGAACTCACCGAAGAAGGAGGAACGATTGAAACGGGTGACAAGCTCGAAGTAACGAATCGCCTTGATGCCAAGAGGCATCAGCAAGTTGCGATCGAAGAGCGTGAGTTCTCAAAGGCCGACCTCAACCGACGCGTTGTCGTTCGCGACCAGATCCGAAAAGTGCTTCAGGAATATAAAGATGCGGTCTACACGCAGTTTTATCCGGAACGTGAACCGAATTTCGACTATCTGCCGAAAACGCTGATTTTTGCCCAGTCGGACGCACACGCCCAGTTGATTGTGGAGGTGGCAAAAGAGGTCTTCAATCGGACGGACGATCACTTTGTTCAGAAGATCACCTATTCGATTGGGAACTCCAACGAACGCATCAAGCAATTTCGCTACGACGTGAACTTTCGCATTGCCGTGACAGTGACGCTGGTGGCGACCGGTACTGACGTGCGTCCGCTCGAAGTGCTGATTTTCTTTAACAATGTGCACTCTGAAACGCTTTACGCGCAGATGAAGGGACGCGGCTGCCGCACCATTACGCCGTCGCAGCTGCAGGCTGTCACGCCAAACGCCAAGAGCAAGGAACTCTTTTATATCGTTGACGCGGTCGGTGTGACAGAGAGCGAAAAGTACGTCCCTAGCTTGGACGGTAAAGACGGACTGCATCCGATCAATCCGACGCTTGAGGCGCTCTTTGAACAGATGGCATTAGGTCATCTGCCGGACGATTACTTCCATTTGTTGGCTTCAAAACTCAGCTGTATTGGCAACCGAGCGGATCCAGAAGACTTGCAGGAGTACGCAGAATTCTCGCCAATTTCGCCGCTGACTTGGGCGAAGACCATTATGGATGCGTTGGACAAAGGCAATTTGCCGCCATTTGTCTCGGCATCACATGAGAACCGCGAACGCATGGCGGTTGTTCGTGACTTGCTCACGAATATCCCGGCCAGAAAGAAGTTGGTCGAAATTGCCAAGGGTTACGTCAAGGAAATTCTGGGCAAGACCGATTCAGTTGTCTTCGCTGGGTTCTCGATGGAAAACGCAAAGGCTTCAACGACGGCGTTCGAGGAATACGTGCGTGCACACCGCGACGATATCGAGGCCCTGCGACTGATTTACAACCAGGAGTCCGGGAAGATCACACGAGCCACCATCGATGATTTGGCGAAACACCTTTCGATGTCGTTGCCTGGGTTCCATGTCGGACGACTCTGGAACGACTATGCCCTCATCTGCCCAGACAAAGTGACGCCCTTGCGAAGTGACCAACAGGCTGTGACCGACCTGATTCAGTTGGTGCGGTATGCCTTCAATATGATCGATTCGCTCTATACGCTCACATCACTCACCGCCCAACGCTTTGAACTTTGGTGCGGTCAGGTTCAGCGTTCAATCACAACTGAGCAGAAAGAACTATTCCGTAAAATCGGCTTCTACATTGCACAGAACGGCAGCTGCGAACTTAAAGGCCTGATCCGAATCATGCCGGAGCTGGCGGGCGGTCTCCTTCGCTTCTGCCGTTCGCCGGACGCAGCAAATAAAGAACTCTTCTCTCTTAACGAATTCATCCTCAAGGCAGCATAAGAAAAATGGCCCAAACCAAAGTCACCGAAGCATCCCTCATCAAAAAGGTCTGGCAATTGGCCGACATCATGGCCGGTGCTGGAGTCGGTTTCACCGACTACCTGACACAGTTGACCTACATGCTCTTTCTCAAGATGGATCGCGAACGTGTTGACTTCTTTATGGAAAAATCCGCCGTTCCGGAAGGCTACCGTTGGGAAAACTTACTCAAGGAAACCGGTGAAGACCTGCTCTACCAATACGAACGTACGCTCGATGTGCTGAGCCGCCGTTCGGGCCTCGTCGGTACGATCTTCACGAAAGCGGCCAACCGAATCGAAAGCGCTGTGTATCTTGAGAAGCTTGTCTCCTTTATCGATCAGCAGCAGTGGCTCTTGATGGACGGTGACTTGAAGGGGGCACTCTACGAAAGCATCCTTCAGAAAAACGGTCAGGATAAGAAGAGCGGGGCGGGACAGTACTTCACACCGCGTCCGCTCGTCGATGCCATTGTGGATGTCGTCCAACCACGCATCGGTGAGACAGTGACCGACCCAGCTTGCGGGACCGGCGGTTTTTTGCTTTCGGCCTTCTCGCACATGAAAGACCAGTCCATGGACGAAAACTGCAGACGTTCCTGAGAAACAATGCTCTGCATGGCAGTGACATCACCCCGCTCGTCGTCACGATGGGCTCGATGAACATGTACCTCCACGGCGTTGGCATGAACAGCAGCCCAATCAAGTGCGAAGACTCGCTGTTGCGGGAACCGTCGGAACTTTCACGAGTGGTCCTTGCAAATCCGCCTTTTGGTGCGCGGCCGTCCGGGTCTGTTGAGATCAATCGTCCGGACTTCATCATCGAAACGAAGAACAACCAATTGAATTTCGTTCAGCACATCATGTCGATGCTTTAACGCGGAGGGCGTGCCGGTGTCGTTTTGCCGGACAATGTTCTCTTTGAACGTGAAGGTGCGCCAATCCGCAAGAAGCTCCTGACGGATTTCAATCTGCACACGATCCTTCGCTTGCCGACCGGCCTCTTCTATGCGCAAGGGGTTCAGACGAACGTGCTCTTCTTTACGAAGGGCGAACCGACGAAGGATGTTTGGTACTACGACTACCGAACCGATGTGAAACACACGCTCGTTTCCAACCCGCTGACCCGCAAGCACCTTGACGATTTCGTAACGTGTTACCACGCTGAGGATCTCTCAGAGCGAAAAGAGACGTTTGATGCGGACTCGAACCCGAACGGGCGTTGGCGCAAGTATGCCGCTGAAGATTTGCTCAAGCGCGATCAAGTTAACCTCGACATCATCTGGATGACCGAAGCGAAGAGCGAAGAAGAAATGCTCACGATGGATGAAGTGTTCAAGCGTATGGAAGAGCGCGTGGCGACCATTCAGGACGCGTTCGCCAAGCTCAAGAAGGAGCTTCATCATGAACTTTGATCGGATGAGAGCTTTGCTGTTGGAACAGGCTGTTCAAGGAAAGCTCGTTCCGCAACTGGAAGACGAACCCGCCGTTGAGCAGATCGGTGAAGCTCCAAACGTGGTTCCGCTTTTGATTCCGAAGACATGGAAGTGGGTACGGCTGAATAACCTGACTACGATTGTTCGAGGGGGATCACCTCGACCAATTCAGGCATTCCTAACGGATAGAGAAGATGGGCTGAATTGGGTGAAAATTGGTGATGCTGAACGCGGTTCAATGCACATCAGTCAATGTGCTGAAAAAATCATTCCTGCAGGTCTGAAGAAAACGCGATTTATCAGAAAAGGAAGCCTTCTTCTCACGAATTCAATGAGTTTTGGCTACCCGTACATTCTCGATGTTGATGGATGTATTCATGACGGATGGTTAGCTTTTTCAGATTTTGAAGAATTTTCGACTAAAGAATATTTATATTATGTTCTCCTCTCTCCTTATTGCAGAGGAGCATTTGTGGAGAAAGCTGCTGGAGCTGTTGTCAAGAACTTGAATATTGATAAGGTCAAGCAGGTTTACGTACCCATTCCACCTCTCGCAGAGCAACATCAAATTGTAGGCAAGCTCGAAGAATACTTTGCCGAAATAGACCGTGGTGAGAAGGCCTTTCGGGAGTTGCAGACACTCGCCGGCGTACTGAAAAAGAAGATCCTTCAGGAAGCGGTGATGGGGAAGCTTGTCCCGCAGCTAGATGGAGAACCGGCAGTAGAACAGCTCGGTGAAACACCGGAGATTATCCCGTTTGAGATTCCGCAAAAGTGGAAGTGGCTGACATTTAACGAAGTACTATCTTTTGAAAATGGGGATAGAGGGACAAACTATCCTGCGAAAAGTACTCTTACAAAGGATTCTTCCTCGGGTCAACCGTTCATTAGCGCAGTTAATCTGCAAAATCTTCACATCTCAAATGACAATTTGCTTTATTTATCAAAGGAACAGCAAAGAAAATTACGATCTGGACATGTGAAAGCTGGGGATTGTTTATTTTGTATTCGGGGAAGCTTGGGAAAATTCGCGTTTGCAGACAAAGATGGTGGAGCTATAGCCTCCTCGCTTGTTATCCTGAGACCCAAGCCATGCAATTGCATCATGCAAAAATATTTGTCATATGTTCTGCTATCTCCTTATTTCACTGCATACATGAATGACAGGAGAAATGGCACTGCTCAGCCAAACCTTGGTGCCAAAGAGTTGAAGACATTTCCTATCCCGATTCCACCCATCGAAGAACAAGGTCGCATTGTTGCAAAAACAGAAGAACTTATGAAGCAAGTTGAACGGTTAGTCAGTTAACTGCTAAATATGAATTGATGGATGTAACTCGGAATGAAGAGAACGGTTCAGCTTCTTTTGATCGATGGTGACGGCGCTGGTCGTATTCAAGCACAGCTCGACAATTGGACGGGGGTTGCTTACAAAATTCCAAAGCTGTTGCTTTCGGAATGCAAAGAGCGATCGGAGTTGAAGCACTGCGGCGTCTATTTCCTATTTGACGAGGACGAATTGACTGGAACGCCGATCGCATACGTTGGTCAGATCAGAGAAAGAAAGAATGGCGAATCCCTTCTTGCTAGGTTCTCTGAACACACCAAGAGCGGCTCGAAGAGTTTCGTCAATGAAGTGGTTTTCTTCACGACCTCGACGAATGTCTTTGGGCCGACAGAGCTTTGTTATTTGGAAAACCGTTTCTATGAGTTGGCTAAAGATGCCGGTCGGTACCGATTGACGAACGGAAATGCACCGAGTGCGGGCACTGTGACGGAAGCCAAGGAAGCGGAGCTTAATCTCTATATCGAGAATGCCAAAATTCTCATGAGTGCTCTTGGACACAGGTTATTTATCCCGATGGTACCCGAGAAACGCACCGTTGTGGTTGAGAAGCCTCGATCCGTGCCGCTGTCACTTGACAGGAAGGTGAATGCCTACGGACACATTCATGCGGATGGCTTGTGGACTACGGATGGTGTTGTCGTGCTCAAGGGAAGCCAGATCTACTTGCAGAAACGGAAAGGAATAAGTCGATTGCTGGTCAAGCGCAAAGCTGAGGATTTGAAGTCCGGGCTGTTGAAGCGAGTCGATGAATCAACGGCGGAATTGACAGAAGATGTGCTGTTTGCCAGTCCTTCTGCGGCAGGAATCTATGTGTTGAACGGCTCTGTCAATGGACGCACCGCATGGAAGGATGCAGACAGTACGCCGCTTGGCGAGCTGGAAGAAAAGGATGAATAAGCTTCCTGCTATTGGGCGCAATGCGAAAAAAAATCTCGCAGAAGGAAACATCTGCCCCTCAAACATACAAAGGCTTACTTTTGTCAAAGGTCAGGTAGGTTGCCCCCTAGCGGACAAATCTTGACCCCTACAGTTATGCCACACCGGGTATACCAATACTTCCTTGTTAGGACATCAGGCTGACAAGCTTATGAGGCACCTGATGTGTGGCAATAGGTTACCCCAGAGCAGCCTGCATTACCATCCTCGCGATATATCCTGATCGAGTATCGCCGGACTTCTGCGCGAGTGTATCCAGACGCCGAAGAATTCGACGAGGAATGGTAATATTGATCCGCTCCGCCTTGTCGCCTACCTTACCGAGATCGATGTCAACAACAGACCACAACCACCCAGCCCATTCCGGATGACCCTTTTGAAGCTCGGAAAAAGTGGATGCATGAGGTAACTGCATACCTTCATCCAGAGCGGTATCGATCCAAAGACACGCGGCCTCATGGGCATTTTTGATCGCCTCATCAAGATCATCACCCTGAGAATAACAGCCTGGAAGATCTGGAATAATCACGCCGAAGTCCGGATTCTCTTGCGAATCTGGCTCGATCACAATCACGTATTTCATCTGGAACTCCTTCATAAAGAAGCGATATGGTTATTTAAAACCCAGCATTGTTAGAGTCATTAAGAATGCAGATCTTTAAATCGCGTCGCGGATGAGTGACTGTAATCAGGTGCGGCACACCTCCATTTTTGAAGGTAATGTGAGAACCTGCTTGACTGCGTTGAACCCACCCGTGGGCTTTAAGTAACTTGTTCAATTGAGCGCTTGTCATATCGCCTCCTATCAAGTTACGAACACTATCATACACACCGATGCGTATGAATGCAGGGATTGAAGAAAAAAGCCCTTCGCAGGCTTGCTGTCTCATTTCGTGCGTTATGTGCATGGTTTGGATTCTGTATGTGTCCAAAAAATCCATACCACTTCAAGCGCGAGAATAAAAAAGCCTGAAGCAGTAGGGGCTTCAGGCTGATCGTATGCATTCGTTTTTATTCGCACGACAACGTTTCTTATCGTGCGTGGCGGAAGGAGAGAGATTCGAACTCTCGGGAGTTATTAGCTCCGCCGGTTTTCAAGACCGGTGCATTAAACCGCTCTGCCATCCTTCCTGAATTCAACTTCGCGGTGAATCGAGCGTTGAATTCTACATATCCTCTGTCAGAACCGCAAATCTTATTGACTACTTTGCGGCATTGACCTCATGAGCATCCTCAACCTCATCAGACTTGGCTGCCGTTGCGGGCTCCCCAACCACCTCGAAATCTCCCATGCGGCGCAGACGTTCTGAACGACGCTCCATCAACGTATGGAGCGGAAGTTTCAGGAGCGCCCGCAGTTCGTCGATTAAAACCTGACGCAGGCTCGTAGCCATCAATTTCGGATCGCGATGAGCGCCGCCGAGCGGCTCGGAAATAACTCGGTCAACCAGTCCGAATTGGCTTAAACGATCTGCTGTCAGCGCGAGCGCTTCAGCCGCGCGCGGCGCCTGTGCAGCATCCTTCCAGAGAATGGAAGCACAGCCTTCCGGAGAAATCACCGAATAGGTGGCGTACTGCAGCATCATCACCATGTCCGCGACAGCCAGTGCCAGCGCACCGCCGGAGCCGCCTTCACCGATGATGCAGGTCAGCACCGGAACTTTCAGTCCGGCCATTTCAAAGAGATTGCGGCCAATGGCTTCAGACTGACCGCGCTGCTCAGCGTCAATGCCTGGGTAAGCACCCGGGGTATCCACGAAGGTTACGACCGGGAGATCAAACTTCTCTGCAAGCTTCATGAGACGCAGAGCCTTGCGGTAGCCCTCGGGCTTAGCCATGCCGAAATTGCGGCGGCTGCGTTCCTTGAGTGTGCGGCCCTTTTGGTTGCCGATCACCACAACGTTGATGTCGGCCAGACGGGCCAGACCGCCCACGATCGCTTCATCATCGGCAAAAGCGCGGTCTCCGTGGAGTTCATGGAAGTCCGTAAAGATCGCATCGATATAGTCGAGCGTATAAGGGCGCTGAGGATGGCGAGCCACAAGCGAGCACTGCCAGGGAGTCAGCTCAGCGTAGATCTTCTTGACAAGCTCGTCTTCCTTGGCTTGGAGCGAAGCGATTTCACTTGCTACGGAAACCGCATGCCCCGCTTCGCTTTCGTCAAGCTCACGAAGGTCGTCGATCTTCTTTTCAAGCGCTTCAATATCATGCTCAAATTCGAGAAAAACCTTCTTGGCCATCCCACTCTTCTCCGTCATCTTTGTTGGGTTTGTATCTCAGCGGCGCAGGCTTCAAATGCGGCGCCAGGTCGTTCCTGCAGCCCCGTCCTGGAGCTCGATGCCCTCTGCGAGGAGTGACTTGCGGATTTCATCCGCACGCGCAAAATTCTTCGCCTTCTTCGCGAGAGCTCGCTCTTCAATGAGACCCTCAATGCGGGAAGCATCATCAGAGGCTTCAGCGCCACCCTGAAGGAATTTCTCCGGGTCCATGCCGAGAATATTGAGAATGCGGCCGAGGCCGAGGAGCTGCCGAACCAGTTCAGGCGACCCCGTGCGGTTGATTTCAGTCGCGAGCTCAAAGAGCACGGATACGGCCAAGGCCGTATTGAAATCGTCGTCCATTGCGGCCTTGAAGCGCGCTGCGAAGGGCTCGTTCCAATCGAGCGCAGCTCGGTCAGCAGCGCGCCCCTTGAGTGCCGTATAAAGGCGAACGAGCGCCTTATGCGCCTCTTCAATGAGAACGGACGAGAACGTAATGGGGCTGCGGTACTGACTGCGAAGCAGGAAGAAACGAAGCACTTCAGCGCCGCACCCTTCACCGTAGGCCGCATTGGTTTCCTTGAGCGCATCCCGGATCGTCCAGAAATTGCCGAGCGACTTGCTCATCTTTTCTTCTGTGCCGTCCGCGGAACGGACGCGAAGCGGACCAGAGTGCATCCAGTAGTTCGCGAACTTCTTTCCGTTCGCCGCTTCGCTCTGCGCCACTTCGTTCTCGTGATGCGGAAACACCAGATCCGGGCCGCCGCCGTGGATATCAATGGTTTCGCCAAGGAGATCCATCGCCATGGCTGAGCATTCGATATGCCATCCCGGGCGCCCGCATCCCCATTTGGAATCCCACTGCGGTTCACCGGGCTTTGCACTCTTCCAGAGCACAAAGTCGAGCGGATCATGCTTGCCTTCACGCTCCTGCACCCGAGCGCCGGACTGCAGATCGTCAATGGACTTCCCGGAAAGTCTTCCGTAATTGGGGAACTTGCGGACGGCATAGTCAACATCACCGTCAGCAGCGTGGTAGGCGAAGCCCTTTTCCTCGAGCTTGCCGATCAGATTAAGCATCTGCGGGATGTACTGAGTCGCACGCGGCTCGAATGTCGGCGCAAGGCAGCCCAGTGCCAGCATGTCTTCCTGCATGGCACGGGCAAATTCATCGGTAAGCTCATCAGTTGTGACGCCGCGTTCCGCAGCGCGGCGAATGATCTTATCGTCAACGTCGGTGATGTTGCGCACAAAAGTGACTTTGTAGCCCGACGCCTCAAGCCAGCGGCGCACAACGTCAAAAGCAACGAAGGTTCGGCCGTGGCCGATATGGCAGTAGTCATAGACCGTCACGCCGCAGACATACATACGTACGCGGCCGGGTTCAAGAGACTCGAAAGGGCGCTGCTCGCGCGTGAGGGTCGAATAAATCGAAAGCATGGTGCTCGAACGAAAAAATCACGGGACTCTCAGCGCCGTCCCATATCTCGATACAAGTCCTAAAAGACCAAGAGAGATGTGGATGTGCTGAGAGCCGCTAAAATCAACAGTTGACTAATCTTCGAGAGTATAGCGGCTGCCTTGGGCTCTCTAACCTCTGGAAAAGACCGCTTCAGGCTGATGCGCCCCGCAAGTGCGTATCAGCCGAACGATCGAAGACGCTGCATTGAGGAGCTCCCAAGCTCCCTGATTTGCCGCGCAAACATTTTTATTCAAGCTGTCTGCGATGCCCATTTTCCGTCTCCGCCGCCCGCTGCGCGGTTACATTTTCTCCGCGCTTCTCTGCTCCGCCCTTGCGGCAGGTCTCACCTCCGCTTCCGGCTCCGCGATGGCCGCCTCTGAAATGCAGGAACTCGCCGCAACGCTGCACGCTGCGGAATTCTCTCCCCGCGTTGATCAGCTTCTCAAGGCCGGACACCCTGCACAAGCGCTTGAACTTGCCGACCTTGGCCTGGAAAAAAATCCCCGCAGCGCCCAGCTTCGCTTCAGCCGAACCGTCGCGCTCGAACGGCTCGGCCGCACGGAGGAAGCCGCCAAAGCCCTTCGTTCGCTCATTGCCGAATATCCCGAAATTCCGGAGCCATACAACAACCTGGCGGTGATTGAAGCCGGCATGGGCAGTCTTGAAGAGGCCGTGAAGCTCCTTGACCGCGCCCTGCTCCTCAATCCCAACTTTGCAACGGCTCAGAAAAACCGCGGCGACGTGTACCTCGCGCTCGCGCTCGAGAGCTACGAAGCCGCTGCACCGAGCCTCTCCTCCAACACCGAACTGCAGCAGCGCCTGAAGACGCTGCGCCGTCTCACCGCACACTGACGATCTATTGAATGCATTCGTCATTCACCCCGCTTCGAGGATTCCGATCAGGATCCGCCGTTTTCCCTTTTGACATTTCCCAATCAACATGAAGAATCGTTTCCGCATCCTGCTGCCGCTTGCTTCTTTTGCTGCCGCCCTGACGTCGCTCCCTGCCGCTGCCGCGGGCAAAGAAGAGCTTGTTGAAATCGACACCACTTTGGGCAATATCGTTGTGCGCCTCGCGCCCGACCGCGCCCCCATCACGGTCAAAAACTTCCTCACTTATGTGCGCGAAGGCTTTTACAAAGACACCATCTTTCACCGAGTGATTCCGGGATTCATGATTCAGGGGGGCGGCTTTACCGAGCAGCTTCGTGAGAAGCCCACCCACGATCCCATCCCGCTCGAAGCCCGCGGCGGCATGAAAAACGAACGCTATACGATCGCCATGGCCCGCACGAGCTATCCGCACTCGGCTACGTCTCAGTTCTACATCAACGTTGCTGACAATGACTTCCTCAACGCTGATCAGGCAAGCGACGGCAACGGCTACTGTGTTTTCGGCACGGTCGTCAAAGGCGCCGACGTTGTTGACAAGATTGCCGCTGTGCGCACAACCACTCGCCGCGGCATGAACGATGTACCCGTTGACGTCGTTAAGATCGTTGACGTCAAAGTGCTGCCTTAATTCCTGCCGCGCTTCGCTCAGCATCTATGGGCTGTGCGAAAATGTTGGATTTACCTTAAAGCAGTCCTGCTGATGCATCCCGACTCGGAGCATTTGCCCGACTGCATATGAATCATTAATTGGAACAACAAATCTCATGATCCGCTTCACCACAAATCTCGGCGTCATTGATATTGAACTCGACCCGGAACACGCTCCCATTACCTGCGCCAACTTTGAAAACTATGTGAAGTCGGGCTTTTACAACGGCACGATCTTCCACCGCGTTATCCGCGGCTTCATGATTCAGGGCGGCGGCTTTGAAAAAGGCATGAAGCAAAAGCCCACCAATGCTCCGATCGAAAACGAAGCGGCCAACGGTCTGAAAAACAACAAGTACACGATCGCCATGGCTCGTACGCAGGATCCGCACTCTGCAACGGCTCAGTTCTTCATCAACGTGGCCAACAATGACTTTCTCAACCACACCGCTCCCACTCCGCAGGGCTGGGGCTATGCCGTCTTCGGCAAGGTTGTGGCCGGTCAGGATGTGGTCGACCAGATCGCCAAGGTCCGTACGGGCATGGTCTCCTTCTACG
>OODJ01002028.1_pt1 | contig 14237 bp, 12 predicted proteins | sample 1671611 | NCBI WGS metagenome assembly OODJ01 (sample SAMN06348174, study PRJEB24527) | human gut metagenome | biome: human gut; feature: ankylosing spondylitis patient; material: feces | host: Homo sapiens | place: China | collected 2015-10 | reverse complement strand
GAGAACACGCCCACATACAGCAGCGGCAGCGCGCACGAGAGCAGGGCGGCGGCGTCCACGTGCTCGAAAAACGGGATGCACACGGCCGACCACAGCCCCGCGAACAGAAACTGCACGCAGCTGAGCTTCACCCCATCGCACGTTGCACCGAAGTGGTCGATGACCAGAATGTGCACGGCAAAGCACACCGCGCACACGAGCACGAGCAGGTCGCCCGCGGCGAGGCGGAAGCTGCCCTTGATGCACAGCAGGTACAGGGATACGACCGACAGCACGACCGCGATCCATACCGGCAGGCTGACCTTGCGCCTGAAAAACAGGCCGAACACCGGCACGAGCACCACGTACAGCGCCGTGAGGAAGCCCGCCTTTCCGGCGTCCGTCCCGGCGGTGATGCCGGCCTGCTGGAAGTTCGAGGCGATGGCCAGCGCCGTGCCGCAGCAAAAGCCGCCGAGCCAGAGCTGTCTGCGTCCGGCGCGTTTTTCCGCCTCCGTGGGCTGCGGGCGGTCCTTATGCACGGCATGCAGCACCGCGATGAGCACCAGCAGCGCGAGCACGGCGATGAAATAGCGCACGGCGTTGAACGTGAATGTGCCGATCGTATCGGCGCAGACGTCCTGCGCGACGAAGGCGGTGCCCCAGATGAGCGCGGCCAGGATCGGGAAAACGACTTGACGGATCTGATTGTGTTTCATAGGCGGGACCCCTTGGCAATGTCGGCGGCAAATACAAAAGCAGTCAGACTTTCCTCGCCTGACTGCCGGTAGGTGCACACCTGTGTCCATAGCATAGTACAGGCGTGAACGCTTGTCAATCGGTTTTTTGCTGTAAATCGTGAAATTTCACGCCTTGTGCGCGCGGCCGCCGCTGTGCATGGCGGCGTGCTCCCTGGCGATCTCGGCGTAGAGCGCGGTGGCCGTCCAGGCGGCGTTCGTGTCCGTCAGCATGGCCTTGAGCGCGACGGGCGGGATGTGCGCGGCGCGCCATCCCTGCAGCATCCCCTCGAGCAGGCCGGGGCGAAAGTGCGCCATGACGAGCATCTCCCCCGGGAGCGGGGCGGCGGGGGCGTCCGGCTCGCGCGGCAGCACGCCGGCCAGCGCGCCGATCGTCTGGCCGAAGTCGGCCGGGTCGATCGCCTGCACCCGGATGCCGAGCCGCAGGCACACGATCTGCATTTTCCCGAGTTTTTTCGGGTCGATTTGATAGGCGAGTAGGGTGGGGGTCATATCAGAGCACCTGCTTCCAGATCAGAATAAGATACACCACGGCCGCGCACTGCAGGCACAGCAGCGCGGGAAAGCCGAAGCGAAATTCCTTATGTTTCGTCTTGTGGTGGAACACGCGCATGCCCAGCGTGCCGCCGAGCGCCCCGCCGAGCGCGGCGAGGGCGAAGAGCGTGCCCTCCGCGATGCGCCATTTGCCGGCGCGGGCCTTCGCCTTGTCGATGCCCATGGCGGCGAAGGCGATGATGTTGATGGCGGCGAGGTAGAGAAAGAGATAGCTCATCGGCGGCCGCCTTTCCCGCGCGGGGGCTGCGTGCCCCTGCCGCCGGAGCGGGGCGCGCCCGGCTTGGCGGACGTTCCGGACCGGCCGGGTTTGCCGGATTTGGCGGACTTTCCGGCCCTGCCGCTCTGTGCGGCGCGGGCGGACGCGGGCTTTTTGCCGCCGCCGTAGACCTTGCCGTATTTGCGCTGGGGCGGCTGGGGTTCGGCGGGTCTGGCGGGTTTGCGCCGGTCGGTCATCGGGCGGACGAGACAGTCCTTGCCGAAGCCGATCAGATCCTCGCGCCCGGCCTCGTGCAGCGCCTGAATGACGAGCCGGCGCTTGTCCGGCCGGCGCCACTGCAGCAGCGCGCGCTGCATGTCCTTTTCATGCGGCGTCTTGGCGACGTAGACCGGCTGCATCGTGCGCGGGTCGATGCCGGTGTGGTACATGCACGTGCTGATCGTGCCGGGGGTGGGGTAAAAATCCTGCACCTGCTCGGGCTGGCGGCCGCGGCGGTTGAGATACTCCGCGAGGGCCACGGCGTCGGCGAGCGTGCTGCCGGGGTGCGAGCTCATGAGGTACGGCACGACGTACTGTTCCTTATCATACTTGTTGTTGAGCTGGCGGTATTCGTCCATGAAGCGCTCGTACGTGCCGATGTGGGGCTTGCCCATATAGTCGAGCACGGAGTCGATGCAGTGCTCGGGCGCGACCTTGAGCTGGCCGGAGATGTGGTAGCGCACGAGCTCACGGAAGAACGCGTCGTTATCGTCGCAGAGCATGTAGTCATAGCGGATGCCGCTGCGCACGAACACCTTCTTCACGCCGGGGATCTGGCGCAGCTTGCGCAGAAGGGCGAGATAGTCCGAGTGGTCGGCGTCGATATTCGGGCACGGTGTCGGCGCGAGGCACAGCCGGTTCGGGCACATGCCGCGCTCCAGCTGCTGGCGGCACGATGGGTGGCGGAAGTTTGCCGACGGGCCGCCGACATCGGACACGTACCCCTTCCAGAGCGGGTGGTGCGTCATGGCCTCGACCTCGCGGATGACGCTCGCGTGGCTGCGGCTCGTAATCATGCGGCCCTGGTGGAACGCCAGTGCGCAGAAACTGCACCCGCCGAAGCAGCCGCGGTTGTGGATCACGCTAAAGCGCACCTCCTCGATCGCGGGCACGCCGCCAAGCGGCTCATACATGGGGTGCCACTCGCGGGTATAGGGCAGCTCGGCCACGCGGTCGAGCTCCTTCGTGTCGAGCGGCATGGCGGGCGGGTTGATGATCAGATAGCGCCCCTCGCACGGCTGGATCATGGCGCGGCCGCGGATGGGGTCGTGCTCGGCGTATTCGGTGCGCGTGGCCTCGGCATAGAGGCGCTTATCGTCGCGCACGTCCTCGAACGACGGGAGCGTGATGTGGTCAAATTTGCACACGGAGGGGTCACGTGTGATGTAGCCCGTGCCAGGGATGTCCGTCATCGTGCGCACAGACTGTTTTTTCTTCAGGCGGTGGGCGATCTCGATCGTCGCTGCCTCGCCCATGCCGTAGACCAGCAGGTCGGCCGGGGCGTCAAAGAGGATGGCGCGGCGCACGGAATCGTCCCAGTAGTCATAGTGCGCAAAGCGGCGCAGGCTCGCCTCGAGCGAGCCGAGAATGATCGGCACATCGGGGCCGAAGGCCTCGCGCGCGCGGTTGCAGTAGACGACGGCCGCGCGGTCGGGCCGGCAGCCGGAGCGCTTGCCGGGGGAGTAAAAATCCTCGCTGCGGCGGCGCTTGGCCGCCGTGTAGTGCGCGACCATGGAGTCGAGATTGCCCGCGCCGATGAACACGCCCAGCCGCGGCCGGCCCATGGCGCGGAAGGCCTCCGCGTCGTGCCAGTCCGGCTGCGCGAGCACGGCCACGCGCAGGCCCTCGGCCTCGAGCACGCGGCTGATGACCGCCGTGCCGAAGCTCGGATGATCGACATATGCGTCGCCGCCGACGACGAGCGCATCGTACCACCACCAGCCGCGCTCGTGCATCTCCTCGGCGGAGACGGGCAGGAAATCACACCGTTCCATGCGTCACCGTCCTGTGGATGAGCCGGCCCATGAGCAGCAGGTGCGCGCGCACGCCGGGGTCGCGCCCGATCTGCACGAAGCCGCTGCGTTGGTAGAACGTGATGGCCCGGGCATTGTTTTCCGACACGTGCAGGCGCACGGTGTTGCGGTCGTGATTTTCATAAAACCAGAACGCATAGCCCAGCAGCTGGATCGCCCAGCCGCGGCCGCGGTACTCCGGCAGCATATACAGCAGGCTGATCCAGCCGCAGCCGGACTGCTCGTCGCGCCCGGGGTCGAGCTCGACGAGGCCGACCACGCGGTCCCCGCTCAGGACGCGCACGACGGAGCCGGGATGCTCCTGCGCGTGCCGGGCGGCGCTGCGGGCGTAGAGCTCGGGCACGAAGCCTTCGTCCGAGCCGTGCACGTTGCACCACGCATCGCGGTAGCACTGCAGGTAAAACGCCTCGTCGTGCGGGAACGTGAGCTGCTCGTAGCGCAGGTTTTCCGCGCCGCTGCCGCTGCCGCGCCACCAGGTCTGGCGGCCGAACGTGCTCAGCGCGGGCGGGAGGTGGCGGTTGTCGTTATAATACTCCACGGTCGTGCGCTCGCCGTCGACGAGCAGCAGGCTCACGGACGTGTTGTCGCCGTAGGGCAGGGTGGCCATCTCGCTGTTCGGGATGCCCAGCACCGTGCACAGATAGGCGCGGATGGCCATGCCGTGGCTCACGAGGACGATCGTCTGCCCGTCGTGCCGCGCGGCGAGATCCTCTATGGTGCGCTTCATGCGCTTTTGCACGTCGCGGATCGGCTCGCAGCCGGGCACGGACCAGCGGTCGGGGTCGGTGTTGAAATAGCGCATCTGCTCCGGAAATTCGTGCTCCACGTCGCCCCAGGCGCGCCCCTCCCACACGCCCATGCAGATCTCCGCCAGGCGCGGCGTGGCCACGGCCGGAACGTCGTGATAGCGCGTGATCGCCTCGGCTGTCACGCGCGCGCGCGACAGATTGCTGCAGTAGAGCGCATCAATGTGCTCGTGCCGGAATCGCTGCGCGAGCGCGTCGATCTGCTGCAGGCCGAGCGGGGTGATGCTCCCGTCCCAGTGCCCCTGGATGCGGCGGTAGAGGTTGCCCTCCGCTTCCGCGTGCCGGATCAGATAAATTTTCGTCATTGCGGGCCTCCAAAACTTGACCATAGTGGAATCATACAGTATAATAATCTGAATCCGCGCTTTGATTTCGCGCGGGAATGTATCAGCACCTGTACGAGCGCATTATACCGTGTTTTCGCGGCGCGCACAAGTGCTTTGGAGGGCAAAGTGAAAGTAATCCACCTCATCAGCGGGGGCGACACCGGCGGCGCCCGGACGCATGTTTACTCCCTGCTGAAATATCTCGGTCAGATCATCGACGTGCAGCTCGTGTGCTTCCGCGGCGGTGATTTTGCCGACGGCGCGGCCGCGCTCGGCATCCCGACGATGGTGCTTGGCAAGGGCTTTTTGGCAAACCTCGGCGCACTCAAAAGGATCATCCGCGACGGGGAGTATGACCTCGTGCACTGCCACGGCTCCATGGCCAACGTCATGGGTGCCATGCTGCGGCCCAGCGTACACGTGCCGGTCATCAGCACCGTGCACAGCGACTACCGGCTCGACTATCTCGGCCGGCCGTTCGCCCGCGCCGTCTACGGTACGCTCAATACCTGGGCTCTGCACCAACTCGATTACCGCGTGTGCGTGTCCGACCCCATCCGCCAGCGGCTCATCGACCGCGGCTTTGAGCCGAACCGGCTCTTTTCCATCTACAACGGGCTCGACTTTTCCCACGTCGTGCCCAAGACCGACCGCGCGGCGTATTTCGCGCAGTTCGGCTATACCGTGCATGAGGGCGACGTCATCGCGGGCATTGCCGCCCGGCTCGACCCCGTGAAGGATATCCCGACGCTCCTGCGCGCAGTGGCGCTGGCCAAAAAGGCCTGCCCGCAGCTGCGCCTCGCCATCGCGGGCGACGGTAAGGAGCGCAAAAAGCTCGAGGCGCTCACAAAGGAGCTGAACCTTGAGGACAGCGTGTTCTTCCTCGGCTGGGTCAACGACCTCGACAGCTTCTACGGCGCGCTCGATATCAACACGCTCTCGTCCGTGTCGGAGGCGTTTCCCTATGCGCTGCCAGAGGGCGCGCGCGCGCATCTGGCCACCGTCGCCTCGAACGTCGGCGGCGTGCCGGCCATCATCGAGCACGGCGTGACCGGCCTGCTCATCGAACCCGGCGACGTGCGCATGCTCGCGGCCTATCTCGCGCGCTACGCGCTCGACGAAAATTACCGCCGCGAGATGGGCGAGGCGCTCTACCGGCGCGGCAAGGCCGACTTTTCCGAGGAGGCCACCGGCCTGCGCCAGCTGGAGATCTACCACGCGGTCTTCCGCATGGAGCGCAACCGGCGCGACGGTGTGCGCGACGGCGTGCTCATCTGCGGCGCCTACGGCTTCGGCAACACCGGCGACGACGCCATTTTGCAGGCTATCATCGGCGAGATGCGCCGCATCGACCCGCATATGCCCGTGACCGTGCTCTCCCGCCGGCCGAAGGACACGCGCAGCGCCTGCGGCGTCAACGCCTGCCACCGGTTTCATCTTTTTGCCATCCGGCGCATCCTGCGCCGCAGCCTGCTGTTTATCAGCGGCGGCGGCAGCCTCATGCAGGACGTCACGAGCCGGCTGAGCTTATGGTATTATCTCGGCACGATCCGCATGGCGCACCGCTGCGGCTGCAAGGTGCAGATGTACGGCTGCGGCATCGGCCCGATCGTTTATGAGCGCGACCGGCAGCTCGCCGCGCGCATCATCAACGACTGCGTCGACAAGATCACCCTCCGCGAGCCGGACAGCCGCGAGACGCTCAGCGATTTCGGCGTCACGGACCCGGAGGTCATCCTCGCGTCCGACCCCGCGCTCACGCTGCCGGCCGCAGAGCGCAGCCGCATCGACCGCATTCTGCGCGAGCACGATATGGACCCGGACGGCAAGTATATCGGCTTCGTGCTGCGCAAGTGGCCCGGCATTGAGGAAAAGGCCACCGTGTTCGCCGCCGGCGCTGTGTACGCCTACCTGAAATACGGCCTGACGCCGGTGTTCCTCAGCATCAATTTCCGCACCGACGGCGAGGCCAGCCGGCTCGTCACGGAGCATTTGAGCATCCCGTATTATATGATCGACGAGCAGATGTCCACCGGCGAGGTCATCGGCGTGCTCTCGCGCATGACGACGGTCGTGTCCATGCGGCTGCACGGACTGATTTTTGCCGCCGGACAGGGCGTGCCGCTCATCGGCGTTGCCTATGACCCGAAGGTCACGGCGTTTCTCGACTATGTCGAGCAGAATAACTATATGCAGTTCGAGGCGCTCAACGAGAAGGACCTGTCCGACCTGATCGATTCGGCCGTCGCGCTCGCCGGCAGAGGCGAGGAGCTGCGCCGCCGCACCGAGCTGCTCAACCGTCAGGAGGACAATAACCGCGCCACGGCCGCACGGCTGCTTGGGAAGGAGTAAACGAGCAAAATGATCCGCAGTGCTGTTCTGGTTTCCGGCAAGGGAACAAAATTGCAAAGTCTGCTGGACTCCGTGTTTTTCGGCGAGATCCCGGAGCTGCAGCTCGTCGCCGTCATCTCGTCCGACGCCAATGCCTACGCGCTCAAGCGCGCGCGCAACGCCGGCATCGAGACCGTCGTCGTCGAGCCGGCCATGTTCCCGAACGACACGTCGTACGACATGGCCATCCGCAACAAGCTCAAGGACATGGACATCGAGCTCGTCATCAACGCGGGGTTTTATCCCGGCGTCGGCCGCGAGACGGCCAGGAGCTTCCACAACAAGGTCATCGCGGTGCAGCCGTCGCTCATCCCGGCGTTTGAGACGCTGCGCGGCGACGCGGTGCATGAGGCGGTGCTCGCCCGCGGCCTGAAGGTCACGGGGGCGACGGCGTACCTCGTGGACGAGAACGGAGGCGTTGGCCCGGTGCTGCTGCAAAAGGCCGTGCCCGTGCTTGAGGACGACGATCTCACGACGCTCAAGCGCCGCGTGCTCACGGACGCCGAGTGGAAGCTCCTGCCCGAGGCGGTCAAGTGCTTCTGCGCCGGGAAGATCCGGCTGCACGGCGGCCGCGCGCAGATCCTGGAGTGAACAAGAGATAAATGAGATAAAAAGCAGCCCCGAACCGTGTCGGTTAGGGGCTGCTTTTGTGCTGCGCATTTGTCAGCCGGCCATGATGTGCACGCGGATGACGCCCTCGGCGGACTTGAGCGCCGCCATGAACAGCTCCATCGTCGTCTGCATGTTCTCGGTCGCGGCCGTGATCGTCACCGGGGCGACGCCGCTCGTCGGAATGCTCTGGTTGATGGTGAGTATATTTGCGCCGTTTTCGGCAAAAATAGCAAGGACGGACGACAGCACGCCCTGCCGGTCGAGCAGCTCGAGGTTGAACGTCACGAGATGGCCGCGCGACATGTCCTGAAACGGGGACACGAAGTCCTTGTATTTATAAAACGCGCTGCGGCTGATGTCCACGCGCGCCACGGCGTCCGCCACCGTGCGCACTTGGCCGGTCTCGAGCAGCTCCTTGGCCTCGATCACCTTGGCAAAGATCTCGGGCAGGACGCTCGCCTCCACGAGATAGTATTTCGGTTTGCTGCCTGCGGCCATAAACAGCCCCTCCTTTGTTCGCGTGCTGCGGGCAAATGTTTTTCAGTACGACACAGTGTAACACATTTCGCGCGGCAGTGCAAGGATTATTCGGAAGGAGCCGATGAATTTTGGGTGGATTTCTCGCGTGCATCCTCGCCGGGGCGGCGATGAGCATTCAGGGCGTGATGAACACGCGTCTCGGCGGGCATATCGGCACGCTGGAGACCAACGCCTTCGTGCAGTGCACGGCGGCGGTGCTGTCGCTGCTCGTGCTGCTGTTCTGGCGCACGGGCAGCTTTGCCGCGCTGAGCGCCGCGCCGAAATACTGCTGGTTCGGCGGTGTGCTGGCGCTGGCCATCACGGTCACGGTCATGCTCGGCATGGGCAAGCTCGGTCCGACGCTTGCCGTGGCGGTGATCCTCATCGCGCAGCTTTCCGCGGCCGCCGCCATCGACGCCTTCGGCATCATGGGCACGGAAAAGCTCGCCTTCGGCTGGAGCAAGTGGGCGGGGCTCGCGCTGATGACGGGCGGCGTGCTGCTCTTTAAAATGAAATAAAATGAAATGAGGCGGCGAGCCACGCTCGCCGCCTCATGTTTTGCTTTTCTTACAGGCCGATGCTCGCCAGCAGGTCCGCGATGCCGGAGGACTTGATGAGGGCGAAGATCGCACCGATGTCGTAGTGCTCATACGCCGCTTCCCAGATGCGGTCGGGGCTGCCGCCGGTCGCAAGACCGACGCCAAGCACGATCTCGCCGACGATCAGGACGCACAGCGCGATGATGAGAATGGTTTTCCAGGCTTTTTTCATGCGGCGATCTCCTTTCTGCACCAGCGCTTACCCAGGCGCACAAGCAGCCGGACCCAGCCGATGACCATGCGGATGAACAGCCAGATGGCCAGCCAGATCACGACCAGCGCGATGGCGATCACGGCGGCGCCGCCGCCGAGCAGGATGAGCATATCCGCCACCATGGGCAGGCCGATGAAGGCCGTTGCGATCAGGCCCACGCCGCCGGCGCCGCACGCGACGCCGATGGCCAGCACGGCCAGATCCAGCACCAGCAGCACGGCCAGCACCGGCACGCCGATCACGATCGCGCCGAGCGTGTAGAGAACGGCCAGAAAGACGTTCGTCTTGTAGGCCGGCTCGTCCTCGTAATAGGCCTCGTCATAATACCCTTCCTCGCCGTCGGTGGCGTAGTTCGGGTCGTCATAGTCGTCGTCGCCGGCAGGCTGCTCGTCGTAGTAGCCGTCGTCGCCGGCGGGTTGCTCGTCGTAGTAGCCGTCGTCACCGGCAGGCTGCTCGTCGTAGTAGCCGTCGTCCGTGGGCTGTTCGTCATAGTAGCCTTCCTCGGGCTGCTCGTCAAACGAGAACTGACCGTCGAGCACGGGCGCTTCGTCCGTTTCGGGCTCGTCGGGGTTCTCCAGCGGCTCCGGGAACGTGAACGACGGCGCGGGTCTCTGCGCGGCTGCCGCGGTCATCGGGCGGTACTGCTCTGCGCGCGGGCGCGGCTGCGGCGTGCGCTTCGGCGCCTGCTCGGGCGCAACGACGGGCGCGGCGGCCGGCGTGACCTAGCCGCTGTCGGCATACCGGATGAGGGCAACGGCCACTTTCGTCGGGTTGCCGATCTCTTGAATGAGGCGCTCCTCATCGGGGGCGTTATCAAACATGTTCTCCATCTGCGCGATGAGCGCCTGACGGGTATTGTCGTCGGTGATCAGGCCGAGCAGGCTGCTGATCTCCGCCATGTAACTCTGTCTGTTAATAGATGGTCACCTCCAGGGGGTTCGATTGCATCTTGAAATAGCATCACTAATTTACATATTATATTGCACGAATGGTGTGCGGTCAAGCCCGAAATGCACTTTTCGACCGGATTCGGGTGCTTGACAGGCGGCCTGCGGCGGGGTATCCTGAGGAAAAAGGACCGGTTTTCCGAAAAACCGGAAAGGAGTGGAACGCATGGAACAAGAGCGCCCCTACACCGAAACGGAACCCGAAACCGCGGCCGAAACCGTCGAAACTGTGCCCGAGACGGCCGAAACGCCGGCCGAAACGGGCGAGCCCGCGCCGAAACAGCCGCGCGAGTCGTTTTTCCGCCGCCAGCGCCGCGAGCTTTCAGACGCCTGGCGCGAGATCTACTGCAACAGCCGCGCGCGGCGCATCCGCACGTGGCAGATCGCGGTGTTCGCACTGCTGATCGTGGAGGTGACGGTCATGGCCGTCGCGCTCAACCCGGTCTACTGGATCGGCACCGGCCTGCTCGTGTTCTGGTGCGTGGGCCAGCTGTTTGACCGCCGGCCGGCGCGGCACTCCGTCGCCGCGGTCGTGATGTACTTTCTCATCGCCGTCATGATCGGAATTTTCGCGGTGCAGGAGCTGCTTGGCGCTTGACAAGCGGCGGCGGATTCTATACACTATATAAGTTACCCCATACATTATGAATACGCCCGCGCGGGATCTCTGCGCGGCATACAGAGGAGTGTTGCGCTTATGGCCAAAGAAAAGAAGGTCGAGCAGATCACCGATATGGAAGTCGACTTCGCCCAGTGGTTCACCGACGTGTGCATCAAGGCGGAGCTCGTGGACTATTCCGATGTCAAGGGCCTGTTCATCATGCGCCCGTATGGCTACGCCATCTGGGAGAACATCCAGAAGATACTCGACGGCAAGTTCAAGGCGACCGGCCACCAGAACGTGGCCATGCCGATGCTGATCCCCGAGAGCCTGCTGCAGAAGGAGAAGGATCACGTCGAGGGCTTCGCGCCCGAGTGCGCGTGGGTCACGATGGGCGGCAGCGAAGAGTTGCCGGAGCGCCTGTGTGTGCGCCCGACGTCCGAGACGCTCTTCTGCCAGCACTGGAGCCACATCGTGCATAGCTGGCGCGATCTGCCGTGCCTGTATAACCAGTGGTGCAGCGTCATGCGCTGGGAAAAGACCACCCGCCCGTTCCTGCGCGGGCGTGAGTTCCTCTGGCAGGAGGGCCACACCCTGCACGCCACTGAGGCCGAGGCCCGCAAGGAGACGCTGCAGATGCTCGAAATTTATGCCGAGACCTGCGAGCAGGAGCTGGCCATGCCTGTCATCCGCGGCAACAAGACCGACAAGGAGAAGTTCGCCGGCGCCGAAAACACCTACACCATCGAGTGCATGATGCACGACCGCAAGGCGCTGCAGTCCGGCACGAGCCACTACTTCGGCGACGGCTTTGCCCGCGCGTTCGACATCACCTATACCGACAAGAACAACCAGCAGGCCTATCCGCACCAGACCTCGTGGGGCATGTCCACGCGCGTTATCGGCGGCCTCATCATGACCCACGGCGACAACAACGGTCTCGTCCTGCCGCCGCACATTGCGCCGATCCAGGTCATCGTGCTGCCCATCGCGGCGCACAAGCCCGGCGTGACCGAGAAGGCCGAGGAGCTCATCGCGCGCCTGAAGGCCGCCGGCCTGCGCGCGCAGGGCGACTTCAGCGACAACAGCCCCGGCTGGAAGTTCGCCAACTGGGAGATGAAGGGCGTGCCGCTGCGCGTCGAGATCGGCCCGAAGGACATCGAGGCCGGCCACTGCGTCGCCGTCCGCCGCGACAACGGCGAGAAGATCACCGTCGCGCTCGATGAGCTGGAGGCGCGCATCCCTGAGCTGCTCGAGACCGTGCAGCAGGGCCTGTTCGACAAGGCCAAGCGCAACCTCGACGAGCACACCTATGCTGCGCACTCGCTGGCCGAGGCCAAGGAACTGCAGGAGAAAAACGGCGGCTTCATCAAGACCATGTGGTGCGGCGACCTCGCCTGCGAGCTCGAGATGAAGGACAAGGCCGGCATGTCCAGCCGCTGCATCCCGTTTGAGCAGGAGCACCTCGACGATGTGTGCCCCGTGTGCGGCAAGCCCGCCAAGTGCATGATCTACTGGGGCGTGGCGTACTGAGCGCTCCCAAAACAGAAAAACCAACCGCCCGCTGCGATCGCAGCGGGCGGCCTTTTTTCACTCGTTTTCGATATAGAAGATCTTGTGCAGTGTCTGCACCGGGAGCTTCACGATGCTGCGGTCATAGGTCACGAGGCCGTTGAGCTCGTGCTCCACGTCGCTCAGCTGCGTGTACACCGCGGCGCTGAGGCCCTGCGCGATGGCGGGGCGGATCTGCTCGTCATAGAGCGCCTGGAGCGCGTACTCGAGCGAGAGCGGGGCGTCGCACGTCTTGTAGCCGACGCTCTTGCCGCCGATGGCGTGGCCCTCGACGCGGTGGACATAGCCGCCGAACTCCGACAGCAGCGTGGCGCGGCCGAGCTTATCGGGCTGGAACCTGTACTTCTGGAAATACACGTGCAGGCTGCGCACATCGCCGAAGCCCTGATCGTGCCAGCCGCTGGCCGGGTCGATCGTGCGCGTCTTGTCCACGGACCGGATGACCTGCACGGCCGTCTGGCTGTCAAACTGACCCCAGCCCTCGTTGAACGGCACCCACACGGCGATGCACGGGTGGTTGTAGAGCGTGGTGACCATGTCGCGCAGCTCGTTCAGAAACGCCTTGCGCGCCGTCACGTTCGTGCGGCCGAAGAGGGGATACCAGCTGTCGTCGAGATGCCAGCCCGTCACGAGCGGGGTGGAGACGATGAGCGGGTCGTAGCGCCTGCCGCCGCAGGGCATGTCCTGCCAGACGAGCATGCCCAGCCGGTCGCAGTGATAGTACCAGCGCATGGGCTCGATCTTGATGTGCTTGCGCAGCATGTTGAAGCCGAGGCGCTTCATGAGCTGGATGTCGTAGATCAGCGCCTCGTCCGACGGCGCGGTATAAAGTCCGTCCGGCCAGTAGCCCTGGTCAAGGACGCCGTGGTGGAAATACGGCTGGCCGTTCAGCAGCAGGCAGGGATGCCCCGCCGCGTCCCGCCCTGTGCCGGCGGTGCGCATGGCAAAGTAGCTTTTGACGGTGTCGGCCCCCAGCGTGACGGTCACGTCGTAGAGCTCCGGCGTCTCCGGTGCCCACAGATGCAGCTGCTCCGGCGCGATGACGGCACTGCCGCAGCCGTCCGCGTCCGTCCCGCCCTCGGCGACGGGCTCGCCCTGATAGGTGACGGAGACCTTCGCGCCCTGCGGCGCGGCAGAGAAGACCTGCCAGCGGATGCGCCCGGCCGGCAGCTCCGGGGTAAAGAGCAGAGACCCGATATACCGCTCCGGCACCAGCTCCGCCCACACGGTCTGCCAGATGCCGCTTTGCGGCGTGTACCAGATGCCGCCGCGCTTCGTCTTCTGCTTGCCGCGGGCAAGGGGGACGGTGTCCGTGTCGTCGCGCACGGCGACGGTCAGGGTATTTTCGCCCTCCCGCAGCAGCTTCGTGATGTCAAGGGTAAAGGCGGTGTAGCCGCCTGTGTGCGTTCCCGCGAGCAGACCGTTGACGTACACCCACGCCCGCTGGTCCACCGCCCCGAAATGCAGCAGCGTCCGCATGCCCGCCCGTTTTTTGAGCGGCAGCGGCCGCCGGTACCAGAGCACCTGCCCCGGCCGGAGCGTCTTCCCCACGCCGGACAGCAGCGCTTCCGGCGAGAAGGGGACGAGGATCTGCCCGTCCCACGCGCCGGGGCAGGCGTCGGAGGCCGTGATGGCATAGTCCCACAGGCCATTGAGGTTATAAAAGCTCTCCCGCACGAGCTGCGGGCGGGGATATTCCTGCAGCACCTGCTGCTTGTCCAGCGTTTCGCCCCAGCGTGTCAGCATGCCGCACCCTCCTTTTTCCGAAGCGCCAGCACCGGCGGCAGGATCAGCAGCAGCACCACGGCCGCCGCCAGGAAAATGGACGGCGTCGGCACTGTCTTCACCACGCCGAGGTCCACATACGTCGAGTCGCTGCCGCGGATGACGGCCGCGCCGATCGCGGGCCCGAGGATCATCGGCAGCAATACGCCGAAGATCATCCGGATGCCCTGGAAATGCCCGGCCTTGCCGGCGGGCGTATGGTCACGGATGACGCCGGAGAGGATGGCCGTCACCAACATGTAGCCCGACATCATCACGCACCCGGTCACGATCACGGCCGGCATCGA
>OODJ01002013.1_pt1 | contig 14286 bp, 24 predicted proteins | sample 1671611 | NCBI WGS metagenome assembly OODJ01 (sample SAMN06348174, study PRJEB24527) | human gut metagenome | biome: human gut; feature: ankylosing spondylitis patient; material: feces | host: Homo sapiens | place: China | collected 2015-10 | reverse complement strand
ACTTTAAGGATATGTTCAGCGAAGGCATCCTCAAACATACCAGCATGACGGCCTACCTGCCGGTGGTGGGCATTGCGGGCGGGCTGGCGTTCTGCCGCGGGCGGCGCAGCCACCCGTTCACCTACATTTTAAAGGTGTGCGTGGTCTGCGCCTTTGTGCCCATCCTTAACAGCCTGTTCTATGCCCTCAATTCCAGCTACTACGCCCGGTGGTACTACATGCCGGTGCTGGTGCTGTGCGGGGCCACGGCGTCACTGCTGGCACGGCCCCACCTGGCCCGGCGGTAACTGCCCCGCGCCTGGGGTTTGACGCTGGCCGTTACTCTCTCAGCGGCGGCGTTCGGCCTGGTGCCCTATACCGACGATGACGGCGTGACCACCCTCGGAGTCACCGAGGAACCCGCCCGCTTCTGGGCCATTCTGGGCGTATCGGTGCTGGGATTGGTGATCTTCGGCGTGCTGTGGCACTTCTTCCGGGATCGCCAGCGTTGGCCTACCGTACTGTTGGCCGCCGTGCTGGTGTTCAGCTTTGTCTATGGCAGCGTGCACCTTTCGTTGACCAAGTACGCCCAGTGGGATACCGATAACGACCTGATCGCGGAAACGTATGATTCTGTGCAGGAGGTCAAGGAAGCCCTGCCGGACGATGCGTTCTACCGCATCGATGCCTACGGCGCCCACAACAATCTGGGCCTGTGGTTTGACAAAAGCTGTTTGCAGTTTTTCAATTCCACGGTTGCCCCCAGCATCATGGAGTTTTATCCGGAAGTGGGCGTCAAGCGGGACGTCAACTCCAAGCCGGAGGTCCAAAACTATGCCCTGCGCGGGCTGCTCAGCGTGCGGTACACGCTGGTGGCTAAGGATGCCGATAGCAACTGGCAGGGCGAGGGCATGGACGGCTGGGACCTGGTAGGCAGCACCAGTGCCTACCAGATCTACGAGAACAAAAACTGGGTGCCCATGGGTTTTGCCCAGCAGTATTATAGCCTTATGGAAGAAGCGGAAACGAAGTTCACCGACGGGGCGACCCGGAAGGAGTGGGTCATGGCTATGGTCCAGACTTCCGCCGAGTATATCAACTATCCCGTCGACGTTACGGCCCTGGGCGAACTGATCGACGCCCTGTGTGATATGGCGAAGGTCGTCAACTTCGAGGAAATCCCCGTTCTTGAACCCGTAAAGGAGAGTGAAGACAATGATGAAAAGTAAAACCTTCATCGAAAAACTGATCGACGCGGCCCAGAATCACAAAACCCTGTACGTCATGGGCTGTTTCGGCGCGCCCATGACAGCCGCGAATAAGACCAGGTACACCCAGAATCACAAGTACAACAGACAGGCGGCCCGGACCGCTATGATCAAGGCCGCCAGCGCCGACACCTTCGGTTTTGACTGTGTCTGTCTGATCAAGGGGATTCTGTGGGGCTGGTCTGGCGACAAGTCGGACGTCTACGGCGGCGCGTCCTACGCTTCGAACGGCGTCCCCGACATCGGAGCCGACAGCATGATCAAGAAGTGCCAGAACGTGTCGACCGGGAACTGGGGGAGCATGACCCCCGGCGAAGCCCTGTGGGTCCCCGGCCACATCGGCGTCTATATCGGCGACGGCCTGGCCGTGGAGTGTTCCCCGGCCTTCGAAAACGACGTCCAGATCACGGCCGTCGGAAACATCGGCAAGAAAGCCGGCTACAATACCCGGACATGGCAGAAACACGGCCGCCTTCCCTACGTCGACTATTCCGCCGCCGGCGGAAGCGCGCCCGTCGTGACCCCGCCCGCCATCGGCGGAGAAACCGTCTACACCGTGAAGAAGGGCGACACCCTGTCCGCGATCGCGGCGAAGTACGGGACCACCTACCAGGAGATCGCCGCCTACAACGGGATCGCGAACCCGAACCTGATCCGCGTCGGCCAGAAGATCAAGATTCCGTCCGGGACCGCGTCGCAGTCCTTCAAGAAGGGCGACAAGGTGAAGGTCCTGAACGCCGTAACCTATGACGGGAAGTCCTTCAAGACCTACTATGACACCTACGACGTGATCCAGGTCAACGGCGACCGCGTCGTGATCGGCGTCGGCGCGACCGTCACGGCCGCCGTCAACGCGGCGAACCTTCGCAAAGCGTAAGCCGGCCGGAGCCGGCGGAAAGGGGGCGATCCTGTGGGCGTGAAGAAGAATGAACTGGTCCAGTGGATCGGCGGCCTGGAAGCCCTGAAAGACGACGTCCTGGAAATCATGTCCCAGATCGCCGTCGGCGAAGGCCAGTACGCCGTCCGCCAGGCGCGCCTGATCTGCAAGAACGACAGCCCGGACATCGTCAATACCGGCGACTACCGCCGGAACTGGAAGTCCGACAAGACGGCCAGGCGGAGCGGGAACCGCTTCATCGTTCGGTTTTATAATCCCCTGGATTATGCGAGTCACCTTGAACACGGCTTCCGAAGTCACTTCGTCCCCGGTCACTGGGAAGGGAACACCTTCGTCTATAACCGGGACGACCCGGAAGGTGGAATGTTCGTCGGTCCGAAGGGCGGTTACGTCCGGGGACACTTCACCATGAAGCGCGCCGCGAAACGGACAAAGGACACCCAACAGGCCAGAGTGTCCCGCAAGATCACGCGGGAGATCAACAAGCGAATGAAGACGAAGTAAGAAAGGCGGACGGGGAAACCCGTCCGCCTTTTTGCTATTTTCCGAAGGTCTTCCGCCACGCTTCTTCGATCTGGCTGTCACTTAACCCACGCCGGCGGCCGTCCCTGAACGCGGCTTCCTTCATGGACTTCAAGATCAGGTCTTCGCTGACGCTTATGTCAGACCCCGACGGTTCGGAAGCCCAGTCCACCGCCTGGCCTATTGCCCGAAAGGCCAGGTCTTCCGCTTCCAGGATTGCGTCGTCGACCGGCCCTTCGTCCGGCCTGTCCACACGTTCCAAAGCGTCTACGACTCTTTGAAGGCGGTCCTGACGCCCGGAAGCGGTCTTCAACTTCTGGGCCGCCGCGACTTCTTCGCTGACGACTTCGCCGACCCGCCCCACGAAAAGGGCGTCAATGTCGTCGTTCATTTCAGGGATCGGAGCCTGGCCGGCCTGGACCATGATTGAATTGAACCCCGAAATGAACCGGCGCGCGTCTTCGTACCTGGAAAGGAAAGTGGTCAGATTCTTCGTCTTTTCCATTATTCCGGCCGATTCCATATAAAGGTCCCTGATCTGTTCCAATCGCCTTATTGTTGCAAGCGGGACCGGCGCGGCCTTCTTTTCCTTCTTCCTGAACAGATTCCACCCCATAAAAAGCCCCCCCGAATAGAAATCTATGGTTCATGCCAATAATATCATACCATAGTTTATGGTAACTTCAAATAGAATATTGTGAATGACCATAAACAGGGGTACAAAAATGAAGAATCTTGGCTACTACGGACGGCGGAATATATGCGGTGAGCGCGTCAGAATGGCGAAGCGCATTTCACAGGAAACCCTGGCGGCGAAAATGCAAACGCTGGGCGTGAACATAGCCCAGGACGCGATCAGCAACATCGAAGCCGGCCGACGGCTGGTCATGGACTACGAACTTCGCGCCTTCGCGACCGTCCTTCAAGTCCCTATTGAAGAACTACTTGAACCGGAAGAAGAATAGACCCACGGAACGCCCTTCCGTGGGTCTTATTTTTTACTTGACATTACGGTCTAAAAGGCGTAATATAAAGGCAGAACAGAGAAAGGCGGCGATTCACATGAAATCCGGAAGCACAAAGAGCGAAACGACAATCGCGCGTTTGCGCTGTGAACGGGGGCTGACACAGGCCGCCCTGGCGAAAGGAACCGGCGTCAACATTCGGACGATCCAGAAGTTCGACAGCGGGGAACGTGGAATCGAAACCGCGTCCCTGGCCGTGGCGCTTCGGATCGCCGACTTCCTGGGCGTCCACCCGCGCGATCTGATCTGACAGCAAAGCAAAGCCCCCACCCTTGCCATACGGCAAAGGCGGGGGCTGTTTTTCTTTATAGGGGGAAGGAACATGAAGAAGCGCAGATTCAAACACCTGTCCTGGAACGACCGCCTTCGGATCGAATCGTTCCTGAAATGCGGGAAGCGTGTCCAGGAGATCGCCGACGAAATCGGCGTCCACCGGAACACGATTTACAACGAACTGAAACGGGGCCGGTATATCCACCGAAATTCGGACTGGACCGAAGAAGAACGGTATAGCCCGGACATAGCCGAAGCCGCATACCGGAAAAACCTGGCCGCGAAGGGGCCTGGCCTGAAAATAGGCAAGGATCACCGCCTGGCCGCCTACATTGAACGCCGGATCGTCGAGGACGGCTATTCCCCGGCCGCCGTCCTGGGCGAAATCAAGGTCAAGGGAATCCAGTTCGACACGACGATCTGTGAAGCGACCCTGTATTCCTACATCAAGAAGGGCGTGTTCCTGACCCTGGAAGCCGCCCACCTTCCCCGCCAGGGCATGAAGAAGCGCCAATACAAGAAGGTCAAGAAGGCGGCCGCCAGGCCGTCGGCCGGCCGGAGCATAGAAAAGAGGTCCCCGGAGATCGACGACCGCACAGAGATCGGACACTGGGAAATGGACTGTGTCGAAGGTAAGAAGAAGACGAAGGAAACCCTTCTGGTCCTGACGGAGCGGAAGGCCCGGAAGGAAATCATGGTCAAAATGAAGGACAAGACCACCGGAAGCGTCGTCGCCGCCCTGGACCGCCTTGAACGCAGATACGGGAAACTGTTCAGCAAAGTATTTCAAACGATAACAGTTGATAACGGGACAGAGTTTTCGGACGTCGCGGGCCTGGAACGGTCCTGTCTGCACAAAGGGAAGCGGACGACCGTCTTTTACTGTCACCCCTATTCTTCCTATGAGCGAGGGACCAATGAGAACACGAACGGAATGATCCGTCGCTGGTTCCCAAAGGGGACCGACTTCGGGAAGGTCACAGCGAAGGCGATCCAGGCCGTCGAAGACTGGCTGAACGCCTACCCGCGCGGGATTCTGGGCTTCCGCTGTGCCGACGACGTCTTCGCCGAAGCCCTGGCCGCCCTGGTCTAAAAAGTTTTTTCAGGTTTTTTACAATTTAATCTTGACTTTTGCGCGCGCGAGATTTATTATTGACTTGTGCAAAGGTCAACGACCTTCGCCAAGTCAATTTTTTTATGTGGGGGTCCCGGTTATGAAGAAAATGACCATTCGGAAATTGCTTGAAAACATTGTCGCGAAGTCCTACGGCCAGGAAATCAAGAAGTTCTACCTTGTGTCCACGGACGGCGAGGTCGTCACGGCGGACTTCGCGATCGACCTGGTCCAAAATGTCGCGGGCTGGAATTTCCTGTGGGAAGTCGAAGTCGTTTCCGCGAAGCGCGTCGACGACTACGTCACCGTGATCTACAACCCCGACATCGAGCAGACCAACGGGGACCCCGACAGAAACCTCTGGTGACGCCGCCAGGGGCGGAAAGAAGGTGAAAATGTGTCGAAGCAGTTCAAGACCGTCGAGTTCGAAGACCGAAAGAAGATCGCGACCATGTACGCGGCCGGGGCGATTGCCGCTGACATAGCCCGGAAAATCGGGGTGTCGGCGACCACCATCTACGCCGAGTTAAAGCGCGGCCAGGACGGCGTCACCCTGGACAAGAACTTCCGGACGGCCTACGACCCCGAACTGGCCCAGAAGCGCGTCCAGGAAAATCTTCGACGGCGCGGAAGAAAGAAAGGAGCGGATCAGACATGACTGAAACCTGTGGACGTTGCGGCCGGCGCTTGAAGAATCCGGTTTTCCGCGAAATCGGCTACGGCCGGACGTGCGCCGCGAAAATGGGGATTGCCGTCCCGGCGAAGCGAAAGCCGAAGACGCCGGCGGCCGTGGAAGCTGACCAGGACGGCCAGCACACGGAAGGACGGTGACAGCCTTGAAGTGGTCGATTACCACCCAGGAGCGAAACGCCCTGGTCGAAACACATCTGGGCTGTATCTGGTGGACCATCAACAAAAACCGGCGACTGATCAGCGCGGTCGGCCTGGACGACGAAGACGTCTTCCAGCAGTTAGCGATCCGCATGATCCGCGCCGTCGAGAACTACGACCCAGACAAGGGGAAGGACCTGGAACAGCACATCTTCGCGCAACTGCAATATGAAGTTCTGAACTGCAAGGACGCCGCGAAGGTGTACGGAATCAAGGGCGCGCCGTATAACGCGCGGGGCCTGACCGTGTCCCTGGACGCCCTGGTCGAATCTGGCTGTCAGATTTGCGGGGGGTGGCTTAAATGCCTAAATTCAAAACCGTGTGCGGCGTGATCGCCTTCGTCATGTTCTTCGTCATGCTGGGGACCGTCGGAGCCGTCGAGAACGACGCCCTTCCCCTTCTGCCCGGCGCGGTCCGCATTTTAGCGGCCCTGGGCCTGTGGGTCCTGTTTTCCTACCTTGCCGGCGCGTTCGACTATTCCCAGGAAAGGAGTGAACCCCGTGAAGTACAGCGCGAAAACCCTGACGCCCGTCCAGGTCGGACAGGTCGTGAAGGCCCTGGTCCTTCTGGGCGCGCGAAAAATTATCGTTGAAGAAGTGGAAAAGGACCGCTTCGTCGTCACCACAACAACCGAAGCGGCCCATTCCAAAAAAGCCTAACTGCATTATAGCAGGGAAAGGAACGGTTTTCAATATGCCGAAACTGAATTTTTATGACACTGACGCCGTGAAGGCGTTTACCCTGGACGTTCTGGTCGATAACGCCGAACTTCGCCGGGACCTGGACTTCGAGCGCCGCCAGAGCGTGGCCGGCTGGGAGTCCGCGAGAGAGCAGAGAGCGCGCGCCGAGAAGGCGGAAGCCGCGATCACCGCCGCCGTGTCGACCCTGACCAACCTGTCGGAAGCCCGCCAGGCCGGCGTCGAAGTCGGCTGGCGTGACGTGGACCGGGCCGTCGCCGACGTCCTGGACCTTCTGAAAGGGGGCGAAACGAAGTGAACGTCAGTCTGTACGAGATCAGCGCCGACTTCCTGAAAGCCCTGGACGGCCTGGAAGTGGACGAAGAAACCGGCGAGATCACGAACTTCGACGCCGTCGAAGCCCTGAACGCCCAGTTCGAGGACAAGGCCGAAAGCGTGGCCTGTTACATTAAGAACCTGACCGCCTTCGTCGCCGACCTGAAAACCGAGGAAGACGCCCTGGCCGCCCGCCGGAAGACGGCGGAACGCCGGGTCGACAGCGTGAAGAAATACCTGACTTCGTGCATGGAGTCTGTCGGCAAGGACAAGGTCGAAACCGCGAAGGCGCGGATCAGCTTCCGGAAGTCTATCCAGGTCCAGATCGACGACGAAAAGGCCCTTCCGTCTGACTACGTCACGACCACCGTGACCACGAAGCCGGACAAGACCGCGATCAAGAAGGCAATCCAGGCCGGCCAGGACGTGACCGGGGCTTCCCTGGTCGAGAACCGGAACATTCAGATCAAGTAAAGGGGGCGGATCACATGGCAGAGAAGAAGACGGCTGGACAGGTGGCGGAGTCTACCACCCCGGCCCCCGAAACCGCCCAGGACCCGCCGGCGGCCCCCGCGGCCCCGGCGACCGTCCAGAAGGAAATCCCCCTTCTGACGGAAAAAGACATCGAATGTCGGGTCCAGAGCGTCAGCAGAGCGAAGACCGGCAAGGTCGGCGCGGTCCTGTTGCTTTACAAGGACGCGCGGGTCGATATGCGGATTCTGGACCAGGTCTTCGGCCCTGGGAACTGGCAGAGAACCCACGAAGTGATCAACGGGAATCTGTTCTGTAATATCGACATCTGGGACGCAGAGAAGCGCGCCTGGGTCCGGAAACAGGACGTCGGCGTCGAAAGCAACACCGAGAAAGAGAAAGGCCAGGCGTCGGACGCCTTCAAACGCGCCGGCTTTAACGTGGGGATCGGCCGCGAACTTTATACCGGCCCCTTCATTTACGTCGAACTGGCGGACAACGAGTTCTATTCCGAAGGCCAGCAGAACGGCCGGAAGGAAGTTCTTAAATGCTATTCGAACACCCGCTTCAAGGTCACGCGCGTCGCCTACAACGACCGCCGGGAGATCATCGACCTTGTGATCGTCGACCGGAACGGGAACGTCCGCTTCGACATGAATAAGCGGGTCGAGGGACCGCCCCAGACGTCCCAGGGCGGCCAGAGAGCGCCGGACCAGGGAAACACCCAGGGACAGGCCAGACAGGCCCCCAGGGGCCGCCAGGGCGCACCAGCGGCAACGCCAGCGCCCCAAGCAGAGAACGGGGCCGTCTGCCCGATCTGTGGAAAACCCATCACGAAGGCCGAACAGGACTATTCCCTTCGCAAGTATGGCCGGGAAGCCTGTCGGACCTGTCAAAAAGCATTGTAAAGGGGGGTGGCAAGTGTGCCGAGCCGCATAATCAAAGAATCAATCACCACCAGCGAATCGCTGTCGGAAGTCAGCGCGGAAGCCGAACGCCTTTTCTGGCGACTGGTGGTCAAGGCGGACGACTTCGGCCTGTACTATGGAAATCCGCGAATCCTGGCGTCTATGTGCTTCCCGCTGGACCCGCCGAAGGAACAGAGAATCCGCGCATGGCTGGACGAACTGGTCGCCGCCGGCATGGTGGGGACCTACACGTCCGACGAGGACGGGAAGAAGTATCTGAAACTTCTGTCCTGGGACCGTCACCAACAGCAGAGAGCAAAGAAAAGCAAGTTCCCCCTTCCTGTTGCATTTGATAACACTTGCAATCACAGCAACGGAAAGCAAGTGAAATCAAAATCCCCCGTAAACGAGAACGAAAACGGGAACGAGAACGAGGAACGAGGAACGGGAACGCGCCCAACCGGGGCGGCGGCGACACCGCGCGGTTTTGATCGCTTCTGGGCCGCATATCCCCGCAGAGTCGGCAAGCAGGACGCCCTGAAAGCCTGGGGACAACTTAACCCGGACGACGCCCTTGTGGACCAGATCGTCGCCGGTGTCGAGCGGTGGAAGACCTGTGACCAGTGGACGAAGGACGGCGGGTCGTTTATCTGCTACCCGGCCACGTTCATTCGCGGCCGCCGGTGGGAAGAAGACGACCGACCCGATCCGCCCCCGGCTTCGCCAAAGGGAGCCGCGCCGAAGAACTACGCCGGCGACGAAGACTTCCTGGAAGGGCGGTGATCACATGGACGCGATCGGGGATATTCTGGCCGGCGTCGTCCAGAAAAGCCTTCAAAACCGGGAGCCGGAAGACTACGTCGACGACGAAGGTTTTCTGTGCTGTGGCAAGTGCCACGACCGAAAGCAAATGGACGTGAACATTCCGGCCCTGGTCGCCGGCGGAACGAAGACGATCCGCGTCGGCTGTCTGTGCAAATGCGGCCGCGAGAGGGCCGCCCAGGAAAAGCGGGAACAGGAACGCCGGGACTTTGAAAGCCGCATGGAACGGCTTCGGCGCGACGGGATCACCGACCCGGCCTATTTACAGTACACCTTCGACCAGGACGACAAGCGGAACCCGAAGGTCAGCGACGTCTGTCGCCGCTACGTCGATAACTGGGCGGAAATGAAGGCCCGGAACATCGGGATTCTGTTCTATGGCGACGTCGGGACCGGGAAGTCCTTCCTGGCCTGTGCGATCGCGAACGCCCTTCTGGAACGGCTGGTCAGTGTCAGCGTGACCAACTTCCCGCGAATCCTGAACAGCCTTCAAGGGTCCTTCGACGACGAACGCCAGAAGCGGATCGACCGGCTTCAACACTATTCCCTTCTTGTGATCGACGACCTGGGCGTCGAACGCGACACGTCCTATTCCGTCGAACAGGTCTACAACGTGGTCGACACCAGGGCAAGGTCCGGGAAGCCGGTGATCATCACGACGAACCTGTCCTTGAAGGACCTGGAAAACCCGCCGTCCCTGGCCTACAAACGGATTTATGACCGCGTCCTGGAAATGTGTCCGATCCGGCTGAAACTGGTCGGAGCGTCTCGCCGCGCCAGCAACGCCAGTGAACGGCGTGACGCCGCGCGGCGAATCCTGGGATTCTGAAAGGACGAAGACCCATGAAGTACAAACTGACGATCCCCGGCCTGTTGCCGGGGCTGAACGAATACATCGACGCGGAGCGGTCCCACAAGGGCAAATACAAGGCCGCTTCCATGAAGCGCCAGGCCCAGAACGTGATCGGCTACATGATCCGGACACAGCTTCGCGGCGTCCGCTTCACCCGGCCCGTGGTGATCCGCTACCTGTGGGTCGAACCGTCCCGCCGGCGAGATAAGGACAATATCGCCTTCGCGAAGAAGTTCATTCAGGACGCCCTGGTCGAAACTGGCGTCCTTCGGAATGACGGCTGGTCCGAAATTGAAGGGTTCACGGACAACTTCGCCCTGGACCCGAAGAACCCCCGCGTCGAAGTCACGATCGAAGAAATGGAAGGAGTAAAGCGAAATGGTAAAAGAAAAAATTAAGAACCTGGCCCCTGGGGCCTTCTTCAACGCCGGCCCCGCCGTTGTGACCGTCCTGGAACACTTCGCCGACGGCCGAACCCTTCTGGCCGCGAAGGAGCCGATCGGGAACCGCCCCTTCACCGTCCGGCCGTTCACCTACAACCGCACGGACCCGGAGCCGAACCCGAACAACTTCGCGTTTTCTTCCCTTCGCTACGACCTGAACACCGACTTCCTGGACGCACTGAACGACGCCGGCGTGATCCCGGCCGACAAGGTCCTGGAAGCCGAATGGAGCCTGGCGGACCACGACGGAACAAACCGTTATGGCGTCGCCGTCTGCAAGGTCGCTATGCTGACCGAACCCATGATCCGGAAGTATTACGACGCGGGCCTTCTCACGATCGAAGACTGGGAATGGACGATCACCCCGTACGCCGGCGGCGCGTACGGCGTCCGCTACGTCACTTCCGACGGCAGTCTGGACTGGAACGGTGCCTGGTATGGCTACGGCGGCGTTCGCCCGGCTTTCTTCGTGGATTCTGAAATCTGCCTGTTCCTGGAACCGGACGAAGTCGAACTGTCTGACGCCGCCCTGTTGCGTGAATACACGTCGAAACAGCTTGTCGAAGAAGTCCTTCGCCGGATCGCCGCCGGCGAGGAATCCGAAGACGAATGATCGACGGCCGCGAATTGAAGGCCAGAGTCGAAGAACACCTGGGGGTCGCCCTGGCCCCCGGCTTCTTCGATAAGGCGGAACAGTACGCCCGACGGAAGCTGGACCTGTGCAACGAGCGCGCCGGCCGAAAGTACGGCGAAGACGGCTACGGCGACGAATACCTGGTCCTTCTGACCGCCGACACAGTCCGGGAAATGGCCTTTTCCGAATACACCATGATCCGGTCTGCCGAGATCGTGGCCGCCAGAGGAAAGGCGGTGGAAGCGTGAGAAAACGAAAGCCCAGTCGCCCAAAATGGAAATACGCCTTTTCCTGTCGGGACTGCCAGAACGTCCAGTTTATCAAGGACGAAGCGAAAGGCCGCGAAGGTGACTATTGCGTGAAGGCGATCGAGCGCGCAGACGCCGGACTTCCTGGACCGATCCACGCGGACGAATCCGACCGGACTATCCGCTGTGATTGCTACGAACCGATCCGGAAGGAAGGTGATTCAGCGTGAAAGTCAACGGGAAAGAAATCGCCAGAGTGTTTCCACGGAAGACAAAAGCGACGCCGGACGACAACCTGGCCTTCACTGGCCCGCTACCGAGAAAAATTAGAGAAACCGGCGCGGGAATCGACGAAGTACACGTCAGCGTGACCTTCACCTACGACATACCGAAGGCGGAAGCTATGGTGAAATCGTGGGAACGCCTGGGTGTACCCGTGAAAATGGGCGGCCCAGCCTTCGGCGATAGGTCCGGCGACTTCACGCCCGGCCTTTACATGAAAAACGGATACACATTCACCAGTCGCGGCTGTGGGAATAAATGTTGGTTTTGTTCTGTGTGGAAAGACTGTGACGGCCTTCGCGAACTGGAAATCAAAGACGGCTGGAATATTTGTGACGATAACATTCTATCGACGTCAGAATCACACTTTCGCGCCGTCTGTGAAATGCTGAAACGACAGCCGGAACGTCCGATATTTACCGGTGGAATCGAAGCGAAAATCTTGAAACCGTGGCAAGCGGAACTTTTGAAGAAAGTGAAGACGAAGCGCCTGTACTGTGCATACGACACGCCCGACGACCTTGAACCGTTAATCGAAGCCGGGAAGATTTTCAGGAAAGCTGGATTCACAACAGCAAGTCACGCCCTTTGTTGCTATGTCCTGATCGGCTATCGCGGGGACACATTCGAGAAGGCGGAAACGCGCATGGTCCAAACTATTAAGGCCGGCTTCGTCCCTTATGCCATGCTTTACAGAGATCGCGAAGGAAAGGTCGACGAAAAGTGGCGTTCGTTTCAGCGTGAATGGTGTCGCCCAATTATTGTCGGCGCAAAAATTAAAAAGTTTATGGGAGATCAAAAGGGCGGTGACGCCGGTGAATGAAAACACGAAGACGATCCGGGACCTGGCCGCGTATGTGTGCGACCGCCTGGCCGGAAAGGTCCTGATCCACCGATACGACGCCTATTCCACCAACAGCGTTTACTTGAAGTTCGACTACGGCGTGGCGAACAGTCTTCGGATCGCTGACCACGCCGGGAAGGAACACCTGGCCTATCGGTTCAACATCATTCTGAACCTAACGGAGCCGAAGAACGACCTGTCAGGACGCTTCCCACGGAACTACTACCCGCCGGACATGGTCGACCAGGTGATCGAAGATATTCTGGCCGGCGTCGAAGCGAAGCGCGCCAGGTATCGGGACTATGAAAAGACCGTGGCGGACGCGAAAGCCAAAGTCACCCACGAACGGGGCTTCTGGCAACAGGCCCGCCTTGTGAAACAAAAGAGAGGTAAAAGACAATGACCATATCTGAACTTGTGGCCCGCGCCCACGACAACGCCGTGAAACACGGCTTCTGGAACCCCGCGCCGGAGTTCGGGACGGCGATCGCCCTGATTCATTCCGAACTGTCCGAATCCCTTGAGGAAGCAAGGGCCGGGAAGCCTGAACTGTACTTCAAGGAAGTCAACGGATTCACTGTGACGGACGCAACGGAACGGCGCGGGGAAAAGCCCGAAGGCGTGGCCGTGGAACTGGCCGACGCCGTGATCCGGATCGCGGACTTGTGCGGACACCTGGGAATCGACCTGGAAACCGCGATCGCCTTGAAGATGGACTACAACGAAACCCGCCCGTTCAAACACGGGAAGCGGTTTTGAAGGGCGGTGACGACATGAAGAAGATCACCTTCGCCGCCCTTCTGATCCTGGCGGGCTTCGCTGTGTGCGCGTGGAGCGCGAAGGGATCGGAAGGAACGCGGCCGCCGGCGGAAGCCGGCGCGCCCGCCCCGGACCCGACGGCCGAGGTCGTGGAGCCGCCCCAGGTCAGCCCGGAGCCGGCGGAACCCGCCTGGGCGGAGTACGAAGCGACCGCGTACTGTTCTTGTGAGAAATGCTGTGGGACCTGGGCGGAAAACCGGCCAGACGGGGTCGTCTATACCGCCAGCGGAGCCGTCGCCCAGGAAGGCGTGACGATCGCCGCCGACTGGGACGTCCTTCCCCCTGGGACCGTCGTCTACATTGACGGCCTGGGCGAACGTGTCGTCCAGGATCGCGGCGGGGCGATCAAAGGGAACGCCGTCGACGTCTACTTCGAGGACCACGACGAAGCCCTGGTCTTCGGCCGCCAGACCGTCCGTCTTTACATAGTCGAAGGCGGTGACGGACCTTGAAGACCTGTTCCGTGTGCGGCCGCCAGGTGAAGAAGACGGTCGCTTGTCCGTACCAGCGAAGGGGACTGGAAACCTGTCTGGACTGTTGCGAAAAGTGCTACGAAAGCGAACCCTTCCCCTGTCGCGAACACGACCAGAGGAAAGAACCGAAAGGGGGAAAAACACATGAACACTATAAAACGCGGCGACGTCTTCTTCTGCCTGGGAAGCCCCGACGCTGTCGGAAGTGAGGAACGGAAGACGCGCCCGGTCGTAATCGTCCAGAACAACGCCGGGAACGCCAGTTCCCCGACGGTGATCGTCGCCAACATGACCACCAACACCACCCGCCGCCTGTACCCTATGCAATTCGACATCGACCTTCCCGGACACGCCCTGTCCCGTGTCCAGTGTGAGCAGATCAGGACCGTCGACAAGTGCCGACTTCGCGACAAGGTCTATTCCCTGACCGAAGACGAACTTCGGAAGCTGGACACCTGTCTGGCTGTGTCCTTCGGAATGACCCGCCAGGACGCCCAGGAAGGCCC
>OODJ01002011.1_pt1 | contig 14311 bp, 10 predicted proteins | sample 1671611 | NCBI WGS metagenome assembly OODJ01 (sample SAMN06348174, study PRJEB24527) | human gut metagenome | biome: human gut; feature: ankylosing spondylitis patient; material: feces | host: Homo sapiens | place: China | collected 2015-10 | reverse complement strand
TCAATATAATTTATATAAGTTACATCATAAGATTAGATTAAAATGTAAATACGAAATTATAAATAATATGTGAAATATCCAAAAAGAATTTAGCAGTAAAAAAAATAATGGAGAAGTAATCTACGAATACTAGTGTATTGTATTTCCTTTTTCATTACCACATAATCAAATTACAGCTTATTCCCACCCCAACATACCAACCGCCCGGATAACTATATCCTGTCTGTAAGCCTAATCCCCAACGTTTTTTCTTCTGTAAAGGTGAAAGAGTAATAATTTCCTTGTCTCTGTACACCTCCATGAAATCAAGACTAGGCTTATATCCACTAACTATGGCCCGGTAATTATCAGTTTTATATTCCTTGCTTACAATAGGTACAAGTACCGGAATTGAATCACCTTCTACGGTTCTGTCAGTCGTAGTATCTATCAAGATAGGTAAATATACCGTATCGATACGCTTTGGAGTTCTCTTTGCCGGTTTGGGTATTGTGTCTCTTACTGTGTCCCGGACATGTACAGTATCTCCCTTAATGTACACAGTTGACAGATCGTGCAGATGACAACGCATCCACACGATCACGCCAAACAATAGACAGACTAATATCCACGGAAGAGACTTCATATGCCTAGATATTTACAAATGCCTTTCACATGAAGAGAAACAATAGTCCGTTTCCCCTCCTCTGACAGCAGGAAATCCACATCTTCTTTGTTATCCTGAAACAGATTCTCCGTCAGAACAGCCGGACACTTCGTATGTTTCAAGATATAAAAACTACTCTCCTTATCTGGATCACCGTCTGCCATATCCTTCCGTATTTTCATTCCAAACAAACATTCTTCAGCAGTAGCATACAGACAGTCAGCCAGCTTATCGGCTTTTGTCTGTCCCACACTGGTCCATGCTTCCCAACCACGTGCTTGCATCCAATTTGAACCATTACCGGCTGCATTGCAATGGATAGAAATAAGAATTGCTTCAGAAGTTTTATATTCATTCACTCGCCTACAACGTTCTGACAAAGGAACATCTATTTCCTCTTTCACGACCAGTTCCGCATCAATACCTAATTTACGCAATTCAAATACTACACGCCCAGCAATTTCACGGGTATAGGAGTATTCCCTTAACCTGCCATCTGGAGAACACTTACCCGGAGTATTACTACCGTGACCGTTATCAATCAATATTTTCATATCTTTCCTCTTTATCTAGTTCGTTTTCGATTCTATCAATAATTCCTTGTACATGTGTAGGCGTAGCCCGCTTAAATTCAAAACGTATTACATGGTAAATTATACGAAACCCTTTGTTTCTAGGATAAGCAATAATCAGATTCTTAAATGCGTTCTGAAGATATACATAAGAAAATACATACGTAATAGTCTTAATAACTAACAATGAGTTCTCACCATCTCCTATCAAACTCATAAAGGAGAAGACTACTTCAATGATTATAAGATAGAGGAGAAGTTCGACCAAGGCATTTTTAAACTTATCCCACTTAAAGTTTTTACAACGTATAATTGAAACACCATCAGCCCTCATTCCGCACCAAATATTAAATCCAAACATTACAACTAATGCTATAAGAAAACCTTTAGTCGGTGTTAAATAAGCAAGAAGAGAACTGAACATCGAAACGAAAATAATTCGTATCTGGTCTACATTAAATAACTCATATAACCATCTCATAATATTAATCATAAAGTTACTACCAATATTGAAAACACAGTAATCAGCCCAGGAAGCAAAACAGTAGCTAATGCGTCAAGCCAATCAAAGATGAACCCGCACTTTTTCTGAATGTACTCAACCACTATTGCGGCAATGGCGGTTGTCGTTAAAGAAACAATAGCAGATTTACAGAAATCAATGCCTAATAGAAGGAAACAGAAAACAAGCATTACAACAAAGACGAACATCCCGGCTTTGACGTGTGCCGGTCGGTTAGATTGCAAAAGCCAATCATACAATACTTTTATACCCATACTCATAGCGTTTAATTATTAATAAAATATTCTGTATGGAACAAATGTATTGAGTATAATAACGAGTTTTACAAAAATGGAAAATCTCGGAAATCAATTCTATGATAAATATCTATAAAACAATACATTATAATTTTCACTTTTTCCATAAATAAAAAAGGGATGCTTGATAAGCACCCCTAAACAACCAACAGATTGAACTATTAATCCGTAAACATATACACGGAAAGATCAACCTTTTCTATTTCGTCTGAAATTGTATCTCCATACATTGTAAGACACACCCGATAACGGTCAATACTTCTTTGAATCTGTTGCAAGGTAGGTTTCTCGGGATATTCCGAACTGGCAAAAGTTACCAGTTCTTCACCATTCTCACTGGTACCAACCACCCGGAAGTGATGACGTACAATCCAAGTTCCGTCCGGCTGTTGCTCGATAGGCTTAGCAATCCCACGCGGTAAGATATTTTTTTGATCCATGTTTTTTGATATGTTTAATTAGTTGTTTTCTATGGTTATATTTATTCTTCAATACAAACTTTTCAAAATGTCCTTCGATATAAACATATTCCCACCATTCAGGAAGCAACATCGCTGCAATTTTACGGCGGATATTGTACGTTGCAAAGTGTTTCATCAGGCCATAATAAGAGTTCATCGTACTCACAAACTTCTCAACATACGCTTCTGCAAATCCATTTTCAGCTATTCTATTAAATTTCCTGACAGCGTTATATGTGTTACCAACCACCCTGTTAGATACATAAATTCTACCAGGCAAAATGAACGCCCCTACAAACAAGACTCCTTTTTTATAATGCTGAAGATACAGTTTGCGTGGATGCAACCGTAAAAGGAGTTGTTCTTTCAGGAAACCATCAAGAAGATGGACTTTGGACAATATTTCTTCCGGTGATTTCACTACGATACAAAAGTCATCAACAAAGCGTACATAATATATGAATCCCAGTATTTCCATCACGAAATAATCATATACAGACGCCAGAAAGTTGGCTATGAGTTGCGACGGCAGGTTCCCGATAGCCACTCCCCTGTCAGGGTCATTATGAAACAGACTTTTATTACTGGGAAGTTTGTCCCACATGGAGACGGGAGAGCGTCTGATACACTTATTTTGTGGACAATGAAAGATAGTAACGGCTAGAAGGTAAAGCAGACATTCAATATCATCGCCTTTATAATTGTCCCTTACGAATATGTTCAGCATTTCCCATACCAACGATTTCGAGATAGACATGAAGAAACTGAACAGGTCATCTTTGAAAATGTACGCATCGGCAGTATAATTCTCACTGACCTCGACTATCATGTTATTCAGATAGTGCACGGCAGACAGACATCCCTCACCTTTCCGGCAGTTCTTCGAGACGTTCCCTTGTTCCCGAAAACGTTCCTCTAAAATCGGCTCGATACGAAGAGCGATCCAGTGATGGACAACACGATCAATGAAAGCGGCGGCAAAAACCTCCCGATATACCGGGTAAGTCCGTATGAATACTTTTGAAAAGTCCGGTACATATTCACCGTAAATAATAGAATACCATAGCCGCACCAATGCAGACTGATAATCATTATAAAACTCAACACAATCCGTACTCGTTCTTTTCTGTCTGGCACAATCTTCGGATGCTTCGAAAATACTGCTAAGAAGTATGTCATAGATTATATTACCTGTTGCGGCGAGGGGACGAACCCGGTTCGCGTTCTGGCGGTTGTTCGTGTTGACGTTGCCGTTGTTGAAGTTCACGTTCCAACTGCTGGAAGCCGTTGCATCCGCTATCTTAGTCTTTCCCGGCTCATCACCGGGGGGATGCCCAATAAATAATTCTAATTGCTCACTCATAATCCCCTTGGCGATTATGACTCCGGCTTTGCGACTTGTTGCGATCCGTTAGCTTTTTGCCGTTGGAGATCTGCAACCGTTTTTTTGTACCAACCGGTACTTTGCTTACCGATGCTCTCTGCAAGCAGACAGATTTCGGCAGTTTGAGTCAGGCTGGTCAAATGTCGTTCTTCACACACTCTTAGCAGTAATTTCAATGCATCAAACTCACACAAAAACTTCATCAGATAATCTGCACGATGCTCAAGGTTCATATCTGTATTTGCATAACGGATATATTCGCAACAATGAACGGCAAGCATCATCAACTCCGTACCAAATTCATACCGGAACGCCTTGGGGAATTGTTGCCGGGCATCAATGATAAGGTTCAGAAGCTTATACATCGAATTTGATATAGGAAGGTCTTGTGTAAGTGCCATGTTAATTTTTTAATATTTTAATGTATGTATTAGAGGGCACAAAGTTAATAACTGTAAAGCAATTAACACAATTTTAGCTCAAAAAAGTGAAACTAAAAAGCCCCTACCGGGGCTTTTATTTAGCTAACTCTCTAAGGGATAAAGAATTAAAGGGATAAAGTGTTTATTGCGGCGAGGGGACGAACCCGGCCCGCGCCCTGGCGGCTGTTCGTGCGGACGAAGCCGTAGTGGAAGTACACGACCCAACTGCTGGAAGCGTCATATTCGGTACTAGACCAATACCAGTCGTTTGTAAATATATTTTGATTACCAAACATGGAAGTTATGAGCTCATTGATTTCGGTTTTATACTTGGCCATAAGCATAAGTTCACCCAATGCGGGCAGGTTCCACACGGTTGTATCTTCAATTCCGTCAGATTCAAGCGTACAGGCTTTATAGGCTCTGGCAACTTCGGCGGCAGGGGCGCCGACAGTTCCCTGGGTGTCCTTGACGCCTGCAAGGGTTTCTATTATAACATCGGTATTTTCCTTGCCGTCGAAGGTATCATAGAGTCCTTGGTTACCACTGCCGTAGTTTTTCAGGCCGCGTAGGTCAGTTCCGTAGCCACCCCATTTGAACGTTTTATTGCCGCCTGCGTCAACGCAGTCGCTTTTGGCGATAATGAACTGGTGGCATTCGGCGCGAAGTCGGATGCCGATACGGATATACTTGGAGCGATTATTCGCGCTCATGGAGTTCCATTCGGAAGCCGTAAAAAAGACTTGTTCACCGTCTTCAATCCGGAGCGTAGCCAAAGAAAGGTCAAGAAGCGTACCTGACCATTGCATATATTTGGCGATGTCGCTTGCGGGGGTGTTTTCATTCACGGTTGTAAAACCTATTGATTTTAAGGCTTCTATCTGGTCTTGTTTATTCAAGCGCAGAAGCATGGCGCTGGCGATATTTTTATCCATTTTATTGTATAATATTAAGTTAATACTATTCGGAAGCAACAGCTCTCACATGAAGAAGGGCTGAATTTTTGTTTTGATTCGTAATACGCCCGGTATTCAGTTCGAACGCCCAGGCGGAGTTAGTATCCCAAATTGTTGATGACCAGTAGTATTTATCAGTCATCAGCATACTGTCACTACTCCAAAAGGTACGCATCATCTCATTGATTTTATCGCGGTAGCGGTACATCAGAAGCATTTGGCCGGATGAAGGAAGGAACCAGTTGGATTCATCCTCGATACCGTCACTTTCCAAAGTGTAGGCACGGTATGCACGGGCGGCTTCGGCAGCCGGCGCACCGATTACACCGCTATTGTTTTGGTCTTTCAGGCCGGTGATAATCAGGTCGGTATCTTCCTCACCCGTGAAGCAGCCGTACATGGCACCCAGTCCTTTTTGGTTCAGGCCGTCTATGGCTTTACCCTGACCGCCCCAATAGAAGGTAGTAGTCATATCGGCATTATAGCACTCCTGGGCAGCGATTACGAAGGAGTGTCCATGGGCACGGATACGAAGCCCGCGTTTGATATACAGTTGCTTATTAGCGAGCGTAAGGGAGTTCCATTCGGCAGCAGTAAAGTATGCCTTGGAGTTATCCGAAATACGATTACAGGCAAGATGCAGATCAAGCAGACCGGCGGCCCACTTGATACGTTGTCCAAATTCAGATGCGCGGGAATTCTCGGTGACATCCGAGAAGCCCACGGCGTTCAGTGCTGCCACTTGTGCCTGTTTATTCAAGCGAAGCAGCGTTGCGCTTTGTTCATTCGTCATAGTTACTTGTTGATTAAATCATTAATATCCATATTGTCTTCAGCGAAGCGTTCGAGATATTCTTCGTAGGTTTCGCCGTTATAATATTCAAGGACTTCATTGATGTTGTCCAGCGTTACGTTATCGTAGTACGGTTCTCCGCCATAAGACTCATTATTGAACCAGTTGATCAGGTCGATATAGGCATCTATGACGGTAAGGATGACAAGGCCGTCGATACCGGATTCAAGGGATTCGATTTCATCCGTTTCACGGATAACTGTCAGTTCATACGTGCCGTTGACTACCGGTTTATCCTGTCTGTTACCGTCCTCATCCATACCGGCGACTCCATATTCGAGAATGGCAAGAAGCTCGGAGCCGTCAGCCTTCAGTGTCATGTTCGAGATACGGAGCATGGAAAGTTTACGGGATGCCGTTTGTGAAGCGAGCACGTCACGGAGCATTTGGATGGCATTAAGTTTCGGAGACGTTTCAAGACGCAGCCGCCCGACGTTCGGCATGGATTCGATTTGCAGGCCGGACGGGGCGGAAAGGCCGGTATAGGTCAGTTCAGGAAGGCCGACAAAACGGAGGCTTGTCATTGTTGCTGGAAGAGAGATGTCATTAATCGGAGAAGTCTCTGCAAGAGTGATGTTCTCCAGTTTGCTACCGGACGCATTGATATGGGCGATACGTGGGCATTTGTCGGTAACGAGCGTAGCGATTTGTGTGTTCCGGATATCGAGTGATACGAGGAAGGGCATTTCGCCGCAGTTCAGCGAGGTAAGCGGTGCGTAAGAACCGATGGATTGTTCCGTATGGGTGTCAGAGCCCAAGATAAGGGTTTCCACAAGTTGCATGGCGGAGAAGCTCACCGTACTTGACAGGGAGATTTCAGACAGGTCGAGCAGCTTCATGCGGTCAGCCTGATAGATATACAGCAAGGCGCCTTCCTCATGTGAGAAGTTGGTGAATACATATTCTTCGCCCGCTTCAAGGAAGCAGCTTTCGGAAAGGTTGCCGCTAGCGTCATTGCCGACACCGAAGTAACCGTTTTTAGCAGCGACAATCCGGATGGTGGCGTTTGATTTGGAAGATACGCGCCCGGAAATTACACCGCTGAAGAAATCACCGGTTTGGAAATAGCCGTCACGAATACGCCAACGTCTTTCGATGAAAGACGGAAGGGCGGTAAGTCCAAGACCTTGCAGGGCATAGAAGTAAATAGCATCAGAGGTGGCGGTATAGGAGATGTATTTCCGTTCACCGTCGTAAGAACTAACCAGTTTCTGCCATTTTTTGAGCCGTTTGTCAATGAAGAAATGCGTAGCTCCTTCGGGTGAGAACGGGTGCAGGGTGACGCCGTCAATGGTCGCCTGAACGTTACGCATGGCGGCGGCAACGGTACGCAGGGAGAGTTCCGTACCGGATGAGTCAGTCCACACTACTTGCTGGAGATAGATGTTATTAAACAGAACGGAGCCGTAGCCAGCATAAGGGTTAGTGAATGTTTCATCGCTCGTCCGGTTGGGGTCCACCTCGGCGTCAACCGTGCAACCACCGTCGTTGTCCTTGCTGTTGAGCGTATCGCAGTCATAGATTTTATTCAGGTACATGCGCATGGCATCCTCGGAACTGTACACACCGTCCGTTACGGAAGCGTACTCTTCCAGGAACCACATCGGCTGCATATTCTTGGCGCGTTGGTCAGTGGCGGCAAGGTAGTCGGTGAAGATGTCATAACTCAAGACACTTTCCGGGCAGGCATATTTATACAGGTTTTCCTTCCATGTTTTTTGCCAGTTCCCGCCTTTGGAGTAATCGCAGGAATCACAGAAGCGCAACCATCGGTAGAGGTTATAGGGTACTTTCTTACCCAAAGCGTAATCAATGGCGAGCTGGTCGTCATCGACAAGCGATTCAAAGTAGTAAGTCCATGCCGGGAAGGTATCGGCAGAGATAGTTCCGTTATCCACGAGTTTCTGAACCCATGAGGACTTGTCCGTTTTCATGGCCATCATGTCCTGAACGGAGCCGACGCCCTGGAACCAGTCCATTCCCTGGTAGTTCAGAAGTTCAAAGCCTTCGACCGGATTCAGGACGTCACCGGTGACATTCCATTTGCCGTTTTCATACTTCATGGAACCGGACTGCTTTTTCCATGAGCCGTCCTGATACCTCATTATCCGGTATGAGCTGCCACAATACAGGGAAAGCAGGTACACGCTGTCCGTATCGAGTCCGTCAGTCTGTTTGAAGCGTGTCTCGATTGCGTCTAAAGTTTCGTCAGGAGTACCGAAGAACTCTATGAAGTCACCATAATTCAGGCAACCTTTGTTATAGCCGGGGGTATCTTTGAAGCCGAGGGCAAACTGTTCCCCTTTGTCTTCTTTCCAGTTGCCTTTGGCATGGAAATAGACGTTTTGCAGGCTGTCATCCTTACACCGATAGGTGGCTACCGGGTGATTGGCGGTAGAGTGGTTCATCTGCAAATCTTCGATATGCAAGTCACCGCTGTCAAATGTTCCGTCAAATGCACGTTGGACAGGTGTCATATAGTTACCACCCAAGGCACGGTATGTAACGTTCATCATTTCACAGGCGCCGCAGTCGTTCGCATTGCCGGAATCGGAGTAATCGACTTTTACGGTAATGACATCGACCGGGATTGTATTATCACCGACCTGTACTTTGTTGATGGCAGCCAAGGCTATTGCACGGCGTCCTTCCTCCGTCGTATCGTCCGGATTAAGTAATATGATTCGAGTGTCCTTGTTTTTGCCTTTGCTCTTGGCGAGGTAGTAGCGTTTATTCTTTACCGGGCGTTTGGCAGAGGTGGTTCCCTGGTTGCGGGTTTGGACACTCACGGCCTTGAAGTTACGCCACGGGCGTTCGGGGTCAAAGTAATAGAGCGTGATGTATATCTTCGTACTGGTGGAAGTGGTGCCGTCCAGTGCTTCTATATCGGAGCCTTCATAGGGGCATTCGACAATGTAAGGCATACCGCGTGAATAGATTTCGGCAGCCGACGGGCGGCTTTGGGTACTACCCTCGGCTGTCTGGCTTTTAAGGATGTCCTCAAAGGCGTATTCCTTCACCATTACCTCTGTATCGGTCAGACGGACAAGGTAGTTCTTGAACGCCTGTGCCCATTCCATATAGGAGTTCCAGGCCATCATGTAATAAAGATACAAATCACCCAGTTTGCCATCCATCGTTATATACTTGGTCTGAATCAGGGAGCCGCCGCCCGGAACATAACCAAGGCAGGCGACTTCCTCACCGCTGAGGAAGAGTTTCATCATGGAATACCGTGTGCCGTCACGTTCAACGTAGTTGCTTGCAGGTTCAACAACCACGGCTACGGTTATCTTTTCACCCTGCCGGTAGGCGCGTTCTTCACGACGGGAAACGCCATTGTTACAGAAGATGCCGACCACCCGGCCGGTGACATAGAAGCCGGCACCGGACGTTTCGTCATAGCAGCTAAGGAGCAGGGCATCATCATCGGTCACGTTCTTGGAAGCGAAAGCGAACTGGATGGCGGCACCGTTGGATTCGATGGACGAGCCGGCAAACGGGGCATGGTTTAATGACACGCCCACATTCTCGGCTACGCGAAGGCAGTTCTCACCCAAGAATGTGCCAAAACCGTTGGTAGTCCAGTTGGCACCGTCCACTTTCATTTCATAATTACCGCTGACAATGCTATGGTCAGTTTCCTGATTGGTACGGGATGAGAAGTCAAAGTTATAGATGGCGCCTTCTTTTATGGCGGCGTCAATGGCGGAACCGCTAACTGTCACCCGGACAGGTTCGCTAGTCACGTCCTTGCATACGGCAGTATAGTTGACCGTATCGGTGCCGTCAGCCTTGTAGCCCTGCAGTTGTTGTTTGACCTGATAGGTTTTGTTACGACTGGCAGCAATTTGTGTTACCTGCACGTTATTGGCTTTCACGCTGACGGGTGAAGTCATTTCCAACGGGTCATAACAGGCAACATCAAGTTCTACGGTTTCGTACAGTCGGACTACTCCACCGTTTTTATCATCGTATCTCAAGGCGACAAGAGGTGTGGAACTATTCGGGTCAATTACCATGACAGCCGTGTAGATGACATTTCCTTTCACTCCGGATGCGACATCCGTTCCTTGGATGCGCAAGGGATAGGTACCGTGTTCTAGGCCGAGGGAAGCAGGGCGGATTACAACGGAGTGCGAGTAGTTGTCATTTACAACGGTGGTAGACAGGGATTGCCATTCACCATTAATCTTGATGTCAACCTGGGCACTGATACCTTTATCAGAGGTGTTGTTTCCGAACTTATAGAGTGGAAGGCTGAAACTTTCAGTTGTCGGAGTAAGCAGAGTTTCAGGGGTATAGTTGAGCACCTGCACACAGGTACAGGTAATATCAACAGCTGTTACATTGACATTCTTGGAACCGGTGTTGCCGCTTTCGTCAGTGGCTATCAGCTTGAATTTCCGAGTACCGGCAGCCGTAAAGTATGTGGTGAAGTCCAGTTCAAAGGAGAAGTCCTTCATGTCACCGGAAGATGCTTTGTTGACGGTTTCAGTCCAGACGGTAAGCCCGCTTTCACGGTCTACGAGTTCCAGTTTCTCAATCAGGTTGTCAGAGGATTCGACACCGTTCGAGGTCACGGAACGAATGGCGGCAAAGGTTCGTAGCGTGGAGCCGTAAGAGCCATAGACAGGTGTCGACTGGAAAGCAATGGCAACAATGGTACCGCCAGTTTGACCGCCGCCACCCGTGCCGATAGCGAACTGCACTTCATCACCAAGGGTTTCACCAGCAGCGTTCTTCATCTGAAGTTTTACGATGCCTTCTGTTTCCACGTTTACGTCGAGGTTGGCCGGAACATAGGCATAGGCGCCACCAGTTGAAAAGGCATCCTTTCCCCCTTCTGCCGGTTCATCGGAAGTTTCAACAACGGAACCGCCACCACCATTCCCGAAGGGTTTCCAAAGAGAAGGGGTCGCAAAATCGGACACAGCACCCTGGAACTGCCGGGTTTCCATTTCATACTCGCCTGTTTTGTAAGTAATGATGAGACCCGTTCGCTCATATTTGACGCCAGATTCCTGTTGATAGGAGACAATGGCGGCAATAGCGGTTTCAAGGGTATAGTGGCCATCTTTCAGAGGGCGGATCTCATCAACAATGACGATGGGGTGTGTTACATCGTCGGCGGGCGTGCCGCTCTTCATATCCTCAAGGGCTTGCTTATCCTCGGCGGACAAAAGGCCGGCTTGTTCAAGGGTAGCAGAAGGCAGACGGAAGCTGTCGTCCGTTTCTTTACCGGTTGTTTTGGACACTTTCTTAAAATACACATCGAGATAGGAAGCGTCAGACAGGACGGAGAAAGAACCCGGTTTGATTATATCGGAAGGGATATTTTTCATTGTATCTTCCAAAGACTTTCCACGGTTGCCGGGGAAAGCTTCTTCTTCACCTTCCCCAAGAGACAACGGTTCAGGCAGACATTCAGAAGGAACTTTACTTTCTTCGTTCAAAGGAGCGATACCGTTCGCTTTTCCTATCCTTTCCTCAAAGTCATTTATTACAGAAGTCCATTTGCCCCATGCAACACTCTCATTGGAAACAATACCTATTCGTGAGATTGTACAAACTGTACCTAAATATACACCTTCGGCATTGTCTGACATGGTAGCCAGTTGTATACACGAAGTGAATGATTGACAAACCTTATTAAGCTCCAACCGTTCAATTTGTATATTTACAGGAATCTTAGACGAATCAACAGACAAAATACACCGATAATTCCCAATAGAAGAATCCCCGGAATACATTGTTTTTAATTTATCTTTAAAGCTACCAATAGTAGTAAAAGAGCCAATACTTTTAAATGGGTCAGTCAAAGGATTGGATTTATCAGACACTCCTGTTATACGTTTCAATAACTCGGCGTCTCCATCCGATAAATCTTTTGCAATCTTATTGACATTCTCCACTAATGCATCAAAATCCCCATTCACCATTTTAGCAATGGTACTTGAAAGCAAATCAATAGATATTTTCCGACCACCACTAACTTCAACATACATATCTCTAGATAGCTCTGTTGTATCAGCCAGTTGTTCTATTGTAAGACTGTTTGTCTTCAACGCTTGCAGCACAAGGCTAATAATTTGTTGTTTCTCTGACTCTGTCATTTTATTCTATCTTTATTGTTTAAAACTATTATATTAATTTGATGACGGATCAGAAACTTCATCAGAAGCAACAGGTAACGTATCAACAAATTCACCGTCCCAAGTCACCTCATAATAAGTCCTATCATCAGTTCCTTTCAAGAACTCTAATATACCTCCTGATAATAAATCAATATCGTATGAACTTCCCTTTTGAGAAAATTGAACTTCATTCGAATAACCTCCCAAGACAACTGTAATCTGATTAACTTCCGAAGTTACGACACCAGCGCTTGTGAGATTAAAAGGTATCATGAACGTCACCCCACTATTAGCCGGTTTATCCAAAATCACTTTACAACTATAATTATGAGATGTAAAAAGACTAGTCATAATCTTCTGATAATGCACATACAACTTACCGGTGATTACTGACGTATATTCTTCTACAGCTTCACCACCAGACTTTATGCTCCTCAACTCTCCACTGTCAGATGTTATCCTATAAGTATCATTTTGAATTCTTCTTATAGACATTTGGTTGTTCCACTCCAAAACAGGATTAATCGTTTTTACCCTCTGTAACATTTGATTGAATACAAAACTCTTCAATCCTTCGATTTGCTGGTTAAGTTCCGGAACATTACTTTCCTTTCTTGCATATCGAATACCATCAAAGTAGACGTAATTACAGCATAAGACACGATTCAATAATTCAGCAAACCATACAGGGCATCCCATCCCATTTCCAAGCGTGAATAATATAGTTGTATATTCGTGGCTGAATAGCTCAACAATATCCTCATCAGAAGTCACGAACTGCTCATTATCCACACCGAACGTCCATCCGTTATCTTTGAAACCACCAGGAACTCGAAAATCAAAAAAGTATTGCATCCCATCTATCCACCAGACAGCATCAAGACGCTGCTTATTATCTTTCATTGAATACTGAATAAGGCTGGTTTCTGATAACTCACACTCATCATCCGTAACTTTAAAAATCTCACTCGTATTCCCATTAACTGTTACAGTATAATATCCACATGGAAGCAATGAAATGTTATAGAAATAGAGAATCTTATCATCATTCATCTTCCATGAGCTTAATGATACAAGTGTAGATATATTACTTAAAAGATTATTAATGTAAACAATAGGCTCCTGCTCTTTGGGTGTCAAAATCAATTCAACAAAAATCCTGTCTGTACGTGCGAATAACTGCACATATTTACTTTTCGCTCCAAATTTATCGGTAGACGGAGAAAAAAACAGTGGGGTAAACGGACTTATAATCATATTCTAGGCTTTTGTTATTGAACGGACAAATAAATCATACTTCACTCCCTCGTTTCTCTCAACTGTACTACTCACCTCTTTGATGTAACCTTCGTAAACAAGGCCACCTTTTTGAATCTTAATCGTTCCATCATCTGTTTGTGGAATATCCTCATCAAAGGTTGTAAATGAAACATCTCCACAAGTGACCAAATGCTCTTCAAGTATAAAGTCATCAGTTAATTTCACATCATTGACTATAACATTGCTATTCCCATCCGAAGAAGCATAATGAAGAGAATCAGCGAACATGCCAATATACTTAGCATTAGCTTTCAACATAGCTTTCTGCCAATACATAACATTAAACATTGCATCAGGATTTAGAACACCTGCAATCTTCCAATCCGCATTCCTTTCTAGTACATATTCCGCTTTCCCAATAACCTTATTATAAGCGAGCATTGCGCCAACGATAAACACATCATTATCACTTTCGTTATCAGTAGAACTACTTCCCCTTTTCTGTGACACGATTTCCAAGCCATAAGCATCTGCACGATAAGGGCTCACTAACTCTAGTGTATTATCTGTTACTTGCAATCCAGTAGTATATTCAGCAGTAAATCGAAATTCATCACGACCATTCAAGCATTCATAATCAACTTTATCATAACCAACTTTAACTCGTGCATATATCCTAGAACTGTCTACTTTAAATTGAAAATCTGAAATGTTTCTTGATATATTCTTATTACCATTAAAAGTAAATAAGCTGTCACGATGGACAAACTTTACAATATCCCCCTCAAATTTAGCATCCGG
>OODJ01002002.1_pt1 | contig 14351 bp, 7 predicted proteins | sample 1671611 | NCBI WGS metagenome assembly OODJ01 (sample SAMN06348174, study PRJEB24527) | human gut metagenome | biome: human gut; feature: ankylosing spondylitis patient; material: feces | host: Homo sapiens | place: China | collected 2015-10 | reverse complement strand
CCACCAGGCCGATGAGCATGATGATGCCGATCTGGCTGAAGATGTTCATCGTCTGCCCGTTGGCGGCCATGAACACCAGTGCCCCCGCAATGGCCAGCGGCACGGTGAGCATGATGACCAGCGGGTCTTTGAAGCTCTCGAACTGTGCCGCGAGGATCAGGTAGATCAGCAGGATGGCCAGCAGGAAGGCGAACATCAGGCTCGACGAACTTTCACGGAACTCCTTCGAGTCGCCGGCCAGCGCCGTGCGGAAATCGTCGCCGAGCGTTTCGGCGGCGATGCGATCCATTTCGTCGAGCCCCTGCCCGATGGTCTTGCCCTTCGCCAGCCCGGCCGATACGGTCGCCGAGAGGAACCGGTTGTAGTGGTACAATTGCGGCGGGGCGACGTTCTCTTCCAGTGCGATCAGGTTGTCCAGCTGGATCATCTCGCCCTTGTCGCTGCGTACGTAGATCGACCGCAGGTCGGCGGGCTTGTTGCGTTGCTGGCGGTTGATTTCGGCCAGTATCTCGTATTGCTTGCCGTTCATGTAGAAGTAGCCCATACGCTGGCCGCTGAGCCCGTACTGGAGCGTCTGGGCGATGTCGCGCGTCGAGACGCCCAGCAGGTTCGATTTGTCGCGGTTGATGATGATGCGCGCCTCGGGCTTGCTGAATTTCAGGTCGACGTCGGCCATCTGGAACACGGGGCTTTCGTAGACCTTGCGCATGAATTCGGGCAGCACCTCCTGCAACCGTTCGATGCCGGTGGCCTGCAGGACGTACTGCACGGGCATGTTGCCGCGGCGGCCGCCGAAGGTGCTCTGCTGCTGCACGAAGGCGCGGGCCTTGGTCTTGGTACGTACGGCCGCCGAAAGCTCCTCGGCGATCTCCATCTGCGAGCGTTTGCGGGTCGAGATGTCGGTCAGGGCGATCCGGACGTTACCCGAGCCGCTCGATACGCGCGCCGTGACCGACTGGGCCTCGGGTACGAGCGAATCGACCAGGCGGTTGATATCCTCGGTGTAGTCGCGCAGGTATTCGTAGGTGGCGCCTTCCGACCCGCGGGTGTTGATCGAAATCTGCGAGCGGTCTTCGAGCGGCGCCATTTCCGCCGGGATGGCCCGCCACAGCCAGCCGATCAGTCCGATCATCAGGGCAATGAGCGGCAATGCCAGCCAGCGCCGCCGCAGGAACCCGGCCAGCGTGCGCTGGTAAAAGTTGTTCATTCCCACGAAGAAGGGTTCGGTCTTGCTGTAAAACCAGCTTTTGCGCTCCTGCCGCACCAACAGTTTGGTCGCCAGCATCGGGGTGATGGTCAGCGCAGCGAAGGTCGAGATGACCACCGCGCCCGAGATCACCATGCTGAATTCGCGGAACAGGCGGCCGGTCATGCCTTCCATGAAGACGATCGGGAAGAACACGGCGATCAGCGTGACCGACGTCGAGATGACGGCGAAGAAGATCTCCTTGGCGCCTTCGATGCCGGCCTCCTTGGGCGTCATGCCGCGTTCGATGCGGATGTAGATGTTCTCGGTCATCACGATGGCATCGTCGACCACCAGCCCGACCGAGAGCACCACGGCCAGCATCGACAGCACGTTGATCGAGAACCCGGCGACGTACATCAGGAAGAACGTGCCGATGAGCGAGACCGGGATCACGATGCACGGGATGAGCGTCACGCGCCAGTTGCGCAGGAAGAGGAAGATGATGATGATGACCAGGATGAAGGCCTCGTAGACGGTCTGTCGCACCTCGTCGATCGAGGCGCGGATGAAGCGCGTGTTGTCGAACCCGTAGGAGGTCACCACGTCGTCCGGCAGGTCTTTCTTCATCGTCTCCATGCGCTGGTAAACCGCATTGGCGATGTCGATGTGGTTGGCTCCCGGCTGGGGGATCACCACGACGCCCACCATCGGGATGCCGTTCATCTTCATGTAGCTGCGCGTATCCTGGGGGCCCAGTTCGGCGCGTCCCACGTCGCTCAGGCGGATGATGCGGTTGGAGGCTTCGCGTACGACCAGGTCGTTGAACTCCTGCGTGGTGTGCATCAGCCCCATCGTGCGGATCGTCAGCTCGGTGGTGTTGCCTTCGATGCTGCCCGAGGGAAGCTCTACGTTTTCGCGGTCGAGGGCGTTCTTGATGTCCACGGGCGTAATGCCGTATCCGGCCATCTTGGCCGGGTCGAGCCACAGGCGCATCGAGTAGCGTTTCTCACCCCATATCTGCACGCCGCTGACGTTGTTGATCGTCTGCAGCTGCTCCTTGACCGTCAGGTCGGCGATCTCGCTCAGCTCCAGCAGCGAACGTTTGTCGCTCTGAATGGTTACCATCAGGATCGGTGTGGCGTCGGCATCGGCTTTGGTGACCGTCGGAGGGTCGCAGTCGCGGGGCAGGTAGCGCTGGGCGCGCGACACTTTGTCGCGCACGTCGTTGGCCGCGGTTTCCAGGTCTACCGAGAGTTCGAATTCGACCGTGATGCGGCTCTGTCCCTGGCTGCTGACGCTCGACATCGAGCGGATGCCCGGGATGCCGTTTATGTTCTGTTCGAGCGGCTCGGTGATCTGGTTCTCGATCACATCGGCATTGGCTCCCGGATAGGAGCACGTCACCGAGATGATGGGGTTGTCGACACTCGGGTATTCGCGTACGCCGAGGTAGCTGTACCCGATGAAACCGAATAGCAGGATGATGATCGTCAGCACCGATGCCATTACCGGCCGCCGGATGCTCAGTTCGGAAATATTCATGCGGCGGCGGTTTTATTCGACGGTGTCGAGTTTTACGGGGAGCCCTTCACGCAGCTGGAGCGTGCCGGAGACGATCAGCGTGTCGCCCGGGGCCAACCCCTCGACGACCTGTATCCGCGATTCCGTCCTCAGCCCGGTTTTTATGGCTACGGCGTGGGCTTTGCCGCCCTTGTAGAGGAATACCTTGTCCACGCCCATCTCGGGGACGACGGCCTGCGTCGGGATGGCGATGGCGTCGGGAATGTCATGCATCCGGATCTTTACGCTTACGAAGCGTCCGGGCAGCAGCCTGCCCCGCGTGTTGGGGTAGTGCGCACGTACCGAGAAGTAGTGGGTATTGGGGTCGATCTTCGATTCGGTGGCGTATACCTCGGCGTGAAACGTCTCGTTGTACCCCTCGACCGTGAACGTGAGGCGCGTCCCGGGTTTTATCTGGCTGGCGTAGCGCTCCGGGACGGAGAGGTCGATCTTCAGCGGCTTGATTTTGGTCAGCTTGGCCACCACGACGCTCGGCGAGGCATAGGCGCCTTCGCTGACGTTGCGCAGGCCGATCACGCCGTCGAACGGGGCGTGCAGCTCCGTGAGCGCGATGTTCGAACGCACGATGTCGATATCGGCGTTGAGCATCGCCAGTTCGGTGCGTGCCTGTTCGTAGGCTTCCAGGCTGACGGCGTCCTTTTCGAGCAGGGCACTCTGGCGGTAAACACGGTCTTCGGCCAGTTTGAGCTGCGCTTCGTAGCGCGACAGCTGTGCCAGCAGCGGTTTGTCGTTGACTTTGGCCAGCAATTCGCCCTTGCGGACGGTTGAGCCTTCCTGGAAGTTGATCGAGACGATCTTGCCCGAGGTCTCGAACGAGAGGTCTACCTCCTCGTCGGGGAGCAGGCTGCCCACCGAGGTGATGCCGTCCGTGAGGGTTTGCGGCCGCACGACGAGCCCGTTGACGTTCAGGACACTATTTTTCCGGGGTATGCTGATTTCCGCCGGGTCGGCGGCGGACGAACTGCCGCGGTAGTGGTTGTAAACGAACAGCCCTGCACAGAATACTACGAGGATGACGGACGTGATGATCCATTTCTTTTTTTTCATACCGGAGAGGTTGTCTTTAATGAGGGATGTGCAAAGATACGAAAAAACCCGCTATGCTTCCGCTGCCGGAAGGTATAATTGCACCCGTTTGTCGTAAAAACGGGGCCGGTTGCGGGTTCGTGTATGCCCGTTTCCGGCGAAACGGCAAAAAACGCCGGCGAAACGACCGGCACCCGCCGCATTCCCCTACCGTTGGGAGCAATACCTACATGTTATTATTCTGTCCCGAAAATTACCTAAAACAGGGAATTGTCCGGGCTTGGCGGGCACCTTAACTTTGCCACCGCAAACAAAATAAACGGAGAGCCTATGCGTCTTGGAATTTTACTGTTTACCCCTATTTTCTTACTGGCGGGTGTTACCCTGCATGCGCAGGAAGCCGTGAACGCCCCCGAACCTGCGGCCGCGGCCGATTCGGCTGCCAATGCCGAGCTGAAGGCACAGCTGAAAGCCGAACTCCTGTCGGAGATCCGGGCCGAGCTCTCTTCCGAAGTGAAGACCGCCGTCAGCAAAGAGGCCGACAAACCCTCACGGCTGACCGTGGGCGGGTACGGCGAGGCCGTCATGACGCGCAATTTCTTCAGCGACAACTACCTGCGTTATATCAGCCCCGACAAGTACAAGAATGACAAAAGCCACGGCCGCTTCGACCTCCCGCACGTGGTCATCTACCTGGGCTACGATTTCGGGCGCGGCTGGTCGATGGGCACCGAGATCGAATTCGAGCACGGCGGCACGGAGAGCGCCTTCGAAACCGAATTCGAGGAGGGCGGCGAGTATGAGTCGGAGATCGAACGCGGCGGCGAGGTCGCCCTCGAACAGTTCTGGCTCCAGAAAAGCTTCAGCCCGGCCTGCAACCTGCGCCTGGGGCATATGATCGTGCCTGTCGGCGGAACCAACCAGCACCACATGCCCACCGAGTTCTTCGGGGTCTACCGTCCCGAGGGCGAGAATACGATCCTGCCCTGCACATGGCACGAAACGGGCATCAGCCTCTGGGGACGTGCCGGTGACTGGCGTTACGAGGTGATGTTCCTGCCGGGACTGGATTCCGACCGGTTCGGCGACAACGGTTGGGTCAGCGGCGGTGCCGGAAGCCCCTACGAATTCAAGATCGCCAATGCCTATGCCGGGGCGTTCCGCATCGACAACTACTCCGTCCCGGGCTTGCGCCTGAGCCTGAGCGGTTATGCTGGCAACAGTTTCAGCAATACCCTGAGTGCCAACCGTACCGGTGCGGACAGATACAAGGACGTGAAGGGTACGGTGATGATCGGCGCCTTCGATTTCCTCTACGATGCCCATAACTGGATCGTTCGCGGTAACTTCGACTACGGGCACCTGACCAATTCGGACAAGATTTCCCAGTTCAACCGCGATATGCCCAACGCATCGCCCTCGCCCAAGCAATATGTGGGTTCGGACGCCATCGCCACGGGGGTGGAAGCCGGTTACGACATCTTCTCGCAGATACGCAAGCTCAAGGAGAGGGGACACCGCTTCTACGTCTTCGGCCGTTATGAGTTCTACGATTCGATGTTCGATACCGCCAAGTCGGTGATCCGCCAGGACTGGTGCGGCCGCCAGCGGGTAGCCGTCGGGTTCAATTATTATCCGATCAAGAACATTGTCATCAAGGCCGAGTACGGCATCGGCCTGCTCCGGTCGTACGACTATACCGACTCCGCCACCGGGGAGACCCGCACGGGGCGTTTCAACAACGAGCCCTCCCTTTCGCTGGGGATCGCCTATTCCGGCTTTTTCAGACGTTAACCAAATCATAATGAGAATATGAAAAATCTGTTCAAAAATTCCGTTTATGCAGCCGCGGCACTCGTCCTGGCGCTCGGGGCCGCATCGTGCAGCGACAGCGACGGCGATTACACGTTTGCCGACGAGCGTGAAGAGGCGCTCAAGGATGCTGCCGTAGATTTCGTCGACAATAACGTGATTCCGACCTATAAGGCCCTGGCCGACGGGAGCATCGCCTTGCAGGAGGATTGCGAGGCCATGCTGGAGGCTTTCGACGCGGGAACCCTTACGACCCCGCTGGTGCAGGCCGCCTGCAACGACTGGATCACCACGCGCAAGCACTGGGAGCTCAGCGAGGCCTACCTTTACGGCGCTGCGGCCGATTACGACATCGACCCGCATATCGACTCCTGGCCGCTGGACGGCACGGCGCTTCAGAACCTGCTGAACAACAACAGTATGATGGCCGAGATCGAGAGGAATCCCGATTATGTCAGCGCCAATCTGGGTTACGGCCTGCTCGGGTTCCATGCGTTGGAATACATGCTCTTCGAGAATGCGGGCCCCCGCGCCCTCGGCAAATACACCCGTCCCCAGTTGGTATACCTGGTCGGTGTGGCCAACGATCTGTGCAACATGTGCGTACGCCTCGAAGCTTCGTGGGCGGGGCTGGACAATGTCACCGAAGAGAAGCAGACGATCCTGGGCGATGCCGAACTGGAGCCGACCTTCGACTACGGCGCTTCGATGCGCAATTCGGGGAAGGGCGGCAGCAAGTACCGCAACTATAAGGATGCCGCCGAGGAGATCATCCAGGGCTGCATCGACATCGCCACGGAGGTCGGCTCGCAGAAGATCGGCCGTCCGGCCAACGGAACCAGCTCCGAGGATATCAATTACATCGAGTCGCCTTACAGCCAGAATTCGAAGACCGATTTCATCGACAACATCATCAGCATCCGGAACACCTATCAGGGTATGACCTCCGGCGACGCTTCGGTGAGCGACTGGATCGAGGTGGTCGACCCCGTCCTCGATACGGAGGTTCGCAATGCGATTTCCACGGCGATCGAAAAGATCGAGGCCTGCCCGGCCCCGTTCGTCGACAACCGTACGGCACAGGCATGGAAGGATGCCGCCACCTATTGCAATAACGACCTTGTGAACGCGCTTACGAAGGCGCTGACGGCACTGTCGGTCGAAAAATAACCATTTTCAGCAATGAAAAAGCACTTGATTTACAGCCTGTGCATGTCGGCAGCCCTGATGGCTGCCGCGTGCGCTGATGACAAGGGGACGGATCCCGCCCCCGATCCGAATCCCGACCCCGTTCCCGAGGAGTATTACGCCGGCGGCAAGCTCGGCACGGCTTTCAACACCACGTCGGTGGCCTACGAGCAGCCTACGCCGGTCGTCGATGACGACGCCGCGATGACGCAGCGTTTCCTGAACGGCGAGGCGCTGTTCGAAAAACCCTTCACGGCCAACTCGTCGGGTGTGCGCTACGGCCTCGGGCCGCTCTATATCCGCACCTCGTGCCTGCACTGCCACCCGGGCTACGGCCACGGCAAGCGTATCGAAGGCGCGTTCAACACCAACCAGATCGGCAACGGCTATCTGCTGGTCATCACCGACGAGGACGACAATTACCTGACATCGCTCACCGGTATGCCGCAAACGCGGCCCGTGGCGCCGTTCAAAGCCCCGATCGACGAATCGAAGATCATGATCGGCTGGCAGGAGTATACCGACGAGTGGGGCAATAAGTTTCCCGACGGCGAGTCTTACAGCCTGATCTATCCCGAAGTGACGATCCCCGAGGACGCCTATTACGTGCCGCTGATCGGCGCCAAGGGCGAGGTGCCCTATGCCAAGGTGCGCGTGCGCCTCGAATCGACCATCGGCATCTACGGTACGGGCTTGCTGGATGCCATTTCGGACAGCGACCTGAAAGCCGAGTACGTTCGCCAGGAGCAGAACGGCGTGCCGCTCAATCCCGCGATCTTCAGGAACGGCGAGTGGGTCAAGACCTATGGGACGACCACCCATCCGCTGCGCTATACCTATGCCCTGAGTCGCGGCCCGTTGCAGGATGCGGCGGGTGCCAATGCCATCTGGAACATCACCAACGTGACCCGCTCTGACCGCCGTTACCACTACATGACCGCTGCTTATGCCGAAGTAGCGTCGAAGGACGCCGATGTGCAGCGGGATTTCTACACGCTTTTCCCGGCGTGGAACAAGACGGGCGACGTTGCGCAGGATATTTACAACTATCTGATGAACAAGGAACTGCCTGTCGAGATGAGCGATGAGGACTATGTCGACTTCATGGTCTGGCACCGCGGTCTGGCCGTACCGGCGGCGCGTAACCTCGACGATGCGGACGTTAAACGCGGCAAGACGCTCTTCACCGAGATCGGCTGTGCCACCTGCCACCGTCCGACCTGGACGACGGGCGACGATGTCTTTACCGACCCCAACGGTTTCTTTGCCGACGGCGACAGCCGCCTGCCGCGTTATCCTAACCAGAAGATCTGGCCCTACTCCGACATGGTGCAGCACCGGCTCTTCATGGTGAACGACATCCGCACGGGCTGGTGCCGTACGACGCCGCTCTGGGGCCGTGGCCTGAGCGAGAAGTGCACGGGCGCCAGCGACCGCCTGCACGATTGCCGTGCGCGGACGGTCATCGAGGCTATCATGTGGCATGGCGCGGCGCAGAGCGACGCCCGCTGGTCGGTCGAGAAGTTCCGCACGCTGAGCAAGGACGACCGCGACGCGGTGGTCGAATTCATCGAATCCATCTAACCCTTCCCGGATATGTGCGAAGCGCCGGTGCCCCGTGCATCGGCCTTTGCCGTGTCCGGACGATGCATTCACACACGAACGAACGGATGAAACTGTTGAAACTGTTGAAACGCCTTGCCTTCGGGCTGCTCGGAGCCGTGATGGCGGTGCTCGTTACGGCCACGGTACTTGAAAAGATATACGGTACGGATTTCGCCGCTGCGCATATCTACGGCGCGGGCTGGTTCGCCGCGCTTTGGGGTGCCCTCACCCTCGCGGCGCTGGCCTGCCTGTTCCGCCGGAAATTGTGGCGGAGGCCCGCCGTCCTGTTGCTGCACCTCTCTTTCGCGGTCATCCTCGCGGGGGCTTCCGTGACATGGCTCTTCGGCCGGCAGGGGACGTTGCACCTGCGCACGGGCGATCCCGGGGCGACCGCATTCGCCGGCCGTGACGGTTCGGAGCAAATACTGCCCTTCCGGGCCCGGCTGGACGATTTCCGCATCGAGTATTATGCCGGCACCCGTGCGCCGATGGATTTCGTCAGCCTTCTCACCCTGACGGCCGACGACGGGTCGCTGCACGGTGAAGTCGGCATGAACCGCATCCTGGTTTTCCGGAATTATCGGTTCTACCAGTCCGCCTATGACGAGGACGGACGGGGTACGACCCTTTCCGTTTCGTATGATCCGTGGGGCATCGGCATCACCTATGCCGGGTACGGGCTGCTGCTCGTTTCCATGCTGGCGTTCCTGTGCGACAGGCGCGGGGGTTTCAGGCGGTTGCTGCGCAGCCCTGCGCTCCGCAAGGCGGCGCTGTGTCTTGTCCTCTGTACGGCGGCCGTACAGGGTGCCCGGGCGGCTGACACCTTGCCGCAGACGCTTCCGCGCGAGGTCGCCGCGGAATTGGGCGACCTGTATGTCTACTACAACGACCGTATCTGTCCGTTGCAGACCCTGGCTAAGGATTTTACGGTGAAACTCTGCGGGAAGAGCCGCTACCGGGGACTTACGCCCGAGCAGGTGCTTTCCGGCTGGCTGTTCTATTACGACGACTGGAAACGCGAACCGATGATCCGCATCAGGAGTGCCGGGGCACGCCGCCTGCTGGAGGTCGGCGGGCGTTATGCGCGGCTGTCGGATTTCCGCAACCGGGTCAACGAATACCGGCTCGAAGGGGCTGCCGGGCGTCCGGCGGGCGAGGCCGATGAGAAATTCAACATCATCGGGATGGTCTGCACGGGCAGTATGCTGCGGATTTTTCCCTATACCGACCCTTCGGACAGCCTGCTGCGCTGGGCGTCGCAGGTCGACGGCCTGCCGCGGGAGCTGCCTCACGGGCAGGCGCTCTTTATCGGCCGGGCGATGAACTACGTCAGCGAACTGGTCGTAAAACGGGATTGGGCGGGGGTCGCAGGGGTGTTGCGCAAGATCCGCAGCTACCAGCAGAAGGAGGGCGGGGCGCATATGCCTTCCGGGCTGCGTTTCCGTGCCGAAAAACTTTATAACCGGCTCGATTGGTCGCTGCCGCTCGCCGCGGCATTCATCCTGACCGGGATCGGAGGATTCCTCGATGCCTGCCGCCGGATGGTGCGCGGGCGGGCTTTCGGGGCGAAAACCCGGGGCTGGCTCCTTGCGGGCGTTGCCGCCGGAGGACTGTATCTTACGCTGATGCTGGCGCTGCGGGGCTATGTCAGCGGCCACTGGCCTGTTTCGAACGGCTATGAAACGATGCGCTTCATGGCATGGTGTACGCTGCTGCTCACGCTGCTCTTCGCCCGCCGCTTCCTGTTCCTGCTGCCTTTCGGTTACCTGATCGCCGGGCTGTCGCTGATAGTTTCGATGATGGGGGAGTCGAACCCTCAGATCACGCAGCTGATGCCGGTTCTCGACTCGCCGCTGCTCTGCATCCATGTGATGCTGGTCATGGTGGCCTATGCGTTGCTGGCGTTCGTTATGTTCGGCGGCGTGGCAGGGGTCGTCCTGCACCGCCGCGCCCGCGGGGCGGCCGCGCAGCTGCAGGCCGTCAGCCGGCTGATGCTCTATCCGGCCGTCTTCTGCCTCGCCGCCGGTATCTTCGTCGGCGCCGTCTGGGCCAATGTGTCGTGGGGACGCTATTGGGGCTGGGATCCCAAGGAGGTGTGGGCGCTCGTTACGCTGCTGGTTTATGCGCTGCCCCTGCATGCCGGATCCCTGCCGTGGTTCCGCCGGCCGTTGTTCTTCCATTGGTTCTGCATCGCGGCGTTCCTCTCGGTGCTGGTCACCTATTTCGGGGTCAATTTCCTGTTGGGCGGCATGCACAGCTATGCCGGATAGGGGAGCGGCGATCCGGGGCGGGATGCCCATTCCGTGCGTCCCGGTCGTCCCTATCGTATGGCGGGGCCGTCATTGCGCAGCCGAGCGGTAAACCGTTCCGGCAGCCGGGGCATGGCGCCGTGCTGCGAGCAGACGTGGGCCGCGACATCCACGGCCAGCCTGTGTGCTTCCCCGATGCCGAGCCCCGAGAGCAGGGCGGCCAGGAACGATGCCGTGAACGAGTCCCCTGCACCGACCGTGTCGGCTACTTCGACGCGCGGCGTGGGGATATATGACCGGGTGTCGGGGGCGAATACCGAACTCCCGGCGGCGCCGCAGGTGAGGATCACGATCCGCAACCCGTACCTGTCGAGCAGCGTGCGGCACTGCTCCCCGGGCTGCATCCCCTCCAAGCCGAACATGCTGCCGACCACGGCCAGTTCTTCGTCGTTTATCTTCAAGATGTTGCACTTCCGCAGCGACTCTTCGACCACCTGCTGCGTGTAGAAGTGCTGCCGCAGGTTGATGTCGAAGACCTTGTATTGTCCCTCGCCGTCGGGCATCGTTTCCAGGAAACGCCCGATCGTGCGGTGCGATACGGGGCTGCGCTGTGCCAGCGACCCGAAGCAGGCTGCACGGGTGTGCCGGGCGAGCTCCTCGATCTGCGGGGTGAACGGTATGTTGTCCCAGGCTACGCCCTGCCGGATCTCGTAGCTGGGGATGCCCGCCCCGTCGAGCGTGACTTCGACCGTCCCGGTCGGGAACGGCACCGTTTCCAGCATATGTCCCACCCCTTTTTCGCGGAGCTGGTTGCGGAGTTCGCGTCCCGCCTCGTCGTCGCCGACGGCGCTGACCGCGCAGCTGCGCAGCCCGAACTGCGACATGTGGTAGGCGAAGTTCGCGGGAGCGCCGCCGATCTTCCGCCCTTCGGGCAGTATGTCCCAGAGTGCTTCGCCGATCCCGACGACCCACTCTGTCTTTCGGTTTGCTTCGGTATTCATTGTCGTTTGCGTTTGCTGCGAAGTTAACGGTTTTGCTCGATATTTTTCCGCTTGCGCGGTGTTTTTCAACATGGCGTGAGGCATTTGGCCGTAATTTTCGCGGCATTCGGTTTGTCCTGCCGGGACGGTTTCCGACGACAGGGCGGACGAATTATGCCCGGAAAGTTTGTATTGAACGGCTTTTGTCTTATTTTTGTCTGACACAAAACCCGAAACCATGATGCTGCGAACCCTTCCCGCCCGATCCGGCTTCCTGTGGGTGCTTCTGGCGTGCATTTCCCTCGCAGGATGTACGCGGCACCCAAAATACTCGCTTCAGACCGAAGCGGCGCTGGAACGGCTGGATGCGGAACTTTCCCGCAAGGATCGTTACCAGCAGTGGCGGCAGGCGCAGAACGACAGCCTGCGCCGGGAGGTGGCGCGTGCCCGCAACGCCGGCGACCGGGCGTGGCGCCTGTTCGCCGTGTCGCAGAATTACGTGACCTACCAGCTGGATTCGGCGGCTTATTACGTCGACCGCCTTTACCGGCTGGCCGCCTCTGCCGGGTCGGAGGATATCCGCCGCATCGCCCTGCTTGCCGACATCGACGTCTGGCTGGGCCGCGGGCAGCTGGGGCTTGCCGAAGAACTTTTCCGCAGGATAGATACGGCCGGCATGTCCTCTGCGGAGTATGCCGCATGGCATTCGCGCTACTCCTCGATCGCCGCCCGGCGTGCGGCCGAAGCCGAGGACGGAGCCGTGCGGTCGGCATGGCGCGATACGGTGGTGCGAGTCAGGCACATATCCGTGCCCGGGCAGTCGGAGTGGACGCAGGCGCGGATCGCCGCTGCCGCTCTGCGCGACAGCGGCCGCTTCGCTGAGGCCGTACAGTTACTCGAGCCCTATACGGCCCGGAATCCCGACTACCAGGAGCTGGCGCTTCTCTATTACGGCCTCGCAGGCATCGCGCGGGCGTGGGGCGACGACGACCTGCGGCTTTATTACCTGGCCGAATCGTCCGTCGCCGACCTGCGTGCCGGCACCCGTTCCTATGCCTCGCTGTACGACCTTGCGCTGCTGCTGTTCGACCGCAAGGATTACGACCGTGCGGCAGCCTATATGGGCAGCGCGTCCGATGACGCCATGCACTGCCGGTCGATGGTGCGCATACCGGTCTCCTCTTCCGCGGCCGTCAAGATCAGCGAGGCCATCTCCTCGAACATCGCCCAAAGGCAGGCCATGATGACCACGACGATCTGGTTGGCCGGTGTCTTCCTGGTCGTCCTCATCGGTATCCTCTGGTACGTGCTGTGGCAGCACCGCCGCCTGCGCGGCAACCACCGGCAGCTGATTGACATGAGCGCCCAGTTACAGGCGAAGAACGACGAGATGCAGGCCAAGAACGACCATATCCGCGAGATCAACGGCGCGCTGGTCGACTCCAACCGGATCAAAGACCGTTACGTCTGCCACTATATCGACCTTTCCGTCCATTACATCAAGCAGATTGACACTTTCCGCCGCGAGGTCTGCCGCGTCGCCCGCAACAAGGGCGTCGACGAACTGGTGCGCTGGCTGAACACCTCGCAGGCCGTCAGCGGCGAATATGCGAAGTTCTACCAGTCGTTCGATTCCTCGTTCCTCGACATCTTCCCGCAATTCATCGAACAGGTCAATGCCCTCCTGCAGCCCGAGTCGCATTTTGCGCCCCGCGCCGACGCATCGCTGACCACCGAGCTGCGGATTCTGGCGGCCATCCGGCTCGGGATTACCGACAGCGGACACATCGCTTCGCTGCTCAACTGTGCCTCGGCGACGGTCTATACCTACCGCACCAAACTCCGCAATGCGGCGCTGGATCGGGACAATTTCGAGCAGCAGGTGTCGCGGATCGGTCTCTGATCTTTCGGATAGTCTATATAATCCGGGGTGTGGATTCGGTTTTTAAAACCCTGATATGTAATGCTATATAGATTGTCAAACCTCTATATAGTTCTATACGTGCGCTGGAATAATCATAAATAATAGGTATTTTTGTCCTAACCCCGGCCACGGAACCATTTAACCAATCATAAATTATGCTGACTAAAACTTATTTTCGCAGAAAGCTCGCGCAAGCGTGCGGGCTGGGACTCGTGCTCTGCGCTGCCGCTGCATGTGCGCCACAACAGAATGTGCTGACCAAAGAGGAGATTGCCGACGGCTGGCAGCTGTTGTTCGACGGCAAGACGCTCGACCAGTGGAAGGACTACAACGGCGAAGAGCTGACCATGCCGTGGCATGTCGTCGACGGCTGCATCCAGGCCAAGGGTGACGGCAGCGACCTGGCAGGCTACATCGTTACGAAGAAACAGTACGAAAACTTCATCCTCGACTGGGACTGGAAACTCTCCCACGGAGGGAACAGCGGTATGATCTACCACGTGGTCGAAGACCCCTATTTCAAGGTACCCTACGTAACCGGCCCCGAATACCAGCTGATCGACAACGAGGGCTGGGAAGAAGTCAATGCCCCCAACAAACTCGAAGAGTGGCAGAAACTGGGCGTGGACTACGCCATGCACCTGCCCGATCCCGATTCGCTGTTCGTCAACCCGCAGGGCGAGTGGAACTCGTCGCGCATCGTCTTCGACAACGGCCATGTCGAGCACTGGCTCAACGGCCACAAGATCCTCGAATTCGAAGCCTGGACGGACGACTGGTTCGCCCGCAAGCACAGC
>OODJ01001994.1_pt1 | contig 14406 bp, 10 predicted proteins | sample 1671611 | NCBI WGS metagenome assembly OODJ01 (sample SAMN06348174, study PRJEB24527) | human gut metagenome | biome: human gut; feature: ankylosing spondylitis patient; material: feces | host: Homo sapiens | place: China | collected 2015-10 | reverse complement strand
CAGGAAGCCCACCGCGATGGACACGGCCACCATCAGCAGGGTGAGCGCCAGCATCTGGCCGCCTACCTTATATAAATAGTGCATCTGCACGTCGTGGGCAATGCCCTGGGCCTCGTATTCCAGCCCCACCAACAGCAGAGCCTGGCTCTTCAGGTTCTCCACCACGGTGTCGTCCAGCTGGCCGATGGCACCGGTCAGCTGCTGCTGCACGGCGTCCCGGCTGAAGCCGGGCATCTGGCTCATGGCGGCAAACTGGCCGCACACGGTGTCCAGATCCTTGGCCGTGGGGGCTGCGGTCTCGGTTTCCGTGTCGGGATTGCGGTCGGCACCGGAGGCCTGCAGGTCCGCAAGGCCGGTCATGCCCATGCCGGTCTGCCCGGCGGGGGTGTTGGCTGCCTGGGCGGCCGCCAGATACAGCACGATGTCCGGCGTGGTCACAGCATCTTCCAGCGCAGTGCGCTCGTCGGCGGTCAGGTCGGTGCGCAGGCGCAGCACATCGCCGTCGGCGGTGTAGGCGTTCTGGAAGGCAGCGGCATCCTCCTCGCGCATCAGCAGCGAGAGGGCATCCAGCGTGCTCTGCCGCACGGTGTCGGGCAGGGGGCTTTCGATGCCGCCCTGCTGGATGCCGGTGTCCACGATCTTGCTGGTGTAGTCCGGCAGCGACAGATCGCAGTAGGCCTGCACGAACAGCAGTGCGAACACCACGAGGCAGACGGCCCAGTGACGGGCCAGCTGCTTAAAGATCTTTGTCATGGTTTGGTTCTCCCTTCGGTTTGGTGGTACGCGCAGCGTTTTCCGCAAGAATGGCTTCCATCAGCGCGCCGCGCAGCGCTTCCATCTGGGCCAGCTGTTCCGGCTCCAGCCGGGCCATGACACTGGAAAAGTAGTCCCCAAGAGCAGCCTCGCACTGTCGGCAGGCCTCGTATCCCTTGGGCGTGAAACGCACCAGCGTCTTGCGGCGGTCGGCAGGGTCGGCAAAGCGTTCCACAAGGCCGTCCTGCTCCATCTGCCGCACCGTGCGGGAAATGGCAGGAAGCGGTTGGTGGAACTCCTTCACCAGGTCGGACATGTACACCGCACCGTCCTGTCCATGGAGACGAATGCAGCCCAGCAGCCCTTCCAGCATGGGGAAGTGGCGCTTGGGGCAGTCGGCCAGAGCGGCCTTCATGCCGGCCTTGGATGCTTTGCTCAGCCGGTGGATGTAGCGGCAAAGCCCGCGGAAACTCAACGTGGATTCCTCAGACACGCGATCCCTCCTCTCAAAGATTACTTAACAGCTGTTAACTGTTAACGCTTGATAATAATAGGCTTTTGCAGGCCGGATTGCAACCCCCTGCAGGGATTGTTTCACAAAAGTTCACAAACGTTTGTGTCCCGCATACACATAAAGCAAAGGGGGCATCGGGCATGGAACAGCGTTTGTGGATGATCCTGCAATTGTTCGGCGGGGCGGCACTTTTCTTATACAGTATGGACACCCTCACGGACGCTTTGCAGCAGGCAGCGGGGGACACCCTGCGGCAGGCCCTTGCCCGGCTCACGGCCCACCCGCTGGCCGGGGTGCTCACGGGGGCGGCGGTCACGGCGGTGGTGCAGAGCAGCTCGGCGGTCACGGTGCTGGTGCTGGGCCTTGTGGGGGCCGGGCTGCTGACCCTGCAGCGGGCCGTGCCGGTGGTGTTCGGGGCCAACATCGGAACCACGGTCACCGCGCAATTGCTGGCCTTCCGGCTGGAGGATGCCCGGTATCTGCTGCTGGTGGCGGGGCTGCTGCTCTGGTTCGCGGGGCGCGGGCGTCTGCACGCAGCCGGGCAGGCGCTGTTTGCGTTCGGCCTGCTGTTTGAGGGCATCGCGGTCATGGCCGAGGCCATGGAGCCATTGGCAGCGGGGCCGGTGTTCCGGCAGTGGATGGCTCAGGTGCGGCACCGCCCCGGCCTGGGCCTGCTGGCAGGGCTGGGCATGACCCTTGCCGTGCAGAGCAGCTCCGCCACCATTGCGGTGCTGCAGCAGGCGGCCGCCCGCCCCGGGCCGGACGGCGGGTGCCTGCTGGGCCTTGCGGGAGCCATCCCGGTGCTGTTGGGGGACAACATCGGCACCACCGTCACGGCGGTGCTGGCATCGGTGGGGCAGAGCCGGGACGCCAAGCGTCTGGCGGCGGCCCACGCCCTGTTCAACCTGTCCGGGGCGGCGGTGTGCTGGCTGCTGCTGCCCCAGTTCACCGCGCTGGTGCGGCTGGTCTCGCCCCACGGGCCGGAGAGCGCCGTGCTGGCCCGGCAGATCGCCAACGCCCACACCCTGTTCAATCTGGGCTGCACGGTGCTGTGGCTGCCCCTGACCCCTTGCATGGTGCGCATCGTGTGCATTCTATTGCCGGAAAAGCACGCCCCTGAGTTGAAACGAACGCCCTAAAATGGTATAATGACAGTGTATCGAAAATTTTGTGACGCTTTTGTTGCACAAACGATGAACGGACCCTTCTGTGGGCCTGCAGCGGTGTGCGGCTGCCAGGGCACAGAGCGAACCAAGAGGACGTGTTTACTATGAAGGATATCATCAACGGGTTGATCGAGCGGTTCCGCAGGCAGCATGTACAGGCCCGGCGCTATGTGGCCATGATGCTGGTGCTGGCCCTGCTCACCACCCTGTTCGTCAACTGGCAGCTCCATGGGGTGGGCATCTCCATGACTGCCGACTACCACTGCGGCTACGAGGAGCACCAGCACACGGCGGCCTGCTACGAAAAAGTGCTCACCTGCGGTTACGAGGAGGGCGAGCCGGAAACGCCCGTCACCTCTTCGGACAGCAGCGCCGATCCGGTGTCCGCCTACAGCGCGGCCGAGCCGGAAGAGCCGGAAGAGCCGGTGCAGACCGAGCCGGAGACCATCTGGGTGCCCCATGAGCACACCGATGCCTGCTACGAGGAGCACCGGGTGCTGACCTGCTATCAGGAAGAGCACGAGCACACCGACGACTGCTTTGACGAGTACGGTGCGCTCATCTGCGGCGAGTTCGAGCATATCCACGACGACAGCTGCTACACCACCGAGTATGAGCTGGTGTGCGGCCTGGACGAGGGCGAACTGGTGGAGGAACCCAACCCCGCCTATCAGGAAATGCCTGCCATCCGCCCCGTGGTGGACCTGCCCCCTGAGCCGGCCGAGACCACCCCGGAGGAGCCGGTGCTGCATCACCACACCGACGCCTGCTACACCGAGGAGCTGGTGTGCACCATCCCGGAGCACCACCACACCGTGGAGTGCCTGGCCGATACCCAGGCCGACGTGGAGACTGCCGAGGAATGGCAGGCCGCGGCCAACGTGGCCCTGAACGGCAACTGGGCCGAGGACCTGCTCACCGTGGCAAAGTCCCAGCTGGACTACCAGCAGAGCGACAAGAACTTCAAGCTGGATGTGGAGGACCAGCAGGTGCTGCGCGGCTACTCCCGCTATGGTGCCTGGTACGGCAACCCCTACGGTGCCTGGGACGTGATGTTCCTGTCCTACTGCCTGCACTTTGCGGGTGTGCCCCAGACGGTGGTGCCCCAGCGTGCGGGCGTGATGGCCCTGCACAGTGACCTGCGCGGCTCCCAGTGGCTCACCGACGCCGACGGCTCCACCGCAAGGCCCGGCGATATCGTCATCTACAACACCCTCACCACTGAGCAGGTGGCCGTGGACGAGAGCTCCTATGGCATCGCCCTGCTGGACCTGGACGAGGACCCCGACACCGCCGCTCAGCTCACGGCTTCCGAGCCGCAGGTGGACACCCGCACCGTGACCACCGAGACGGTGGGCGTCGTGTCCGCCGTGGACCCCGACGCCGGGACCCTGACCGTGATCTCCGGCAACGTGGACGGCAAGGTGGCCGAGGTGCCCGCTGCCATGTCCGACGTGACCAGTGTCATCTCGGTGACCGGCGCCTATGCCGCCGAGACCACCGCTGTGGCCCCGGAGGCCCCGGCAGGCTCCCAGGAGGAGCTGGACGGCAGCTATGCGCTGCTGGAAGATGAGGATGGCTTTGGTGCCACCGTGGAATGGGTCGGCGAGGCCCGGCAGCAGGACCCCGATGCCCCGGCCCTGCTGGCAGAAACTGCCGATACGGAGGTGCAGCTGGACCCCGCCTGGATCACTAAGACAGAGTTCGAGAAGGAGGTCAATGGCTCCTGGGAGCCCCTGGTGGGGAATGAAGTGGAAAACGGTACCAACGTGCAGGTCACCGTGACCTACAAGCTGCCTGCGAGCACCCTGAAGCCGGACCGGCGGACCCTGTGCTACCAGCTGCCTGAGGCCATGAAGCCCAAGCAGCCCACCTCCGGCAAGATCCTGGACGAGACCGACAACAACAAGGTCATTGGCACCTATACCATCGACACCAACGGCCTGGCAAAGCTGACCTTTGACAAAAGTGAGAAGTTCACCGGTTTGGATGCCCACGGCAACCTGGAGTTTACCGGAACCTTCAAGTTCTCCCGGAAAGTATGGGCAGATGATTTTGCGAATGACAAAACCATCACCTTTGAAAAGGGCTACACCCTGACCATCAAGAAGAAAACGGCAGATATAAAGATCAGTAAAGGGTACACCGGCTATTGGAGTGCCTTTGAAAATCATCCGGAAAGTGGCACCTTCATAAACCATTATAAGGTGACGGTGGAGACCACCTGCGGCACCAAAGACCCGGTGACCCTTACGGATACCCTGAACACGAATCAGTGGGGCAAAAGTGAGAGCGATTACCTGAAGGGCGGCAAATACCTGGAAAGCTCCTTTAAACTTTACAAGGTGGATGCATCGGGTACACAAACGCAGATCCTGCCGTTCCCCGGCACGATCCAGGAGGACAGCAACGGCAACCCCCGGGTGGTCATTAAGGACCTGGAAGCATTGGGGATTGAAGAAAAGTACATCTGGTACTATGACGTTCAGCGGAACTATGCGGACTTTGACGAAATGCCCGACGGTGTCGGTATGATCTTCAATACGGCAACAGCGAAGGCAGGCTCCCAGGAGGAAAAGAAGGCTGAAGCATACTACACATGTAAAACCCCTCGCATTGAGAAGAAAGGCGAGTACGACCCCAAAACAGGCCACATCCAGTGGACGATCACTGTAAAGACACCGCATTCTTTTCTGGGGTCCTATCTCCTGCAGGGCTGCAAGATCACAGATGCCTTGCCAGATCGTGTGAAAATCGTAGGGGATGTAAAGGTAGGCAACGATACGATATCGGCAGAGAAATTCCAGCAAAATGGCTATACCATCCCGGCGGATTTCACGGGGACAGAGCTGACCATCACCTTTGAGACCACCACCCCCCTGGGCGGCGGCCCGGTGAAAAACGTGGCACAGATCGAGACCAAGAGCAAACACACCTTTGAGGCTTCGGCTACCAAGACCATCGGGCAGGGGGATTGGACCCTGAGCAAGCAGCTGTCCAGCAGCAGCAAGGGCCTGGCCAAATGGAATATCTCTGCCGCCAATGCGGCTGGCGAAAGCAGCTTTACCCTGGTGGAGACCCTCAAGGACGCTGTGAACGAAAGCGGCCAGACCCAGCTGGACACCCACTACGCCTACGCCGCAGAGCTGGAGAAGGCTTTGGAAGAGGGCCTGACCCTGACCCTCCACGACGGTGGCACCATGACCTATGCCCAGGCTAAGGCCGCCGGGGTCATTGCCGTCACCTACTACAGCGGTGCCGACGGCACCGGCGGCACGGTGACTGCCGACGACCCCTCCGCCTGGGTGCGGAGCTTTACCATCCAGATAAACAAGGAAGATGGCAACCCGGTGCGGCGTGTGGAGGTAAAGGACCTCCCTACCCACGAGGATCAGCGCAATGTGCCCACCGGAGAAAAATGGACCTACAAAAACAGCGTCAGCATCCAAGGCAGCTCTCAGAGGGCTGAGGCAGAGGACACCTACCACAGCTACAAGAGCTTTGAAAAACGGGTGTCGGCGAACAGCGATCAGGACGAATCTGGTTACCAAAGCGGAGACCAGACCTACCAGTACAGTAAACTCGACGGCAAAAACCTCCACTATCAGCTGGTGGTGCAGACCGCTGCCGAGGATGATGCCGACATCGTCATCACCGATACCCTGCCGGAAAACACCGAGTTCAAGACCGACTGGGTAACGATCGGCATGGACAAAGGGGCCCCGGATAGGGCTGACAAGTTGGAGGGGGCCAATGCCACTGTAATCTACGAGGAAGCCACCCGGAAGCTGACCATTACCATCAGCCGTTACAACCTGAACAAGCCTGAACAACACAAGTTCCGCATTCTGTACAAGGTGAGCGTGGACGACGATCCCCGCTGGAAGAACCCCTCGGTGGGCCAGGTGATCTACACCAACACGGCCCAGTGGGGCGAGCTTACCGAGAACCTCCACACCACGGTGGAAAAGACTGTGGACCCCCTGAAAAAGACCGGAAAGCTGGTGGATGGCAAAACCGACCGCATCGAGTACCAGGTGGTGGTGAACCCGGCCCGGAAGGACCTGTCGGTGGAAGCCAACAAGGCCCCGACCATTGAGCTGTGGGACGACGTAAAGGCCCAGAACGGTGCCATTGTCCGGGGAGACCCGGCGTCTGTAAAGCTGTATTACTTCCAGTATGACGAAGCCACCAACACCGTGACCCGAGGGGATGAAGTGCCTCGCAACCTGTACCAGGTGCTGCCGGCAGATGGCGAGGGCTGGCTCCACATGGTGATCCCCAACCAGGCCGCCATGATCCTGGTGTACCAATGTGATGTAAAGCAGGGCAGTGCTGCTGAGGATTACAACGTGGACAACACCGTCAAGCTGGGCAATGGGGCCTCCACCGAATCGGATTCCATCAAGTTTACCTATGCATCTGCCGCCACAGCCTCCACCGGACAGTTCCTGCTCCACAAGGTGGACGATTACTCCGGCGTGGCATTGCAGGGAGCAGAGTTTACCATCTGGCAGTATGATCTGCAAACCAAGGATTGGCAGCGCTGGAGAGGCGGCGTAAACGGCACCGTCACCACCAACGAAAAGGGCCAGGTGAGCCTGACGGTGCTGGAAAACGGCAGCGAACAGACCCTGAAGCCGGACCTGCTGTATAAGATCGTGGAGACCAAAGCACCCCAGAACTACCAGAAGGACGAGACTCCCCATTATGTGCTGTTCCATAAGAGCAACGAGACCCCCCAGACGGCCTTTGATACCGCTACGGGCAAGGGGACGGCGATGGATGAGGGAAAGACCATCCAGTTTGATGATGTCCAGGTGGGCAGTGCCGCCCAGACCACCACGGCCCAGTATACCAACCGCTACAGCAACCTGACCGTCAGCAAGCTCTGGCTGGATGCCGACACCCGCCAGCCGGTGGAACCGGCGGTGAACAGCATCCACATCAAGGTCTGGCAGTACACCGACAATGACAAGGACAGAACGTTGTTTGCCGAAGCCGACCTGACCGCAGGTAACAACTGGACCTGGTCCGAGTCGGGGGACAAACTGCCCCTGATGGACGAGAACCGCAAGGCGTACCACTACCTGGTGGAGGAAACGACCACCGGCAACTGGAACGTGTACATCTCCAACAACGGCGTGCAGACCGGCAATATCACGGTGCAGAACTACGTCTACACCGGCTACGAGCTGCCGTCCACCGGCGGCATGGGCACGGCACCCTTCGGGGTGCTGGGCGGCGCACTGGCCGCTGCAGCAGCCCTGCTGCTGGTCCGCAAACGGAAACAGAACGAGGAGGAGTGAGCAGCCATGAAACAAAACAAAAACAACCGGTTTGCCGCTCTTCTGCTGGCGCTGTGCATGGTCGTGTGCTGTGCACTGCCCGCGCTGGCAGCCCCCGCGGCCAGCGCCAACATCGACCTGAGCCGCACCGGCAGCATGGACGTGACCCTGTACGACCACCAGAACGACGTCCCCCTGCGGGGCGGCGCACTCACCGTGTACAAGGTGGCGGACGTGGCCCGCACCAACGGCGACCTGCACTTTGTGTACACCGCCGACTTTACGGGCTGCGGCATCGCGCTGGGCGACCTGACGGACAGCACGCTGGCTTCCAGGCTGGAAGCCAAGCTGCCCGCCCGCGCCGCCGGCACCACCCATAAGATCAGCGAGCAGGGCACCGTCTCCTTTGACGCGCTGCCGCTGGGCCTGTACCTCGTGGTGCAGACCGAGAACTCCAAGGGCTACGAGGCCATCAATTCCTTCCTGGTGTCGCTGCCCATGGCGGACGAAAGCGGCTGGCTCTACACCGTGGACGCCACCCCCAAGGTGGGCGCGCCCACGCAGGAGGTGACCCCGCCCGAACCGGAAACTCCCAGCACGCCTTCGAAACCGGACAAACCGTCCGAGCCGGAGAAGCCCTCGGAGCCGGACAAGCCCACCCAGCCCGACAACCCGGACATGCCGGTCAATCCCAACGACCCCAACCGCCCGGTGTCGCCCGGTACGCCGGATAACCCGGTGAACCCCGGCAACCCGGACAACCCCGTGGCCCCCGGCACCCCGGATAACCCCGTGGCTCCGGGCCGCCCGGACGGCAATGCACTGCCCCAGAGCGGCCAGCTGAACTGGCCCATCCCGTTCATGGCCTGCAGCGGCGTGCTGCTGTTTGCCGTCGGCTGGGTGCTGGACCGGAAGGAGACGCTGGCATGAACACAAAGCAGAAGATCGGCCGCGCCTGCATGATCGTGGGCATCCTGCTCATTCTGGGCGCGCTGGCCCTGCTGGGCTATAACCAGTGGGACGCCAACCGCGCCGACAAGGCTTCGCAGGACGCCCTGGGCAAGCTGGAAGAGACCCTGACCGAGACCATGGAGGACAAGACGAAGGACAAAGAGCCGGTGGTCCAGCCGGAGTTGGACCCGGAGCAGGAGATGACCGTCACCGACATCGACGGCTGGGGCTACATCGGCTACCTGTCCATCCCGTCCATCGGACTGGAACTGCCCGTGATGAGCGAGTGGAGCTATGCGGGCCTCAAGGTGGCCCCGGGCCGCTACTCCGGCTCCACCTACGCTGACAACATGGTGGTCTGCGCCCACAACTACGCCAAGCATTTCAGCCCCATCAAGTGGCTGGCCCTGGGCAGCGAGGTGTACTTTACCGACATGGACGGCCAGCGCTGGAGCTATGAGGTGACCAACGTGGAGACCATCCAGCCCACCGACATCGAAAAAATGATCACGGCCAGCGACGAGGACGCCTGGGACCTGACCCTGTTCACCTGCACCACCGGCGGCCGCGCCCGCTGTGCCGTGCGCTGCACCCGCACCGGTTACCCGGAGCCGCTCCACGCGGAGGAGTGAACCCTGGCAGGAACGGGACGATTTGGAATGCCCTCCGCTTTGCTCTGGGCATGAATAGCGGAAAAATTATTTTTAAAGATATGCAAGCCCGGAAAATCTGCGGATTTTCCGGGCTTGCTTTTTCACGGATGGGCGTTAAGGAAAGTGGCCTGTTCTCTGGAAGGCAAACGATTTAGAATGCCCTCCGCTTTGCTCTGGGCATAAATAGCAGAAAAATTATTTTAGATTTTGCAAATCCGGCAGGGCTGCGGCCCCGCCGGATTTGCTTTTTCACGGGAAGGGTCGTTACGGGAAGTGGCATCGGCTGCTGTTGGCCTGCGGCCAAAGCGCAGAAGGAGAACTCGCGTTTTGCGGAAAGGAATCCCGTAACGTCCCTCCCGGTGCGATGTCATTCCGGTATCAGATGCCACTCCCCGCCATGACCCCTCTGGTGAAAAGGCAACTCCGGAAAATCCGCAGATTTTCCGGAGTTGCAATAAAAAATAATATTTCCTCTAATTATGGCGCAGCGCACGCGGAGCCATTTCAAATCGTCCTGTTCCGGTTTCCCGCAAGCGTACAGGGAACTGTCGCGCCAGCGTCCACAAAAAAAGCACCCGCCATGCGGATGCACAGCGGGTGCCTTGAAGGGCTTTGCGGGGGTGCTCAGTGGGTGGTGCCCATGTCCACAGCCAGGTCGGCGTCGTTCTTCACAACGGCCTCCACGGCCTTCTCCAGGCCGCGGGCGATCTGGTGCAGGTCCATGCTGGGGGTGCCCAGGGGCTTGTTGACCACCTGCTCCATGGCGTAAGGCACATGGATGAAGCCGCCCCGGATGTTGGGGTACTTCTTGTCAATGAGGTACAGCAGGGTGTACATCAGGTAGTTGCACACATAGGAGCCTGCAGTGTAGGACAGGGCGGAGGGGATGCCTGCATCCTTGATGCTCTGCACCATGGCCTTCACGGGCAGAGAAGTGAAGTAGGCGGTCTCGCCGTCCTCCTGGATGGTCACGTCGATGGGCTGATAACCGGCGTTGTCGGCGATGCGGCCGTCCATCAGGTTGATGGCCACCTTTTCCGGGGTGATGGCGGAGCGGCCGCCGGCCTGACCGATGCAGATGACCACATCGGGCTGGTTTGCCTGAATGGCAGCTTCCAGCACCTCACCGGCACGGATGAACTCGGTGGGCACTTCCTGCTTGACGATCTCGGCACCGGCGATGGTGTCGGGCAGCAGCTTTACCGCCTCAAAAGCGGGGTTGACGGTCTCGCCGCCAAAGGGGTCGAAACCAGTGAGCAGAATCTTCATAGTAAAAAGCCTCGATTCTCAGATATAAATGGACGGCTCCAGAACGGTGAGCTGTCCGTGATCCATGATCATGCGGTTGTCCACATAGATGCAGGGAGCGTGGGTGACCAGATCGTAATGGCCGGAAGCATCCTGCACACCGCCCAGCGCAATGTTGCGCCCGAACCCGATATGGAAGGTGCCATAGGTGGATTCGTCCTCGATGTAGCAGTTGCCTGCACAGCGGGAGTGGGTGTTGAGCCCGATGCCGAACTCCGCCGCCACCACCATGTTCTCCGGGTCGTGGAAGCGGGCCAGAAACTGCTTGAGCCGCCTGCCGCTGGCATTGTCCTCGATCTCCACGATGCGGCCGCCGCGCAGCTCCACCCGCACGGGGCTGTCCACGATGCCGATATAGCCCATGGAGCCGTCCAGGATCAGGGTGCCGTTGGTGTCGCTCTCCACCGGTGCCACATACACTTCCACGCTGGCAGAGGAAAGACCCTTGCCGTCGTGGCAGCAGCCGTTGAAGAAGCCGGGCACACGCCCCTCGATGTTGAAATCCAGGTTCGTGCCAAGCTCCGTGGTCACATGGATGTGTCTGGCGTTCTGGTAGCAGGCCATGATGATGCTGGCCATGATCCTGCTTTTGGGCAGGCTCATGTTCAGGAAGTCGTAGCTCAGCAGGGACTGCCCGTTGCTGGTGCTCAGCGGCAGCGACAAAAACCGGTTGCGGCGGGCAATGACCCGCTTGACGGCCCGTGTGGTGATGAGGGAATACTCGGCAGCACCGATCACGGCGTTGTAGGGGTCAAAGGCGTCCTCGCGGTCATCGAAATACTGGCCCACCTGCTCGTGCAGGTCGTCCAGCATCAACACATCTGCCACGCCGCCCACCGTCTGCGCGGCTTGCTGCATGGCTGCCACCTCGACAGCATACTTCTGGCTGGATACGATCAAGATGCGTTCGCCTGCACGGAGCCGGACCCAGTCGCGAATAATGATATCGGCTCCGTGCTGAATTGCTTGTTCCATTGAATCACTCGATCTAACAAAAAAATCACTTCAGGAGGATCATCATCACGATCTGGACCACCATCATGATGATGGCGACAGGAACCTGATTCTTGATGACGCCCATGGGCTTCTTCATATCCAGCAGTGCCACGGGCACGGTGTTGAAGTTTGCAGCCATGGGGGTGCACAGGGTGCCGCAGAAGCCGCAGGTCAAAGCCAGCATGCCGATGACCACCGGGTTTGCGCCGTGGGCCAGCACGAACGGGTAGCCGATGCCCACGGTCATCACGGTGATGGCGGCGTAGGCGTTGCCCATGATCATGGTGAACAGCATCATGCCGATGGCGTACACCACGATACCGGCGTTCACATTGCCCTCGGGGATGATGTGGCTGACCAGGTCAGAGATCACATCGCCGACACCGGCAGCGGTGAAGACGGAGCCCAGGCAGGCCAGCAGCATGGGCAGCATGGACAGGGGGCCCACGGTGGACAGCATGCGCTCGGAATCGTTCAGGAAGGTGGAGGGCTTGTTGTCGCGGTTCATGATCATCAGCAGGATGATGGCCACGAGAACGCCCAGAGCCACGCCGTTCAGGGCGGACAGGCCGATGCCCATGCCGGTGATAGCGCAGATGACGGCCAGCATGCCGATGCTCAGGGTGGGGACAAAGATCTTCATGCCGATCTTCTCATAGGTAGCCTCGGTCTCGGCCTTGGTGGCAGCGGAGACAGCGCCCTTCTTGACCTTCTTGAGGATGGCGGGGATGCACATCACCACCACCAGGATGCCGCTCACCAGAGAGGGCAGCCAGCGGCCCAGGGCAAGCACGACGCCCAGCACGGCCCAGAAGATAAAGGTGCCCACGGGTTCCGGGTTCTCCTTATCCTTCAGGTTCTTCACACCGCAGTAGATGCACAGCAGGCCGATGATAAAGTAGATGATCTCCATCACCTTGGTGGACAGGCTGTAATCAGCACTCATAAAAAAGCTCATTCTTCTGTCCTCCCTTACTTATAGTACTTCTGGATCATCTTGCGATCCTTGATCACATAGAATACGATGGCGACCACAGTGGCAATGATGCACACGGGGATCTCGATGGCAGCCAGCTGGGCCAGCTCCACCTCGATGCCCAGGCCGGCCAAAGTGCTCTGCACCAGCAGGCCGCCGGAGCCGCCCACGAACAGGACCTGACCGAAGAACCAGGTGATGTTCTCCATGCCGGAAGCCATACCCTTCAGCTCCTCGACATGCTCCTCATTGGGCTCATAGCCCTGTGCCACAATGGCACCTTCGGCCATGGGCATGATGACGGGGCGCACGAAACCGGCCACGCCGCCAAAGCCCACGTTGAAGGCTGCAAAGACCGAGCGCATCACGCCGTAGATGCCGATGACCAGGCCGGAGGTGGCACCCTTGAACTTGCCGATCAGGGCAGCGGCTGCTTCACGCAGGCCGTTGCGCTCCAGCGTGCCGGTGACCAGCATCACGATGATGAAGATGGCCATGCTGCGGTTTGCCACAAAGGTGCTGCCCAGCGTTTCCAGCAGGGTGACCGGGCCCAGACCGCCAACCAGTGCAGTCACAACGGCTGCCACCAGAATGACCAGAATGGAGTCCAGCTTCAGTGCAAAGCCAGCGATGACGATGACAATGCCGAGTAGTTTTAGTAGTTCCATAATTGCCTTCCTTTATACTTATATTTTCCCGGCATCGTACCGCGCCCCGGCAGCCTGTGGGTCAGAGGGCTGCCGGGGAAAAGCCGTGTGCCGAAAAGACGAGAAGGGGGAAGAGCCTGCTCAGAGGCGGACGAAAGCCGCCAGCAGAGCCGAGAATGCGGCCGCCGTGATCCACAGCGGGACAAGGCGGCGGCGCAGGTGGGCGGCGATGTCGCACTGCTCCAGCACACCGGAGGACTTGAGGGGCACCACGGTGGTGGAAGCGGGCACGGCGGCCTCGCTGCCATAGGGATTTGAAGAGGTGAACTCGCCGGTGCCGTCCTTGGCCGGGCAGGCGTACACGCCGTACCAGGAAGCCAGGATGCCGCCCTTCCCGGCGGCGGCCTTCTGCACCCGTACCCGCTGCACGGTCAGTGCCTCGGCCCTGCGTTCCTCCACCATCAGGTTGACGCGCATCATGTTCACAAGGTTCAGCACCGAGGACACGGCGATGAGCAGATCAAAGACCAGTACCAGAATGAGCAGCGGGTGCATGGGCAGTTCCCTCCAAAAGCGGTGCCGCAGCCCGCAGGCGGTGCAGCACCTTATAAAGTTAAGTTCATTATATCATAAAACCATCACAAAAGTAAATGAATCGCCCCAGATTTGCGTTTGCAAAGAAAAATAAAAAATCCCCCGTTTCCCGGAGGAAACAGGGGAGGGGACTGCCTTGCGGCAGCAATTACTTGTTCTGGATGTACTCGTGGATGGCCTTGGCGGCTGCCTTGCCGGCACCCATGGCCTTGATGACGGTAGCGGCACCGGTCACGGCATCGCCGCCGGCGTACACGCCGTCACGGCTGGTCTTGCCGTCGTCGCCGTCGGTGACGATGCAGCCGTGCTTGTTGGTCTCCAGACCCGGGGTGGTGGAGCGGATCAGCGGGTTGGGGCTGGTGCCCAGGCTCATGATCACGGTGTCCACGTCCAGCTCAAACTCGCTGCCCTTCTTCTCGATGGGGCGGCGGCGGCCGGAAGCATCGGGCTCGCCCAGCTCCATCTCCACGCAGGTGATGGACTTGACGAAGCCGTTCTCGTCCGGGTGGATCTCCACGGGGTTGCACAGGGTCTTGAAGATGATGCCCTCTTCCTCGGCG
>OODJ01001987.1_pt1 | contig 14448 bp, 11 predicted proteins | sample 1671611 | NCBI WGS metagenome assembly OODJ01 (sample SAMN06348174, study PRJEB24527) | human gut metagenome | biome: human gut; feature: ankylosing spondylitis patient; material: feces | host: Homo sapiens | place: China | collected 2015-10 | reverse complement strand
TCAATACCCTCCTCCATGGCATGCTCGACCTCTTCCTTTCTTGCAGGAAGCTCGTCAAGCGAACGGCGGTATACGATATATACCTTCTCGGCACCGAGTCTCAACGCGGTACGCGCGGCATCCATGGCAACATTTCAGCCGCCTACGACGGCGACCTTTCCGCCCTTCATTATAGGCGTTACAGGATCGTCTTTATATGCCTTCATAAGGTTGGAACGGGTAAGAAATTCGTTCGCGGAATATACGCCCTTCAGCTCCTCGCCCGGTATGCCCATAAAATTCGGCAGTCCTGCGCCCGAGCCTATAAATACCGCCTCATAGCCCATATCAAATATCTCATCAATGGTCAGCGTTTTTCCGACCACCATGTTGGTTTCGATATCCACACCCATAGAGGAGAGGTTTTCGACCTCCTTGCTTACTATGGATTTCGGCAGACGAAACTCAGGTATTCCGTAGACCAGAACGCCGCCGGCTGTGTGGAGTGCCTCAAATACCGTGACCTTGTAGCCCTTTTTGGCGAGGTCGCCGGCACAGGTCAGTCCCGAAGGTCCGGAACCGACGACAGCCACCCTATGTCCGTTATCGGGAGCACATTTGGGAACGGCATCTGAATGTGCGTTGTGCCAGTCGGCAACAAATCTTTCAAGGCGTCCGATACCTACCGGCTCGCCCTTAATACCGCGGACACATTTGCTTTCACACTGCGTTTCCTGCGGACAGACTCTTCCGCAAACGGCAGGGAGCGACGATGTGCGGCTTATGACCTCATAAGCGCCCTCAAAATCCCCTTCCTTTATCTTTGCTATGAACTCAGGGATATGGATATTTACAGGACATCCCGAAACGCAGGGCATGTTTTTGCACGAAAGGCAGCGCAGCGCCTCATCTACCGCCATCTCATCGGTATATCCGTTTGTAACCTCAAGGAAGTTATGCGCCCTGACAGCCGGCTCCTGCGACGGCATGGGGTTCTTTGTAAGTCTCATGTTTGGCTTCTGCATTTTACTTTGCCTCCTTTGCAAAAAGGTTGCAGGTCTCTTCATACGCGTGACGCTCAAAGTCACGGTACATTGCACCTCTTGACATTGCCTCGTCAAAATCGACCTCATAACCGTTGAAGTCCGGACCGTCGACGCAGGCAAACTTTGTGACGCGCTCGCCGTCACGGTGCAGTGTCAGACGGCAGCCGCCGCACATTCCCGTACCGTCTATCATAATAGGATTCATGGATACCGTGCAGGGTATTCCGGTAGGTTTGGTCGCGGCAACAACAAATTTCATCATGATCAGCGGTCCTATAGTTATGACCTCGTCAAATTTTTCGCCGTTTTGGAACATTTCGTCAAGCGGCTGACATACATTGCCTTTTGTGCCGTAGCTGCCGTCGTCGGTCATGACAAACAGTCGGTCGGAAGCCGCTTTGAATTCGTCCTCAAGTATCAGAAGATCCTTTGAGCGGAAGCCTATCACCGATGTGACCGAGCATCCCATTGCATGAAGCTTTTCGGCTATCGGGAGCGCTATCGCGCATCCGACGCCGCCGCCCACGATACACACCTTTTTAAGCCCTTCGGTATGGGTCGGAACGCCTAAAGGTCCGACAAAATCGTGCAGGCAGTCGCCCTGCTCCTTATGGTTCAGCTTTTCGGTAGTGGCACCGACTATCTGGAATATTATTTTCACAGTACCCTTTTCGCGGTCATATCCTGCAATGGTCAGCGGAATACGTTCACCGTCGGCATCGGTACGGAGTATTATAAACTGTCCGGGCTCAGCTTTTTTGGCGACAAACGGAGCTTCTATCTCCATCATGGTCACCGTAGGATTGAGCGCCTTCTTCGTGACTATTCTATACATATCGTTCTCCATTCTGCCGCTTTTCCGGTTTCATTGCCGTAGGTACCCCGGTCTTGCAGCGGCGGCAAAGACCGACCCATATAATATTAGCACACCCTGTACAAAAAATAAAGTGCAATATTTTAACAGAGGCAGCATCTTCAAAAAAACGGCTGCCGCATCATAAAATGCGGCAGCCTTGAAAGTCTTATGCAGCCGGCCGCTTAAAAATCGACCTCGGTGTCATAATAGCAGCACTTGAGCAGCTTTTCCATTTCCTCAACACTCGGCTGACGCGGATTCGATCCGGTGCAGGCATCTGCAATGGCGTTGACTGCAATATCATGCAGTCTCTCAAGGAATACTTCCTCGGGTACAAAGCCTTTCTCTGCCGGATAGCTGTCCGGTCCGTAATGTCCGATGCAGTGCGGAATGTTGAGCTCGTCGTTCATCTTACGCAGGTACTTTATAAGTGCGGCGACCTTCTCATCGTCGGAAGCCGACCTATCGCAGATACCCATGTAATCAACTATAACGCCGTAACGCTTCTTCGCGGTCTCGTCCTTCGCGTTGAACGCGATGACCTTCGGGAGATACATTGCGTTTGCGGCGCCGTGGATGATATGCGCGCCGTAATCCGCGAAAGCAGCGCCGGTCTTATGTGCCATCGAATGAACGATGCCGAGCAGAGCGTTCGAGAACGCCATTCCGGCGAGGCACTGCGCGTTGTGCATATTGTCGCGGGCGGTCATATCGCCGTTGTAGGACTTAACAAGGTCGCGCTGAATCATCTCAATCGCGTGCAGAGCGAGCGGATCGGTGAAATCGCAGTTGGCGGTGGAAACATACGCTTCAACGGCGTGTGTCATGGCGTCCATGCCGGTGTGGGCAACCAGCTTCCTGGGCATGGTTTCAGCGAGATCCGGATCGACGATGGCCACGTCGGGCGTGATCTCAAAGTCGGCAACCGGGTACTTGATGCCTTTGGCATAGTCCGTGATGATAGAGAAAGCCGTCACCTCGGTGGCCGTGCCGGACGTGGAGGAAATGGCGCAGAAGCGCGCCTTCTTGCGCAGCTTCGGCAAACCGAATACCTTGCGCATATCTTCAAACGTCGTCTCAGGATATTCGTACTTGATCCACATGGCCTTGGCTGCGTCGATGGGGGAGCCGCCGCCGATTGCGACGATCCAGTCGGGCTGGAACTTTTCCATGGCGGCAGCACCCTTCATGACCGTCTCCACGGACGGGTCGGGTTCGATGCCTTCAAACAGCTCTACCTCCATGCCGGCCTCTTTTAAGTAGGTCTCGGCGCGGTCCAGGAAGCCGAAGCGCTTCATCGAACCGCCGCCGACGCAGATCATGGCGCGCTTGCCGGGCAGCGTTTTCAACGCTTCCAGCGCGTGGGGGCCGTGGTAAAGGTCACGGGGTAAAGTAAATCTAGCCATAGGGTTTGCCTCCTTTAAAATAGCTCTCTCGGGCTTTGACAATTAAATGTCAAAATCTGCTATTAACAGTATACACCTTATGTGTCTAAACGGTCAATCGACAATACAGAGAATTTTCCGGCGATAATTCGGCATTTTGCCAGTGGAACACTCATAGGCTGTTCTATGGGGAAGGGGGCAGGAGCTATGCGTCCGATCACGCCGCAGCAGAATACAAAAATGCGCCTGCGCATGCGGCTTTTGGCGGCGGTGCTGGCGGTGGGGTGTCTGGGCGGGCTGACGGTGCGGCTGTTTGTGCTGATGCTGCGCGACCCCGGCGGCTACGCGGCACGCGCCGCCGACCAGCAGCTGCGCGGGGCCACGCTGCCCGCCGCCCGCGGGGAGATCTATTCCGCCGACGGTACGCTGCTGGCCGCCAGCGAGACCTGCTGGACCATCCGCGCCGCCCCGCGGGAGATGGCCGACGACGCCGTAGAACCGGCTGCGCGGGCGTTGAGCGAAATTTTAGAGCTGGACTACGCCGATACGCTGGCCAAATTCAGCCAGCGAACCTCCAACGACTGCCTGCTGCGCCGCCGCGTGGATAAGACGATGGCCGACGCTGTGCGGGACTGGTGCCGGGCGAACGGTGTGGACGGCATACAAATTCGGCAGGATACCCGCCGCGTCTACCCGCAGGGGGATTTTATGGGCGGCATTTTAGGCTTTACCGACGTGGACAACGCGGGCCTGTGGGGGCTGGAGCTGCGTTACAACGACGAATTGACCGGGCAGAACGGGCGCATCCTGACCGCCAAGAACGCCTGGGGCTACGATATGCCGACGCACTACCAGACGCTGGTGGACGCCGTGCCCGGCAGCACGCTGACGCTGACCATCGACGCGAACATTCAGCACTGGCTCGAAAGCGCACTGTCCGCCGCTGTGACGGAGCATCATGTGGCCGAGCGCGGCGTCGGCATCGTGATGGACGTCCACACCGGGGCCGTGCTGGCGATGTCCTGCCAGCCCGACTACGACCCGAACGCGCCGCGGACCCTTATAAATAAGGAAGTCCGTGACGCTGTGAATGCCCTGACCGGCGAGGAGCGCAGCGCCGCGCTGCAAAAGGCACAGCAGGCACAGTGGCGCAACAAGGCCATCAGTGACCTGTATGAGCCGGGCAGCGTGTTCAAGCTCATCACGGCGTCGGCGGCGCTGGACTCCGGGGCGTGTAAGGCTACGGACTATTTCACCTGCGCGGGTAAAATAACCGTCGCAGGCACGCGGTTCCGCTGTGCAAACGGGCATGTCCACGGCACCGAGACCTTCGCCCGGGGGCTGGCTGTCAGCTGCAACCCCTGCTTTATCCAGATCGGTGCGCGGCTTGGAAAAGAACGCTTCTGCGATTACTTTGCGGCCTTCGGCCTGCGGGAGGCCACGGGCATCGACCTGCCGGGCGAGGTCAGGCGCAGCGAATACTACACCGCGGACCGGATGGGCCCGGTGGAGCTGGCGAGCTGCTCGTTCGGGCAGAGCAGCAAGGTCAGCTACCTGCAGATGCTCACGGCGGTCTGTGCGGTGGTAAACGGCGGCGAGCTGATGCAGCCCTACGTTGTGGCGAAAATCACGGCGCCTGACGGCACTGTTGTGAAGGAAGTGCAGCCGACGGTGAAGCGCCGCGTCATCAGCGAGGAGACCTCAGCCACGATGTGCCGCCTGATGGAGGGTGTCGTTACAGGCGGCACGGGTAAGCAGGCCGCGCTGGCGGGCTACCGCATCGGCGGCAAGAGCGGCACGAGCCAAAAGCTGGACAGCGCCAACGAGGGCGCGCGCATTGCGAGCTTTGTCTCCGTTGCGCCCATCGACGACCCCAAGGTCGCTGTGCTGGTCTGCCTGGATGAGCCCCACAGCTGGACGACGAGCGGCGGCGCGCTCTCCGGGCCGGTGTGCGCCGAGGTACTGGGAAAGGTGCTGCCGTATCTGGGCGTCGAGCCGGAAAGTGCGGAGTGATGGGAAACGGGCACGGGCGGATATGGAATCCGCCCCTACGTTGAATCGGGAAAGCGCAGGGTGACGGGGCTCTGCCCGTTTGCCGCTGCACTATACAAAAAACTCTGCGCCATCCCTCTTGACATTCCCCGATCCGGTGTTATACTGGTAAAGTACGCAAACGAACAGTTAGACAACGAACAATTCGAAATCTAACTTCTAGGACCAAAAAATCGTAAAGGAGGGAAGAAATGCACGAATCATCGCATGATGACTGCGGCTGCTGCGCGGATGCCCACTTCGGCGCACTGCTGAACCAGACCTCGCGGCTCATCCGCCGTGCGCTGGATGCCCGCATCAACGCCGAGGTCAGCTCGGAGCTGTCGGGCGTGCGCGGCATGGTGCTGGGCGACATCGTCCGTGCCGAGCGCCAGGGCCGCGACGTCTACCAGCGCGACATTGAGCAGTGGTTCAACATTCGCCGCTCCAGCGTCACCGCCATGCTGCAGGGCATGGAGCAGGATGGCTTCATCACCCGCAGCGCCGTGGCGAAAGGCGCCCGCTTAAAGCGCCTTATCGCCACAGAGAAGGGCCGCGCCTGTCACAAGCAGATCGAGGCAAGCATTGCGCGGTTTGAGGATGACCTGCAAAGCGGCATTGACCCGCAGCAGGCCGCCGCGGCCCGCGCTGTGCTGGAGCAGACCCTGCGCAACGCACAGCACATCCTGCAAGAGGAAAATACCAACCAAGAGAGGGGAAATACCAATTGTTAAAAACACTCGGACGTGAAACCAAGGGCTTCCGCCTGGTCTCCGTGCTGACGCCGATCTTTGTGATCGCGGAGGTCATCATGGAAATGATCATCCCGAAGATGATGGCCTCCATCATTGACAACGGCGTCACGCCGGGCAATATGCAGGTCATCTACACCGTCGGCGCACAGATGGTCGTCGCGGCGCTGTTCGGCCTGCTGTTCGGCATTCTGGGCGCGGTGGCCGGCTCCCACGCAGCCACGGGCTTTGCCCGCAACCTGCGCCGCGGCATGTTCCGCAACATCCAGACCTTCAGCTTTGCCAACATTGACAAGTACTCCACCGCGGGCCTGGTCACCCGCATGACCACCGACGTCACCAACATCCAGAACGCCTACCAGATGATGCTGCGCATGTCGGTGCGTGCGCCCGCCAGCATGATCGTGGCGCTGATCATGTCCTACACGGTCAACCGTCGGCTGGCAAACATCTATTTGATCGCCGTCATCCTGCTGGGCTGCGCGCTCGCCTTTATTATGAGCCGCGCCACCAAGTACTTCGGCGAGGCATTCCGCAAGTACGACGACCTGAACGAGAGCGTGCAGGAGAATGTCTCCGCCATCCGCGTTGTCAAGGCCTATGTGCGCGAGAAGTTTGAGGGCGAGAAGTTCCGCAAGGCCAGCGAGAATGTGCGCAATCTGCTGATGCGTGCCGAGCTGATCCTGGCCTGGAACGCCCCGCTCATGCAGCTGACCGTCTACAGCTGCATCCTGCTCATCTCCTGGATCGGTGCCCAGCTCATCGTCAGCTCCGGCGCAACGACCTTCACCACCGGCGACCTGATGAGCATGCTGAGCTACTGCATGAATATCCTTATGAGCCTGATGATGCTGTCCATGGTGTTCGTCATGATCACGATGTCTGCAGCCTCCGCTAAGCGCGTGGCCGAGGTGCTGGACGAGCAGTCCGACCTGACGAACGGTGAGACCCCTGTTATGGAGGTCAGGGACGGCTCCGTCAAGTTCGACCACGTCAGCTTTGCCTATAAAAAGGATGGCAAGAAGGCCCTCGAGGACATTGACCTCGACATCAAGTCCGGCGAGACCATCGGCATCATTGGCGGCACCGGTTCGGCTAAGTCCAGCCTTGTGCAGCTGCTGCCGCGTCTGTACGACGTGACCGAGGGCAGCGTGACCATCTGCGGCGTTGATGTGCGCAGATATGACCTCGACACCCTGCGCAACAACGTCGCCATGGTGCTGCAGAAGAACGAGCTGTTCAGCGGCACGATTGCCGAGAACCTGCGCTGGGGCAACCCCGACGCCACCGACGCCGAGATCGAGGACGCCTGCAAGCAGGCCTGCGCCGATGAATTTATCGAGCGCTTCCCCGACAAGTACCAGACCCACATCGAGCAGGGCGGCACCAACGTCTCCGGCGGCCAGCGCCAGCGCCTGTGCATCGCCCGCGCGCTGCTGAAGAAGCCGAAGATCCTCATCCTCGACGATTCGACCAGCGCCGTCGACACCAAGACCGACAAGCTGATCCGCAACGCGTTCCACAACGAGATCCCCGACACCACGAAGATCATCATCGCCCAGCGTGTCGCCTCCGTCGAGGAATCCGACATGATCCTCGTCATGGACAACGGCCGCATCATGGCGTCCGGCACGCACGACGAGCTGCTCGCCACCTGCGACGAATACCGGTCCATCTACGAATCCCAGACCAAGAACCAGGCCCGACCCGAGGAGCTGGTCGCCGCGGAGCCGGCCGGGGCGCAATCTGAGACCGAGGCCAAGGAAGGAGAGACGCGATGAGCAACGACCAGAGCTTCAAGAACCGCAAACCCGGCATGGGCAAAGCCGAACCTGGCACCATCAAGCGCATCTTCAGCTACATCTTCCAATACAAGTGGCGCGTCGTCGCCATCGTGATCTGCATCCTGATCGGCGCCGCCGCGCAGGCCGGATCCGCGCTGTTCCTCCAGTCCCTCATCGACACGTACATCCTGCCGATGGTGGGGGAGACAAATCCCGACTGGGCGCCGCTGCTGCGCGCCATCTCGCTTATGGGCTGCCTGTACCTGGCCGGTATCGTGGCGTCCTGGGCCTGGCAGTGGCTGATCGTCACCGTCGAACAGGGCACGCTCAAGAAGATCCGCGACGACATGTTCGCCCACCAGCAGAAGCTGCCGATCCGCTACTTCGACAGCCATGAGCACGGCGACATCATGAGCCACTACACCAACGACACCGATACGCTGCGTCAGGCGATATCGCAGTCGTTCCCGCAGATGTTCTCCTCGATCATCTCCGCGCTGGCGGCGCTGCTGTCCATGCTGTGGCTCTCGATCCCGTTCACCGCGTTCGTGATCGTGTTCACCGTGCTGCTCTACTTCATCGTGCGCAAGATCGTGAGCCGTTCCGGCCGCTACTTCGTCAAGCAGCAGGTGTGGATCGGCGACGTGAACGCCTTCGTGGAGGAGTCCGTCAACGGCCAGAAGGTCATCAAGGTCTTCAACCACGAGGACGCCACGCAGAAGACCTTCGACGAGAAGAACGAGGAGCTGTTCGAGGCGTCCGCCGAAGCGAACACCTGGGGCAACGTCACCATGCCGGTGGTCGGCAACATGGGATACCTGCTCTACATCCTGCTCGCCATCATCGGCGCAGCCGTTTCGCTGGCCGGCGTCAACGATCTCGGCCTGACCGGCGTCAAGCCGCTCACCCTCGGCACCCTCGTCTCGCTGCTCACCCTCTCCCGTTCGTTCATCAACCCGATCGGCCAGGTCTCCCAGCAGCTGACCATGGTGATGATGGCGCTCGCCGGCGCCTCCCGAATCTTCAAGCTGATGGACGAGCCCGTGGAGTCCGACAACGGCACCGTCACGCTCGTCAACGTCGAGCTCGGCGAGGGCGGCCGTACCATGCGGGAGGTCGACCACGAGACCGGCCACTGGGCGTGGAAGCGCGAGGAAGGCGACGACGGCACGAGGTCGCTCAAGGCCGCCGAGAAACTGCACGGATCCGCGCGCGAAGTGGCCGTCAAGGCCAAGGAGCAGGCGATTACCTCGCCGGACGGCCGCTACACGTTGCTGCGCGGCGATGTGCGCTTCACCGACGTGACCTTCGGCTACAATCCCGATAAGCCGGTGTTGCACGACATCACCTGGTTCGCCAAGCCCGGTCAGAAGATCGCGCTCGTCGGTGCCACCGGTGCCGGCAAGACCACGGTGACCAACCTCATCAACCGGTTCTACGACATCCAGCAGGGCCAGATCCTCTACGACGGTATCTCCGTGGCCGGCATCAAGAAGCCGGATCTGCGCCGTTCGCTGGGCATCGTGCTGCAGGACGTGAACCTGTTCACCGGCACCGTGATGGACAACATTCGCTACGGCCGACTGAACGCCACCGATGAGGAATGCATCGAGGCCGCGCGACTGGTGAACGCGGACGGCTTCATCCGCATGCTGCCCAAGGGCTACCAGACGGTGCTCGAAGGCGACGGCTCCGGCCTGTCCCAGGGTCAGCGCCAGCTAATCTCCATCGCCCGCGCCGCCGTGGCCGATCCGCCCGCGCTGATCCTCGACGAGGCCACGTCGTCGATCGACACCCGCACCGAGGAGGTCGTGCAGGCCGGCATGGACAACCTGATGAAGGGCCGCACGGTCTTCGTCATTGCCCACCGCCTGTCCACCGTGCGCAACTCCGATGTGATCATGGTGCTTGACCACGGCAACATCATCGAACGCGGCTCGCACGACGACCTCATCGCGCAACGTGGGGAGTACTACCAGCTCTATACCGGCGCGGTGGAACTGGAGTAGCCAAGGACTGCCTTCGGCAGACCGTCATGTTTCCTCGGCACTGTCGTGCCTCGGCGTCGCCTATGGGAAGTCCACCGGGCTTCCCGCTTAACGGCTCCGCAGCTAGTGGCTGATATTCCAGTCGCTGGCATTATCCGCGAAAGTCCCATCCGAACATGTCGGAATGGGACTTTCGTCGGGTGGGGGAGGAGTGGCCTTCCCTACCCGGCACGATAATTGGGGGTGTGCGCCACGCCTCAGTTTGCCAGGTAGTTGGCGATCGCGCCGGCGGCGGCGTAGCCTTTGCGGTACATGAGTTCCAGTCCCTCGAAGGACTTGCTCAGCGTCGAAAGCCCGCACAGGTCATCGGGCGCGAGGATGAGCACGCGGCCATCGCGCTCGTACTCCTTGGCCAAGGCAACCTCGTCGTTGTAGGTGGCGTATCGGTTCAGCAGTCGCTCAGCGGCGGCCGGATAGGAATGCCGAAGGATTCGCGCCGGCGCGATGTCGCGCTTCTGCTCGCGCAGCACGTCCTTCGGCCTTGTCAGCACCAGCACGATGCGGTCATATCCGTCGTCAATGGCCTTCTGCACGGGGACCGGATCGACGATGCCACCGTCGAAATACGGGACGCCGTCGATCACATACGGCTCGCAGGCCACGGGCACGGCCGACGAAGCCTTCATGATGTTGAAATCATCGTAATGCACGTCGGACTTGTCGAAATACTTCGCGGAACCGTCCAACGCATTGCACGCGATCACCGTGAACCCGGTGGGGTTCGCCGCGAACGCCTCATAATCCACCGGATATTCGCCGTCGTGATTGCTCAGCGTGCCGTATACGTAATCCAGATTCGCGAAATTGTGGTGCTTGACATAGCTGTCGAAGCTGGCGTATTCCTTGCGGAAGGCGTATTCGGTGTAGAACTTGTGGTTGCGGCCGTGCTGGCCGGCGAGGAACGACACCATGTTGGCGCTGCCTGCGGAGACGCCATAGCAGTGGTCGAACGTGATGCCTTCCTCCTGGCAGCGGTCCATCACGCCGGCTCCGAATATCGCGCGGAAGCCTCCGCCGACATCGATCAGCGCCGTCCTGTGCGAGGGGTTCGATTGTGCGGATACATCACTGCGCTGTGTGTCGGTGCGTTGCGATTCGACCGTCTCGGCTGCACCCGCGTCCCGTGCGCCCGTATCCGCGTGTGCCGTGGCCTTGTGACCGTTGTCCGTCGCCTTCACCGTCATCGTCGTCCCCTTTCGTAGTGTCGTCCAAGTGTACGCCCGTTATGCGGACAATCACGGTGTCTGCCAGGGTCGCCCGATCTAGCTGTGCAGCAGTTCTCGTGACAGCGCGGCGATGCGTTCGCCGCTATCGGAATTCGCGATCTCGACGCCGCCGTCCATCTCCTCGGGAGCAAGCTTCCCCAACGATTCCAGAACCATGCCCAGATGCCGGACCGTTCCGCGATTGCCGTCGATAATCGCGGTCGTCGACGGCAGCAGCTCACGGAAGTAGTCGCGGTAGAACACGAAATGCGTGCAGCCGAGCACCACCGAGTCGATGGATGGAAGGTCATAGCCGTCAAAATACCGGTGCAGGGTGCGCATCACCAGGTCATGGTCGCAAAGCCTTCCGCTTTCGACGATTTCCACCAGATCGGGGCACGGCTGGGGCGAAATCATGTTGTTCGCCTTGAAACGGTCCATCAGTGCGGCGAACTTGTGCTCGCGCAGCGTCAGCGGCGTGGCCGCGACGATGACGTGCTGCGGCATGTGCCGTGCAGGCGCGGTCCCGTCTCCCGCGGCGGTGTCGCCCCGATCGCAGGCGACCTTCAGCGCGGGCTCCATGCCGATGATCGGAATGTCGTAATGGTCGCGCAACGCGTTCACCGCCGCGGATGTGGCGGTGTTGCAGGCGATGACCACCGCCTTGACCCCCTGACTCATGAACCTCTCCATGATGTCGAAGCTCAGCCGACGCACCTCCTGCGGGGTCTTCGTGCCGTATGGCGCGTTCGCGGAATCCCCGAAATACAGGACCCGCTCGTGAGGCATGTCCTGCACGATCTGTCGCACCACCGAAATACCGCCCAAGCCGGAATCGAATACGCCGATCGGTGCCGTCGAAGTCATATCCCATCGCCTTTCCAACGTCTAGCGGCCAAGCCTTCCTGCCGGGAGGCCGTGTCATCGAACGCCCCCATACTATCGCACACTGTTATCCGGCGCATGCGTTTGCGGCCGCAGCGCACGATGTCGTCGCACGGCCGCAAGCGCAGCAGTCGTGCAGCAACGCATCGGCTGTGCAGCCATGCATCGGACGGCCAGCCCATTCGCGGGCTGGGAGTACTCTGGCAGTCATGAGTATCCCGAAAAGCGTCACCAAGGCGCATGCGACCGGCAATGATTTCATCGCGTATCTGGATTCCGACGGCCGTTTCGAGCCGACCGCCGATGAGGTGCGGCAATTGTGCGACAGGCATTTCGGCATCGGCGCCGACGGCCTGCTCAGGCTCACGAAACCGCAGTACGTCGCCGATCTGAGCGAGGCGCAGGTCGCGGCGTGCGATGACGGAGACGCCGAGTGGTTCATGGACTATCGCAACGCCGACGGATCGCTCGCAGAGATGTGCGGCAACGGCACGAGGGCGATCACGCTGTTCGCCCAGCGGTGCGGCGTGGCGTCGACGCAGGTGAGGGAGCCGTTCCGCCTGGGAACTCGCGCCGGCGTCAAGACGCTGCGCCCGCTCGGCGACGTGGCGCCATACGGCAGGGATGTGTTCCGCGTGGACATGGGCTCATGGCGGCGCGGCGACCTTGACGCCTTCACGGTGACCATTCCCGGCACGCCGGGAGCCGCCCGCGGCACGTTCGTGGACATGGGCAATCCGCATGTGGTCTGCGTGATCGAAGACGCGATGTCCACGCTGCCAAGGGTCGAGGATCTGGATCTTGTGACCAAGCCGGAGGTCTCACCGGTGCTGGAATCCGACCAGAACGCGGAGTTCGTGCGCGTCGACGAGATCGACGCTGCCGCAGGGACGGGAGAGGCGACCATGCGCGTCAATGAGCGCGGTTGCGGCGAGACGCTGTCCTGCGGCACCGGTCTGTGCGCCACCGCGATCACGCTGCGCGCCAAAACCGGCGTAGATCACTGGGACATCACCGTGCGGGGAGGCACGGTGCGGGTGGACGTCACCGATGAGACCGTCGCGCTCACCGGTTCGGCCACTCTGGTCGCGGACGTGACGTTGATCTGATCGATCGAGGCTCTCAAAACTCGAAGATACAAAAAAGGAACCGCCATTTTCCAACAATGGCGGTTCCCTATCTTCGAGTTTTGAGAGCCTCGTTTTCGTATCAGGCGAAAATCGCCGGCCCATCCACGACGATAATCAGCACGATCAGCGCAATGATCCAGACCACGTCCACCATCAGATCGAAATTCAGCCGGTAGTACTTGCGCAGGCCGTTGGATTTCGCCGGCATCCGCTGCACGCTCACCGTAGCGTGCGACAGCGCCATGAACTGGATCGTCGTGGCGAACATCAGGCCCAGGCACCACGGGCACAGGGCGCGGATCACGAACATCGATTGGGTGAACAGCCAGTAGGCGTACGCCAAGGCCGCGAGCCCGCCCAGCCATGTGCAAAGCGCGAACCAGCGCGGCACGACGACCTTGGACAGGCCTATCACCGCAATCGTGACGAACACGGATTCGGCGGCGATGCCGAAGAAGGCGTTCGGGAAGCTCAATCCGGCGAATTTGATGAACTCCGCCTGCCATGATTCCGCCACGGTCGAGCAGGAGACCACGGCATTCACGTCGCAGCCGAGCTTGACGCCGGGATTGCGAGCGAGCTGCAGCGTCTCCGCCGACAGCATGAGGGAGACGAACAATGCCGCCGCGGAGGCGGCCAACATGACCAGATACGTCCAGACCGCGCCATGACGCCAGCCGGTGAGCCCGGCGTCGACGCTGATGTCAGCCTGTTTGACTGCATCGCTGTTGTGAGTCATACATCATCCTTACGTTCGAGGAGACCGTGATGAGGGTGGCTGACAACGCGGCGATATCACGGTGGTTCTTGATTTTTCGCGGGGTTATGACGCGCCTTGTGCAATAACCGACAGCACACAGCTTACGATGGATACATGATTCGCGTAGGCACTGCGGCACCGCCCGCTGAAGGTTGGGACATTCACTGCCATACCGTTTTTTCCGACGGTACGGAAACGCCGCGTGCGTTGTTGCAGGAAGCGAGAGCATTGCAATTGCATGGTGTTGCGATTGCCGATCATGACACGACCTCCGGTTGGCAGGATGCGTTGGCTGCTTCGCGGGAGGTCAGATTGCCGTTGTTACGCGGTACGGAAATCACTGCCGTCGATGAGAGCGTATCCGTGCACATGCTCGCATTCCAATATGATCCGCTGAACGCCGATATCAGCGAGATGTTCGCGTCCACCCGCGAGGCGCGACTGCGTAGAACCAAGCGCATGGTCGAACTGATGGCGCAGGATTTTCCGATTACGTGGGACGATGTGCTCGCCCAAGTGAAGGAGGGGGAGCGCACCACAATCGGCCGTCCGCACATTGCCGACGCGCTGGTCGCGGCGGGCGTGTA
>OODJ01001980.1_pt1 | contig 14489 bp, 9 predicted proteins | sample 1671611 | NCBI WGS metagenome assembly OODJ01 (sample SAMN06348174, study PRJEB24527) | human gut metagenome | biome: human gut; feature: ankylosing spondylitis patient; material: feces | host: Homo sapiens | place: China | collected 2015-10 | reverse complement strand
CGAGAAAGAATCGCCGACAGTCGAGCCGTCATCAGCACGAGCCTCCGCAATAATCGACAAAGTCACCTGTCCGCCCGGCTCCTTTAATTGCACGCCTTCCGAGGTTAACCGGTAAAGGTCTATTTCTGTTCCACTAATCGCCACGCTGGAGTTATAAATATCTTTATACTCTTTAAATACCGCCGAAGCTTCGGCTACCAACCGTTCCAAAACCGCCTGATCAATCTCGAACTTCATTGTCCGTTCTTGTATACGGGTAACGGCTGGTAGTTGCTGCATTTCCGGCAAAGCAGCCATCTCGGGCGATTGCGGATTCTGTTGCAAGAAATTCGCTTTTTGCGCCATCATCCCCAACGAATACTTGTACATCATATCCGACGATTCCCAAAACCCGCGACGAATCACGTCATAATCCACCTCAGCCGGTAACTTGACCGGAACAACCTGTTCGGAATACTGCACATCATTATTACGTTGATAATCCCCTAGCATCATTCGCGCTCCCCCGTTCATTTGCCACGGTGAAACTCTCGAAAACAGGATACCTCCCAACGAACCGGCTACCGAGAAATATCGGAAACGGGCTACCGTGTACGAGATATAGTAAGGCTTGGGACTATTCGGTAACATCAAAGCAGCATTATTACGGTCCAATTCGGCACGCATCGCCGCAAAAATAGTTTCATCCGTGTCCCCGACAATTTTATTTTCCGGTTTCGGTGAAGGTAAAACCGGGGGAATATCCCGGGCTTGTTCCCGCCGCTGAGTCTCTATCTGGCTCACGAATATCGTGGGGGATATCGCCGTTACAGGTACCCAACCCGATTCCGCGCCACAAGATCCCGTAAACACGCTCGGCTCGTCACCGGCTGCTGTAATATTGGAAAACATTGACAATGGCGTTCCAATCAAATCCACACCCCGCACCAATTGGTCCGGACGACCGTCCACGAACACCCGGTACACTTCCAAGGGAGTCACGTTAAACGAGTTCAAACTTCCTCCCTCGCCCGTGTAGGTGAAACCGCTTGTTACCGAGCGAAAGTAATAACCGTATTCTCTTCCTTGTTTCTTGGCTTCTTCCACCAGCATGGCACGCAATTCATCTTCCGTGTAGGGACGATTGGTTTCGATAATCAAGTTGGATTGCCGGGACACGGGATCACCCCCTCCGGAAGTACGCCCGTGACCGTTACTCACGGGGAAACCGTCCAACGGAACCCGGCTCATAAGGAACTCTTTCAACACGCCATTCACCACGTTATCCACCCGACGCGCTTTCACGCCCTCGTCATCATACACATAGTGACCGTACAAATCCGTGTTGGCATAACGCTTTTGCAACGGATCGCAATATACTTGAAACTCCTCGGGCAAAACCTGTTCCCCTACCATTTTTTTGAAGGTCTGACCGCCTGATTTTAAACGGTGGCCCTCCAAACGATGACCGAAAATTTCGTGAAAAAACACACCACTCGCAGGTCCCGAAAGAATTGCTGGACCAGTGTAGGGATCGGCCACCGGAGCATCCCGTAAAGCCAATAAACGTTCAATCATGTCTTGCACGTCCGCAATGATCCGGCCATTATCCGGTAAATCCTCCGGCTTGTAAGCGAAATAACTTATATTCAACGGCAAATCCATCCCATCAGCCGCTTTCAAAGATGCCGTTAACATTATCCGGGTAGACACACGATTCTGCACCACCACGCTCCCCTCGCTATTCACAAAATAGGTCCGTAACACTTGATAACTAAAACTGGCTGATCCTTGACGCAATTCCGGACAACTCTTGAACACGGCAGAAACCTCGTTCATCCGTTGCTCCCAAGATTGTAACATCGCCGTATTGCGGTTACTGACAACCACGGGGGGCTCGTAATAATGTTCCACCGGAGCCTCCGAAAAGCACGGTGCTTTATCTTCATCCTCCACGCTCACCGCTGCCCGGGTCTTTGTTTGGTCGTATACGTTACGGGCATACTCGTAACGTCGTAAAGTTTCCCGCCAGATGGCTTCCCGGATAGCATCCGGGGCATCATTATCCAGAGGTAAAACGACTCCCCGCACTCCTTGAGCGTTAGGTCCGACAACACTTCCCTGCCCGTTATACTTAAAATTATCCAGTTCCGGACTTCCCAACCGGATTTGCGGTACCAACGTTCTCATACGGCTTTCATCGGCAGTTGTCACAGCCCCGAACGAACTTATAACCGTCATATTATAATCGTCCATCGCCCGCATATTCATGTAATAGGGGATATTGTCCTGTTTCTTTAACTCCTCCATGCTGTACTCCAATTCCTGTTTCATCAATTGCAAGAGTTTATCCTCTTGCTCTTGACCGAATATATTGGAGAAACTCAATAACAATATCCCACTAAAAAAGAGTCTGATGAAATGACTTATTTTTAACATAGTTTCTTTGTTGTATTCGATGGACGACCGTAAAAACGATCGTCCATGGCTATTTACTTGTAAAGAACAATATCTCCCAATCTGCACGCCCAGTTGCCACTCAGATCAATACCGTCACGCAACGTAAGCCGAACATACCTCACATCTCGAGAGCCCTCAGGCATCTTCAACAAGGTTGCTTCACCTAGGGCACGTCCCAATTCATTCGTTTCCAAAAAGGTTACATCCTTCCAAACTGCCCCATCAGCAGATGTCTGTGCAACAATCATTTCCGGCATGAAATACCGTGCACTTCTATCACTTGCGGTCTGAATCTGCGTTACCTTGATCCCCCTGATCGAAGTTGTCTCCTTTAATTCCATATACATTTCATAAGTTCGCATCTCTTGTTGCGTACTAGTTGACCACGCGGTCGCTACATTCCCATCTACCAGAGCATCCCAATCCATGTAAACATCATCTACGTCACAATAAACCTTATCGCCATTCTCATTTTCCTTTAAGGCTGACGCCGGTATAATCTCTAAATCATCAGGAACTGCAGAATACCCCATATACGTCATAAACGGATACACCTTATTGAAATAATGCATTGTACTAACCGTATTATGACCATAGTAATCAACCTTCAAACCCAACACATCCGCTTCAGCCGCTTTTTCCAGAATGGCGTAACTCTTTTCCGGAGACTTAAGTATCAGACTTTTATCCTGTGAATTAACTTGTTTAGAAACAAAATGCCGATTCTTACCCACCACAAGCTTCTTCAAATTGGTACAAAAAAGTATATCTTCCAAGGATTCGATGGAATAATCCAATTCCAGTTCCTCCACATTTTCAATAAATTCCAAAAATGCATCTTCTTTCTCTTGTGTTTCAGTTGAATAACCATAACGTGCCGTGATAGCATGCACGAACCCGGCACTGAAATTTTTCTTCCGATTAATCGTCACCGGATCAAGGACAACCGTATCAGGAGAGTTTTCCAACGTCCCTTTTCTAAGAATATAAACCGAGTCAGCCGGATTCATACTCACGTCATCTATGGTGATTAAAGCATCGTAACTGGACGGATTCTCGAATTCATAGTATTTTGTCTCTCCCCCGGAGTTTTTATATTGTAGTTTTATTTCCACAATATTGGCACTATACTGGTCAGAAAAGAAAATCATCTTTCCATTCACGAAAAAGGACTTGAGAATCCCTCTCGAGAAAGATCGCATCAACTCATGATCCCGCGTATAAGGCCGTCCGGAATACGTCTCCACCAAAGATTCGTTTCCAAATTTATCCACGGCACTCACGTAAAATTGGTATGTCCCATCCACCAAGTTTGTCAACTCGTAAGATGTAGCCGTACCCGGAAGATATACCGAATCTCTTTGACCTTCAAACATCCACGCCACCTTTATTTTATCAATCGTGGCATCTGTACCATTTACCCAACTGAGCATTAATCGTTCCCATCCCGGAACAACATCTAAATCGGAGCATTTTGCCACGTAACGAATTTTTCCATCACCGGCATAGTCGCTATAGGTATCCTCCAAACTCTCGTTACAACCCGCCAGCAAAGCTACCATTGCCAATAATAAGTTGATTATATATTTTCTCTTGTTCATAGCTTAATTCTTTTTTACAAAAACCTCCAACTCATGCAAAGTAATATACTTGTTTGTATTAGGCATTGCCACCGGATACGGTTTTGTTTCAAATGTTTGATGTACTATTATTTTCAGATAACGATACGTATTATCCTCCACAGGGAATAAAACATCCACGAACAATGGCTCTGCATCATCGAATTCCTCCATCGTTTTCGGAAGGTTGACGTTTTTCTCTATATGACGATAACTCCACTTGTCATTAACCGTTTCAGCATTCGGATTCTGGTTCAAACCACCCAAGTATACCCATCCCGCGGCATCCGGATCTGCTGTTGTACTGTTGCCATACACCGATAGGTTACAGGGTAATTTGTCATCATACCATCCAAGCCATACCGTGCCTAATTCCACAGGACCTTGAGCGTGCCCAGCTTTCGTGGGAACAAGGGCGTACAGACGAACCCAAGCCGGAGTTTTCTGCTCTTTCAAATCAAGCACCATCGGTTTGTCAAAAGCATAGGGGCCCGCCAAAAAAGTCCCATATACGTCATAACCAGTAAACTGGAAATTGGGACCCGATGCGGAAAGGAAATAATCCATACGTTCTTTTCCTTTCAAGTCTCCATCGAACAGGTATTTCACGCCCGTCTTCGCATTCTCATTCTCAACGGAGAGCCCTCCGGTATTGAAATCATCAGCCGTTACCGTCCATTGTTCGGTTAGGAAAGCGTCAATGTCAGGATAAATTTCCTGTTTCACTCGATATCCTTGGAAATCTTCCGTGCGGACAACCACCGTATACTTCTCCAATTTCCGATCCAGTTCAAATTTAACGGTATCACCCCCTTGAGTAATTGGGAAACTACTAACCGGAATCGTATCCGGTCGATGAGTCAACGGATTTTCTCCCAAGTAAAAAACATGGGCCATCCCCGTGGCTACTCCAGAAGTTTGATAGGCCACCTGAAAACCATTCCAAGTTGAGCTCACTTCAAGATCCTCGAAAAATGCCCAAGGCGCACTGGGAAGTGTAGAAAAACTATACTCCTGTGATGCAGACTCCTCGCGGCGGTGATTGACAAAAGAAACTCGGGCAACAACCTCCTTCTTCTCCATAAAACCATCCAGCAGGAGTGAATCGCTCCCGTAATCACAAACTTTCAACACATCACGTCCTTGCCAGTTTTTATAACGAACATTCATAGCAAATATATCCCTGTCATTCGGCAGCGAATAGTACATCATCGCACCACCTGCCACGGGTGTAAATTTGATTTCCAACCCTTCGGTCAACGGCGTGAAAACAACGTCATCATCGTTGCAGGCCGACAAACCGAACATCAATAATAAAATCCATATCGAATTCTTCATCATCTTATTTTTAGAATTAAATTCTTACAATCGTACATCCAAAATCTACAATCATAAATCGTAAATTCATTTACCATCCCGGATTTTGTTTCATTCCAGAGATCAAAATCTCCTCGGCTTTGAAAGGTGTAAAATAATCTCGGGGAGCAATAAATTTATAACTACGTCCCACCTCAACCGGTCCATTCTCGTTATTATAGAATGTACTGGCCGTTGTTCCGAGAATATTCCAACCGTATGCTTTCCCGTTCATCTCCTGCTGAGCGGTCATCCAACGACGAATATTCCAGTAGCGATGCCCTTCGAAAGCGAACTCGATGTTATACTCTTGGCGTATGATGTCCCGCATCCCCTCTTTCGTATCCACTTTTCCGGGATTCAGTGAATAGTTCTTCCAAGCTTCCTGTACCGGAAGAATTCCAGCCCGAACACGTACTTTATCCAACGGTTTGTACACGTGTTCTTCATCCGGAGACTCTAAGTATTCGTTCCAAGCTTCCGCTTGCATCAAATACACTTCTGACAAGCGAAGAACGGCCATAGTCTCATTCGTTATACCTTGATAATACATTTTAGTAGGAATCCACGAATAAATCCATTTTTTCAACCAGTAACCACTGATATTCTGGTAATCATTGCTGACAATAACGTCTTTTTGGGTCCCCCAAGGTATTTCACCCTTGTGTGCCTGCACGAGCAAATTGTTATCTCGGTTCTGCGTGTTTAGTCCTCGCTGCCAATACATCCGGTCTCCCGCAATGGAGGCATAAAAACGGGGTTCCCGACGCAAATGAAGTCTTATTACATCGGTATTCAATGGAACCACTCCCTCATAAGACTGAGCACTCTCTGACCCTAATTTATATCGGTTACCATAATTCCAGTAAGCATCCGCGGTTATAGGTAAACCGTTTTCCGTGTAATACATCTCCACCATTTTCATGGACGGAGAGAGACAACCATATACAAGAGATTCGAAATGATTGTCATCACCCTCCAAACGCGGGAGAATATATGTATATATTCTAGGCATTCCACCTTTCCACTCCAAAAGATATTCCTTATTATTGAACATAGAGTACGTGCTTTGCTCGATATCATCCATGTGATTCAAAAGGGTGGTTTTCTTACCGCTTCCTTTCGCCGGAAACTCCCGGTCTCCCTCCGCACAAATTTCAGCCGCCTTGTCGGCAGCTTCCGCAGCCAACCTCCATTTTTCCCGGTCATATTTAGTATTAAAAAGCAATTCCCCGTTCTTGTTCTTAAAATTGGCATAAAATATATTCCCGTTGAAAAGTGGAGAAGCAGCATAAACTAACGCCTTGGCTCTCAAAGCAGCAACAGCTTCTTTCGTAAAAGAGAACCCATAGAATGCATCCCGTTGGGAGTGTCTCGGAATATCAGGTTCGGCCTCGTCTAGCAACCGGACAATCTCTTTGAAACAGGTATCCACCGGTTGCCTCGGCAATTGGTAATCTTCCACCTCCAAATCCACAGGCATATTTTGCGGAATCAAGCAAATAGGGCCATAAGTACGAAGCAATTCAAAGTAGATATACGCCTTCAGAGCCTTCACGTCTGCTTTCCACCAGGCTTTAGCCTCTTCCGTCATATTGTACGTGTTGTCGATATTCTCAAGAAAAACATTAGCCCTTCGGATAAGTCGATACATACTCAGCCATATATTCCCGTAAGGCTCTTGTGACATCTGCTGACCGTTTGCCACTAAAAAACCGGGCATTGCATAGTTTGCAGTGTATAAAACAGGACTAGGCGTAAACTCATCGGCTCCCATGAAAGCGAGATTATTAGCACTCGTTACTACAGTCATCAAATCCGAATAGAGTCCCAACCACCATTTCTCCACTTTCGTCCGTTGCTCAAAAACCGATTCTATCGTTTCAATGTCTTTCTCCGGAACCATATCGAGATAATTACACCCAGGCAACAGAAAAAGGCCACAAAGTATAGATAATAAATATTTTTTCATCATCATGTATATTTAAATTTAGAAACTGATATTCAACCCGGCCGACCACGTGCGCTGTATGGGGTAATTGAACCCGTTGTCACCTAACTCCACGTCCCACACCTTGAAATTAGTAATTAAGAAGGGGTTATTGACACGAGTATAAAATTTTACGTTCTGTATTTTTAATCTATCAAGTACCTTCCGGGGAAGATTATACCCCACTTCGATAGCCGTACAACGCAAGAAACTGCATTTCCGCATAAAATAGGTCGAAAAACGAGGTTCTGCACTATTACTATACCAATTCTCTTGCGGATTATGCATATTAATGGCTTGCGTAGAAAGACGTGGCCAAAAAGGACGTTCTTTCATGTTGTCCTCACTCCAGTGGTCATCATAAATTGCTTTCAGCATCGCCCGATCGTTCACGAACGGACCGATTTTCATCGGGTCCATAAAAAATGCACGCTTACCCGATCCTTGGAAAGAGAAATTAAATTCAACGTTTTTATATTGGAAAGTACCACTAAAACCGTAAATTACACGAGGCGTGGTTGGAAAACCAATATACGTGGCATCATTCACATCGATTGTGCCATCCCCATTTATATCACGATATCGAATATCCCCCGGCATCATCATTCCAGTTCCCCCCTGATTCGGAGAATTGTCGATTTCAGCCTGTCCTCGGAAGAGTCCTTCAGCAATGTAACCGATTCTCTGTGATATTTCTTTGCCTTTTTTCCGTTGCCATTCCGGCGTGTTGGTAGCCTGCTCGATTTCCAGGTAAGTCGCTTTATTGTAAGTGAAAGTACCGTTCAAAATCATCCAAAAATCGGGAGAGAAAGCGTGTTGGATTTTACCTGCAAGATCAATACCCCGAGAACGGGTTTTACCCACGTTACCGATTTGCAAATATTCCAAACCGGTTGTCTCCGGCATTGTATAGCGGTAATCAATGATATTGTGGCGGATTTCTTGATAAATATCAGCATTGATTTCCACGATTCCATTAAAGAATTTTGCTTCGATTCCAAGATTCACCTGTTCGGCAATCTCCCACGTGATTTTGTCATTCGGATAAGATTCGACAACAACTCTCTCCACTGGATTCCCTGAATTACCGGGGTGCCCCACACTCGTTGATCCCAAAATAGGTAAATGGGCGAAACGCGGTTTCGTAATGATACCATCGTTTCCGACTTGTCCCCAAGAAAGACGGAATTTCAGGAACGAAAGCCAATGAGAGGTATGATTGGCAAGGAAAGGTTCTTTCGATGCAATCCAAGCACCTCCTACCGCAGGGAAAAAGCCAAAACGATGTTTTTTAGCGAAACGTTCGGAACCATTGTAACCGAAACTCGCCTCTAGAAAATATTTGTCCTTAAACCCATAGGTTCCGCGCATCGCCAAACATAAGTTCCGTTGGGGAATTCCATCCAGCACTGTCTTTACTTCCGAATACGTAGTTTCTTGTCCGCTGAGCACGGCTGTTAAACTGGTTTGGTGGTCACCCCAAGCCGCCACGTGCAAACCCCTCAACTCATAACTCATCTGTGTGGTTTGGCTACGCTCTTCTGCCTGAGACTCTCTAGATAGAGTCCTATATGAACCATCCGGTTGTATCGCTGTCAGTTGGTGTTTACCTGTTTCGAAATTATAATTTTTTAAGTTATATTTATAAGGACTGGTATTATACGTGTTAGAATAGTAACCAACTTGGTTCAGAGATACGGAAGCCCGCAACTCCAATCCCTTGAGAATGGGTGACAGATTATGTATATACTCTGCCCGCGCTACCGCAGAATAACGGCGACGGTCGGTGTATCCCTTATGAATCTCCATGTAAGGATTGGCATTCGGTTTCGTATTTGTGGCACCAAAACGAATGTGTGGCCAATTATAAGTGTCATCAGCCGGATAAATAGCTGCAAAATCTACCGGAGACACGTTGAAGGCCATATAGTAAGCCTCTTGCACATTCGCTCTAGGTCCCCGATATTTATCCAAATTGGCAGAAGTATTAATATTCAAGCGAATTCCGGCACTTAGGTCGATGTTCAAGTTCGTACGGAAAGAGAATGTATTATTCTCAATATTTACTTTAAACTGATTCAAGCGGTCGGTTTTCAACATTCCCTCGTCCCGGGCATAATTCACCGATGCATAATATTGCACTAAACGAGTACCGCCCCGAATATTCAATCCTGCACGGTGATTAATAGAATAATCTTTGAACAGAATATCGTACCAATCATTAGCCGGGTATACAAAGGAAGGATACAGGTCGGAACCCGTACGATCGATGCGCTCCACGCTATATTGGGGCGTCGCAGCCGGGTCGCGAGAGAGTAATGCCCGGTTGTACATCTTCATGTAAGTCACGGGGTCCACCACCTCGATCTCTCTTGTCGGCATACTTAACACCGCTTCGTAACGCACGGAAGTATAAACACTTCCTTCTTCTCCTTTTTTCGTAGTAATCAGGATAACCCCGTTTGCCCCGCGGGCCCCGTACATGGCGGTAGCCGAAGCATCTTTCATCACGCTGAACGTTTCGATGTCTTCCGGTACCATACGGGAAAGATCCAACTTGGAAGATTCTACCCCATCAATAAGAATTAGAGGATCGATGTTAGCATCCGTCTGGAAAGAAGTAATACCCCGGATATAAAATTTCGTGTTCATTTCGTCCTCTGTCAAAGCCCCGGGAATCCCTCCCGTCTGCCAGCCAATCATACCAGAAATTTTTCCAGCAAATTGAGTGGTCAAATCACTACTTGAAGATTTCAAAGTCCTCGCGTCCACGGTGGTAATAGCCGAAACGACGCTCTCCTTTTTTTGTTCCCCGAAAGCAACAACAGTCACCTCCTCGATATTCTCTGCCGTGGGATTTAAACGAATATTTAATTTCGTTTTTCCTTTGAGCGGCACGACTTCCGTCTTATAACCGATAAAAGAAACCCGTAAAGCATCTGTCGGGTGCACGTTGATCGTGTAATTCCCATCTGTATCCGTGGCTACCCCTTGAGTGGTTCCCTGAATAAGTACCGATGCCCCGGGAATAGGATTTCCTTTCTCATCCACAACTCGTCCGGTCACAGCAATCAATTGCACAGGTTTCTTTTCCCGCATGATGATCACGATCCGGTTTTTCTCTAAGACATAGTCATACGGACTATCTTTCAATAATGTATTAAGAGCTTCTTCCACGGTAACATCCGTTACTTCTAAGGTGAATCTCCGGTTTTTATCTACCGCCCCGTTGCTTTGGAAACCGTAATCAAGTCCTGCCTGCCGATTGATTTCGGCAAGGATTGTTTCCAGCGTGGCATTTTTCATCGAAACCGTTACTTTCTTCTGGATGACCTGAAACACACTGGATGTGGCCCCGAAAGTACTCTCTGGCAAAGCACTTAGCGTCGCGGATACCAAGAATATGCACAACGCGATTTTTTTAGCGATATGAATACCGCCGATGTGATTTTTTTGCATAAATTTGTCGTACTAATTAATTTTAAATAGTAAATTCGATTTACTGTTTGACGGTCGCTATGATAAAGGCTCAATTTTATTCGATAGCGATTTCACATGAAATTATCCTGCCTGGCGGGATAATTTTTTTGATTCAGGATGTTTACTGCACGGTGTAATACCCCCTTTCTTTTATAAATTTTCGATTCGTTACTCTTTCAAGGAACGACACAACTTCATCTATCGGTGTCGTTTTATTTAGATTCATAGTGACTTCTATTTTATCCAGTCCTTCCCGGGATTCAAAAGAGACCCCATACCAAGTAGCAATGTCTTCCAACACTAGATCCAAAGGCTTGTCCCGGTAGCGAAACACACCGTCTAACCACGCCGTGGCGTACTGCACGTCCACAGGTTGTATCTTGACGTTTGCCGCCACCATATCATAAGACACTAATTCCCCGGGACTAACCCGAACTTCTTTGTGACCGGGGGATTTAAAACCGATCTTCCCCTCGATCAAAACAGTTTCGATGGTTTTTTGAGGACGTTCTTTCACGTTGAAACAGGTGCCATAGACCCGGATTTTCGAACCGCCGACACTTATCTCGAAAGGAATATCCGATTTTGCCACGTTAAAATAGGCTTCACCCGACAATTCCACTTCCCGTTGTTTCCCGACGAATATTTCCGGGTATTTCAAGCTACTCCCGGCATTCAGCGTTACCTCTGTCCCGTCGGCAAGGGTGACGTTATAGGTAAACCCGGTTGGAATGATTAACCTGTTGTACACGATTTCCCGCACGGCAGGCATGGTATCGTAGATCACCCGGTCGTCTGTAATCCGGATATTCGATTTCCCAATCGTTGAATCCATTTCCCTCTCTTTCAGGTTCAATTTGTTGCCATCCGCTAGAATCAATGTCGGCACGGCAACCTGATGATCCGTTGTAAGGACACGAGATATTTCCGACACGCCGAGATTTTCTTTTACCCCTCTATTCATCCACAAAGAAGTAAACACTAACCCGCAACACAGGACTGCCGCCACAGAACCCGTTGCCCACATCACGCAACGACGTATCCTTAGGCGACGAATCCGACGGTCAAACCGCATTCCTGCGGCCTCCACTTCTTCATCCGAAGGGATTTTCACGTTATCCAGAATTTCTTCTATATATTTTTCAGTCTTCATATCTATGCTTTTTATACATATATAAACCGAAATAGGAAAAACTACCGCGAAAACGTGATTTTTTTCAAAAAAGATTTACATTTGCATAAATAAATCTATATTGTATGCATGTCAAAACAGAACGATATAATTCTTTTGGAATCTTTTAATCGGCGAAACCCGAAAGCATTTAGTATCGTTTATCGAATGATATATAGAGAATTATATCTATACGCCACCCGACTTTTCGAATCCCTGAATGTTCCGGCAGAAGACGTTATACAAGACATCTTCACCGATATGTGGCTCCGGGAATCCGTCCAATTCTCGTCAATCCCTTACATCAAGACATTCTGCTTTATCGCCTTGAAAAATGCCTACAAGAATAAAATCAAGCATCTGGGATACCAACAACGTTTCGAAATGGAGAGTAAAGTTGAAAACGAATTTTCAGAGGACATCGAGCAAGTGGAGCTATACCATTCCCTGTACGAATCTCTCAAATTCCTACCCGGCGATTACGCCACGGTCATACGTATGTACCTCGAAGGCTGGAAACCCGAAGAGATTGCCACGAAGCTAGGCCTCGCCCTCCAAACCGTCTATAACAAACGCCGGGAGGCGGTTGTTATTTTACGGAAATATATGGTGAAGTAATATAATTTTGATTAATCCTGAGACACAAAATATAATTATTAGGAAACATTCGAAATTTCTATTTAGTCATATCATTGTTTTTCAACCTTTTGATCTCTCTATCAAAGTCACTTTCCAACAAATCCATTTCACGTTTGCGATAAATCTCGAACTCTTTTTCTGCTTTTTCAATCGCCTGTTTATGCGAAATGTTTCCTTTGCCAATCAAAACCTTCCGCTTATGAGCAATAATCTGGTTGTCTAGTGCTTCTATCCAATCTTTCATTGTCATAGGATTCATTTCTAGAGCTTGAAACTCTGCAAAATCCAAGAAGCCGGAAACGAGCAGGTTCAAACGTTGGAGTTCCATTTCAGACAAATAGTTCTTGGCTATTTTCACATCGTCTTTAGTTACATAATTGCCTTTGAAATTTGTCATTCCTACGAATGGCTTTTCATTATCCACACGATTGTATACAATTTCGGCAGCGGTGTTTTCGTGAACGGCATAGTGCAGCTTGTTTTGCACGGTAGCGAAAAACATTTTTGTTATCTCGTCACGGGGGTCATAGTCCGTGGCTGTAGCATAAATATCCGTCACCTGCTGGTAAAAGTTGCGTTCACTACTACGAATGTCTCTGATGCGTTGCAAAAGTTCACGGAAATAGCGATTTCCTCCCTGCTTTAATCGTTCATCATCCATAGCAAACCCTTTTTGGATATATTCGTGAAGTCGTTGTGTGGCCCAACGGCGGAAACGCATGGCAATCTGCGACTGGATACGATACCCTAAAGCTATTATCATATCCAAGTTATAATGGTCGATATTGCGTCTCACTTGTCGCTTACCCTCAGTTTGAACTAATAAGAATTTCTTATAAGTTCGATCTTCATCCAATTCACCGTCAGCATAGACATTACTTACATGTAGGGAGATATTCTCTTGCGTCGTATCGTAGATCTCCGCTAATTGTTTTTGTGTCAACCACAAATCTTCATCAGCAAAACGAACAGATACGCGAGTTATTTCGTTGTCATCCTGATATAGGATAATTTTATTTTCTTCCATACGCCTATGCTTTTGATACCTCGTTCTTCAAACACTCTACAACAAATGCCGGGAGGCGGTTGTCCTGTTACGGAAATATATGGTGAAGTAATTAGCCACTCGTCTAGTTTAGAAACGAGGTGACTTATGGAATTACATTATAGTAAAACTAATTTTACGTCCAAGCCCTTGAAATATCTTAAACAACGTGGAAAGCTGAATATCTGCATGTCCATTTTCAATACGGGAAATATAACTTTTTTTTGTTCCTATCTTAGCTGCAAGTTGCTCCTGCGTCATACCCGCTTTCAAACGCTCTGCTTTTAATTGCTCCCCTATAATGAATGCCTCGCACCCATTTTCAAATTCATTACGTTCTTCCGTCCCGATAGCACCAAAATCTTCCGTGATTAAATCCTCAATCGGGGTACATCCTATTGCTTTCAATTCATCATTACTCATCATTTTATTCTCCTTTCCTGTCTTTACTAGCAAAATATTCTATCTCTCTGAGAGGTGTTTTCTGCGTTTTTTTCTGAAAACCATTAAACAATATCACCAAATTACCCTCATCCATACAACAAAAAATCCGATAAATATTACCGCCCTCTTCAACTCTAACTTCAAAAAGTCCATGTACCCCAACAACTGCCTTAAGAAATTTCTCTGGAACCTGTTCTAACGTCATTATATAAATAAAAATCTAGTAGATTTTACGCAAAGTATCCCGAGATAAAGTCTTTTTGAAATCCTTAAAATAATTTGCATACGCTACTACTTGGCGAACAT
>OODJ01001973.1_pt1 | contig 14529 bp, 10 predicted proteins | sample 1671611 | NCBI WGS metagenome assembly OODJ01 (sample SAMN06348174, study PRJEB24527) | human gut metagenome | biome: human gut; feature: ankylosing spondylitis patient; material: feces | host: Homo sapiens | place: China | collected 2015-10 | reverse complement strand
CAGGTGTACGGGATGCCGCTGCTGCTGCCGCCCAACCGGACAGCCGGAGGAGCCTTCACCTTTCAGGGCACCACGTATCATCTGCCCATCAATGAGCCGGTGTACGGCAACCACATCCACGGCAGTCTGGCCCGGATGCCGTTCCGGGTGACCGAACAGACCGCGACCAGCATGACCGGCTTTTACGAGAACCGGGGGGAGTGCTACCCGTTCCCCTTTGCCATCACGGTGACCCACTGCCTGACGGAGACGGGCACACAGCACCTGTTCACCCTCTGCAACACGGGCCCCAAAACCATGCCGCTGGCGTTCGGCCTGCACATTGCATTCCGCGCAAAGCCGTTTTTTGCGGTGCCCATCGGGCAGCGGTGGGAGGTGGACGAGCGGTACATCCCCACCGGCAGGCTGCTGCCGCTGACCAGCGAAGAAACGGCCTACCGGGATGGCAGCGATGCCTGCAGCGGAAAATTGATCCGTGGGTTTTATACCGCAGCCGGGCACACCGCCCGGATCGGTGGCCTTTGCATGAACGCGGCGGAGCCCTTCAATCAGTGGGTGCTGTGGAATGGCGACGGCACGCAGGATTTTATCTGCATAGAGCCCATGAGCGGTGCGGTGAACGCCCTGAACTCCGGTGTGGGGCTGGTACAGCTGCAGCCGGGGGAAGCAAAGACCTACACCGTCCGGCTGTACCCCTGGCTGCCGTAACGGCGCAAAAGAAAAATTGACAGCCTGAAAATAAATCAAGCCCTTTGGCCTCTGTAACGGAAGCCGGAGGGCTTGATTTGTTTTCAGAAAAGAGATATGGATAGAATGCACAATCGCAGGAAATGGAAATTGTGAAAAACGCAGATTGTTTCCGATTTCGAGAAATGTTTTTCTTTTACAAGCTGGAAATAGAGGTTCTGGAGTTTTCGGATAGAACATGGTACAGTAAAGCCACAGGAAAACGTGAGAATCTGAAACGAAAGGAGAAACGATAAAATGCTGGGCGAGCGGCTCACAACGCTTTTAAGCCTGATATCGCAGGACGAATATAAAACGGTGGATGAATTCGCGCAAAAGATGAGCCTGAGCACAAAAACCGTGCGGGGGCTGCTGCAGGAACTGAACGACTTTCGCCGAAGTACTGTTGGAGTATCCAGACCAAATTTCAGTCGTGAAGCCGTTCGGATATCCTGCTTCCTTAAGCAGTTCGCGAGCCTTCTTCGGATCATAGGGCCAGGGGCCGAGCTTCAGTGCGCCGGGAATCTCTGCCGGATAGATCGTCGCGGAAGGTACGGCGTAGCCTGCAAAGGCCACTTTGCAGAGCGCCTCCTTGTTGATGGCATAGTTGATCGCCTGACGCACGCGAACGTCATCGAAAGGTTTAACGGTCGTATTGATCGAGAGATAGCGCTGCATGATGGAAGGCACCTCTTCAATACGGAACTTCGGATCCCCCTTAAACTGAGCGATCTGTTCATTAGGCATGGGGAAGACGAACTGCGCTTCACCCGTATGCAGCATCGCCGCACGAGTGCTGTTTTCCACCACCGGCTTCCAAACGATGCCGTCGAGCTTCGGCAGCGACGGATCTCGGTAATTGGGGTTCTTCTTGACGACAAGCTCTTCTGCGGGATTAAAGGAAACCAGCGTATAGGGCCCCGTGCCGCAGGCATTAAAGGCCGTGACTTTCTTGCCCTCAAGGCCATGCGCATCCTTGAGGAGACTTGGACAGATCATCTGCGGGTTCGTCATCGCTAGACGGCGAACGAAAGTCGCGAGCGGAGCCTGCAGCGTAAAGCGCACCTTGTACGGATCGAGCACCTCGACCTTTTCGATGAATTTGTAGACGTTGTAGCGCGAGAGCTTATTGTCGGGATTAAGCAGCCGGTCAAAGTTGGCCTTGACGGCGTCGGCCGTGAACTCGGATCCGTCATGGAACTTGACGCCCTTTTTCAAGGTAACCGTCCAGACCTTCGCATCGGGTGAAGTTTCATAGCCTTCAGCAAGTTCCGGCACAGGCTCCATCTTGGAATTGAAGGTAAAGAGACCTTCATAGAACGATTTCGAAGCGAGGCGCGTCAAAATGTCGGGCGCATCGTAAGGATCAAGCGACGTGAACGAAGCCGAGACAGCAACCGTGACAGTGCGGGCGGCTGCGGGCGCAGAAAATGCGAGCGTACCGGCGGCAGCAGAGGCGGCCAGACAGCTCAGCGCAAAAAAAGTACGTGACATATTGCTTATTAAATTGAGGTCAGAAGTGAAACACGTTCACGGGCATCAGTGCGTCAGCTCGGTGAGTCGGCTGCGGGCAATTTCTGAGAGGAAGCAGACGGCCAACGGCAGAATCTCGTCATTGAAGTCTAACTTCGGGTTGTGAATGGCTCCTTGATGGGTTTCATCGGCCATGCCGATATAAGTCTGAATGCCGGGAATTCGATTGGCGTATTCGGCGAAGTCTTCACCAGCCATCGACATCGGCACGGGCTGAGGGCATCCCGGTCCGAACAGACGCTGAGCGACGCGCTTGGCCGCATCGGCACAAACAGGCGAATTGATGAGCGGCGGCGTGAGATGATCGATCCTCACCTCATGCCCGAGGCCCTGCGCAAGTGCGATGTGTTCGGTCATGCGGCGCATTTCGGTTTCAATAAGCGCCCGCACTTCCGGATTGAAAGTACGGATCGTGCCGGAAAGCTGCAGCTCATTCGGAATGACATTCGGCGCCCGGAGATTCCCCGCCTGCACGGCACAGATTGAAAGCACTGCGGGTTCGATCGGGTTCACTTTGCGCGAAACGATCGTCTGGAGTGATTCAGAAAGAAGCGCAGCCGTCGGGATGGGATCGAGCGTCGTATGCGGCCTCGCAGCGTGCGCGCCGCGCCCTTTGAGCGTGATGTAGAAAAAGTCACAGGAAGCCTGAACAGGGCCAGCCTGAATACCGATCTGTCCTTTCGGGAAGACCGGCGAAGCGTGAGCGCCGTAAATTTCGAGAGGCTTATATTTTTCCAGCACGCCGGCGGCAACAACGCTTCTGGCGCCTCGGCCGATTTCTTCGGCCGGCTGAAAGACAGCCAGAACTCGGCCGGGAAAATTCGGATGCGCATGAAGTGCGCGTACCGCTCCCAAGAGCCAAGTCACATGTCCGTCATGGCCGCAGGCATGACAACGCTGTGAAGTCTCACTTCTCCAGGCATTTTCAGATTCGTCGGGCATGGCAAGCGCATCCATATCTGCGCGAAGCGCCACCGTCGGGCCGGGTGCATTCCCGTTCACGACGGCGATTACACCGCCTTCGACGAGCTTGTCATCAAATTCAACACCCCATTCGCTCAGTTTTGTGGCGATGACGCCGCAGGTGCGGGAAGTGTCGAACCCAAGTTCGGGATGCTGATGAATGTCGCGCCGTATCTGCGCAAGCTCATTTCCCCAAGCGAGAATTTCAGCGGGGATGCGGTCGGCGTACATGAACTCAGCCATTAGAACCTCCAACATGTTTTGTTAGTGTCTAAACATTATTCCGCTCGGCGCAGAGCATGCCGCTCTCCCGTTTCACGCAGTCACTTTGCTTTTCGTCATGGGTCGAAAAGAATACAGCCTGTCACACTGCCGCTAACAATCCAAACTGACCAATCAAACCTTGCCAGACATTGCCCTGCTTCGAAGCAAGCTTCATTTTGATAAGTAACGGCAGCTTTTAATCCCAGAATTTTGAAAACTGCCGACGACTTTGTTCGTTTGGCAAGCACACAGCAAAAACCCCGCATTAAGCGGGGTTTCGAGTAATTGAAAAGCAGCCTCACATAACAAACAGTTGTTAACCATTGCAATGATGAGCTTGTGATTTCCCCCTTCTAGGGAACTTTGAATGTATACATATGGCATTCTCCACAGTAGTTCACTCCGGGTTTGTGCCCCTTGTGACATTCGGTACACGGTAAGTTCCCATCGTGCTGACTATGCGGATTCACTTCTTCAGGATTCTTCGGTTGGGTCCTTTTGGAGACAGCGTCATACCATCCATGACACCCAACACAGGCTTCGTGCTTTTGATCGTCAATTTTGAGTTCCGCGCTGCCGTCCTTCACATGACATGATGTACAAGGCAGCCCTTTCGCAACGTGCCGGTCGGCTAGAAATTTGCCTTCAGCAGCATTTACTGAGACGGACGCTCCCATCAGACCAATGCAGATTGCGGCGGTCAATCTTTGAAAGAACTTCATAAAGGGTCCCCTTCTGTTCGAAGGGGGAGGGAACGATTTCGCTCTCTCCCCCCAACATGACCGATTTCAATCGGTTCTATTTTCGTTTATGCACGATTTGGCAGTGTTGCAACGATCTTGCCGCAAACCTGGCCGAAGACCAACGTCTCCGTGAGGTTGCCGCCGCCCTGATAAACAAACTTCAGTGCTGAAGCAATTTCACCAACGGCGTAGAGCCCCGGAATCGGCTTCAGATCCCAATCCAGTACTTCGCGCTTAGCGTTGGCAGCAAGACCGCCCTTGGTATTCGGACCGCCAGCAACAAGCGGAACAGCATAGAACGGACCTTCAGCCACAGGCTGCAGCGTACTCTTGAGACGACCGAAGTCCTTGTCTTCTCCTTCCTTACAGAATTCGTTGTAGCGTGCGACTGTCTCAGCTAGGACCTTCGGATCCATCTTGCCACCATTATCCTTCTGTTCAAGAATCTTCTTGCCGAGCTCTTCAATTGAGTCAGCCTTGAGAATCCACCCTTTCTTTACGGCATCACTATTGTCACTAGCTCCCCAATCTATGAAGTCGTAGCCCGGCGTAGAAATACCGGTACCGACCAAGGGTTTTGCTTTGCGAAGCGTTTCGTCAAAGATGAACCATGATGGCGAATTTGCATAATCAAGCGTATCGATATTGAACCTCACCGCCTCTTTATAGAAGAAGTAACGGCTCGGATCCTTCGTCACCTTATGTTCAGCAGCATAGCGTTTACCTTGCTGATTCACGACAATTGCGTGGCCAGAACCGACGACCGGAGTAATCATGCCGATACGAAGTCCGTTGTGACGAATTGGGGCAGGCATAATGATGCGTGAAGCGGCTTTGCCTGCCTTCATCATTCCTGCACCTGCGTCAAGCCCCATGCGAATGCCGTCACCTTCGTTATAAAGCGTGCCGTAGAATGCCCATCCTTCAACCCCAGGCCCTTCAAGGAAAGCCTGACGCATCGTCTTGGAATATTCATAGCCGCCGGTACAGAGAACTACAGCCTTACGAGCTTTATAGGCTACCTTCTTACCATCTTTCTCGGCGATGAGGCCGATAACTTCACCTTTATCGTTCTTGACCAGCGTACGGCCGCGGGTTTCATAATCAACAGCAATTTTGTCCTTTCTATTGAATACACCGGTTTCGAGACACTTCCAGAATGCCTCACCCTGCATGCACTGTTCCTTCGGGAAGTTATAGGTTGATTTAGCAGAATTCACTCGATCCGGATAGGAAGCGCGATAGACCTGATAGCCGCAATCCTTTGCACCGGGGAAATTCGGGAATGCTGCGCCCTTAAAACCAGGCGTTGCAAACGCTTGGAATTTCGGATCGAGTGATTTCATCCAGTCGAGAAGATTCGGCGTATAGTCAGCCCAAGCCTGTGCAAGCCCGTCTGAAACCTCTGGCTGTTCCCCTTCGAGTTTACCGGGAATATTTTCTCCGGAGAACATCGCTTTAGCATATTCTTTCAATGCTTTACGATCCCCAGTTTTATCCGGGCAATGAAAAATACCGCCCGACATGCGAGTGTTTGAACGAAGCGTTGCCTGCGGCTGACGCTCGATAATAATGACACTCGCACCGTTGTCGGCAGCCGTAATTGCCGTTGCAGCGCCAGCACCCCCGAACCCGAGGACAATTACATCCGCTTCTTTGTCAAACTTCGTTTCTGCGGCAGAAGCTACCGCAGGAAAGGTCATTGCACCGACTGCACCGGCAACGGCGGATTTCAAAAGTGAGCGGCGAGAAAAATCAGTCATCATTGTTCTCCTTTCGTTTTTGTCTCCAAGTGCGGTCAACCGCAGGCCGAAACGACCATCCGGAGCACCCGAATAAAAAATACGAAATAGCACTACGCGCGTAGTTCGCGTTAGCTCAAAGAACTAGGACTAATAGGGGAAAGTTCGCCCTCCGCTTGTTTTTTTAAATTTGCAGCCTCTTCCGGCGTTTTAACTCCAAGCTTTTTGAAGGCTGTGGCCCGGTGTCCCTCTACCGTTCGAACTGAGATATGTAAATCATCAGCGACTTCCCTATTGATCCGTCCTGCAATGATCAGATTGACAATTTCCTGCTCACGATCGGTGAGAATATTCCATCGTGCTGAGGCGTTAGTCGGAACACCCCATCCAGCAGACAGAAGACGTTTGGGGACTACGGGCTTCGTCACAAAATCGACTGCTCCGTGAAGCACTGCACTCACTGCCATATCAATATCACCATGGCCGGAAAGGAAAAGCAAAGGAACAGGATATGAACGTGCACGAAGTTCATCAAAAAGTTCAATCCCGCTCATACCCGGCATACGAACATCGGCAATGATGCACCCTGGTTCTGACGGAGTATCGTCAACCAGAAAAGTCTGAGCACTCTCGTAAGTTTTGACTCGGAATCCTTCGCTCGTCAGCATGAAAGACAAAGCCGTGCGAACACCTTCTTCATCGTCAATAACTCTAATCAGTGGTTGATGTTCCGGTTTCAACATAATCTCTCTCTTCAGGCTCGCATGTGATTACAAATTCCGCTTCTAATCCTCCAACCCCGTCATCACCCCAACGACGAATCTTAAGCCAGCCGCCATAACGTTCAGCATGGTTGTGAACAGCGGAGGCTGCATTTGTGCAAAGGTCTCATCGTCAATACGCGGACCATTGTCTCGAATACGAGCAAACACAAAATTGTGATTCCCTTTCTTAATCTGCCCAACTTGAATCGTCACGACTGGGAGTCTGTTTGCCGTTTCAACTGCTTGTTGTGCATTCCTAATCAAGTTGAGGATTGCCAATCTAATTGCCATTGGATCGATCTGAACCATAACACCTTGAGATTCATCTGTTATTGTTATTTCAATGGCTTTAGCACCCTTAAATTCCTCTACTGCATCAGCGACAACCCTCACGAAAGAAGAATGCACACGTTCACTCGCTTGCGGTTTTGCAAAATGGCGAACTTTTTCGACGATTTGAGCTGCACGTTCCGCCTCATATGAAATGGTCTTCAATGGTGTCTCAATCACTCCTTTAACATTGTCAATAGTTACACCCCCATTCACATTAGTGAACACTTTCATGAGACCGTGAGCATAACAAGCAACGTTGTTCAGAGGCTGCGAGAGTTCATGTGCAAAAAGTGTAGAAAGTTGCCCAATTATGCCCACCCGCTGCATTCGATCCATTGCATCTTCAAATGCCTTGTTCTTCTCCGCTAATTGCTCCTTTTCCGCAAACATCTCATTCAATTCTTTTGTGCGACGCTCAATCAGCGCATCAGAACGCATAACATGCAGAACTAACCCCACTAAGGCACCGATCAACAGTACAATCGGCCAAGAGAATTCGCGCCAAATCCGAAGCAGAGTCCAATCATTCAAATGTTCATAGGGACCGAGCTTCAGCCTCCGATAAAGTTCATCCACTGACCGATAATCTCCAGCCACTGTCCAGTATGTACCACCCTGCTCTTCCGGCATTTGCAAAAGAAGTGCTGTAATTTCCCTGCGTAATTCATGCGAAAGTGTCGACATAGACGAAATCGACCAATTTGGATATAGCTCCGTTGAAGACAAGCATGACAGAGGGAGCCCTAGTCTGGCATTGAGAATTCGAAGCTTCTGCGGCAGCGTACCTGCCGTCAAGATGTCCTCGATATAGCAGGTCTTGACGAAACCCACATCAGCACGTCCATCCAAGACAGCATCAACAACCTGACGCATATCAAGACCTGACGACTCGCCAACAAAGAGAGTACGTCCAAAAAATTTAAATGGATGCGATTCAATCTTTGCAATCTCTCCCATACCTATTTGATATCCCTGAAATCCATTTGCAACTGTTGCCGCCAACGTCTTACCGCGCAAGTCCTCCAATGTTTTGAGATCACTCCGCGAAGCTAGAACAATCATCGCTGATCCGTTGCTGTGATCGGGGTCTGGCCCTCGATCAGTCACAAGCGTTGCAAGAATGCGGAGACCGTGATCATGCAGACGGCGGTAAAAGCCTGCTCCAGAAAGAACCAGATCAACCTCGTGTTTCCGAATAGCCTCTTCCAACTCCCGAATCTCATAAAACTGAAGTCTCACGCCGTCGACAAGATGAGTGTTGAGATAGTCTGTTGTTTTTTGAATAATGGACAACGACGGATTAGGAGCACTCAGGTAGGTAACACCAATGCGAAGTTCAGCTGCATTTGTTAGGGACACACCTTTAAAAACAAGAAAGAAAACTACAATGCCAACAAGTTTGAGCAACGAACTTGATATTCCTGAAGAAATCATTACGTAAGGTTTTCAATAGAATTTATTCGCTAAGGAAATAGCCATATCTTTTATCAAAATCTTTACCAATGATTATTTCAAAATCTGTCAAATAGGCATAGGGACTTGATTGAAATCTTGCCTGTGCTTACATGAGTTCTTCATCAACTACCTACATGAAGCAACATAACGCGAGCATGCTGGTTACCAGCCTCTCTTGATTGATAAGTAATAAAAGGAACCAACTCGTCCCCGCCAAACAATCGCCGGATGATTAGACTTCCTATTCCATTCCTTCCTTTTGAAGCACTGACTTCCCCAAAAATGGCTCAGAACGACACCAATCGTTCATCTTTCTCTGCTGCTGAGGCGCATGAAACCCGCAGCCTGAACGATTCTGCTGCTCCAACGACAGCGGGCATGTCGTCGCGTACGCCTCTTCCGTGCAGCTGCAAGGCATGGCGCCGCAAGGGCAAAGGCGAATCCAACCGACTTGCGGTCATCGAGGAGCCTGACGGATCAACAGTCGACCTTCCGTTCACAGAATTAACCGGCGATCTGCTTAAAGGTACTTTCGCCGATGATCCTCGCTGGATATGGTTTGCCGATCATTCCAAGTCGCCCGCAGCCCCCTGCGGTGCGGAGCTTCTTGCAAAATTTGGCTTGACAAATGCTGAGCCTCTGCACCTTAGTGAGACTGATGCGCTTCGCTTCATTCGTGACGGGCGCTGGGACGGGATTGGACTGGATCCAAAGTTCAAGGCTGAGGCAGCTCGTTTATGCGACCATTTGCTGCCTGCTGCACGTGCAACCAACTGCTCGAACATTCTTATTCGCGAAACCGACGGCACTATTACCGGAGACTTTACGATCGGTACGGGACTGCTCAAGATGCTCCCCGCTATGGGGCTGACCATCTGCCAAACCCGTGCGCTCTTTTTGACTGAAGAGGCTCTGGAGCCGCTTGCCGCGGGCCTCGCCCGGCTGCTAACTGCTCTAGGCGCCCCGCAGGCTAAAGTCATCCGTATTGATCATCCGCTCTCAGCCGATGCCGCAAAGCGTATCGAAGGCGCAGAGGGCTTCAGCCTGCTCTTTAACGCCACCAACCTCGGCCGAGCCCCCAACACCGATCAAATGCCGATTGAATCGGCAGAAGTTTTCCAATGCTTCCCGAAACTCAAAGCGGTACTGGACTCCGTTGATGAACCTGTGCGCCCGCGGCTCATCTGGGAAGCGCAGCAGCGCGGCCTTGAAGCCCGCACCACTTTGGGACTGCGCGTCGTTGTCGCACGCGAGGCGATGGAACTCTTTGCCGGTCGGACGCTGCCGCTTTGTGCGACGCGCTCGATCCTGTGCGACATTCGCCGCGAAGCCTCCAATATTGTCCTGATTGGTATGCCGGGCTGCGGAAAAACCACTATCGGCAAATGCGTTGCGGCAAGGCTTCTGCGTCCCTTCATCGATCTGGACGCCCTCGTGGAGCGTCGAGTCGGCAAATCCTCCGAACGGATTTATCGCGAGGACGGTGAAGAGTATTTCCGCGATTTTGAAAGCGAGATTATCAAAGAGCTCTCCGGACGCCACGGCCTCGTCATTTCAACGGGTGGAGGCGCCTGCCTGCGCCCCGAAAACCGTATGCGGCTCGCGCTCAACGGCACGTTCTACTGGCTCCAGAGGCCGCTCGACCACCTCTCCACCTATCAGCGGCCGCTCTCTCAAGCTCGCGGCGTAGAGGCACTTTACGAAGAACGGTCTCCCATTTTTGAGAAAATCGCCGAGCGCATCATCGAAGTGCAGTCTGTAGAAGATACGGCCGCAGCGCTGATTGGCGAAACAGTCTGCAAACCTTGCTGACGGCGCTGCACCCAGCAGATCCGCCCAACTTCCGTACCGATACATGAGTCGGACAAGCTCCGCAGAGTTCGTCCGACTCCAAAGTTTTAAAGCAATGTCGAGTTATTTACCGAGGTGCGGAGCGTTAAACGCCCGCACCTCTAATAGCTCCCCCCGCCATTTCTCCACCTGCACCAGCGCAGTTGAGGCAATGTTGCCGTTTGAGAGAGCGCTCGCCGGATCGTCAGGCGTGAGCACATTGGCGCAGCCGTTGGCATCAATTGCTCCGTCTGAAGACTCTTGGGGATCAAACCAACCGCCGTGACGCACAACGATCGTCCCTGCCCGAACGCCGTCGGTGACGACGGCGCCGGCGAGAATAGCCCCTCGCAGGCTCGAGACTTTCACCACATCCCCGTTGGCAATGCCGCGCTTGGCTGCATCAACCGAATTCATCTCACAAGGCTCTCGTCCGGCAATATTGGAGCGAGCGCTCGTCACAGGATTGAGCTGGCTGTGCAGTCGGGCGCCGCTCTTGGGACTCACCAGTTCGAGCCAATCGCCTAAGCCTTCCTTGCGTTCCTCCTGAGCCTGAGCGTCCTGACCATGCACGCTGGTCTGATCCGCTGCAAAAGGCGGAATCCACGTTGGATGTGCCGGAGCATCCGCATAGTGAAGCGCTTCAATGCGTTTGGAATAGATCACAATCTTGCCGGACTCCGTCCGCAGCGGGTGCGCTTCAGGATCAGCTCTGAAGTCCGCAAACGCTGTAAAGCGGGTTTCTGCCGGATTCTGCGCGTAGAGGTGAACACCATTCTTCACGAAATCAGCAAAAGCCGGCAGCTCCGCATTCTGCGCTGCCCCAGCGGCTGCGGCCCCTTCGTAGAGCCTCTGAATCCACCCCGCTTCATCCAGACCCTCGGTAAAAGCGTCTCCCAGTCCCAAGCGTTTGGCGAGTTCCGAATAAATCTTATAGTCGCTTCGTGCTTCTCCGACGGGATTGATCACCTGACGCATGAAGACGATGCCGTCGTTGGTAGACGTTCCAATCGGCGAAATGTCGTTTCGCTCCAAGGTCGTCGCCGCAGGCAGAACGATGTCTGCATGACGTGCCGTCGCGCTCCAGAAGGCATCCGTGACAATCACCGTTTCCGGACGGCGCCAGGCCGCTTCGAGTGCTCGTGTATCAGGATGATGCGCAAAGGGATTCCCGCCCGACCAGAAGACCAAGCGGATATCGGGATATTCAATGCGGCTGCCGTTCCAATCAATCACTTTGCCCGGGCAGGCAAGTACGTCAGCCATACGCGCCACCGGAACGGCACGGCTGCCCTTCCAGGGTACGGCGGACTGCCAAACTGCCTTTGGACGAGCAGGAATCTGTCCCAGAACGGGACCTTTGCCAACCGGCCAGCCGCCGCTTTCATAGTGATATGAAACCCCAATGCCGCCGCCGGGAAGACCGATCTGTCCGAGAGCACAGGCGAGCGCAACCGCCATCCAGGGCGGCTGTTCCCCGTAGCGGGCACGCTGCGGCCCCCAGCCGAACATGATCATGGAACGGTGTTCGGAAAGCTCTCGAGCAAACGATTGAATTTGCTGAGCAGGAACTCCACAGCCGATTTCAGCCCATTCCGGTGTCTTTTTCACACCGTCTTCCGTCCCAAGGATGTAGGCCTCCATTTCATTCCAACCCGTCACGCAGTTCGCAAGGAAAGCGCGGTCGAGTCGATTTTCTGTGATGAGGACATACATCATGCCGAGCATCAGCGCAGCATCTGTCCCAGCCCTTACCGGCATCCAGCGGCTGCCGACAACATCAGCCGTTTTAGGCCGAAGCGGATTCACCGCAATCGTACGGATACGCGGATGGTCCTTCAGTTTGCGGATTTCAGCGATGCCCTGATGAAGCGTCGTTGCCCAGTCGATATCGTTGGTAATCAGGGGATCGCATCCCCAAAAGACAATGCGCTCGGTCTTTTCCTTGATGACCGGCCAAACGGTGGGCTTAAAGAGTTTCCCGCCGACGGCATACGGAAGGATGGTCGAAATTGCTGCTGTGAGTAGCTGTTGCCGGTCTCAACCCATCCGCCCAAAAGAGAGAGCAGCCGCTGCATCAGCGCAATGGCGTTGTTCACCGAACCGGTTGACTTCCATCCATAGCTGCGGCCCCAGACGGCCGAAGGACCGTAAGTCTCATAAATGCGCCGCAATTCGCCAGCCGCTAAATCTAAAGCCTTGTCCCATGAAACAGGTACGTATTCATCCGCACCGCGCCCGGCACGAGAGGCTGACCCCTTTTCCAAATAACTCCGCCGCACCATTGGTGTTTGAATGCGGGCGGAAGAATATGGGTGCTCTACTAAGCTCGAAAGGTTTGGGCTCGGCGCACGATCACCCTCAAACGGGCGTACAGCAACAAGCCTGCCGTCTTTGGTTTTGGCGTAGAAAAGCCCCCAATGAGAGGCGGTCAGCACTTCTCCGTCCGGAAGTGCTTGGAAAAATGATCTTGGGAGGCTTGAAGTCTCGGGGCTGCTCATGACGAAACAATTCGACGATAGGAATATCTGGCATTTTAGGATCGACTGGTACTTTCCCGAATGTCAACCTGAACAACCTTTAGCCCTACTCATAAACCTTCGATAAAAAGCGCTCCCCTTAAACCGTCCGTAAGAATGGTGCAGTGACTGGCATCGGGAAAGATCCTATGCGAATCGGAGAGCGGCATGAGACAATTGAATTCACCCGCTTGGTTGATTACCTAGCAGTGCCCGGCCATGATCCGGAATAAGCGCCAGCGCCAATCAATGTGGGTACTGGGAGGATGAGCATGTCATCTCCTTTCAAACTGATTGCTGTTTTGATTGCAGCAGGATTTTGTGTGCCCGCAGCTTTTGCTGCTGATGCAGTTACCTCTGCTTCCGTTGTTCCCGCGGCACAAAAAACTCAAGACGGAGCCGTGCTCGAAGGCACAAAAACGCTTGCTGCCAAGGGCGGCGACAGGCTTCCCGACAATGTCGATGCCGTTACGTCTGCTTCGGTCGTTCCGGTTCAGTATCGCCAAACGGATTGGAAGCCGAGCGGCTTCACGGACGCTAAAGACAAAAAACGTGCGCTTTTCATTCTTGACGATCCTCGTCACGAATCGGTCACCTATGATCTTTGCGTCACCGCAATGAAGTTCTTTGAAGAAAAAGGCTTTGAAGTTGAACTTCGTGACCTCATTGCCAACAAATTCAATCCGCTCATTACTACTCGCGAAGAGTTCTATCACGCCAAAGACGGATTTGGGAAAACACCTGCGGATGTGCTCACAGAGCAGGCTTTCGTCAAGAAAGCCGATCACATCATCTTTGTTCAGCCCAACTGGCAGGACACCGATCCGATGTTCACCAAAGGCTATAAGCTCCGAGTGTTTTCGAAGGGATTTTCTTATGACGACGGTCCGAAGGGACGCGTCGGTCTGCTTCCCGGCAAGACCTTCTACACAATTATGAACGCCGGCTGGCTCGGCATGGGGCAAGGCATGAGCGGCGATTCGCTCAACAAAAATCCCCAGGAATGGGAAACCTGGATGTTTGCAATGCGAGTCGTTGACGATGATGCTGCCGTCGGCAAGGACATGAAGAATCTCGGCCGCTTTGTGAACGATCGGACACCTTCAAACCTTGATCCGAACTACGGCGAAAAAATCGAAGCTTTGCGTGCAGTACTAAGAAAACACCTGGCACGTGATTTCAACCTTTAATTGCTGGCGCACTGAAGTACTCGCTTCTATAGAGGCGAGTACTTTCTCTCTTTCAGTAGCTTAGAAATATTGTTAATCCTGAATTATTACAGGCAATATCCCATAAAGTGAATTGTCAAGCACTTCATTTATCGAGGGTCAAAAACACTTTCAAACGATTATGATTAAGTCAATAATAAAATTCACCTTCTACGAAAAATCAAAAAGACTTTAAACAAGTTCTTATCATCTTTATATTGTCAGTTAACATATGAACATCAACTTCGCCGCCTGAGCAATCAACCACAGGTCTCTTCCCTTTGGCCCTACGAGAGAAATACCAATAGGGGCCCCATTAATTGTTCCCAGAGGCAAAGAAATCCATGGGAATCCCGACAAACCGCCATGACAAAGGCACATGCTCACTTTCTGCCGGAATCTTTCCACGAATGTTTCACTCGCACCAACAGGAATCCCCGCATCCGGCA
>OODJ01001970.1_pt1 | contig 14533 bp, 18 predicted proteins | sample 1671611 | NCBI WGS metagenome assembly OODJ01 (sample SAMN06348174, study PRJEB24527) | human gut metagenome | biome: human gut; feature: ankylosing spondylitis patient; material: feces | host: Homo sapiens | place: China | collected 2015-10 | reverse complement strand
AAACCCCGGAACCATGCGTTTTCTGGGGTTTTTCCTTTTCAAATGGCTTAACATCGTTTGAAGATCTTTTTCGCCGGAATCATTTCGACTGAATGGAACAAAACAAAAATCATTTCATACAAAGTACTCGCGAATGCTTTTGTCACTCCGGAACTTAAAAAATCTTCTATTTCCTAAGTGACAGCTTTTTCCCTATTCAGAAACTCAGCATTAGCCAAGGCCGTCAAATTCTCTGTAAAAAGCTGTAAATAATCACAAAATAGCAGATTTTTGATGAACACAAAGCTTGTATGTGCATATGAAAACCATTCAGGCAATTTTAATATTTTCAGTAAACCAGAGTGAAATGATTCATATTTCCATTATAAAATCTATTATAGCAAAACAAGCCCCAACTAAACTGTTTGTCTGAAAACGATATATATGATAAGGAGAAAAAATCATGCGGGTAGGATTTTTACAGTATGATGTGATGCATAATATAAATCAAAATATCGACCATTTAAAGTTCTGTTTAGAGCAGCAGAAACTCGATATTATCGTTCTTCCCGAATTATCTATGTGCGGATATTTGTTTGAAAGTCGCCAACAACTATTATCATATGCAGAGAGCATTCCGTCAGGGATATCCACACAGATGATACTTGCTTTATCGAAGCAACATTCCTGTACAATCATTTTTGGCACTGCTGAGAAAGAAGGCAGCAATCTATTTAACACAGCCGTGATTGTCAGCAAAGGCAAATATATAGGAAAATACAGAAAAATCCATCTTTCTGATTTTGAAAAAAATTTTTTTGACAGAGGCAATCAAAACAATATATTTGATGTAGACGGAATAAAAATAGGTGTCCAAATATGTTTTGACTTATGGTTCCCTGAAATATCCAGAGAGCAAATTCGTATGGATGCCGATCTTCTGTGCGTATTGGCAAACTTCGGCGGGAAAACCACATATCATATTTCAAGAATACGAGCAACCGAAAATTTAACACCCTTGGTATTATGCAACCGAATCGGCACAGAATCCATTCCCGGAATGAATGCCGAATTCTTAGGGAAAAGCACGATAGTAGATGCAAATGGACAAAGAGTCTGCACCGCGCCGGAAAAAGACCAAAGTTTCGGTTTCTATGATATTGACATCTCAAGAAAAAAGTCCAATATCATTTGTAATGACTTTGACAGTGAAATTGCTTTCCATTACCCCTGCACTTAGTTCAGTCAAAAAACACTGCTATATTCTCCTACCGAAAGTATCGCATATCCTGTGAAACTTCATTCTCTGTCAGCACGGATGTGTGCCCTGTCCGCTTATGCGGTTGTTTCCTGCTAACTTGTTATCTGCAGATTACTGAAACACCAGCAATTTTGAATTTGACAAATTCAGTCTGTGAGGAATCAAATCATGCATAAAAAATTGATTTATTTTCCCGATGCAACAAATCATTGTGACGAAAAAGACGCAGTTGTTTCAAAGGAAGAATCAGCCGGAGGCAAATATCCCTGTCCATGCTGCAATCATATTACTTTTCCCGTTCCACCAGAAAAAGCGATCGCATATATTTGTCCCGTATGTTTTTGGGAAAACGATGTTTTTATTTCTGATGCCGATGAGGCAAGTGATGAAAACCACGGAATGACCTTAAATGAAGCTCGGTCAAATTACAAAAAAATAGGAGCTTGCTCGTCGGATTTATTAAGATATGTAAGAAAGCCCAAGCCGGAAGAAATTTCAAAACAATATACACAGAATGATTCTTCAATTCCTAAAACAAATACCGACAGATAAACCGCAGCCCTGCATCATCGTGTGAAAAAGCAGTAGCCTTTTTCATCCTATTTTCAAAAAGGAGTTTTGATATACTGAAAAAAACGCTCTCCGTTCCCTACGGAGAGCGTTTTTTATCCATCATATTTCCTATGAAAGCACCGTCCTCCTCAGGCACCGGCTCCTTTTTCGGCATGAGAAGATACCAGATACTCATACATCTGATGCTGTACCCTTTCAAATTCTTCAAGCGCAAGCGAAAGCTCGCCATTTGTTTTTCCATCCCGAAGAGCAATTCCATTGGCGACCGACAATTTTCCCAGTGCGTCAAGCGAACGGAACAACAACAAAATCTCCTTTGTCTTTGCAGCATCCCTTTGTTCCTCTTTCCTTTGCTGTTTTGTCAAGAATCTTTGTAAAAAAAACAAAATCAGTCCACTGACAATCGTTGTTCCCGCCGTCAGCAGAGCTGATATCCAAGAACCCATCAGAACTCACCTCCCTTCTACGAATGTCCGCCTATTTTTCCGTATCGCCGGAATCCTCTTTATGAAAAAAAGCTGCCATTCTCTTCACAATCTGATCGCCTCCGGTAGCAGAAAGACCGCTTGCCATCCCGATAAGTCCCGCTTCCAGCACGGAATCCGATATCCATTCCGACTCCATAAAAAACATCACGATGCCAAGGGCAGCGCCGATACAGGCAGATAATGCGGGATATAGATTTTTCATCTGTTCAGTATTTTTCGCAAGCATTTTGATAAGCTCAATTACGGCATAACAAATGGCACCGATTACCGGAATACAATATACTGTAAATTTTTCCATTTCTACACTTTCTCCTTTTCTGTTGATTTACGAAAACGATACCAACAATGCTCGCAACTTTCCGCATAGCAGTAAGCGCAATATCCAAATATCGTTCCGTTGTCGTCTTTTTCCTTTTTTTGTTCCATCAAAAGCTCCATCTGAGCTGCTATTTCACTTTCTTTTTGCAAAAGGCGCATCCACTCATACAGAAGCTGTAAAAGATTTTCTGTCCATTTCTCCGTCTCTTTTTTCACCTGTTGTCCTCCGGCCGTTTTTTTCTGACACGAATCGCACATTCCCCACGGTAATAATAATAGCACTGCTCGCAGTCCCTATCCCAATCGCATCCGTAAGATTCCGCGGTATACAGAATATCGGCAAGACGCTCCGTACATTTGTTGAGATACGCCGCCGCTTCTCTGATTTCCCGCAAACACTTCTGTAAACCTTCATATTCTTTTTCTTCCATCAAACAGTTTCTCCTTTCTGTCCCGCATCCGCACCGGGTTCGCAGATCCGTTCAAACCGGTTCAGCGCCAATAAAAAACGGGTATATTTATCCGCCGGCTTCTCCCCAAGCAAGAGATCATGCGAGATATGTTTCCAATCCGATTCTTTTTCGACCTCCGAAAATTCAAGCTCGATTTCATAATCTGCCATGCCGAGATAAAAATTTCGGTCAAACGATAAAATACCAATCCCGTCAAGACGGAATTTGGTTCTTTTTGTCATCAAAGCACCCAGCCTATGCAGCAGCATGTTTTGATATGTAATAAAACGCGGCAAACATTCCGTTTTAAAATTGCTTTCCTCGCTGATCCCGTTTTTACCGTGCTTTTTAACCGTACCCAAAAGAGGAGTATCCTCGGTTTGACGAACCCGTACGCAGATTCCCTCTTCCCCCAGTCGATGATCAATCGTGTCATAATAATGATTGATTTGAAAACCGACCTCCCCTTTTGATACCGAAAGAGACGACGCGATATGCAGAAGCGACTCAAACGTCTCGCGCGGCACAAGCCATTTCCATTCTTTTTCTATCATCATACTTTTCTCCTTATCATTTTTCCCGTTGCATTTTTCGGAATATCTGTTACAAGCTCAATTCTCATCGGCTGTTCGTAAGCGGGCAGCATTTTCCGGCAAAGTGCCTCCACTTCCTTTTTATCCGCAAAAGAGCCCTTGACTTTCACCGCTATCGCCTGTCCGGCAAACGGATGCGGAATCCCATAGGCAAGGACCTCTTCCACCCTCACGTCGCTCTTTAGGGCTTCTTCAATTTCCTTCGGATAGATATTCATTCCGGCATATACGATCATGTCATCCTTTCTGCCCAGTATCCGAATGTTTCCGTCCTGTGCCCGCACCGCCATATCCTTGGTATGTAGCCACCCGTCACGGATCGTCTGTGCGGTCAGCGTCGGATTCCGATAATAGCCAAGCATCACGTTTTCTCCCCTGACCACAAGTTCTCCCTCCGTACCCGCCGGCACCTCACCCCCGGCATCATCTACGATTTTCAGGCGGACGGAATCCAGCGAATGCGAAAGCATTTCCGGTATATGATCAAACAGCTCCGGTGACAGATAGGCAACTCTCGGAGACGCCTCCGTCAAGCCGTAAACATGATAAATTTCAGCGTCAGGAAAGAGCATCCGCACTCTTGCCGCCGCTTGGGAATCGAGACATTCTCCGCTTACAGCAACCTTCCGAACCGGAAAGGTCTTCGGAATCAAGCGATTCATCATTTGGAAAAAAGACGGGGTGGAACACACGACAGTAATTTGGGATTCCTCCATGATACGAATCCATTCACCGACATGATATGGATTGGCAATAAAACAGATATCCGCACCACACATTAATGAAGTAAAGAATTCACCAGTGAGAACCGCGCAGTGATACAACGGACGGGAAATTAAAATTCTATCCCGATCGGTCAGCGGAAAATAACGCAGGATATCCTGAACATTGACAAGAATATTGTTTTCGCTCAGCATAACTCCTTTCGGCTGTCCCGTAGTACCGGACGTACACATAATAAAAGCGGGCTGCTCGTCCGGCTTCTCATAAATCTGGTCCTCAATCTCAAAAATTTGGAGCTTTCCCCCCTTTTCTCCGATCATATAGTGCGGACGGACAAATTCTAAAATCCGACGCACATGAAGATCTCCATAACGCCGGGAAAGCGGGACCGCCGTTTTCCCGGCGGCAAGGCATGCAAGCACCGCAAGCGCCGAACCAAGCTCTGTCTCACATAAAATCCCATAGCAGGGCGCTGTAAGACGTTTGGCAAAACATTCGGCAAACGCGATCGCCTCTTCATACGTTACGGATGTTTTCCCGTCGCGCAAGCATGCCGAAGGATGCTTTTTCATTTGTTCTTTTAATTGGATCCAAAACATATCAATATCCTCTTTCTTTCATTTTTTCTGTCAATTTCGGAAGCAGTATCGCCTCGTTTTCTTTGATCTTTTTTAGTTTCTCGCTCATGACAGGAACCAAATTCTTCTGTTGCTTCCGGTGATACAGCGCATATTGAATGCGGAGCAGATTGCTCATTTCCGTTATCGAACGGTATGCGCAGCTCAGTGTAGTTTCCTGTAAAAGCGTTTTTTCAATATCCTCAAGACATCCAAGCACACATTTCTTCTGTTCCCAAAGAAGCCGCATGACACGCCAATCCATTTTCTCATGCGGAATTTCCCCGGCGTCCAAAAGCTCGAGATACCGAATCAACGCATCATGGACGGATATTCCGGATATCATTTCCTGATTTTCTTCTGAAAACGGTTCCGCACCCAAATATGTTCGAAAAGCATCGGCAATCCGCGGAAGATCAAGCGCCACAGGATCTGGTTTGCTGCGGGCAGCGACCAGCCGGGGATGTTCTCCCTCCGATGCCGCCGAAAGCACCCCTTTCAGAAAAGACGGCATCGGCGTTTCCCATACACCATAATTCCAGCCGATATCATAGGCTGCCAAAACAAACGTATCCGACCCCTCATCATAACCAAGGATCAGTCCGTCATGATAAAAATGCCGTTCTCCGAAAAAGCTCTTGCCGTCAAGATAATAATCGTCAACATGATCAAAGAGGACATAATATCCCGCATCAATCATCCGTTTGATGATTTTAAGCGAATCCTCGGGAGAAAAGCATATGTTGACAATATAGGTATCCAGATTTCCGTCCGCAAGGACTCCATACGGAAAAACGGAAAGCTTCGGTGAAGAATATCCCTTTTGAAACGCTCCGCTGCAGGAAAGTCCGACAGCGTGATTAAAAAACCATCGGATTCCCGTCGGATTCTCTTGGGCAACAACACCATGACTTGCGAGATAATGATAAGTGGCAAAAAGAGGCTCCCTATAACTCAGACACGTTTTCATTCTCCGCCTCCCGTATATTTTGATGCCAAACGAATGACGTCTCCTACGGTAATTAAATCGAACGGGTTGAGATCCGCTTCGTCCATCTCCACTCCCAGCATTTCTTCCAGTTCAAGGATCAGCGAAACATGCATAAGGCTGTCAAGTCCAAGTTCTTCTGAAAGCTTGCTGTCCTCACGGATATCCTCGCTGCCTGTAATCCCGCCGAGAAGTTCTTTCACCTTTTTTGACAAAGAAAATCGTTTTTCCAAAAGCATGTCAATTTCCTTTCTGACGCAGGCAAAGGTTTCACCCTCTGACCCGTCCGACAGCAAAAGAATCCCTCCGTTCTGGTTACAAATATTTTGATATTCCTCCCGCAAACGATATTGCAATGTCATATCGATATACCGGTCCTTTTCCGTGTGACGCGATCGCACACGCGCCACGGCGGTTTCTACCGGAACGTCCAAGAAAAACGCAATATCCGGTTTTGGAATGTACTCCGAAATCTCATAAATCCAGCGGTCTTCTTCATAACCTCTCGCACGGAGATTGGCAAGGCATGAATAAAAATATCGATCGCTGATCACGGTTTTCCCCTCTTTGAGCGCCGGCAGAATGACGCGATTGCTATGCTGAATTCTGTCGCTTGCCGCCAGCAGAGAAAGGCTGCGATAATCATAGGCATCATGGTTTTCACAATCCATATAAGTCCGGAAAATCCCGGAGTTACGGACAAAATCCGTCGGCTGTTTCGTTCGCATCAGCGGATATCCGAGTGAATCAAGATATGCCGCCGTTTTCTCAATCATCGTAGTTTTACCGCAGCCGTCAAGTCCGCAGAAAGTAAGAAACAATCCGCCTCCGTCATGCGGTTTCATTCTCAAGGTGTCCATGTTCCTACCTCCTTTAAAAGCGATGCTCTGTCAGAACAGAAAAACCGTTTTACGGCATCGGTTTGTGTATAGCGGTACTTCTTTTTTTCCTCAGGTGAAATGACAACAAGCAGTGAGTGCTTTTCCTGTTCCGGAAATCCGGAAAGAATATGCGCTCCCATTCCGTTTTCATCACCCAGCAGCGATATCGTGTCCGATACTGCGAAAACACATTCTCTGCCAAGACACAACTCACGCGCTCTCTTCAAGATCGCGTCTGCCTCGCATATATCCATACCGGATAACAAGAAATACAGATCCACGTATTTATAGAGCGTCATATCCCGTCCCATCCGAATCCACGGATATGTCGTCGCCTCTTTGTACAGATGTGTGCAAAGATGCAGAAAAAAGTCTGCAGAATCCAAGGTCGGAAGCTTCCTATTTCCCATGACAGCCGTTTGACCACGTTCCAGCATTTCATGCACTGTTTCAGTACCGCCGTTCTTATAGTCCAAGGAAAAATTGATATCCACTTCAAAATAGCTCAAATACGGCAGATCGGTCTTACGGATATACGGTATCGTTTCACCGCGCATCATACGGGAACGAACAATTTCCTCTCTTGACGCCGGAACAAAAGCACCGTTTTTCACAGATCCCTGACGATATCCCGCAGATATGAGCCGAGATCCAAGTTCTGTCAAAAATTCCGGAGCCGTCAAAAGGTCGGCATCATTCGAGGTACGGCAGCCGCACGGATATTTTGCACAAAGATACGCACCTTTCAGCATCGCATAATGTCTCGCACAGGGCTCCAGCATTTTCAGCAGTTCTTCCAAACAGCAAAAATAGCTTTTGTTATATTGAGTATTCTGCTCCGATGCACCGGCAAGCGCATTTCGCGCTTCTCTGTGAAGAAGCGGCAAAAGTTCTGTCTTTTCGAGAACATGGTAGGCAATCCCCGCCATTCGGTTCCAAAAAAGCTCTCCGAGAACAGCAGAAGTCATGGCTCCCTTTTGCAATAGCTTTTTCAGCCGTTCCTTATCCGGATTTTGAAACCGGCACAAATCCAAAATCATTTGTTTTTCAAATTGATTCATAAATTCTCCTTTCAAATTTTCAGTTTTACAGTTGGTCTGGAATAGGCGGCAAGCATTTCCTTTAGAACAGAAAGATCCGACTGGTCAATCCGGTACTCACCGCTTTTCTCGACAGTTGTAATGACACGGCGCATGGCATCCGTCTCCTTGTCTTTGAAATACATACGGTTCATCGAATAGCCCTCCATGATGTACACACCGCCATCATATCTGCCGGATCGTGTATAAAGCGGCACCGTCAAACTGAGCATTTCAACATCCCGGCGTATCGTCCTCTCGGAAACGCCAAGCTCCGCCGCTAAATTCGAAATGCTTCATGTGTTTGTTGCGGTGGAATAGGGAAATAAGAATAAAAAAACAGCGATTTGAGATATTTGTATGATATAACAGTAGAAATTTTGACCGTCTGAAATGGCTTGAAATCAAGCATTTTGACGGTTAAAAACAACAAAGTAATGAAAGTATATTAAATCCCTCAAAAACAGGCTTTTATGTTCCACTTTTGAGCAAAAGCATTGGATAAAAATAAAATGAAAAAATTTATATCATATTATCAATAATTGCAGTAACGAGCACAACAGCATTTGCGGCAAAAATTCCGAGAGAAAGAGCACCAGACAGTGCAACGAAACATCAAATTCAAATCACTGAAAATCCTATCAGCGGAATTTGGGACAATGTACAAAACGGCGAAAGCTACGGTTCGGCAAGCTGCAAAGCGAATAACGCAATTCGTAAAGCGGTTATGTCAAATCAAGCTGACGACTACGGTTACAATACTATCCGCAATATCGCAAAATGCAATTCGGATAACGTGCGATAAAATGCTCCGTCCTGAAGTTTACAGACAATATGAGGAATATTTGAAAGTATTGCATGCAGACATTTTAACTGATGTTAGAAATGGCAGAGATTTGGAAAACGCACGAAAAGCAGCATATGAGCAAATATATCAATCCGTAAATCCGTCATTTAACTATGACAAGCAATTTTTACTTGACATTTGTTACCACAACATTCCCGTTGTTGACGCGGCAATGTTCACCGTTGCAAGACAACTGATTATCGAAAACAGACCGTAAAATTTAAGGCGTACCGTCAATCTGACGATACACATGTTTTATGTCATAGTATGGTAAACGCATAGGAATGTTTTGGCTTTTACAGAGTGCATAAACACTATGTTTGCGGACTCTAAAAGCCGCAAAAACAGCGTTCCCCTTATGTTTATATTCATAGTATCAAAAATACCGTTTTAAATGTCCACAATTGCAAAAATAGTACGGACAAAACCCGTACCATTTGCATAAACATATTATTATTTAATTGCCGTTTGCGGCACAAAGCGGTTTCATTCCCATTAAGATATCCCAAAGCATAATCTTGACTTTTCCGCTTGCATTAAGGTTTTGCGGTAATATGGGCGGATTTTCACCCTTTACAAGCGAGATGTTCGAGAATTAGGCGGAGATTTTCGGAAATTTCTTTCTATCTCTTTTGTACGGCATAATACTGGCGGTTTTCAAAAATGCCAAAAATAGGTGCAAAAAAAACAGGAAACCTTTTTGTGATTCCCTGTTTTCGCATTTTTCCATTTGTGTATGGCGATTATTAAGTTTTCAGATACCTATAATAATGCTTGAATCGGTATGACCGTTACAATTCCAACCTCATATAAATAACTTCTTGAAACCCTGTCTTACGAGAATTAAAACCTTTCGGATTTCTGCCATATTCGATAAATCCAACTTTTTTATACATGGAAAATGCCCTTGCATTTTCAGCAACTACACTCAATTCCAGCTGACTATATCCCGCGGTTTTAGCACATTCAATACACGAAGCCATCAATGCTTGTCCAATTCCAAGTCCCCAAAACTTTTTCAGAACGCTAATACCAAATTCAGCACGATGCCGTACCTTGTATTTCGCCCCTACTGCCTCGATTCCAGCAGTCCCTATCACTGCGCCATCAATTATAGCAATAATCTCAATTTCATTTTCACTATTTTCCTTCTCTTTTAGAATCCGGCTTTCTTGTGCTGCATCAAAAGTGTTTTCATCGGGATATGTAAGCAAATAGTCGGTTTGGGTATGAGTTAAATTGAAGTTATCTAATACAAGCTGTCCATCACTTTCAGTTGCATTTCTCAAACAACATTCCATACCATTCTTTAATGTTATTATTTTGCTGTATTTCATAGCCAGTCACTCCTTTGCAACTGCAATATTATTCCTGCAGCCGTCCCTTGTTAAACAACTTATCAATGTTTGTACCCTTTCTTATACTTTAATTTTCTTCTCATTATTCTTTTACAGGGAGATTATGTTGCTTTAAAAAAGAAAGTTTATCCCAATATCCACGCTGGAATAATATCTTTTCATTTACAACATGGAAAAATCCGCATCCGCGCAATCCTAACGGGTCTTTCCACTCTAAGATAGCCCATTGCCCATCTTCAAAAATATTTTCCACAATACAAACCATTTTTGCAGTTGCAAACTCATTTGCAAACATTTCTCTAATAGCCGCAACTCCTACAACAGGTTCATTTGCAACTTGATGGTTTGTTGCATTATTATCATACAAACTAATAATCATGTCCACATCACCGTCATTAAAAGCGTCTACCCATTTATTCACTACTTCTTTCGGACTTAGCATATATTGTTATCCTCCTTTTTGATTAGAAATGCCATTGGTTTTCATCTTGCTATTAACTATCACTGCTGACTTTGCAAATTTATAAATGTGAAATTCTTTCACCAAAGCCGTTTGAGGAAAGAGAGGCAAGCAGATTGTGTTCCTTGGCAGGCGAGGCTATACGTGGGTATGCGAGTCTGCCAAGGGGCGCAAGATGCGCCGCCTATCTTTTCTCAAACTTAATTTATACTGCCTAACGATTTCACTTGCCGCGAAACCAGAGTTTTGAATTTACTAACTGTTTTCAATTTCGTTTCCTATAAAGTAATTTGCTATTTCAAAAGCCTTTATTCGTCTTTTCCCCAAAGTGATTTGTGACTTATATCTCTCCGGATTTTCTTTTGCTTCAAAGGTTATTATTGTTTCCCGTAATTTATGCAATGTTGAATCAATTTGCCTTTTTGCTTCAATTAAATCTTCCTTAGTATATTCCATTATTACCCTCCATAGCTTCTGATTGTTGTCGTCTTGGCTATTATATGTCTTTTCTTCCCCAAATGGTATAGGCTTTTATTTTTGTAATACTGTAAAACTTTTTTCTGTAAGGTATTCAAGGGATATTTCTCTTTTGTGCTTCCTGCTCCGTGTCCTCGCTGCGTTGATCGTTGCATTTCGGATAACGACTTTGCAAAAGGCATGGAAAGTGTACTCGATATGTTCCCGATATTCTTCTGTACAGGTCATGGAAAATCCCCCTTTCCTCCCAAAAGGGCTGTGGCTGGTTAGTAGTTGCTTTTTATGATAGTAAGGGGCGGCAGCACTTTAGGCTGTCGCTCCTTGACTGCCTAACTGCAAAACCGGGCGGGGCTGTCAACGGCGGGCGAAGCCCGTTCATCTTGACCGTTGACTGGCTCGGCTGGGTTTGCTATTTACCCGACAAACTTGAATTTATTTTAAGCTATCACGTTTTACCTTCTTAAGCCTTACTATCATTACCATAGGAATTTCTTTGTTGGTTTTAAAACATTCTTCATAAAATCCATCAATGACAAATCCAGCTCTAAAACAAAGGTTAAAAATATCTTGTATGGAACGATGATAATAAATCTGCTCTTTCGGTTGCCCTTCAATCGCTATATCATAGTAACTGTGCGGTGTCATATATTTTTCAGTCAACGTGACAAAACAAGGGTGTTGCGTTGCAAAGACAAAAATTCCGCTTTCCTGCAACAGTTCATAAACAGCCATAAGAAGTGGTTCAATATCCGTAATATCCATAATTGCCATATTAGAAACTGCTTTCGTAAAGGCTCGATTTCTTTTTAATTCTAATATACTTTTTCTATCGGTCGCATCCGCCACACAAAATTCAATTTGTTTTGCATATTGTGATTGCCGTCTTTTAGCCAATTCTATCATTTTTTTGCTGTAATCAAAAGCGACAACCGAAGCGCCTCTTTGTGCAAGATACGAAGAATAATTTCCATTGCCACACGCAATATCCAAAATGTAATCCGCAGGATTAGGAGATAGAAGTTCCGTTACTTTGGGACGCACTACCTCTCTGTGAAATTCATTAGATTCGTCACCCATTGCATTATCCCAAAATTGTGCGTTCTCCTCCCAGATTTTTTTACTTTCCTCTGTTCCCATGTTCTCTCCCACTCCCCAAATTTGCTTTTTTGCTTCCATTAAATCTTCCTTACTATATTCCATTGTTACCCTCCATAACTTCTGATTGTTGCCGTCTTGACGATTATGTATCTTTACATTACCTTCTGAAACATATGGCGCACCTTGTCCAGGCGGCTGTTTGGACGGCGGGGCTGGATGACCGGCTGACCGACAGCGGCCTGATATCCTTTCAGCTCTGTAAGGCATACGCTCCGCCCGTTGGTGTAAAAGGCCAGATCAGTACGGTATGCCTGTATACAGCGGGCGGGAATCTCGCCAGTAAAGACAACTTCATCCTTTTTTACCTGGGCCGTTTCGATGGTGGCACAGTATTTCGGTGCATCATGATAAGCCCTGGAAAGGTATTCCTGGGGCGCATAGAGGATGAAGGAGAGATAAGGTTCCAGCAGCTGCGTCCCCGATTCCTTCAATGCCTGTTCCAATACAATCGGGGCCAATGAGCGGAAGTCCGCCGGCGTGCTGACCGGACTGTAATAAAGCCCGTATTCAAAGCAAATCTTACAGTCCGTTACGTTCCAGCCGAACAAGCCCTGCTCCAGCCCGTAACGGATACCATCCCTGACAGCGTTTTGAAAACTCTGGTTCAAGTATCCCAGCGAAACCCGGCTCTCGTATTGTACACCGGAGCCAAGCGAGAGTGGTGTAACAGACAGTCCTATGGATGCCCAAAACGGGTTGGGCGGCACCTCGATATGGATGGTGTGGCTGGCTGCTTTGAGCGGCCGCTCCATATAAATGACGGAGGGTTCCTTTACCACTGTTTCAAGCTTGTATTTTTCCGACAGCAAAGCGGAAACAACCTCCAACTGCACCCGGCCCAAAAAAGAAAGAATGATCTCATGGGTGATGGAATCCACTTCGCAACGCAAAAGCGGGTCAGTATCCGCAAGTTGCGTAAGAGCGTCCAGCAGCCGTTCTCTTTGCGCTGCCGTTTTCGGCGCAATCGTCGTCCGCAGCATGGGGAGGGGGTCCTCGCGCCACCTTTTACGAGGGAGCCGGGTTTGGTCCCCTAATACATCGTTTAACCTCACGCTGTCGCTGGGAAGGATAACAATTTCACCCTGATAAGCGGTGTCTGTCCGAACAATTTCCCCTTTGGATGGAATACGCATCTCTGTGATTTTCAGCTTTTCTCTCCCGGCCAGGGCCACCGTATCCCGCAGGCGCAGCGTTCCGCTGTATAACCGTAGATAGACACGCCGCTGGCCGCAATCGGTGTACTCAACCTTGAAAACGCTGCCGCATAGGGCGGCGCCCCCCTGTTCCCCAATCGGTTGGAACAGCCCTGTCACCGCATCCATCAACGGTTGAATGCCAAGGCCATTTTTGGCGCTGCCATGATAGACTGGGAACAGGGAGGCGTCTTGAACCCGCTGCTGTTCCTCCCGCGCAAGTTTTTCCCGGCTGATTGGTTCTCCTGCGATATACTTTTCCAATAATTCATCGTTATTTTCGATGACCGCATCCCATGCTTCTATGTCGGTATTTTCCTCCAGGACTATTTCCGGGGACAGCGACACCGTCTGCTTGATGATAATATCGGCGGAGAGCTTATCCCGAACAGACTGAACCACGCTCTGCAAATCAACGCCAGCCTGGTCGATCTTGTTGATAAAGATAACGGTGGGAATGTTCATTTTCCGCAGGGCATGGAACAGAATACGGGTCTGGGCCTGCACGCCATCTTTAGCGGAGATCACCAAGATGGCCCCATCTAAAACAGCCAAAGAGCGGTACACCTCCGCCAAAAAATCCATGTGGCCGGGCGTATCCACAATGTTAACTTTACATCTGTGCCACTGGAAGGAAGTGACTGCCGCTTGAATGGTAATCCCACGCTGCCGCTCCAAAAACATGGTGTCCGTCCTCGTTGTCCCTTTTTCGACGCTCCCCGGTTCTGAAATGGCTCCGCTGGCATATAGCAGGCTCTCCGTCAAGGTCGTCTTTCCAGCGTCTACATGGGCAAGAATTCCAATATTGATTATTTTCATGTGATTGTCCTCCCTTTACAGCCCCAAAGGGCATAAAAATCCCCAGCAGTAAAATACTTTTACCACTGGGGATTATAAGTTGCGGACATACACATATACAGCATACACCTGTTTGTGATTGCTGTTTTTGGGGATATGTCAAAATTGATAAGGCAAAAGTATTCTTAAATTGGGTACAAAAAACTAAGCCCCTACAAAAGGAGCTATCATAATCCTTTGTTCCCACTATTTGATTATAGTTTTATTTAAGAATACCTTGCCGCATATTT
>OODJ01001967.1_pt1 | contig 14556 bp, 9 predicted proteins | sample 1671611 | NCBI WGS metagenome assembly OODJ01 (sample SAMN06348174, study PRJEB24527) | human gut metagenome | biome: human gut; feature: ankylosing spondylitis patient; material: feces | host: Homo sapiens | place: China | collected 2015-10 | reverse complement strand
CCCTATGATGACAGTGTTTTTCTTTTTCACTGTCTCTCATAAGGGGAGCATATCATTGCGGAGGGGGCTTTTAATTAAACAAAAAAGCCGCAAATGCGAATATTTCCGCGCTGCCGCTCATATCAATTCACAAAAGGATAAAGCCGATTCAGCGGCAAAACAGCAATCGGAGGTTATTATGGCAAGCACAGGCATTTATCGGGATATTCAAAAACGTACCGGAGGGGATATTTACATCGGCGTCGTCGGCCCCGTTCGAACGGGCAAATCGACATTTATCAAACGGTTCATGGACCTTATGGTTCTTCCGAAGATCGAAAACGAATATGCCCTGGCCCGAATTGTGGACGAATTGCCGCAAAGCGGTTCGGGCAAAACGGTTATGACAACTCAACCGAAATTTGTTCCGAATGAGGCGGTCGCGCTCACCATCGGCGAGGATGGCATTGAGCTGCGCCTGCGCATGGTGGATTGCGTGGGCTATATGGTGGAGGGTGCGCTCGGCAGCAGCGAGGGGGAGCAGCCGCGCATGGTAAGAACACCGTGGTTCGATTACGATATTCCGTTTGATGAAGCCGCGGAACTCGGCACGCGGAAGGTCATTACGGAACATTCAACAATAGGCATCGTCATTTTGACGGACGGCAGCATCACGGGAATTTCCCGCGAAGCATACGCGCCTGCGGAAGAGGCGGTGCTGCGCGAAATGCAGAACACGGGAAAACCCTATATCATCATTTTGAACAGCTCCGACCCAACGGGGCAGGCGGCAGCGGAGCTTTCGGCACAGCTTTCGGAAAAATACGGTGCGCCTGTAAAGCCGCTGGACGTTCTCGGAATGGAGCTTTCGGATATTGACTCATTGCTGGAAGGCGTTTTGCAGGAATTCCCTCTCGGCAGCATCTGCATTGAAATGCCCGAATGGATGCGCGCTCTCGGAACGGAGCATTGCCTTGTTAAAGCTTTGCTTGACAGGGCGAAAGCGGCAATGCCGAACCTGAACAAAATGCGGGATGCAGCATTGATTCAAAAGGTGTTCGGAGGAATGGAGGATTATAAACCCGTTGAGCAGGTTCGTATCAGCCTTGGCAACGGCAGTGCGGTGTTCCGGCTTGTTCCGAATGATTATGTGTTCTATCGTGTGCTCAGCGAGGAATGCGGCTGCGAAATTAAAAACGAAAGCGAGCTTATTGCTTCGCTGAAGGATTTTGTTCTGGCAAAAAAGGCATATGACCGCATTGCGGGCGCACTCACGGCGGCGGAGGAAACGGGTTACGGCCTTGTTCCGCCGCAGATAGATGAAATGCAGTTGGATCAGCCGGAGATAGTCCAGCACGGTTCGCGTTTCGGTGTCCGTCTGAAAGCAAAGGCTTCCGGACTGCATATCATTCGCGTTGATATCGAAAGCGAGGTCAACCCGCTTGTCGGCACCGCCGAACAGAGCGAGGAGCTTATCGAATACCTTGTTGACAAGTTCGAAAACAAACCGGATGAGATATGGAGCACGAACATCTTCGGAAAATCGCTCTATGACCTTGTTAAGGACGGCATGGCGGGCAAGGTGTCGCGCTTGCCTGCGGATGTTCAGATGAAGCTGCGCGACGCGATAACAAGAATGGTAAACGAAGGCTGCAACGGGCTGATATGCATCATGCTTTAAAAGCGGGAAAGAAAACAACAAAAAAGGGAACTGTCACAGCTCCCTTTTGCTCTGTTCGCATTTAATTGCGGAACGGGTTTCAGTCCGCAAAATAGTCAACAAGCTCATCAAGCTTGACGGAGGTTTCAAAGCCGTCCGCCATGCATTTGATTTTTGCTGCTCCTGCCGCAAGCTCGTCATCGCCGAGAATTGCAACATATTCCGCAAAAATCTTGTTTGCGTATTTGAATTGCGCCTTAAAGCTGCGCTCCATGTGGTCGAACTCGGCAAAAACTCCGTTTTCGCGAAGCTTTTGAACAAGGCCGAAAGCGGCAAGGCGGGGCTGTTCGCCCATTGCGGCGAAATAGACCTTCACGGGCTTGGGCTTGGGAATGACGGCGTTTGCGTTTTCCATGACCATCAGCAAGCGTTCCATGCCCATGCCGAAACCGACGGCGGGAAGGGATTGCCCTCCGAGTTCTTCAACGAGGTTATTGTATCTGCCTCCGCCGCATACGGTGCCCTGAGAGCCGATGCGGGTGGAGACAATTTCGAATACCGTGCCGGTATAATAGTCCAACCCGCGGACGATATCCGGATCGACAACGTATTTCACGCCGCAGGTGTCGAGACAGCGCTTGAGTCCCTCGAAATGTGCACGGCAATCATCGCAGAGGTAATCAAGCGTGCGCGGTGCGCTGCGGCAGATCTCCTTGCAGCGTTCCTCTTTGCAGTCAAGAATGCGCATGGGGTTGCGCTCAAGCCTGTCCTGACAGGTTTTGCACATGCCGTCGATATGCGATTTCAGATAATCATAAAGAGCCTTGTTGTATTCCCGGCGGCATTTTCCGCAGCCGATGCTGTTAAGGTGCAGCGTCAACTCGTCAAGCCCCAACCTTCTCAGAAGGGAGAGCGCAAGCATGATGATTTCCGCATCGGCTTCAAAGGAGGACGCACCGAAAAACTCAACGCCGAACTGATGATGTTCGCGAAGCCTTCCCGCCTGCGGCTTTTCATAGCGGAAAACCGGAGCGTTGAGATAATACATCTTTTGGGGAAGAGCCTCGTTGAAGAGCCTGTTTTCAAGGAAGGCGCGAACCATGCCTGCCGTGCCCTCGGGCTTGAGGGTGATGGAGCGGTCGCCCTTATCCTTGAAAGTGTACATTTCCTTTTGAACTATATCCGTCGTGTCGCCGACGCCGCGCATGAAAAGCTCGGTGTGTTCAATTATCGGCGTGCGCAATTCGTTAATGCCGTACAGGCGGCACAGATCGCGCATTTCTTTTTCGATATACTGCCACTTATAGCTTTCGCCGGGCAGAACATCCTTTGTTCCCTTCGGTGCCTGAATCTGCATTGTGTAACCTCTTTATATAAAATAAAATAATACCCTTCGCCGAATGCCGTTATACAGAACGTTTTCTGCTGTACTCTTTCTGCTAAACTTCGGTGATTTCAACCCCGAAAAGCTCAGTCGGAACGTCCTTTTTTGCAACGACGCTTCCGTCCTTGAGCACAAGCTCGACGCCGTGCGGCGCAATGCTTTCGCCCGCCGCGCGTCGGAGTTTTGCCTTCACCTCGGGTGTGTTTGCATAATTATAATTGGAACGCTTTGATTTGTCAAAGCAAATAAAAAGATTTTCGTTTTCGAGCCAATGCGCTGCCGCAAGCTGAATCTGAATGCCGAGCATCATATCCGTTTTCATCAGTGCCGCCATGAATGCGCGGAACAATTCTTCCGCTTCGGGCGTTGCGGCGGGCACTTCGAAACTGTCGGAAACAACGGGCGGCGTCGGAAGCGCCGGTTCGGCTGCTGCTTTTCCATTTTCGGAAGATGCGGAACCCGCTTCTTTATTGCCCGAATTGTCCGAATTGTTCGAATTGTCCGAATTGTCCGAACGGCTGCCCGAACTTTGAGCCGAATCGGAGGCCGCTTTTGGCTCGGCGGAAACAAATGCGCCGCTTTTGAGCCTGCGTTCAAGCTCCTCCATACGGTCGATAAGGGCAGCCATCTCGGTTTGTTCATCCGGGTGGCAGACTTTAAGAAGCGTGCTTTCAAGCAAAACCCGCGGCATGGTGACCCAGCGAAGGTTCGGCTGAAGCTGCATCAGAGCATCAAGCGTTCTTTCGAGCCGCGCCTTGCCGGCTGATTCCGCCTGTGCAAGGTAGCGTTCCATCGTGTCCTGCGTGCAGTCAAGAATATCCGCACAGCTTCCGCAAACTTTTGCAAGCAGAAGCGAGCGGAAATGGTTGGAAAGATCCTGAACGAAAACGCCGATGTCGCGCCCGCCGGAGACAACCTGTTCGATGTTTTTCATGACCGCCGCCGTGTCGGAATGCAGCACGGAATCCGCAAAATCAAACAGAAAATCCGCATTCATGCTGCCGAGAACGGACAGAACATCCTGTTGAGTGATAAGTTTTTGCTCCGTGCTGTCTGCATCGCCGCAAAAGCTCAGACACTGGTCGGCAATGCTCAGACAGTCACGCATTCCGCCGTCCGCCGCACGCGCAATGCACATCAACGCTTCGTCTTCGATTTCAGCCCCTGCGGAACGAAGTACGCGCCGTGTGTTCGCCGCAAGATTATGAACCGAAAGGCGGCGAAAATCAAAACGCTGGCAGCGGGAAAGTATCGTTGCGGGGAGAGCCTGCGGTTCGGTCGTTGCAAGAATGAAAACAACATGTGCGGGCGGCTCTTCGAGAGTTTTCAGAAGAGCGTTGTTTGCACTTTTTGAAAGCATGTGCGCTTCGTCAATGATATAAACCTTTGTTTTAAGGTAAATCGGAGCAAACTCGGCCTTTTCGAGGAGCGCGCGCATTTCGTCAACTTTGGAATTTGAAGCGGCGTCCATTTCGATAATGTCTATGCTTTCCGAAACGTCCGTAAGGCAGGCAGCGCATTTGCCGCAGGGTTCGCCGTCCTTCGGGTCAAGACAGTTGACGGCGCGGGCAAGTATTCGCGCCGTGCTTGTTTTGCCCGTTCCGCGTGAACCGCTGAAAAGATAAGCGTGGGCAATGCGCCCGGTGCGGATCTGGTTGCGCAGAACATCGGTGATATGCTCCTGTCCGACAACTTCGCAGAACCTGCTCGGACGGTACTGCCTGTATAATGCGTGGTAACTCATGCTGCACACCTCAATTGCTCAATTACTCGGTAGGTACGATTGACAAAAAACCAAAAATACACCCAAAACCCCGTTTCCGAATTAATCGGTTTAATTCGCGTTTGTTCAGCTCAATTTTTGAATTTCATCCGCCCAAAGCCTTTGAACGGCGTCACTCGGCATTCGCCAATCCCCGCGCGGGGAAAGGCAGACGGAACCGACTTTCGGCCCGTCGGGCAGACAGTTGCGCTTGAATTGCTGATTGAAGAAACGGCGATAGAAGTTTTTGAGCCATTTCAAAATCGTTTCATTCGAAAACTCACTTTCGCGGAATGCCTGCTTTGCAATGCGGAAAAGCTTTGCAGGCGGGCAGCCCCAACGCAGCACGTAATAGAGGAAGAAATCATGCAGCTCGTACGGCCCGACAAGATCTTCTGTTTTTTGAGCAATATTGCCCTTTTCATCGGCGGGAAGAAGCTCGGGAGATATCGGGGTTTCAAGTATTGCGGTCAGGGTGTCGTGCAGCGCAGGGTTTTCGCAGTGCAGCGCATAATAACGCACAACGTATTTGATAAGCGTTTTGGGAATGCCTGCATTCACGCCGTACATGCTCATATGGTCGCCGTTATAGGTTGCCCAGCCGAGTGCAAGCTCGGAAAGGTCGCCCGTGCCGACAACAAGGCCGTTCAGCGCATTTGCAAGATCCATCAGCACAAGGGTGCGCATGCGCGCCTGTGCGTTTTCGTAAACAACGTTGTGACAGGTTTCGTCGTGCCCGATGTCGCGAAAATGCGAACGCACCGAATCCGCAATCGGAATCGTGTGAAGCGTTACGCCGAGGGAATTGCAAAGAGCAACGGCATTTTGTTTCGTGTATTCGGTGGTGCCGAAACAGGGCATGGTGACGGCGTGAACAAATTTGCGGTCAATACCCATAAGGTCGCATGCCTTTGCCGCAGCAAGCAGCGCAAGTGCGGAATCCAGTCCGCCCGAAATGCCGATGACCGCGCTCATTGAATGCGTGTGTTCAAGCCGGCGTTTGAGCCCGAGAGCCTGTATCGTCAGAATATCTTTTGCGCGTGCGTTCAATTCGTTTTCGTCATGCGGAACAAAGGGATTGCGCGGGAAGCGGCGGGTAAGTTCCGTTTCGGGAAGATCCTCGCGCGGGGCGGGGCCGCATGAGCCGAATCCGAGAGAGAAATCAACGAAAAGACCGGAATGGGCAGCATTGCCCGCGCAGAAGCTGTTCACGCGGCGCCTGTCGTAAAGCAGCCGTCCCAAATCAATTTCGGTGATAAGCATATCGTTCGCGTAGTCAAAAGGCGCTTTTTCGGCAAGCAGTGTGCCGTTTTCGTAAGCAAAGCAATGCCCCGAAAAGACCATATCGCTTGTTGATTCACCCTCACCCGCGCCGCAATAAAGGTACGCGCAAATGTTTTTTGCGGATTGAACTTCCGTGATGCGCTTGCGGTAATCCGCCTTGCCGATGATTTCATCTCCGGCGGAACAGTTAACGATTATGAGCGCACCGGCGGCGGCAAGCCCGTCGGACGGTGCGCCGGCAACCCAAAGATCCTCGCATATCTCTATGCCGAAACGGAAATCGGGATAATCCGTGCATGAGAAGATGCAGCCGTCGGGATTGAAAAAAGTCTGCAATGAATCAATATAAGGTGCGGCGGCGCCGAGTTCCGTGCGGGACGGCACGGCAAAATGCCGCAGCTCATAAAATTCGCCGTAATTGGGCATATGCTTTTTCGGAACGACAGCAAGCACGGTTCCGCGCGATATGACAACGGCGCAGTTGTAAAGCTTGTCCGCGCAGCGAATCGGCGCACCTATGACGGCAGCAAGCCGAAGGTTCGCAGTTTCGCGTGCGATGCGGAGAAGCTCGGTTTCAACGCTGTCCAAAAGCAATTCGTGCATGAAAAGGTCGCCGCAGGTGTAGCCCGTCATTGCAAGCTCGGGAAATGCGGCAAGCCGAACCCCGTGTGCTGCGGCGCGGTGCAGCGCGGCAATTATAGCATCGGCGTTGGCTTTCGGGTCTGCAAGCACAACTTTCGGTGAACATGCAGCAACTTTGATGAATCCGTCCTTCATATTTTTTTTCTGCCCGCCCGCACCGGTTCGGCATCGGGGAGCGACCTTTCAATTTTTTTAAATTTTATAACTGTTTTTAAACATTTTGCGGTTTTTCGCCCGCGAGAACATCACACGGCAGTTCCCTGCGGGCAGACAGAGCTCCGCAAACCGCTGCATCCGTCCCGCAAACGTCGGAAGGTTTTGCGGACCCGAAAAGTCGGCTTGGAGAACAGTTTGTGCAGCTTTGCGGAAAATAAAACTCTTCCGCCAAATACATTATAGCAACATCGAGGTCGAAATGGTAGCCCCTTTTCGGGAAATGTTCGATTTTTTTCGATTTCCGCACACAAAACACTGACCTGAGGAATTTTGAAAAGGAGAAATAAAAAAATGCATTTCAAAACGAAAAGAAAAGGCTCAAAAAAAGTCCGCCTTCGGGAAGGATCCTTTCCCAAAGGCGGAACAATTTATCTGAAAACCTGCACGCAGCAGGTTGTTTCGATATTGCACCCCGCTTTAATGTGCGGCGGTGCGTTTTGGTTGTTCAAGCATAATCAGCGACTGCATTATTCGGCGGTTTTTGCCGTGCTGCGCTGGCCGAGAGTTACGGAAACATCGATTTGCGAATTGCTGCGCAGAATGGTGAGCGTTACGGTGTCGCCGACTTTGAACTTGCTGACAGCGATGTAAAGTCCGTCGGAGCTTGAGACCGTTTCGCCGTTGACAGCCATGATAACATCATCCTTTTTCAGTCCTGCCTGCTGAGCCGCACTGCCGTCTTCAACGGATACAATGCAGGGATAGGTGTAAGTACTGGTGAAGAATCCGTAACCGGAGAGGGAAACATCCTGAGTGGAGACACCGAGATAGGGACGGCCGACAACAAAGCCGTAGTCCATAAGGTTGCCGATAACTTCACGGGCAAGCGTGGAGGGGATTGCAAAGCCAAGGCCTTCAATACCGCTGCCGCTGCTCTTTGCATTCACAATGCCGATGAGAGTGCCGTCCGATTCGCGGAACAGTCCGCCGCCGGAGTTGCCCTGGTTGATTGCGGCATCGGTCTGGAGCAGGGTCATGGTCACGTTGTCAATGGTAATGCTCCTGTCAAGGCCGCTGATGGAACCGCGTGTGTATGTGTTGGAAAGCTGGCCGAGTGCGTTGCCGATTGCAAACACGTCTTCACCGACGCTGAGCGTTGATGAATCGCCGAATTTGGCGTAAGAGAGATTGTAGGCATTGATTTTGATAACCGCAAGGTCGGTCACGCTGTCGGTGCCGACAAGGGTTGCTTCGTAGTCATTGCCGTTGTCAAGGTAGACGAAAATTTTCTGTGCGCCCTCAACAACATGGTTGCAGGTCACGATATAGCCGTCCGCCGAAATGATGACTCCGGAGCCCGAACCTGCAAGCACACTCTTGTGCCCGCTCTGCGCCGTGACGTCGATGCTGACAACGGAGGACATGCAGTTTTCAATGGTTTTGTATTCCGGATCGGGTCGGGCCGAACTGCCTGCGTAAGAAATCTTGTCGGAAGGAAGGTCGCCGGTCTTGTCGCCTGATGAACCGACGGTGCCGTTTGAGCCGGAAGGTGCCGATGTTGCTTGGACGGAAGCGTTCTTTTCGGTCTGTGAGGCAGAAAGCGAATTGTTGATAAACTTGGCGCCGGCAACGATACCGACGGTCAAAAGGGCAACTATGAGAAGGCACGCAACGGCTGCGCCGATGGGCATCCTGATTTTTCTTTTCTCTTCCATGATGTTACACTCCTTTAATTAATAATGATAGTTTCTGTGAAAAGAGCTCGGAGTAAACATTGTTCATGCTGCTCCGCGGGTAAAACCCGTTGAACAGTCCGCCGCCGCATCCCTGTCAGAGCACCCTTGCGGGGCTGTTCGCCGGCCCGATTCTTTTCATGCTCCTATTATAACACGCGAATGCGGCAATTTTGGTTGCCTATCGGTGTATATTGCCTGACAGAATATGTACCGATTTTGTCATTCGACGCGAATATGCCGCTGATTGACTGAAAAAAGAATATTGTGACAAAGTGCGCATCTCGATATGTCAAATAAAAAAAGTGCTTGAAACTTTGCTTAAAAGGCAATATAATATAAATGCACCAACCAACAAAGGAGCGTACAAAGTACTATGTCAGTCAAACAGCAGATACTGATTTGCGATGATCAGCATATCATTCACGAAACACTCGGCGTCTACCTCAGAAACGAGGGATTCGAGTGCATTTCGGCATTTGACGGCGAACAGGCGATTGAAGAATTCAACCGCAAAAAGCCGAACCTTGTTATTCTTGATCTCATGATGCCCAAAAAAAGCGGAATGGACGTTTGCCGCGAGATTCGCCAGAACAGCAGTGTTCCGATTATAATGCTGACGGCGAAATCCGAGGAGATCGACCGCGTGCTCGGGCTTGAGCTCGGTGCGGACGATTACATTGTAAAGCCCTTCAGCGCGCGTGAAGTTGTTGCAAGGGTCAAGGCCGTTCTGCGCAGGTATTCAATGCAGGAAACGGAACCCGCAAAGATTCTGCATTACGGAAACCTTGAAATCAATATAAATAACTACGACGTAAGGCTGAACGGCGAAAGACTGCCGCTCACCCCGAAAGAAGTCGAGATCCTTCAGCTGCTTGCCTCACATCCCGGAAAGGTTTTTTCGCGCGAAAAGATCCTTTCAATCGTATGGGGCTATGAATACTACGGCGATACGCGCGCCGTTGACACTCAGATTAAGCGCATTCGCCAGAAGCTGCAGTCTGCGGACGATTGCGGATGGGAGATAAAAACCGTTTACGGTGTCGGCTACAGGTTTGAGGCATACGGCGATCCCGATGACAGACAGGACAACGAGGAACGCAAAAAACTGCCCGAAACGCCGAAGGCATACGATTTCGTTGAAGAAAAGCCGACGGAATGAAACGGACAGATTTTGCCCTTTTGAACCGTTTTGCAAAAATGAAAATGAACTTCAGGGCGAACCCGAAAGGCTGAAACGCTGCGGGTTCGCCTGCTGATGTTTTTTCCGAAATGCGTGTGCGGCGTGTTTCAGCACGGCCCCGCAGAAAACGAGAGATATGAAAAGATCAAGCCTGTTCAGAATAATTCTTTATATTGTGTGCGCAATCACGGTGCTGCTCGTGATACTTGTTGCGTGCCTTTTTTCCGTTGTCGGGCATGAAATGTACGCCGGAATGAAAATTGACGAACTGAAGCCGAAAGCGCAGTCAATATCGCAGCGCGTGACAAAGCTGTATGAATCAAACACGGACAAACGCACGCTTGCGAGGATGCTGCATCTCGGCGAATTTTCCGCATCGGATGCAACAATTTACATAATCGAACCTAACGGTGCGGTTGTTACAACGGCAGAACAGGATGAGTACGACCAAAGCGTTGAAACCGTCCGCCGCTGCTTCCAAACGGTCATTCAGGGGGAAGAAATTGCTCTTCCGTCAACCGATATAGGAATTGTTGTCGGCACGCCGGTGTATTCCGATTCGGGTGATATAATCGGTTCCGTGATACTTGTTGTCGGTTCAAAACAGGCTGAAAGCACGCTTGCAAAGCTTGCGGTGGAACTCGGCCTTGCAATGCTCGGCATTGCACTTTTGATGCTTATTCCGATAGTTATCATATTCAGCAAGGTAACAAAGCCCATTCGGCACGTTTCAAACGTTGCGCTGCAAATGGCGGGGGGAGACTTGACCGTTCGCGCCAAGGAAGAGGGAAGCAACGAATCGCGTCACCTTGCGCAATCGTTCAATATTCTTGCGGAAGCTCTTCAAAACAATATTGACAGCCTTGTTGTTGAGCGCAACAGGCTGCGCACCGTGCTTGACGGCATCGGCGAGGGCATTATTTCCGTGGATAAAACGGGCGTTGTCACGCATTACAACTCCGCTTCCGTGCAGCTTTTGGGCGGGAAGGAAAATACCCACCCCGCAGCGGCGGCCGGTTATCCGAAAATTGCTGCCGTGGCGATAGAAGCTCTTGATACGGACGAAGTGCGCAACTGTGATTTCACGATCGGCGAAAGGATGCTCCGCATTGCGGCAACCCCGATTCACGAGGAGAACGGTTCGCTTTTCGGTGCGGTTGTGCTGATAACGGACGTTACCGAAAGCGAGAGACTTGAACAGACGCGAAAGGACTATGTTGCAAACGTCAGCCATGAGCTGCGCACGCCGCTTGCATCCATTCGAAGCCTTGCTGATGCGCTTAACGACGGAATGGTGCAGGATGAAAAAGACAGAAAACGTTACTACGGCTATATCCTGCGCGAATCGATACGCCTTTCAAACCTTATCAACGACTTGCTCGAACTTTCAAGGCTTCAGAGCGGCGGCGTTGCGTTCTCAAAGGGACGGGTTGAACTTTATGAAATTGCATACGATGTTGCGGACAGGATGAACGATGCGGCGGCACAGCGCGGCAAAAGCGTGCGGCTTGAAGCTCCCGAGGGCGAATACTATGCATACACAAATGCCGACCGCATTGAGCAGGTGCTCATAGCATTGGTTGACAATGCGATAAAACACGGAACGGACGGCTGCACTGTCAGCGTGAACCTGTTTGAAAATGCGGAAAAGAATCGCTACGAGTTTGTTGTCAGCAATCCTGCGGAAGTTGATCCTGCCGACCTTGAGCATCTGTTTGAACGATTCTACAAAGCGGATCATGCGCACACGGGTGACGGCACCGGACTCGGCCTTGCGATAGTTTCAGAGGTGCTTAACCTTTTGGGCGAAAAAATCGATATCGAGTACGAGAACGGAATCATTGCGTTCCGTTTCACGGCCGAAAAATGCAGCACGCCGAAAAAACACCGCGCCTTGCAGAAGGCGGAGAATAAAAATGAGGACGGGGAACCGACGGCCTGAGACGGAGGGGTCGGAACGGAATGAAATGATTATTTCGGATATTTCATCGGAAGAAACAAAAATGCAGACAGAGGGCATTGAATCCTGCGGACTTTTTGCAAACGGCGGAAAATCATGCAGGCTTTGCCCGCTTGAGTGCGGGATTAACCGTGCGGAACATGCGGGCGTATGCGGTGTGGGCGGATTTGCAGCGGAAAGCCTCGGAAACAGGAACCCGTACGAAACCGCGCTCATTGCAAGAGCGGCGCGGCATTACTGCGAGGAACCGCCGATTTCCGGCGCGGAAGGCAGCGGCGCGATCTTCTTTTCGGGCTGCAATATGGGCTGCGTTTTTTGCCAGAATATGGACATCAGCCAATCTGCAAAGGGCGTTGTGAAGGATGCGGGGGAGCTTGCGGACATAATGCTGCGTTTGCAGGAACTCGGTTCGAACAATATCAATTTGGTTACTCCCGCACCGCATGTGCGCATGATTGCAAAAGCCGTTCCGCTTGCACGGATGCGGGGATTGCGCATTCCGATAGTTTACAACACGAATGCTTACGAAAAGGTTGAAGCTCTGCGCCTTATGGAGGGGCTTGTTGACATCTATCTTCCGGATTTGAAATACGTAAGCTCCGCCGCCGCAAAAAAATACAGCCGAAGAGAGGACTACTTTTCCGCTGCCGCTGCCGCCGTGCGGGAAATGCAGCGTCAGTGCGGGGTTTTGCAGATTGATAAGAACGGAATTGCAAAGCGCGGAATGATCGTTCGCCATCTTGTTCTGCCCGGTTCGGTGGATGAAGCGCGCGGAGTGCTGGATTTTATCAGGGAGAATCTTCCTCTCGAAACACATATTTCACTGATGAGCCAGTATACACCGATGTTTGAGCTTCAGCCCCCGCTTAACAGAAGGCTCCTGAAGCGCGAATACAAAAGGGCCGTTGATTATGCACTTTCCCTCGGATTCGAAAACATTTACACTCAAAGCCTTTCATCCGCAAGCGCGGAATTCACTCCGGAGTTTAACGGCTTTTTCGAGTGATATGCGAGCGGAGAGAACGCATTGCGAATATAAAAAAGCGAATAATAACTGTTGTATACTGCCGTGAATGCGCATGACGCACACTCGCGGTTTTTGATTTTTGCGGAATGCAGGCGGCAAAAGGCGCATAAACTGCGGCATGAACGAATTTCAAAAAACGATTGCGGCTGTGCTGCTGGCGGCCGTGCTGCTGTTTATGATCTATCTGCCGAAATGTGCGGGAAAGATGCTTGAACGGGATCAATATCGCGAATGGCTCGAACCGGAGGAGGAGGAATTTTCGGGCGTTATAAACGTTTGGCATGTTGTCGGATTCAAGCCGTATATGGGCAGTGTGGGAGCATGGCTCAAAAAAATTGCGGACAGAGCGGAACGACGGCATTTCGGTGTTTATTTTGAGGTTGAATCGATTTCGGAAACGGAAGCGGAAGCGAAGCTTCAAAACGGGGAATTTCCGGACGTGATAAGCTTTCCTGCCGGTTTTTTGAACGGCAGGGAGCTTCGAATCATGAACGGAACAGAGATTTTCGGTATCGACGGCACGGCTGTGGATTTCGGTGACGGATACGGGGCCGGGGAGCTGCCGGCGGGCTTTGACTGCGGCATGGACGGGCGGACGCTGCGCGCACTTCCGTTTGCGGCCGGGTGCAAGCTTGCGCTGTTTTATCCGGAAAGGGTTACTGCGGCGGAAATGACCGAAATACTGAAACCTATTGCGGAGAACGGCGAAAGCAAAGCCGATGCCGATTCTTGTTCAAACGACGGATTCGGGATCGAGGCAGGGAAGTTTGAACGGAGCAGCGTTGATGAATTTAAAAAGGGCAAGGGGGATTTCTGCATCGGCGATGCGCGCGCGGCGGGAGATATGGAAAGACTTGCTGCCGCGAACAAAGCGAAATATTTCGAGGTGCTGCCCTTTTGCAATGAAACGGACGAGGTGCAGTTTGTGGGCATTTCGGCGAAAACGGAGCGCGAAAAAATGGGCTGCATTTCGGAATTTATTGCAGATATGCTTTCCGCTGCGCGGCAGAGCGAGCTTTGCACATTGGGACTTATGCCGATGAACCCTGCGGCGGAGAAAAAGTTTGAACAGTCCTTTTTGACGGAAGCATACGGGCTTTTGAGCATCCTTCCTCCCGAACGCTTTTACCGGTGCAGCGGCGCGGAGAGCCGCTTTTTGACAAACGCCCGCCCGTTTAAGCCGTTTTCAAAAAAAGATGAGGACGAAAAACCTTTACAAACGCCTGTTTTTGCTGTAAAATACAACATGGGGATTTGTGCCGCGGCATTCATTCCGGAACGGGAAGCATTTGAACGCGATCCCCGAAACAGGAGGAGAGGAAACGGGATTTTTAATGGAAAAAAACGATATGCTTGCAAGGGCTCTCGGAAATCTGCCGTTCAGGCGGAATGTTCGGGCGCGGGAATTCACAACTTTCCGCATCGGAGGTCCCGTAACTTTTTTTGCGGAGCCGAAGGATGCGGACGAGCTTTGCGCAATGCTTTCTGCGGCGCGGAGCTGCGATTACCCTGTGTATATTATCGGCAACGGCAGCAATCTTCTCGTTTCCGACAGCGGCGTTGAGGCTCTGTTCATCCGAATCGGTGCGCGCATGGCGGGCGTCGGGTTTGACGGAACAAGGCTGAAATGCGGAGCGGGTGCACTGCTCTGCACGGTTGCAAAGGCGGCCGTCGCCGAGGGACTTGCGGGGCTTGAATGGGCAGCGGGTATCCCGGGCACGGTCGGCGGTGCGGTTGCAATGAATGCAGGTGCATACGGCGGGGAGATAAAACAGGTGCTGAAAAG
>OODJ01001960.1_pt1 | contig 14607 bp, 12 predicted proteins | sample 1671611 | NCBI WGS metagenome assembly OODJ01 (sample SAMN06348174, study PRJEB24527) | human gut metagenome | biome: human gut; feature: ankylosing spondylitis patient; material: feces | host: Homo sapiens | place: China | collected 2015-10 | reverse complement strand
CGCTGGAATCTGCCACGGGCCCACGACTGAGTGGAACAAAGAGAATTTGCCTGAGTTCCTCTGGTCCAAGCCGTCCCCCTGTTTACGAAGCAAAGCCTTTTCATAAACGCAGCGGCGCCGCCTCGGTGGAGAGGCGGCGCCGTTTTCTCACAGGTCGTCAATGTGCATTTTGTCGATCTGGTCCTTTACCCGGAACTTCTCCCGGGCCGCCCAGTAGATGGCCAGCAGCACCAGCGCCCCCACTGTCATCCAGAGGAAGGACACGTTCATGCCATGCATCAGGGCGCCGTCCCCGTATGCCGCCCCGGAGCCGGCGCTGACCGCCGTCATGATCCCCACGAACACCGCGGAGCCGATGGATCCGGCGATGGTGCGGAAGGAGGTCAGCAGGGAGGAGGCGTCCGCCATGAAGAGGGCCGGCGGGGATCAGTGGGGAGGGGCCACCGGGGGATGGCATCTTGACGGGATGGAATGGATTTTGTAAAATTAAGACAGTATTTCGATTCTGACCATAGGCGGGTGATGGAATATGCGGGCACCCACGGCACATTGGCGCAGCCCGGTGGCTGCGACGCTGATCCTCGTCCTGCTGATTGCGATGGTGAGCGTTGTGGTCACCGCCCGTGTCAATGAACAGGAGGAGGCGGCCGGCTTCCAGCGCCTGGCCAGCGAGGCGGAGGAGTTCGTCAGCATCCTGGAGCTGAATATGGCTTCTGACCGCCGCCAGCTGGAGCTGATCGCCGCGCTGGCCGGCGGCTATATGACCCGGGGCTCCGGGGAGCTGCTGGACTTCCTCGCCCAATATTCCGGCGGCGGGGACTTCTTCTCCCGGCTGGAGCTTCTGCTCCCCGGAGACCGTGTGCTCACAGCGGACGGGGAGGTGCTCCCGGCGGGACAGCTCTCATTTGAACGGGAGGCCGCCCTGGGCGCCCATATCTCCGACCGGGAACAGGACCTGGGCGGCGGGGGCTATGTGGTGCGTCACTTTGTGCCGGTGGTCCAGGACGGCGAGACCATCGCTATGCTGTGCGGCGTCATCGACATCAATACGCTGGGCGGGGCGCTGCCGTACTCCCCTTACGGCGGCAGTGCGGCGGTCTATCTGATCGACGGCGCCACCGGGGACTTTCTCATCGACACCTGGCATGAGGAGCTGGGCAACATCTGGGCGACTGGCTCCCGTCCCATGGCCGACGGCTACGATGACGCCCAGCTCCGCCAGGGGCTCATCGACGGCGAGAGCAACTATGTGGTGTTCCTCTCCAACACCATCGGCGACTATTTGTACTTCTACTACACGCCCGCCTCCATCAACCAGTGGCGGGTGGCGCTGAGCGTGCCGGAGTCCGTGGTCTTTGCGGATGCGCGGAGCGTGCGGACGATGCTGAATGTCCTGCTCCTTCTGGAGACCGCGGGATTCCTGCTCTACATCCTCTGGCTCATCCGCTATGTGCGCCGGGAAACCGGTGAAAAGCAGCGCCAGCTGGACGCGCTCCGGGACATTTATGAGGTGGAAAAGCTGCTGTTCAACGCCCATATACACCGGGAAAACGTGCCCAGGGCCCTGGAGCTCATCGGGAGGATGCTTCCCGCGAAGCGGGTGGCGTTTACAATGATGAGCGGCAGGGAGCCCCTCGTCCGCTATCTGTGGGAAGAGGGCGGGGAGACGGCGCTGGGTACGGCCCTGGGGGAGAGCGCGGAGCCGCTGGAGGTCTACTTTGCCGCCCGGCACACCGAGGTCAGCGCCCACACGGCCGCGGAGGTCCGGGCCGTGCTGCCCGGTGCGCCGGAGGATATGGCCGACCTGGCGGCGATCCCCATTGAGGACGCCGGCGGCGTGATCCGCGGGGTCCTGTCCGCCAGCGGGCTGAAGAGGCGCGCAGGCAGCACGGCGATGCTCCGGAGCGTCGGCTTCAGCTTTGCCATGCTCTACAGCAACGCCCGGACCTACCGGGATATGCAGCGGCTGGGGGAGGGAGACGCCCTCACCGGGCTGTACAACCGCAACCGCTATGAGATGGACCTGCCCAATCTGGCCGAGGAGTGCCGGGACAGCCTCTGCTGCATCTTCGTGGATGTCAACGGCCTCCACGAGCTGAACAACGCCCGGGGCCACGAGGCCGGGGACCAGATGCTCCGCTCGGTGGCGTCCGGGCTGCGGGCCTGCTTCGGCAGCCGCCATACCTACCGGGTGGGCGGCGACGAATTCATCGTCTTTGTGTGCGACGCGCCTGCGGAGGACACGAAGAAGCGCCTCCGGGAGTTGGCGGAGACGCTGAAGGGGAAGGGGTACTTTGTGTCGGCCGGCTTCGCCCGGGCCGATGTGCCCATAGGCGATGTGGATGGGCTGGTCAAGACCGCGGAAAAGCGGATGTACGCCGAAAAGCAGGCCTACTATCAGGATCCCGCCAACGACCGCCGGGCCAGATGAACCGTCCCGCCGCGTGCGGGCCGAATCCAGACAGGGAGCGGACCATGCAGGTCCGCTCCCTGTTTTTTCAGGATCCGGTCCGGACAGGCGCCGGGACGCCCCGCCGCAGGCCGCGCCGGTTCAGCTGGTCCACTGCCGGGTTCCCGAACGTCCATGGGGAACCCCTGCGGAGGGCGGGAAATCGCTGGCGCCGAAGCTGTCGTATTTTGGGAAGCCTGCCGCCTGCACCTCCGCGTCATAGGGGACGATCAGGAACGTGTTGCGGGCGACCTTCCACACCTTGTTCTCGTTGTGGTACGCCACCCCGGCCACGAAATCCAGCAGCCGCCGGGCGGTCTCATAACTGCCGCCCTGGAGATTCAGCACCACGGAGCTGCCGCTCTGGAGAAGGTCCACGATCTCTTCCGTCTGCTCCAGGCGCTGCGGGGCCTGGAGCACGATTTTGGACGGGCCCCGGCGGAAGGCGTCGCCTGGACGCGCAGGCCCCCGATCTGCGCCCACGGCCTCCCGGCCCTCGGGCAGCTCCTCCGGATTCAGATGGGAAGAGACGATTTTCCGCACGGATTCAAACAGCCTCATGAGATCACCTCGCATCCACACAGGCAGAGAGCGGTACACGTTGGAAAGGGAATCCTCTCAGATATAATCTATTATCGTCCATTCGCGGGAATCTGTCAACCAAATCAGAGAAAAATGGAACAAAAACGGCCGGCAGAGTGTCAGAGTGGGGCGCGCCGCGCGTCATTCCCTGTTGGCAACGGCCTCCATATGAGCTATAATCGAACACTGAAATGAGTTGGGGCGGGGCCGTCCGCGTGTGTGGGGGAGCTCCGCTCAGGAAGTAGGAGAACCGCACATGGAAAAGATTTTAGTCCTGGAAGACGACCTGGCCCTCAGCGCCGGCCTCTGTTTTGAGCTGGACAGCGCCGGATACCTGACCGTCGCCGCCTATAACTGCCAGAAGGCCCGGCAGCTGCTCTCCGGCGACCGCTTTGACCTGGCATTGCTGGATGTGAACCTGCCGGACGGAAACGGCTATGACCTGTGCCGGGAGATCAAGGCGCGGCACCCGGAGCTGCCGGTGATCTTTCTCACCGCCAACGACCTGGAGACGGACGTTCTCAATGGATTTGACATGGGGGCAGAGGACTATGTGACGAAACCCTTCAACATACAGATCCTGCTGCGGCGGGTGGAGGTGGCCCTGCGTCGGTCCAGTACGCAGCCAGCGGCGCCCCAGGCGGACCGCTGGAGCGACGGCTGGCTGACGCTGGATTTCTCCGCTCTCACGGCCCAGCGGGGGGAGGAGAAGCTGGCCATCACTCCCAATGAGTACAAGCTGCTGAAAACTCTCACGGCCCACACAGGCCAGATCCTGACCCGGCAGCAGCTGCTGGACCGCCTGTGGGACAGCGGCGGCAACTTTATCGACGACCATACCCTCACCGTCACCATGAACCGGCTCCGGGCCAAGATCGAGGATGATGCCCATACCTACATCAAAACCGTGCGGGGGATGGGCTATATCTGGACAGGAGGCAAGGTATGAAGCACCGCAGCATGACGATCCTGCGCGCAGGGATGTTCCTGCTGTCCGCGGCGCTGTTCGCCGCCCTGGTGCGGCTGCTGTGGCAGACCGTCCCCCGGGCGGCGGTGCGGTACGGCATTCTGGGGCTGTGCATCGCCATCTTCGCCGTGGTGGGCCTGTGGGCCTGGTATCAGCGGCGGCAGGTATCGCTGTTTGCCGACGACCTGTGCGAGACTCTGGACGCCCTGATGTCCGGCCGGACGGTGGAGGGCTACCAGCCCTACGAGGACAGCTTGACTGCCAAGGTGCAGGGCAAGCTGATGCAGTATTTTGACATTATGAGTGAGGGCAAGCGCCAGAGCCAGCGGGACAAGGAGACCATCCAGGGCCTGGTCAGCGACATCTCCCATCAGGTCAAGACACCCATCGCCAACATCAAGATGTTCACCGGCATCCTCCGGGGCCACGACCTGCCTGCCGAAAAGCGGGCGGAGTTTCTGGCCACCATGGACGGGCAGATCGACAAGCTGGACTTCCTGATGCAGTCCCTTATCAAAATGTCCCGGCTGGAGACGGGCACCTTCACCCTCCATGTGGAGGAGGCCCGACTCTCCGACACCATCGCCCGGGCTATGAGCACCGTCTGGGCCAAGGCGGAGGCCAAGGGGATCGACCTCTCGGCGGAATGCGACGGCGCCATCACGGTGCAGCACGACCCCAAATGGACGGCGGAGGCCATCGGCAACATTCTGGACAACGCCGTGAAATATACGCCGTCCGGCGGCAAAGTGGCGGTGACTGTGCGGCCCTGGCAGTTCTACACCCGGGTGGACATCACCGACACCGGCATCGGCATTGCGGAGGAACACTACAACGATGTGTTCCAGCGGTTCTACCGTGCCCAGGAGGCGGCCAGGCAGGAGGGTGTGGGCCTGGGGCTGTATCTGGCCAACGGCATCATCACCCGGCAGAAGGGATATATCAGTGTGAAGTCGAAAGTGGGGGAAGGCACAACTTTCTCCGTCTATCTATTGAGTTAAGCTTTTGAGTTAAGCAAAGCGAGGAACCTACCCATGAACATCGTAACGGTACATAACCTGAAAAAATATTTTGGCAAAGGGGAAAACCAGGTCAAGGCCCTGGACGGTATTGACTTGGAGATCGAAAAGGGCAAATTCACCGCCATCATCGGCGCCTCCGGCTCCGGCAAGACCACCCTGCTGAACATGATTGGCGGCATGGACATCCCGGACGAAGGCGAGGTCATTGTGGATGGCGTGAATCTGCGGGGGCTGAAGGAGAAGGAACTGGCGGTGTTCCGCCGCAGCAAGGTGGGTTTTGTATATCAGAATTTCAATCTGGTGCCCACTTTGACGGTCAAGGAGAACATCCTGTTCCCCCTGAGCTTGGCGGGCAGCACCCCGGACCCGGCATTTTTTGACGAGATCGTGGAGCTGCTGCACCTGAAGGAGCGGCTGAACGCATTTCCAAGCGAGCTCTCCGGCGGTGGACAGCAGCGGGTGGACATCGCCCGTGCGCTGATTGCCAAACCGTCCATCCTCCTGGCGGACGAGCCTACCGGCAGCCTGGACAGCAAAACCGGCCAGAATGTGCTGGGCCTTTTGAAGCTGTCGGTGGAGACCTACCGTCAGACCCTGGTGATGATCACCCACAACCTGGAGCTGGCGCAGATGGCCGACCGGGTCGTCCGTATCGAGGACGGGCGCATCCGCGTGTAAGGAGGCCCGGCCATGCTCGCAAACAACAACCTAAAAGTCTGCTGGACGCTGGTGCGGCGGGATTTCCGCTTTCACCGGGTCAAGAATGCAGTGTTGGCTCTGGCGGTGGCGCTGGTCACCGGCCTGTACGCCTTTGTGTTCCTGCTGGGCGGAGCGGTGGAGGATGCTTTCCTGCTCAACTACCAGTACACCTACGGCTCCACCAGCCATATTCTTTACAGCGGCCTGACGGACCATCAGGCCGATTTGCTCGCCCAGCATCCCAACATCAAAAGTACCGTTCGACTGAGTACCATCGGCACTCTCTCCGACCCGATGATGGGCCAGCGGCTGGTGAAACTGGCGGTGACCGACCAGGACTATGCCGAAACCGTCCTGTCTGTCCCCACCACCGGCCGTCTGCCGGAACAACCCGGCGAGATCGCACTGGATGAGTTTACAATGGGGTCGCTGGGCATTCTGAAGGAGATCGGCGCACCGGTGACGCTGCAATGGACGGATGCCAGCGGCCAGGCACATACGGACGAATTTACCCTGTGCGGCTGGTGGGCCAGTCCCACCAACTTCACCGAAGCCTGTGCCTGGATCACGGCGGAGACCGCCCAGACACTGGTGCCGGATTATGACAGCGAGAACGCCGCGGGCCTCACCCTGGGCGTCACTCTGCACCAGCCCCGTGACCTGGAGACCCAGGCTGCTCAGATTTTGACCGACCAGGGCCTGCCGGAACTGTCCTTTACCACGAATCTCTCTTACAACGACGCCCGGATGGATCTGGCCGACCAGCAGGCCCGTCCCTACTATGCTCCGGCGCTGCTGGTGCTGGTGTGTGGCTTTCTCATGATTTTTGCCATCGTGCAGGTCACCGCCGAGCAGGATCGGGCCTACTTTGCCGGATTGAAAGCCCTGGGCCTGTCCCCCCGGCAGCTGCGGCGGTATCTGCTGGAAAAGGGCGTCGCTGTGACGGCGCTGGGCCTGATTCCCGGATTTCTGATTGGATTCCTGCTGAACCTTGCCATCACGCCCCGGGTAGTGGTGGGCATGGAGCAGAACCCGGCCCTCTACTTTTTGAGCTGGCAGCCCTTCGCCCTGGCGGCCGTGTGTGCCCTGGGTACTGTGCTGCTGTCCTATCTGCTGCCCACCCTGCGGCTGGCCCGGCTGACGCCCGCCCAGACCCTGCGCCTGAATGCGCCCCAGCCCTCCCACGGCAGCGGAGCCAAAAATGGAATGGTCACGCTGCCCCGGCTGGCCCTGCGCACGCTGGGCCGGAGCAAAGGCCGCATGGCGTTGTCGGTGGTCATCCTTCTGGCGGCGGTGTTGCTGCTCACGGACATCCGGCTGCAGTATGTGAGCCTGCAGGAAGATCTGTACCTGTCGGCGTTTTCCCCCTGGGACTATTCCATTGCCGACGCCTCGGCGGCTACCTCCTATCAGCGGTATAACGAGCAGAATCAGGGCATCACGGAGGAGATGGTGGAGGAGCTGAACGCCCGGCCGGAGGTTACCTCGGTGAGCGCGCTCAAGAGCCGGGAGGTATCCTTGGTGGCGGACGAGACCCTGCGAGAGCGGGTGGTGGACTATTACGACCAGCCCTACGACGAGACCATGTCCATCAAAGAATCCCAGGCGGCTTTCCCGGACTGGATGGCGGGGCTCGACCAGTTCACCGAGACCGGTGCATACACGGCTATTGTGGTGGGGATGAACGGGGCGTACCTGGACTATGTGCTTGAAAACTGTCCGTTCACCAGCGGCAGTTTCGATCAGGCGGCCTTTGAGAGCGGCAACTATATGATCGCCGGCGGCGCCTACCACGAGGGCGTCTCCTGCCTGGCGGCGGGCGAAACACTGGAACTGGAAGGACAATCCTTCACTGTGATGGGTTCCCTGATGCACGACAATGCCTATTTGGAGGGGGCCAACAGCCCGGAGGCATCCTTCACCTTCTATTATCTGGTGCCGCTGTCGGTGTTTGAGGAACTGTTCCCCGGCCAGGGCTACCGGCAGCTGGCGGTGGATATTGACCACAGCCAGCAGGTGTCTTTTGAAGCGTTCCTGTCCCAATATGAGCAGGATCTGAACCGGGGAATCAGCGTTACCATGCGCAGCGACTATCAGGAGAACTTCGAGAATTCACGCCTCAACATGGTGCTGATCCTGGGCATGGTGGGGGCGGTCCTGCTGCTGATCGCCCTGCTGAACTTCATGAATTTGATGGTAACGAAAACGGTAAGCCGCCGGAGAGAATTTGCCGTTTACCAAAGCCTGGGGATGACCTTGAGCCAGCTGCGGCGGCTGGTGCTGCTGGAAGGGGCGTTTTCCGCGATTCTCCTGGCCGTGGTGCTGATGCCGGTGACCATCGCCTTTGCCGCGCTGGTGATGCCGGGCTACATCGAGAACCTCTCCTGGGTGTCCGTCTACACCTTTGACGTGATGCCACTATGGGCCACCCTGCCGGTGGTCGTGGCATTGGCGTTTCTAACCCCGCTTATTTGCCTGCGCTTTATTACAAAAGGAACCATCCAGCAGCGGCTGGGGGTAACGGAATAACCCATGTGTGAAAATGTGCCTTCCTGCGGGGAGGCACATTTTTTCTATGTTACAAAACTGTACCTTTCCTGTACCTGAAATGAGACATTAGCCTGCTATGCTAAAGACAAAGAAAGGGAAAGACTTCCCGATCAATCAAAGGAGGAACCATTATGGAGACCATTTTGCAGGCCAGAGGTCTGAAAAAATACTACGGCAAAGGCGAGACGCAGGTGCGCGCCCTGGACGGGGTAGACCTGGATATTGAGCGGGGCAAATTCACCGCCATCATTGGAACATCCGGCTCCGGCAAGTCCACCCTGCTGAATATGCTGGGCGGCCTGGACACCCCCACCGAGGGCAGCATCCGGGTGGGCGATACCGAGCTTGCCAAGCTCAGCAGCGAGCAGGCCACCATCTTCCGTCGCAAGCAGATCGGCTTTATCTTCCAGAACTACAATCTGGTGCCGGTGCTCAGTGTGTGGGAAAACATCATTTTCCCCATCTCCCTGGATGGCCGCAAGCCGGACAAAACGTTCATCATGGGGATCGTGAAGCTGCTGGGTCTGGAGAAGAAGCTGGACAGCCTGCCAGATAACCTCTCCGGCGGCCAGCAGCAGCGTGTGGCCATTGCCCGTGCCCTGGCCTCCAAGCCCTCTATCATCCTGGCGGATGAGCCCACCGGCAACCTGGATTCCAAGACCAGCGACGATGTGATCGGCCTTTTGAAAATGACCAGCCAGGAATTTGACCAGACCATTGTGATGATTACCCACAACCCGGAGATTGCCGCCATGGCAGACCGTGTGATCCGCATTGAGGATGGGCGGATTGTGGCACAGTAAGGGGGCGGACAGCATGAAAAAACAATCCATCTTTCGTCCTATCCCGGTGCTGACAAAGCGGATGTTCCGCACCAACCGGGGCCGGAATCTGGTTGCAATTCTGGCGATCCTGCTCACCACTATGATGTTCGCCACCCTGTTCACCCTGACCCAGAGTATGAGCCGCAACCTGATGGAGATGACCTTCCGCCAGACCGGCTACGATGCCCAAGCCTCTATGCGGGGGCTGACCGAGGAGCAGACAGACTTGATTGCCGGTCACCCGGATGTGGTGGAACTGGGCCGCAGCATCGTGCTGGGCCTGGCCGAAAACCAGCAGCTTACCGGCCAGTCCGTGGAGATCCGCTGGGCCAATGACACCTATGCCCAGCATTCCTATGCCGCCCCCACCACCGGGCAGATGCCCCAGGCGACGGACGAAATTGCGCTGGATACCAGCATCCTGGACCGGCTGGGCATCCCCCATGAGCTGGGGCAGACTGTGACCCTGGAGTGGCGCAAGGACCTCAGCGGCGATGAAGTAACGACTTCCACCTTCACCCTCTGCGGATTTTGGGAAGGTAATCAGTCCAGTTATTCCTCGATGGCCTGGGTCAGCCGGGCCTATGCCGATGAAGAGACCCACGGCGTCATTTCCACCGATGAAAGCCAGGTGCTGGGCCTCTATATGGTACAGGTCAATCTGGCAAGCGAGGAGAATATTGAGGCAACGATGGACCGCATCCTGGCGGATACCGGCCTCACGGGCCTTGCATACAATGTCAACCTGGCCTATGCCCCGGAGATGGGGGCGATGGCCGCCCAGGAGAGTATGCCCATGTATCTGGGCATGGTGCTGGTATTCCTTGCCGGATACCTGATCATCTACAACATCTTCCAGATCAGCGTCACCGCCGATGTGCAGTTCTACGGCAAGCTGAAAACCCTGGGCACCACCACCAAGCAGCTGAAAAAGCTGATCTACGGGCAGGCCAACCGGCTCTGCATCATCGGCATCCCCATCGGCCTGATTTTGGGCTGGCTGCTGGGCTCTGTGCTGGTGCCGGTGCTCATGGGGACGATAGAGGGCGAAGCCGTGGTCTCTGCCAGTCCCATCATCTTCCTCGGCTCGGCGGTCTTTGCCTGGGTGACAGTGCTGATTTCCTGCCTGCGGCCCGCAAGACTCGCCGGAAAAGTATCGCCCATCGAGGCCCTGCGCATGAGCGACGCCGACAGCTCCAGCAAGAAGAAAACTAAGCGCCGCCGTGGAAACGCCTCCCTGGCCTCGATGGCCTGGGCCAACCTGTGGCGCAACAAAAAGCGTACCATCACAGTGATCTGCTCCCTGACCCTGGGACTGGTGCTGCTCAACAGCTTTTACGCCAAGAACGCCGCCTTTGATATGGACAAATATCTGGCCGACCTGATCCTGGCCGACTTCGAACTGTCCGACGCCACCAGTGAGGATTACATGAATCTGTATGATCCGCATGGCACCACCCTGACGGATTCTCTGGTAGCTCAGGCAGAAGGCCAGGAAGGCGTGGAAGCGTCCGGCCACCTGTTCTCGGCCCAAATCGACTGGCAGATGGACGAGGGCACGCTGCAAAATGTGGCGGCCTTCTACACCGAGGACAAACTGGCCGATTGGGAAACCTACGACGCCGCCGGTGCCCAGCAGCTTCGGGATGTCCTGGAGACCGGTGACGGCTCTGCCATCCTGTACGGCCTGGACGGCATCCCACTGGAGGCCATTACGCAGGAGCAGTATGTGCTGGAGGGCAGCTTTGACGCCGCCGAATTTGCCAGCGGGAACTATGTGCTGGCGGTGGGCCCCAGCCTGGAACTGGGGACAGAGTACCCGGTGCTGCCGGCGCCCTCCGCGGGCAGCACCGTGGAACTGAACGGCCGCACCTATACGGTGATGGCGGTGGTCTATCCGCTGAACCCGGTGACCCAGCTGACGGTGCAGCAGGGTGCGGGCAGCAAGTTTCATCTGAGTTTCATCATCCCCAGCGGGGCATTCCGCCAGCAGTGGCCGGACCACACCCTGCGCAAGCTGTTCCTCGATGTGGATGACGCCCACATCGACACGGTGCAATCGTTCCTGGATGAATATAGGGAGATGACAGACCCCAGCCTGCCGGTGGCTTCCCGCCAGACGATGGCGGAGCAGTATGAGGCCCAGACCCGGTCCTCCGCCGTCATGGGCAACGCCGTCAGCGTGGTCATCGCCCTGGTGGGTGTGCTGAATTTCATCAACTCGATGGTGACCGCCATCGTGTCCCGTAAGCGTGAGTTCGCAGTGATCCAGAGCGTGGGCATGACCAAGAAACAGCTGAACCGGATGCTGGTGAACGAGGGATTGTTCTATGCGGTTTTGACGCTGGCGGCATCGTATCTCCTCAGCAGTCTGGCCGTGGGTGCTGTGGTCCGGGCGATGGTAGAGGGCGGATTTACCACCTTCCGCTTCACCCTCCTGCCGCTGGCGGCCTGCACCCCGATTTTGTTGGTTTTCGCTATCTTGATTCCATATCTCTGCTTCCGCAATCTGGAAACACACAGCATTGTGGAGCGGCTGCGGATGGAGTGAGCGTCCGCCGCCCCCGTGGAGGGGAGGGCCGGCCGCCGCGCAGCCGTGAAGAGCGCGGGGCAGAATAGGAGCAGGCCAGTCTTCCTATGGAACACTGGCCTGCTTTTGCGCGGCAGTTTGAAAAAACGCCCCGGAAGGACCCACGAAACGCATCCGCACAGGGAGGATCCTACTGAAAGACTGCCTGGGAAATGTCCAAAGGCTGGCCGCTGCGGTTGTCGATGTCGGTGCCGTTGTCCTCGAACCGGCAGCCGGGCAGGCCCAGGGCGTCCTCCGTGGGCTCCCCCTCGATGAGGATGGCCGTGCCGTTGTGGAGGAAGGTGTTGTCGGGGGAGACGCCGTTGAAGAAGCTCACTTGGTTGGTGTTGTAGTGGACGGCCATGTCGTTGCCCTCAAAGAGGCAGTTGGTGTAGGCGATGCCACCGGAGTACCCAGAGCCATGGCACAGGATGGCGGTATGCCACCCGGTAAAACGGCAGCCAATGGTCCAGGTCCGCCGGGCGGTAGTCAGAGCCATCCCGTCGCCGCTGCCCGCGAAGTCGATGTCATAGAGATAGGTGATCCAGTTGACGCCCCCCGGGTTCACCTGGACGGTGCCGGTAAAGGTGGTGCGGCCCTCTCCATCCGTATTGCCGTACAGGTTCACCGGCCGTTCGGTGATGGACAGAGTCCCCTCATAGGTGACGGCGGGCAGATGGATGTTCACCACGTCGTATTCTCCCGCCCGGTCCCCTATGGAGTCCACCAGAACCTGGAGGTCCTCTGTGGTGTCCATGGGCACGTCCTCCGGATAGATGTCCACGGTCTCGATCAGGTCCACATTGAGTGTCTGATGGAGCAGGATCACGTCCCCGTTGTCCATGGTGATGGTCCAGGTGCCCCGGGCGGAGTTCTCCCGGCCCAGGAACTGGGTGAAGCTGGTGAGGGCGGCGTCGGGGGCATAATCGTCGTAGGCTGGCGGGTCATAGGTGATGTAGCCGGAGGGATCGTCCGGCGTGTCAAACTCTGCCGTGACCGATGCCACCTTCCGCAGAAAAATCTCCCCGGCATTGACGCCGGTGTCCTTGTGGTGGATGAAAAGACAGACGGGGAAAGTATACTCATCGTCTTTTTCCGCCTGCTGGGTGATGACGGGGGCGGGGTCATAGGGAGTATCCAGCCAGCCCAGGAGGAGCTGATAGGTGCCGTCCTCGTCGGTGTAGATCACCTCTCCCGTGCCGCCGTCGTCGTAGACCTGGGGCCTGGTGGAGAGGTACCAGCCCGTCCCCACCAGCCCAATCAGCAGGAGAAGGACCAGAAGCGGGCCGGCCCTGCGCAGGGCCCTCCGCCATCTGATGGATGGCGGAGATAGCTTTCGCCGCTGGTTGACGGTCCGGGCACAGCAGGGGCAGAAAGAAGCCTCCTCCGGCAGTTCGGTGCCGCAGTGGGGACAGAGTCGTTTCTTTTTCATGTCAAAGTGCCTCCATCAGCCGCAGCACATTTTTGTATCGCTTCTCTGGGCTCACCTGGGTGCACCGCCGCACCACCCGGCCCAGGCGGCCCTCCGCCAGCTTCCGGGAGGGGTGCTCGCCCGTCAGCATCACATTGATCAGGATGCCCACGGCGTAGATGTCCGCCCGCTGGTCCGTCTGGGACAGGCCGTACTGCTCCGGCGCGGCGAAGCCGGTGGTGCCCAGCACCTGGGTGTCCGTCTCGTGCTCCGGCTTGTGGAGCCGGGCGGCGTCAAAGTCGATGAGCACGGCCTGATTCCCCCGGAGGATGATGTTCTCCGGCTTCACGTCCCGGTGGACGGCCCCCAGGTCGTGGAGCACCCACAGCGCCCGGCACACCTGGGTGACGATGCCCCGGGTCTCCTCCGCCGTGAACAGGGCGCCCTGGAGCAGCTCCCCCAGGTTGTCCCCCTGGATGTACTCCTCCAGCACCAGGTTTTCGCCGTCCCGGGAGGCCGCCTCATACACCGTGGGGAGATTCCGGCAGGTGCAGCGCAGCAGCCGGCGGTAGACCTCGGCGCTGCCGGTGAAGTGCCGCAGGACGAACCGCCGGCCGGTCTTTTGGTGCTGCAGCAGATGCACGCTGCCCCGGGGGCTCTCCTTCAGCAGCCGCTCCTCCTGGAAAAACTGCTCCAGAGACTGCTTCATCCAGTCGTACACTGGGATCCATCCTTTCAAAAAAAGCTGAGACACTATGCAGCCAGCATATTGTATCGCCCCGCAAAGCGTTGTAAATTTATAGATAAGTATAAAGCATCTCTCGGCGAAAGTCAAAGGAGGGACCGGGTATGTGGGAGAAGCCCACGGACGATCTGGGGGAGGAGCTGATGAGCGCGGACAGCATCGACTCCTATCTCCACGACAATGAGGACTATTTTTTCGAACAGAGCATTACAGAGTCCCTGGCGGAGCTGTATGAGCGCAAGGCCGTCTCCAAGGCGGCGCTGGCCCGGCAGTCCGGCATGAGCGAGGTATATCTCCATCAGGTGTTCTCCGGGCGGCGCAATCCGTCCCGGGACCGGCTGCTGTGCCTGTGCATCGGCCTGGAGGCCACATTGGAGGAGACCCAGCGGCTGCTGAAGCTGTCGTCCTATGCCCAGCTCTACCCCAGGAGCAAGCGGGACGCCATCATCGCCTATGGGATCCTGCACCATATGGAGCTCCATGCCATCAACGACAAGCTGTTCGCGGAGAACGAGCGGACGCTGTGCTGACCGGGAAGGCCGGCCATATTTTTTCAGATTAATAGATAGGAGCCTTTGCATATGTCCAATGATTATACGCCCGGACATCTCTGTTACAACTGCTTCCAGCAGCGGGAGACCCTGGAGGGCCCCTGCCCGTACTGCGGGTTTGACCTGGCGGAAAACGAGAAAAAATTCCCCGTGGCCCTGCGGGCCGGGACGGTGCTGAATGACCGCTACATCGTGGGCCGGGTGCTGGGCCAGGGCGGCTTCGGCATCACCTATCTGG